>JADMIO011385330.1_pt1 | contig 63071 bp, 61 predicted proteins | sample 8958161 | NCBI WGS metagenome assembly JADMIO01 (sample SAMN16585339, study PRJNA669376) | soil metagenome | isolation source: Crop rotation soil | place: USA: Cullars Rotation, Alabama | collected 2011 | reverse complement strand
CCGCGACTTCAAGTCACGTGAATTCCAAGCTTCGGATCCCACTGTGCTGGAAAGTGATTGATGAAGCTTAAGAGATCATCAACATTCACGTTGCCATCGCCGGTTAAATCGTAGGGCGAGTCATGTTGGCCCCAGGCTTTGAGCAAGCCATCCATCGTCAGATTCGGCTTTGCGGCGGAATTGTTGGAGTTCGCTGGATTCGGAACAACTGATTGTGAATTTGCACTCGCAGATCCGCCGTTCAAAGGTTTCTCCTGACCAGGCAACGGCGGCGCGGGAAGCCCGTGAATGAAGCTCAAAAGGTCATCAGTATTCACCGTGCCATCGTGATTAAGGTCGTAAGGCGAATCCTTCTGTCCCCACGCCTTCAGCAAACCATCCATGGTGAGTCCTTCATGGTCCTCTTCATGATTCTGCGAGAGCGCGATGGGGGCCTGAGGCTTCTGCTCCGGTGGCGTCGTTGTGACGCCATCAACATGAGCGCTGCTGGGGTCTTCTGGACGAGCTGCAGGTGGCGATGAAGGTGGCTGCGGAACTGGAAGGCTGTTGATGAATTGCAACAGATCATCAGTGTTCACTGTGCCATCGTGATTCAGATCGTAGGGCGTGTCTTTCTGGCCCCAAGCTTTGAGCAGGCCATCAAGCGTTAGCTTTTGTGACTTTTCGCCATCATTGGTAGTCTCTTCAGTGGTCGAGGTGCTTGTAGGCAGAGGCTTGGCAAGGTTTACGGCCGTGCCCGGACGCGGCTTGTGCGTCTTGTGGTTCACCGGAATCCGGCCAGTATCCAGCGATTTCGTCGTGACAGGCAACCGTTCAGGACGGCTGGCGGTCTGCCGTGCATTCTTTAGATTGCTGGTGGCCAAATCGTTTTTCTGAGCATCTGGTTTACGCGCTGAAGCGGTGCTGCTTTCATTCGCGCGATTTGTGTTTTTCGCTGATTTGATGCTGCGAGTTGAAAGAAAAATGTCCTTCGAAATGGCGTTACTGTCGATACGCATGGCTGTTGCTCCTGTGAGATGCCAAAACACAAGGCAAACCATGCGCCCGCACCTTGGCAACCTGCAACCGCGATCATGCGATCAATAACATCTGGCGGACTTTTTCAAGACGAAGCGGGTTTTGCGCATGCCGTCTGATTCGCGCGAATCATGCGCGACACGGCTGTTGCGACAGTCAGAACGAGCTGGATAAACGAGCTCATCATTTTTTCCAGCCCGCCGATGGCCGACGCGTAGGCAATGGCACTGTCGGGGAATCAACATCACTCCGTGCCGCTTTCGCCAGGTATCCCGCAGCGGTGATATACATTTCCGTTGATTCGCTTCGCGATGCTTTGGGTTTGTAACCCTTGACGGTTTCAAACATTGTTTGCGTGCGTTTGAGCAATTCGGAATAGGTTTCGCCTTCGAAAACCTTCATCACTAACTTTCCGCCAGGCCTGAGCAACTGCGGCGTGCGATCCAAAAGCGCTTCGCACAAGCGCACGGAACGATGGTGATCGCCCGCAGGGTCACCCGTGGTTGATGGCGCCATGTCAGACAAGACCACATCAAACAGTCTGAGTTGCGATTGACCCGCAGCAGATTCGTTCGCCATGTTCAGCAGCATGATTGGCGAAATGGTTGTGAAATCATCGATAATTGTTTTGACCGTTGGCGTATTAAATCGATGCTTGATGGGTTGCAGATCGATGCCGATCACCACGCCACGCGGTCCAATTCGTTTGGCGGCAACCTGCAGCCAACTTCCCGGCGCCGCACCGCAGTCGAGCACGCGATCGCCAGGTTTCAGGATTTTCTTTCGATCATCAATCTCAATTAATTTATACGCAGCGCGCGAAAGATATCCCTCACGCTTGGCTTCCTTAAAATAAAAATCCTGCACTTCGCGCGGCATGTGGCAAGGATAGGCGCAAATTGTCGAGTTGAACCACGCGAACCTCCGAACAATGCAATTCAGAATTTCCTTATGCCGCATCGCGTGTTCATGCGGCTGATGAAGTTATCCTTGCATCGCTATGGGTGAAGGATGTTCTCAGCCGATGCCGCCGCGTGTTTGCCCCTCGTGTGGTTACAACATGAAAGGCGTCGAGCAATTGATGTGTTCCGAATGCGGCGGCAATTGCCCACCCTGTTTCTTTTCATTTGGCGCTTGGCCATACGGGCAAGCGCCCTCAGTGACGAGCAGCCTTGTCGGCACATTCCTGTTCATGGTATTTCTGTTCATTACATTTGCGGTGCTGTCACCGGCACTGGGTAAATTGGCGCTTCCCATCGCGATTGTGGTTGTGCCACTCCTTTTCGTTTTGGCCATTCGTCAGGCGTTTCTTGGTCATGAGCAAAAGCCTGAGCACTTCATGGCGACCGCCGACTCTATCGTTGTGCTCGATCAAGGACAGTGTATAGCCATGCTGCGATGGCACGAAGTGAAACTGTTCAACTTGACATCAACCCGGCAAGGCAAGTGGCGTTTGCGGATCGCCCGAAACAAAGTAAGACGATTCTTCACGTTTGATATCGACGTTGTTTTCGACGCTGAAATACCTGATGCAGATTTCATTCGAGCTGAAATCGAGAAGCGAATTCATCAAGTCCCAATTCAATAATCGTGGCGAGCCTTTGCATTCAACTTTTGCAAGTTACCGCCATTCTTAATCCATTATGAATTCGCCCACCGATTCCGGATCGCTTACCACGGCGATTCGAATATCGCCGTTCACCGTGCGCAGCGTGATGGGATTGGTTCCATCATTCAACACGCCATGAAGAACATCTTGCTGCGTGCCTGGTTTGATGGCGAACGCGCCGTAGCGTACGTGTTGATGCACTTTGCCATTGACCGTCTGGGCGTCAAACTGGCCCGTTGATTCAGCGCGAATTCGATAATTGATATCGCCATCGCGATTGATAATCGTCACGGGTTTGGTCATCGCCTGGTTGGTCATGATGCGGACCTCGCCATGCGTCGTTGAAACATCAACTGTGCCTGAAATGTTGCGTGCCGTCACGTTGCCGTTGGTTGTGTGAACCGAAATGTTTTCCACATCCGGCAATTCGATAAACACCTGGGCGCGCTGAAAATGCGGTTCTGCATTGGTGGTGGTGGTCTGAACTCTCAAGACTTGTCCCAGGTCACCCGGAACAACTTCGGCGCTGTACTTGATATCTTCCAAAGAAGCCGTCGCTTCTTTGGTGCGGCCGTACCCATGCACGCCTTCGCGGCGAACGGTGACCTTGGCTTGCGTCAACTTGGGGTTGCCCTCAATGGTTACGCTGCCATTGAACGATGTGACATCAACGGCGACAGCGCCAAGCACATCAAGCATCACGGGCTCATCGGTTTCACCACGATTGGCCCAATCATTCGGATTGACCGAAACCCATGCCGGCTTGCCGGGCCCAGAACAGCCAGAGTTCGCGATGCTGGCTAAACCCATCAAAATCGCGATTCCCAAAATACGGTTGATCTTCAAAGCCATGAATTCATTCCTCAAGAGACGAAAGCAATTGGTTGAATTGTATCGAATGCAGGCCGCAGCGGTTCGAACCAATTAAACCATTCACGGCATTGACGGTATAACCTTGACCATCAAGCACGTGATGATGAAATCTCTTTATCGATCGGGAAAGCCATGCTGCATCGTTTGTTGAGTATTTTTCTGCTGACTCTTGGCGTTCTAGGCATAACCAGGCATGCCGGAGCTGATACGTATTTCGTCACGCTCGATCCGGCGGCCAGAACAGAACCTGCCACCGGGCGAGTGATTTTATTTTTCATCACCAAGACCGCCAATGATCGCCGCGAACAGCGATGGGAACAGCAGATGCCCATCGAAGGGCCATTCTTCGATGCGCCGCAGCCAATCGCTTCCATCGAAGTGAAAGACTTCAAGCCCGGCGACACCGTGAAGATTGATGGCGCGGCCCCCGCGTTTCCTGATCCGCTGGACAAGCTTAATGGCAAGATTCGCGTGCAGGCGATTCTCGATGCCGATCAAACAGAGCGCTCGCATGAAGATGGGCCGGGCAATGTGTACAGCGATGATCTTCGCGTCGAAGTTTCTTCCACGCGCCACGATGAAATTAAACTCACGCTCAATCACAAGGTGGAAATCCCCAAGCGGCAGGATCAGCCGAACCTGAAATGGATTCGATACCGCAGCGAGTTGCTGAGCAAGTTTTATGGCCGCGATGTTTACCACCGTGCCGGAGTTGCGTTGCCCAAGCATTACAACGATCCCAATTGGCAACGTCAGCAGTGGCCGGCGATTTATGTCGTGCCAGGCTACGGCGGACGCGATGAAGGGGCGATTGAATATGCATCCATGCTGACCGATACTCCCGGAGTCGATGACATCGCGCCAATCGCTGTGTATATCGTGCTTGATCCAGAATCGCCGCTTGGACATCACGGCTTTGTTGATTCAGAAAACAACGGACCGCGTGCGGCGGCGCTTGTCTCAGAGTTCATTCCTTATCTAGAAAAACAGTTTCGCCTGGTCAACAAGCCTGAAGCTCGCCTCATCACCGGTCATTCTTCTGGCGGGTGGTCTTCATTGTGGTTGCAGATCAATTATCCCAATGTCTTTGGCGGCTGCTGGGCCAGTTCGCCTGATCCGGTTGATTTCACGGCATTTCAAATGACCGATCTTTACCGCGACAAAAACATGTTTGTGGATGAATCAGGAAAGGAAATTCCATCGTATCGCAGGCGCACCAGTTCAGATGGCGAACCCGTGCCTCTGATGATGGTCAGGCAGGAAGCTGCGATGGAGCACGCCATTGATCCCAACGGCCGCTCCGGCCAGCAATGGGATGCGTGGAATGCCGCGTTTTCTCCCAAAGATGTTCAATCAAATCAGCCCAGGCGAATGTTTGATCCCATCTCAGGCGCCATCGACAGAAGCGTTGTCGACTCCTGGAGTAAGTACGACATCAGCAAACTTGTTTCATCGCGATGGAATGAACTGGGTCCGGTGGTGCTGAACAACGTGCGATTAATGGTGGGCAACGAAGATGATTACTATCTCAATCGCGCGGTTGAGAGATTCAAGAATACGGTTGAAACACTGCAGAAATCGCAGCCGATTTCGCAACCTTCGCCGCCCGCCGGTTCGATTGAAATCGTCCCCAAGGCGAACCACAACACGATTCATGCCAAGATTTTCATGCGCTGGAATCAGGAAATGCGCACTCACCTGCAGAAAAATGGTTTGCAGGATATGGACTCCACAAAAAGCAAATGAGATTCACCCGCGGATGACGCTTTTCCAGTTCGCGGGCCAATCATTATCGCCGGAGGACATTCGCCGACTCGCTTGCGAAAGAAAAAACAAGCAATGCTTGATCGGCCAATGCGCTTCGATGTGATCGCGTCTGATGCATAGTGGCAATTCGGTTGAAGCTCGAACAGGGCCGTGGCAGCCTCGCTCCGCGGACGCGCATGTTTCATAGCCGCAGGCATACACCTCTCGCACAACTTGTGGTGTGCAATCATTAAACCGGCCATACGTCCAGGCAAAGTGCCTTGCGTCGCCCATGTGTTTTACGATGACTTCGCGCGACTGGCGAACTTCGTTCGCGGCATGCTCGGGTGAAAGTTGATTCAAATGCGGATGCGACATCGTGTGCCCGCCGATTTCATGGCCTCGCTGGCGCAGCCAATGCAGATCATCCCACGTCATGAATTCAACGGGATGACGAAGCTCAAGTTGATCGCGGCAGAAGGATTGAATCGTCGGCTCACTTCGCTCGCCAACAATTGCAGGGCAGACAAAAAAACATGCCCGAGCGCCAAACTCTTCAAGAATGGCGGCGGCTCGCAGGCAATTTTTCATGCCATCGTCAAATGTGAATGCAAGATATGGTTTGTCAACTTGATTGCCCGCAACTTCTGCGCGGCGGACGGCGTCACTGTAGGGAATGAATTCATGTTCGCGATGCAATCGCTTCAGCAATGCTCGAAAATGTTTTTCTTCATCTGGAAAGACATGATGCAGAATAAGAACTTGAACGCGAGGCTGACGCAGGCGGCTGGCCAAGCCGCGGAACCATCGCTCATGCGAATATAGCTTCGACAGTGCCGCATGACGCATCACGCTTTGCAGGCTGCGTGGCGGCGCAAGGTCGCGCCAAGATGTGGCATAAGCAAGGGCAGGCATGGCTTCAATACTCCTCGACATCGCATGAATCGGCAAATTGACCTTCTGCCACGATACTTGCATGTGCTGATAGCAGGCGATGGATATTGAACGTACACTTGCAGCGTTCGCTCGGGGCGGTTGCGTTAGAACAATGGATCACGCAACCTGAGATGCACCCGCGGAACCTGATCCGGTTCGTACCGGCGTAGGGAAGCGATGTGAAGCTCGCATCATTGGCAGTTGACGCTGCTTTTGTGAGCTTGGGCCAGTATTGGCCTTGTGAGTTGATTTCGAAGACTCACTTCGCGTTGAGCCTCCTTATGCTTGCGAATCGAAACGAAGGAGCTCGCGATGATTCAACAAGCCCAAGTCACCCCGTCGTATTCATTGCCGCTTCACGGCGCCTCCAATCCGTCCACGCACATGCAGGGCACCAGCCCAGGCAGCTTTGCACTGAAGCCAGAAATCGGCGGCCCGCTAACATTCTCTTCACCCGACACGCCGGGCATGCCCTTGCCATCCAACAAAACCGCATGGGATTTCATGCCTGGTTATTGGATAGGAAATGAAGAGAGCGCGAATCTCGCAGGCAATCAAGCCACCACTCAACTGGAAAAAGCCCGTCTCGGAATCATCACTGCTGAAATGCAACGTGTAGCGCAGCGCGAGCCGCATCTGACGGCCGAGCAAATTCGTGATGAAATTGCTGCGGGGCGAATGATCATTCCCGCCAACGTCGTTCACCTGAAATACAAGCTTGACGCCATGTGCATCGGCCGCGCAAGCAAAACCAAGGTGAACGCCAACATGGGCGCTTCGCCGGTTTCGTCTTCAACTGAGCAAGAAGTTGAAAAATTGAAATGGGCAGAAAAGTGGCAAGCTGACACCGTGATGGATTTAAGCACCGGTGGGGATCTTGATGTTACTCGCGATGCAATCATCCGCAACTCCACGGTGCCGATTGGAACCGTGCCGATTTACTCAATGATCATCGGCCGCAAGTTGGAAGACTTGAACGAAGAGATCATCCTTCGCGAAATTGAACATCAGGCCCGCCAGGGCGTGGATTACATGACTATTCACGCAGGCGTTCGCCGCGCTCATCTCAAGTACGTCAAGAACCGTCTCATCGGCATTGTCTCGCGTGGCGGGAGTTTGCTCGCGAAATGGATGCTCGTTCATAATCGCGAAAACATCATGTACGAACTCTGGGATGACATCTGCGACATCATGCGGCAATACGATGTTTCGTTCTCCATCGGCGATGGCTTGCGTCCCGGCGGGCTTGCTGATGCAACCGATCGCGCACAACTTGCAGAACTTGAAACAATCGCAGAACTCACCGAACGCGCCTGGGCCAAGGGAGTGCAGGTCATGGTTGAAGGCCCCGGCCACGTGCCGCTTGATCAAATCGAATACAACATGAAACTGCAGCGCCAACTTTGCCACGGCGCGCCGTTTTATGTTCTGGGCCCGCTCGTCACTGATATTTTCCCGGGTTACGACCACATCACCTCATGCATCGGCGCCACCAACGCTGCCTATCACGGCGCAAGCATGCTCTGTTACGTCACTCCCAAGGAACATCTTGGCCTTCCCAAGAAAGATGATGTCAAACAGGGTTGCATCGCGTACAAAATCGCTGCACACGCAGCGGATATCGCGCTGGGGATTCCCGGCACCCGCGATCAGGATGATGAACTCACGAAAGCCCGCGCAGCTCTCAATTGGGAGAAACACTTTGAATTAAGCTTCGATCCGGATACCGCCCGCGCGTATCACGATGAAGATCTTGATGTGGACACGGACTTTTGTGCGATGTGCGGCCACGATTGGTGCAGCGTTCGCATCTCGAAAGAAATCCAGGAATTCGCATCAGGCAAAGATGATGCATTTGCATGGGACAAACCAAAGCGCACCGATGCGCTAACTGATTCGCAGCGCGAAATTTTGGAAAAGCGCGGCGTGCTTTCTCCTGAAGAAATTCATCAACTCGCGAGCAAGACAAAGAAAGCAATGGGAGAAGACGCTCGGCGTGCGAAGTTAAGTTCGCACGCCTGCCACAGCGACTACGTTGATCCTGAAACCGCGCTGAAACTCCAAGAAGAAAAGTTCGTGCAAATCAACACTGCACCCGCGCACAACGTGCCGACGCATGACTCGGTGATCTGATATTTTTCTTGAGTTGCCAAAACACAAACCCGAGCGCTTTCGCGCTCGGGTTTGCTTGTTCTATGACTTCGAAGCAGAATTATTTACGGCCGGCCGCCTTCGCCATCACCGCCGCCGCCGTTGCCGCCACCGGCACCACCGCGGCCGCCGCCGGGTCCGCCAGGTCCGCCGCCTTCACCGCCGCCGCGACCACCACGACCGCCAGGACCGCCATCGCCCATGCCGGGCCCCATGCCGCCACGAAGCGATCGCTCAAATTTCGTCATCTGTTCTTCGTTGAGAACCTTCTTCATCGATTCAACCAGTTGATCGCGAGCCTTGGTGCGAGCCGTTCTCATGGCGTCACGATCATCGCTCATCTGAATCTTGCCCACTTCCGTGACAAACGCTGCAATCGGCGTCAAGGCTTGAAACTGCTTGGCTTCATCAAGATTGAACCCGATGATGGCGTTCACCATGCCATCCCACGTGCGTTCAAATGTGCCCATCGATTGCATGGCCTTGGTGGCCTGATCTGAAGTCATGATTGCGCCCAGTGCGGTGTGCAATTTTTCAGCTTCAGCCTTGCGAACTTCTTCCATGGCTTTTTGCATCTCAGCCATGTTCGGTCCGCCACGACCTGGTCGGCCGCCTTCGCCGCCCGCTCCGCCTTCACCACCCGCGCCGCCAGCGCCGCCCGCGCCAGCTCCACCTTCGCCGCCGCGCGATTTTTCCATGATCTCGCGACGTGCCTTCGCCGCGGCCGTCGCATAACTTTCGCGAGCTTCGACATAAGCCTTGACGGTCTTTTCAGTTTCTGGCGCGCCCAGGCCCAGATCGTGAGAGACACCCTTGGCTTCAAGCTCCCATGCCTGCTTCATGTTCGCTGCCCCCGGTTGATTGCCTCGGCGCGGATTGGCCTGGCCTTCACCATCGCCTGCCGCAGGTGGCGCGGGACGATTGCCGCGCGAACTCGTTTGTGCCGTGGCCGGCAGGCACATCAGGCCCACGGCCAATGAAGAAACAACAACGTGAAACAACCTCATAAAAATCTCCTTGTCGAGTGGAATGAATCCGAACTGAACTCCCACCTTTGGTGGGCGCAGCATCGGAGTTTAACGGTCTTTGACACGGGTTGTTGCGGCGAATTCCCCAACCCATCCCCGAAACCCGTGTCTTTCTAGTATTTCACATCCAAAACCGCGTTTGAAGATGTTTCAAGCAATGTGCGGCAAAAGAGATGCAAGCCTCAAGAAGACCGTGCATTTGCGTTGTTACGCACTGCCTTCACCTTGCTTGATCGCATACGCAACTGCGATGATGACCACGATACAAACAGCGGCAATTTGCACTACGCCGATTACCCTTGGCTTGCGCACGCGAAGGTACGGAACTTCTCCAACCCAAAGTGCAAATGGCGCCGCCGCCAACAGCACGTAACTTAAGAAAAGGGATGGATCACTTGTGTAAAACCAGCCTGTCGCCAAGAGCATGGTCAGGAGCGCAGCCAAAACATAATTGCCGCCGCGCATCAGATTTGCGGATGGCGCAATGAGCGCCAGCAAAACAATCGGCCCTAGCAAGGCCGCTGCTCCTGAATCGATCAGCGCCAGTCGCGCCTGTCGGCTTTCCACTAAGACCCCAGACAATCCAGCAAAGAGAATGCACATCGCCAGCGGCGCTGAGGCGCTCGGTTGCTTGGATGACACCCAATCCAGACTGAACCAAAGCGCCAATGCATACACCCCTGCTATCGCTCGCCACAACGCAGGTTGCGACACGCTCGCAACAGGATGAAGCGTTGCAGAAACAACGAATCCAACCGCAACGCCAAAGACGACTCTCCAAGCAAACGGCGCGCGAATGGCCGTTGCGATCAAACCAATTGTCATCGCAGCAATTGCTGCGTAAAACACCCATTGCCACCGTTCCTGGGGCGGCAGACTTGGCCAATGTTTGTTTATGACCAGAAAGCTCGCGAGAAAACCCAAGCCGCATGCCAACGCGCCGCATGAATACGTTGATTCAATTTTCTTGCGTTTCCACAACCACCACGCGATCAATCCGATAAACACAGCAACGGCAATTGCTGGCGCGATCGCGAGAATCACTTGATCCAAAGGCATGTTCGATTCCAAAAAAGCAAGTGGCGTGGCGCTCGTTGATGCGATCGCCACGCCACGAAAGAGTCTTAGTTATTTCTTCATCCCTTCGCCTGCGAACATGATGATGACTTCATCACCCAAGCCGCCGTTGGCGACGTACGTGTCCATGCCGAAGTCCGTTCGCTTAACAGTGAAGCTGGTTTCAAAGCCACTCTTATAACCTTGTGGCGTTTGCTTGGCGGGAAAGATGATCACTTCCGCCGTCACTGGCTTGGTCACGCCATGCATGGTTAAGTCGCCAGTCACACTCAACTTATTGTTGCCTGCGGCCGTGACTTTGCTGCTCTTAAAATCAATCGTGGGATATTCCGCAGCGTTAAAGAAGTCCGGGCTTTTCAAGTGGCCATCGCGCTTCTTGTCTTTGGTGTCAACGCTTTCCGTTTTTACATGAATGTCGAATGCGTTGGTTGCGGGGTTTGATGCGTTCAGCGTGTAGGTTCCTTCAATGTCGTTGAAGCGGCCATAAAAATTCGACACGCCCATATGCTGAATCTTAAAGATTGCGGAGCTGTGAACCGGATCAAAGCTGAATGTTTCTGGTCCGGCGGCAGGTTGCGGTTGCGGGCTCTGACTGCTTACCGTGGGTTTGGCGGCTTGCGGAGCAAATCCCATCGCCAACCCGACAGTTAACACAAGACCGGCGCTGACAGATGCTGCTCCAACGATACTGCGAATTTTCATACTCACTCCTTTAACTTTGGTTGTTCAACGAAATCGACTCAAATAGGCCAGGCAAATTCCGAACAAGACTTCGCCGCAGCTGTGCATTGGCGATGCAAGGGTATCGCTCTCTGCGGCACGAGGCACGAATTCCCGGTGCTGAATTCAACACGGAATAACGGTGCATTGTTCCCGCACACGCGCGAATTGGTGAGGACATCAGGCATGAAAGCGGCATTTGAACCCTCAGGGATAGAATTGATCAGAAGAAATGAGCAGCGACAAGCCTGACAACTATGGCCTTGAGCCCGGCAGCACCCCCGGAACCTCACCCCAACCTGCGAGCGATCTGGGAGTTCCGCATACCCCCACAGAAGCTGCTCATGATGAAGTTTCCCGTCCGGCGCCGATCGAAGTTGAACCGCTCGATCGTGGGCCAAGAATGACTGTTAGCCCAAACTCTTCATCGACAACCGCGAAATCTTCTGTCCACGATCTGGATGTCTGTCCGAGTTGCGGCGCCCCCATGACCGGGCCAGACACCCTTGTCTGCATTCGATGCGGCTTTGATTTGAAAACCATGAAGCCGGTGCAAACCACCACCGGCGCCGTCACGCAAGCTGAACTTGATGAAGCTCAGGGGAAACCACTCGTGCAAGCGGGCATGGGCGATCTTTGGTTGCCCGGCGCTCTCGCCACCGTGTGCGGTTTGCTCTTACTGGTGTGTTACCTGGCGGGCGTGCATGGATTGTTTCCTCTTGTTGAACAAGGGGCGGATGTGCCGATTTCCACTCGAGTCGCGGGGATCGGACAGTTCATTGTGTTGTCCATCATGTGGGCTGGCTGCTCTGTTGCAGCGCTAGCGTTTCTCGCGCATTTGATGGGACAGCGGCTGGGTGATCTTCAGCTTGCTGCGGTGCGGATGCTCGCGATTGTCGTGGCTGTGCGAATCTTTGCATTGATCGATTTTCCAAATCAACTGCTGGAGCACAGCGTCGAAGCGTTGTTGCAGGCTGCCGCGTTCGCTGGCCTGGTCATTGCGTTTTTCAGGTTAAACCCGCGCGATGCCCTGACGCTGCTGGGATCTGCGATTGTATTGTTTGTAGGAGTATGGATGTTCTCCTATCTGGTCATTTGGGCCACGGCGGCGTGAGGTACTTTTATTAAATGGAAGATGAGCGGCGGGGGCGCACGATGCTTCTGACGCTTCAACTTTTGATCTGCGCCCGCGCGGGGCAAGCCCGCGCCGCTCAACGTCAAGACGCTAAACTATCCATCCCATGAGTCGAACCGCTGCACAAGTTCGCGAAGAGTTCATTCGCTATTTTGTCGAAAAAGCAGGCCACACCTTCGTGCCTTCGTCGCCCGTGGTGCCTCATGATGATCCCACGCTCTTGTTCACCAATGCGGGAATGAATCAGTTCAAGGATGTTTTCCTTGGGCAAGGCACGCGCAATTACAAGCGCGCGGTGAACACGCAGAAATGCATTCGCGCCGGCGGAAAGCACAACGACCTCGAAGACGTCGGCAAAGACACCTATCACCACACCTTCTTTGAAATGCTCGGCAACTGGTCGTTTGGCGATTACTTCAAAGCTGATGCCATCAAGTGGGCGTGGGATTTGCTCGTGAATGTCTGGAAGCTCGATCCAAACCGTTTGCATGCCACCTATTTCCAAGGCGACCCTGCGGAACATCTTGAGCCCGATCTTGAAGCTCGCGATCTCTGGCTGAAATACATTCCTCAAGAACGAATTCACAAGGGAAACAAGAAAGACAATTTCTGGGAAATGGGTGACACCGGACCGTGCGGCCCATGCAGTGAGATTCACTACGATGGCACGCCGCGCGGCGATGGCGGGCCGCTTGTCAACAAAGGCGATCCACGCGTCATTGAAATCTGGAATCTCGTCTTCATCCAATTCAATCGCGGCGCCGATGGAAAACTCACGCCACTGCCCGCCAAGCACGTTGACACGGGCATGGGCTTTGAACGCATCACGCGAATCATTCAAGGCAAGCAAAGCAATTATGACACCGATATCTGGTCGCCGATTTTCATGGCGATTGAGCAAGCCACCGGCGCCCATTCGTATCGCGGAAAACTTGATGATCCGGTTGATATTGCTTATCGCGTGATTGCTGATCACATCCGATGCTTGACGATGGCGATCACCGACGGTGCGCGGCCGTCCAACGAAGGTCGTGGGTACGTGCTGCGCAGAATTCTTCGCCGCGCCGTCCGCCATGCCCACCAAACCTTGGGCGTGAAAGGGCCATTGCTATGCAATTTAGTTCCCTCTGTCATTGATTCGCTTGGCGGGGCATTTCCGGAATTAACCAAGAATCCGAATCAGGTTTCCCAAATCATTCGCGAAGAAGAAGAAGCGTTCTTGCGAACGCTCGATCGGGGCATTGAATTGTTTGAGGAAGCTTCCGCGCGAAGCAGCCAGCGGCAGATTTCCGCGCCAGATGCCTTCAAACTTCACGACACCTATGGCTTTCCCATCGATCTCACGCGCGTGATGGCGGAAGAGCGCGGCATGACCGTTGATGAAATCGGATTTGAAAAATTGATGGAGCAGGCTCGCGAAACCAGCCGCGGCAAGACCGCTGAAGGCGCCGACGAGCATCACATTCATCTACCTCCCGAAGCAATCGCACAGCTTCAGCACATGGGAATCAAAGCCACCGAAGACGTCGACAAATACCACGGCCGCCCGATCACCGCCACCGTTGAAGCGATCTTCAACGGAAAAGATTTTGATGACGATGCGCGCATCGGCCGGCGCGTCGCGGTGATTCTCAACCGCACAAATATGTACGCAGAGCAAGGCGGACAGATCGGCGACACAGGCGAGCTGCGCGGACCTTCTGAAGCCGCTCAAGGCATGCGCCTGATGGTGGGCGATGTGCCCGGCGCGTACATGGCTGACGAAGGCAGTGCATTGCGCGGCGGCGTGTCGTTTCATGTCCATGATGTGCAGGTCTTTGCAGGTTATGTGCTCCACATCGGCCACGTCGCCGACAGCGAACTGCGCGTCGGCGACACCGTCAGCGTGCATCTTGATAAGCCCCGTCGCGATTCCATTCGATCCAATCACACCTCGACGCATCTTCTGAATCTCGCGCTTCGCGAAGTGCTGGGCGATGAAGTGAATCAGAAAGGATCGCTCGTGGCTGGCGATCGACTGCGATTCGATTTCTCGCACTCACACGCGATGAAACCAGAGCAGATTCAAACCGTTGAGGAACTCGTCAACCACGCGATACACAGCCAGATGCAGGTATTTGCAGAAGTGGTTCCGCTCGCGGCGGCGAAAAAAATTCACGGGCTGCGCGCGGTCTTCGGCGAGCGATATCCCGACCCCGTGCGCGTCGTCAGCATCGGCGTGCCCGTCAAAGAACTTCTTACGAATCCCAGCAACCCTGGCTGGTACCAGTTTTCAGTTGAATTCTGCGGCGGCACGCATCTGCATACCACCGATGAAGCCAAGCGGTTTGCAATCGTGAAAGAAGAAGCGCTCGCTGCAGGCATTCGCCGAATCACCGCAATCACCGGCGCGGCAGCTATGGCTGCGGATATCGCCGGCCGCGATCTTGAGCATCGCGCTCGCAACGCGATGCAGCTTTCTGATGATCTGCTCCTGCCAGAGTTTGATGAAATCATCAAGCTCACAGAAGAATTGACGATCAGCATGGTGGTGAAACACCGTGTGCATGAATTGATCGACGCGCTGCGCAATCGCGTGAAATCGATTCGCAAATCAGCGCAATCTGCTGCGCGAGATACAGTTGTCGATCAGGCTCGCGAACTGGTTTCAAAGTCCGATGGCAAGATTATCGTGGCGCACGTGCACGGCGCTGACAAGGATTCGCTGCTGGCAGCGATGGACGTGGTGAAAGCCAAGCGGCCGGATGCTGCGGCCATGCTTTTGTCCGGAAATGAAATTGAATCGAAGGTCTTTATTGTTGCAGCAGTGCCCAAATCATTCATCGATCTTGGATTGAAAGCCGGAGATTGGGTCAAGCAAGCCGCGGCAGCCTGTGGTGGCTCCGGAGGCGGCAGGCCAGACCTGGCCCAGGCAGGCGGGAAAGAACCCGCCAAAGTGCCGGACGCGATTTCCGCAGCGCGAACATTCGCCCAGCAGAAACTTGGCTCAAATTAAGCTGATGTCTGCGCTTGGATCGCGATGAGAAAAGTAGAGAAAAGAAAAGAAGAGAAGTAGAGAGAAAATAACTCTTTGTCACCCACAAATCGCTCGATGACTTTCAAAACTGAATCCAACATTGACAAGGAACGGCGAAATAAAGCGCGCATTGATCCGCTGAAAGCCGCGCATCATGATGCGGTGTACACGCTCGCCCGCGCAAGTGAAGCGCATGATGAAGACACCGGCGCCCACGTGTTGCGGATTCGATCGATTGTTGAACGCCTTGCGTTGCAGTTGGGATTTTCCCAGCAGGATGCAGAAGATTTAGGGTACGACGCAATGCTGCATGATGTAGGCAAGCTGCGCATTCCACCAGAGATTCTCAAAAAACCTGGCCAGCTCACCGAACAAGAACGGCAAATGATGGAATCGCACACTGTTCGTGGCGAGCGATTGCTTTCAGAACGTCCGTCTATGCGACGAGCTTCCATTATTGCAAAGCATCACCACGAGAATTGGGATGGTTCGGGTTATCCCAGCGGACTAAGGGGCGAGCAGATTCCGCTTGAAGCTCGAATCACCGCGGCCGCTGACATTCTCGATGCGCTCATTGCCCAGCGAAGCTACAAACCTTCCTGGAAGTATGAAGATGCTTTCCACGAGGTCATGAATTTAAGCGGCGCCAAACTCGATCCGCAGGTGGTTGAAGCGCTCAAACGGTGCAATGACGCCGATGAACTGCGCGAAGTATTCGAAGTTTGACGGCCCGGGTGCGCCTTCGAGCTTAGCATAGAAAATCTTCTACAATCTTGCGATGAAAGCCGCTCTTATCACCCAAGCTGCTACGCCGGTTTCACCGAATATTCAGTTCGTTGACAATTGGCCTGAGCCTGTCGCCGCACCTGGCGAAATCATTGTTCGCACGGAAGCTTCCGCGCTCAATCATCTTGATCTCTGGGTTGGCCAGGGAATTCCAGGCATGGGTTTGACCTATCCGCGCATCAGCGGCTCTGATGGTTGCGGCATCGTTGAATCGATCGGCGAAGGCGTTGACCGATCATGGCTTGGCAAGCGCGTGCTGCTGAACGCGCAAATCGATAAGCATGATCCGATTCTTCCCGGCATGCATCCCGCAGCGCCAGATCGAATCATGATTGGTGAACACATCAATGGCACGCTTGCAGAAAAATTTACCGCGCCGGTTGCAAACGTCCTCGACATTGGCCAAAGCGATCCGGTTCAAGCTGCGGCTTTTGCGCTGACGCATCTCACCGCGTGGCGAATGTTGATCAGCCGCGCACGATTGCGCGCTGGACAATCAATTCTTGTCACTGGTATTGGTGGGGGAGTTGCGCTCGCGGCATTGAACATCGCAATGCATTTGGGTTGCAGCACGATCGTCACCAGCCGCCATCAATCAAAACTCGATCGCGCCAAGAAATTGGGCGCGACCCACATGATTCTTGATGATGGAAGCGATTGGTCCAAGCAGGTGCGAGCTGCAACGAATCGGCGCGGCGTCGATGTCTGCGCGGATTCCGTTGGCAAAGCAGTCCACTTACCGTCCATCAAATCGTTGGCGCGCGGCGGGGTGTTCGTCACTTGCGGCAACACCGCAGGCGCTGATGCCACCACCGATCTCACACGCATTTATTGGAATCAACTCAGCATCATGGGTTCAACCATGGGCGACATGAATGAATTTCGCGAGGTGGTAGCCCTTTTTCAATCTGGCGCGATCAATCCTGTCATTGATTCAGTCTTCGATGCGAAAGATGCGCAAAAGTCATTTGCGCGCTTGGAATCAGCCGAGCAATTTGGGAAAATTGTGGTGAAGTGGTAAAGGCCGGGCATTGCAATCCCCGGGGCTTTTCTCATTCCATTCCACCATTGAATCCGCTACCCTAAATGCATGACTCGCACTGCTTTGCCACCCAAAACCAGATCAAATCCGAATTCCGCATCGCTCGATCAATCGATTTGGCGCGCGTTGGATGAATCAATCGCCCAGCGGCAGGACCGCATGGTGAAGCTTCGCCGCCGCATTCATGCGACTCCCGAAGCGTCGGGAAAAGAGCATGCAACCACCGCTCTGGTTGCAGAACTGTTGCGCGAAGGCGGGCTTGAGCCACGCATCATGGCAGATGGCGTGGGCGTGATCGCAGATATTGATCTGGGCGCTTCATCTGAAAAATTTATCGCGATTCGCGCCGAACTTGATTGTGTTAATGTTGATGATGACAAGCAGGTGGCTTACGCATCAACGCGGCCTGGTCTGTGCCACGCCTGCGGTCATGATGCACATTCAACGATTGCCTTGAACACCGCGCTGGCGATTCATGAAAATCGAGCGGCGCTTCAGAACATTCCATTCAAATACAACATTCGCGCTTTGTTTCAACCTGCTGAGGAAACCGCAACGGGCGCACGATCGATGATTCAGCAAGGCGCGCTCGATCGTGTGGAAGCGATTCTCGCAGTGCATGTTGAGCCATTCATCGATGCAGGTGTAATTGGTTTGCGCAAGGGTCCGCTCACCAGCGCGTGCAAAAGTTTCCGCATTCAGATCAAGGGCCGCAGCGGACACTCGGCCCGGCCGTATCAAGCGCTTGATCCCATTCCAGCCGCGACCAGCTTGGTGGATCTTTTTTATCAGTTATGTCCGCGCAGCATGGACAATCGCTATCCGCTTTCGCTCACGGTTGCGGCGATCAATGCCGGCTCTTCGTTCAACGCAATTCCTGATGAAGCGGAAATCCGCGGCACGCTGCGCACCAGTCGCGTGGAAGATCTGGAAATGGTGCAGAAGAAAATGGATGCGGTTGTCGCTGGCGTTGCGCAGGCGACGGGTTGCGATATTTCAATGGAGTTCCCGCAATACGCACCGCCGACAGATAACAACGGCGCGTTGATTGAAACCATGGCAGCCGCTGCGACGAATTTCCTGGGACCAAACGGCGTGCAGTGGCTGGATGTGCCTTCGTTGGGCGCGGAGGATTTCGCGTTTTTCCAGGAAATTATTCCCGGCGCGATCGTAAGACTTGGCGCGGGTTTGGAAAATAAACAACAACGTCGACCCTTGCATTCGAGCATGTTCGACATCAACGAAGCAGCGCTGCCAATCGGCGTGAAGTTCATGACACGATCCGCGCTCATGGCCGCAATGAACTTCGGCGCATGATTCTCATCTGTTTAGCGGCACGGGCTCGCCCCGCGCTGCTGCGTGTAGCTCATCCGCGTACCCATTCAAATCGCAGCGGCGGGCGGAGCCCGCCCGCTAAACATGCGTATTTTCAACGCATAATGCATTGATAAACCTTCACCTTCCTGTGGTATGATTTCCTCATGCCGCAGATTTTCAAAGGCAACGCCCATTACACGCTTGGGGTTGAGATCGAACTGCAACTGGTCGATGCTCAAACCGGCGCCCTTTCCAATTCGATTCAGCAGATCCTCGATCGTGTTCCGCCCAAATGGCAGGACGCGATCAAGCCTGAATTCATGCAGAGCTACTGCGAGATCAACACTGGCATCTGCAATACTGTGAAAGACGTTGAAAACGATCTCACCGAAAAACTCCAATGGGCGCAGGACACCGCCGAAGAACTCGGCTTGAGTTTCGTCTGGGGCGGCACGCACCCGTTCTCGCGTTGGGAACACCAGAAAGTTTCGCCTGGCGAGCGATATGCCTGGCTGCTTGATGCGATGCAGGATGTCGCACGCCGGTTGCTTATTTTCGGTTTGCACGTGCACGTTGGCGTTGACTCAGGCGATAAGGCAATTCACCTTTGCGATCGGCTGCTGCGGCACATTCCAACGTTGCTTGCGCTTTCGGCCAACTCGCCGTTCTGGTGCGGCCGCGATTCGGGAATGCAAAGTTATCGCTCGAAAATCATTGAAGCCTTGCCCACTGCGGGTCTGCCGCAAACCATGCGCAACTGGTCTGAATACGTGTGGTTGATCGATCACTTGATCAAGACCAAATTCATTTCATCGATTCGCGAAATCTGGTGGGATGTGCGCCCGCACGCGGGGTTTGGAACGGTTGAATTGCGCGTCATGGATATGCCATTGAACATGCGGCACATGCTTGGCATTGTCGCGCTGACGCAATCATTGGTTGCTGCGATTTCAGATCAAATCGACCGCGGCGCGTATTTGTACGACAGCCACCCGATGATCGCCAAGCAAAACAAGTGGCATGCGGGACGTTATGGAATGGATGCGCAGCTTGTTGATTTCGACACGATGCAGGCGGTGCCCGCCAAGCAGATCGCCAAGCGATTGATTGAATTAGTCACACCCAAAGCTGAGCAACTTGGCTGTTTGCAACAGCTTCAATATCTGAATGACATTTTCGAAAACGGCACGGGCGCTCAACGACAGCGCAACATTTTCAAGCAAACCGGCGACCTTCGCGAAGTGGTCAAATTCTTGGTTGAACAAGGCCAGATGGCCGCTGTTTAGTTGTTTGGGTTCACCCTAACTTGAAAATACAAAATGGGATGACTTGATGGTTCCTAGAGGGATACTATCTCGCGGTCCTTTCAACGTTCAGGTTGAACAATTCTCTGATTTACTTTGAGCCATCTTAAGTATGCCAATGCAGAATAAGGAAATCACGCGATGACACAGGTGCAATCTGACCAGACCCAAGCCTCATCATCGAATACATCTGAGGGTTCTTCCGTAAACGAAGAATCTGCAAGCGGAACGGCAACATTAACCAGACCGCGAACTCGCCCGGCCCCGCCCAAAGTCGATCGAATGCCGCAATGGAAGGTTCTTCTGCATAACGATGACATCAATGAAATTGGTTATGTCGTTGAGGCGATCGTTGAACTCACCTGCCTGAACCCGCTGCAGGCGCTTCTGCAAACTCTTGAGGCTGACCGTTCCGGGCTTGCTCTCATCCTTTCAACCCATCGCGAACGAGCCGAGTTGTTGCAAGAGCAATTCACGAGCAAACGTTTGACGGTGACGATTGAACCCGACAGGTAATTTCAAAACCGCAGCGTCGTAGACAGTGTTGTAAAAAGAGTGGGGCGACCACGTTGCATTGCAATCGCCACTCTACTTTGCGACTTGCTCCATCAAGCACTGTTTGGGAGGCTTCTCTGGCCGCCAGCGCAGAAACTTTGTTCCATGTCTAAAACGCCCGGCTGTGAAATGATCCCATTGCACTTCAACAACTAATTTGGGCTTGAGTGGCTCCCACTCGCTGGTGCGCTTGGTGCTCCATCGGCTTGGCCCTCCGGGAGCGCGGCCGGTGAACCCGCCGCCTTTTTCAACCGGCAGCTTCAATGCTTCTAACTTTGGGGTAAGCGCTTCGCGATCCTTCGCTGTCAAACTTGATGTATACCCCACGTGATGCAAGATGCCTTGCTTATCGTACAGGCCAAGCAGCAGCGAACCGATGATTTTCTTCTTGCTGGCGTAACGGAAGCCCGCTACCACGCATTCGGCGGTGCGGCGGCGCTTGATTTTCTGCATGCCCGTGCGCTCGCCGCTGCGGTACTCAAGTTGCAATTCCTTGGCCATTACGCCATCAGTTCCATCGCGGCCTTTGAACCATTCGCGGGCCCGGGCGATTTTGGTTGTCGCGGGCGACAGGCGAATCGAGTGATCGCGCGGGAAATATTTCTTTGCAAATTTCTCCAACGCTTGGCGACGTGTTTTCAATGGCTGATCGATCAACACTTGGCCTTGATCATCCTGAAGAAGGTCAAACACGATGTACCTGGCAGGAGTTTCGCGCGAAAGTTTTTGAATGCGACTCTTGGCTGGATGAATTCGCATCAACAAATCATCAAACGACAATTCGCCATCAATGGGAACGACAATTTCACCATCAAGAACGAACCGCCTGGCTTTGAGGCGTTTGAGCTGTTCAACCACGTCTGGAAAATATCGCGTCAGCGGCTGCCCGGCTTTGGAATGAAGATCGATCTTGTCGCCTTCACGATACGCCAGGCAGCGAAAGCCATCCCATTTTGGTTCGTACTGCCAGTTCTTGCCGACGGGAATTTCATGAACGAGCAATGCTTCCATGGGCGCGAACGGCCGCGGCAAGCGTTTGGGCGCTGGCTTGATTTGTTGAGCGTGCGCGATCAAAGCATGTTCTCCAGTTTGACTCTTCCTTTGTTGGAAAGCAACGGCGCGAACAAATCGCCATGCTTGCGCACACGAGCCGGCATGTTGTCGATTCGAAAGTCTTCGATCGCGAATCCTTTCTCGACTTCTTTCCAGGTCACAGGCGCCGAAACTGTCGCCAGTGGCCGCGGTCTTACTGAATAGACCGATGCCAGCGTGCGGCCCCACGCGTTCTGGTTGTAATCCACCAACACGCGGCCGGCGGGACGCTTGGCGATTCGGTATTCAGCAGTGATCAATTTCGGATGCGACCGCGCCATTGCGTTGGCGAACGCCTTGGCGAATGTCCACACCTCTTTCTGCAATGGGCCGCGAACAATGGGAACATACACATGAATGCCACGTGAACCTGAAGTCTTGGCGAACGAAGGAATCTTGAGCGATGCCAATCCATCGCGAACGATTAACGCCGTTTCCAATACGCGATCGAACGGCACATCTTTCGTTCCAGTGGATGGCTTGACCGGATCCAAGTCAAAATGCATGTAGTCCGGCCGATCAACGTCATCGCACTTGGCATACCACTGGTTCAGATCAATGCAGCCAAGGTTGACGACCCACATCAAATCCGCAAGGTCATTTATGACTGGAAAATCAATGACGTTTGCGGACTTATGTTGAATCGAACAGGTGCGAATCCAATCTGGCCGAGGCGATGGCGCTCGCTTCATGAAAAAAAACGGGCCCGCCGCGCCGTTGGGGTAACGCTTCATCACCATGGCGCGATCGCGCACATGAGGCAACAGCACATCGGCGACGTCTGCGTAATACTGCAGAAGATCACCCTTGGCGATTCCAAGCTCTGGCCAAAATAGTTTTTGAAGGTTGGTCAGTTGAACGACTTTGCGATCGATCGATAATTGGGCGCTGTTTTCATCATGCGGGATCACCAGCGAAGTGGTCTTGCGAGACGAAGAAGCGCTGCGGCTTGTTGCCTTGCGGTATTTCGCGGGATGCTGATTTCGCGTGGCGATCTTGGCGGGCATTGGAATCTCACAAGAGTTCATCCGTGAGTGCGAACGCTCATCCCTGATTGAAGTCAGCTGCCGGTTGCGGCTTGGCGAGGTTTTCGCCTTGCCAATTTCGGCGGCCGAACTCCTCGTCGAACCGCGCCTTGGGCCGCGATGTAGTTCAACTCGCGGCCTTCATCAACACAACGCAGCAGCAATCCACCGCGGCTCATGTCGCCGCGGCCAACGAACTCCTCAGGAAACATAAGCCGCGATCCCAGACAATCCAGCAGAATGTCAACGTATTTCCCGCTCGCAATACTGCCAAGCAATACGGCTTGGCCTCGGGGGCCCAACTGCTCCGCCACCTTTTTCAAATCTCGTTCAAGCGGCAGTCGATAGTGATTGAGTTCCGGATCGATTTCGCCTTGCGCCATGGCTCGCAGAACCTTCAGCGTCATCCGAGTCTCAGGCGCGAGCAATCCACGATTCGTGGTGATAATGAAAACCCCTGGCGTGCCCCTGAGCGGATTGGCGAAGCGCTGACCGTAGGCAAGCTTGCCCCGGAAATACAAGCCGCTTAAGAAACGAAATGTTTCACCAAGGGCCGCACCTTGAGATGTGCGTATCTGGATGGCCAGATCAAAACGCGCTTCTGGATTGAAGATCAGCTGCGCCCGTTCGCCGCCGCAATGAGCCGGTGAAAGAATGAAGACACGTCTTGGCACCTGCAACATTAAGCATCAAGTGAGCGTCTTTCGAGTGACCTAACGTCATTCTGCTTTTCCGTGCGATTGCAGACGAAGCTTGTTCCCTTCGAATCCCGCCACCACGTATCAGGCTTCGCTTCCTCTTACCCGAGTGATCATCGACTCGCGCCACATGGCGTTCCGTCTGGATATTGAAATTCATCGAGCTTGACGGGTTGATCAAAGATCGCCACCAATTCGTGAATTCGCCCAGCAACATGCCGACAATTAATGACTCGCGCGGGAATCTGCGTGGGTTCACTGTTTGCGGTGCGCAACAGCAGAGTGCATCGTGCATTGTTGTGAACGAAGGCGCCGTGCAAAAATGAAATTCCTTCTTCGTGCAAATCGCGTGGCTTGACCAGATACGTTGTGCACCCCGTGGAATCCGGCTGACACAGGTGAACCAGAACGCGAGGCAGATTCGAGGTTGAACGCTCGCTTGGAATCGCCACATTCGTCACTGGCGTCCGTCCCGGAACGCCGGTGCGATCCAACCGCGCCAACGCAACCAGCATGGGCGCGAGTTCGCGATCATTCATTCGCAGGCAATCGACAATCACCTTGGTTGGTTCACGAGTTGCATTCATTCGGCGGCCCTCCATCAACTTGCAGGCCACCTTCAATTTCGGATCAACCAATCACTGGTTTTTGTTTCAGGGTCAGGAAGTTGCGGTTATCGATCCTCAAGCGTTTGAGTTTGCCGTGGACGTGATTTAGGTAAGTTCACATTGATCTGTTTTGGCGAAATGGGTGAAATGAAGCGATGAATCAAATGCGCGAATGCGACCCGCTTCGCCGACTCGCCGCACCGCTATTCCAAGCGGGCTTGAATCGCTTTCACCAGATTCTCAAACACCACATCTGGTTCCTTGGAAGCATCGACAACCAGGTACAGGTCAGGTTTATCTTTTGCCTGCTGCAGAAAACCCTGCCTCACCCGGCGCTGATATTCGGTGCCTCGCAACTCCAGACGATCAGCAAACAACGACGGTTGCGGCGCCGCGGGTGAAGCGGATCTTTTTTCGCGTTGGTTTCCCGCCATACGTCGCGCCGCAGTGTTTTCATCAACATCAAAAATGACGGTCAGGTTCGGCCACTGCTTTCCGATGGCCACTTCCGCCACATTGTTGATTTCATGCAAGGGCAATCCGCTGGCCGCGCCTTGGTAGGCCAAGGTCGAGCTCACAAAACGATCGGCCAAAACCAGTTCGTGCCGATCCAGCGCAGGCCGAATAATTTGTTCAACCAATTGCGCTCGGCTGGCCATGTAAAGCATCATTTCGCAGCGCAGGCTCATGTCGGTGTTTGCCGGGTCAAGCAGAACCTTGCGAATCTGCTCGCCGATCGATGTTCCACCCGGCTCACGAACCTCACACACCTTCGTTCCGCGCTCCGCGCAATACGCGACAAAACGCTTCAGCTGCGTCGATTTGCCCGATCCATCAGGACCGTCAAAAACCAGAAACTTGCCTGAAAGTTGTGCGGGCCAGGTCATGCTGGGCATGATGGCAGGAAGACTTCAAGCCATCAAGGCAGGATTCGTTTCAAGTGTCAAAGACAAGCAAAACTTTCTTGACGCCCGGAATCTCCTTGGCTCGCGCGCTGCCTTCCCATCGCTGCATGTGTAACATCATGGTTGATGCGAATCGAACTTCGCGATGAATCCCGACAGCGAATTGGACGGATTACGGTTGATCCGGTTCAAAGGCCGACGCGCGTGACAGTGAATGCCGCGCGCGCGGGATCGTTATTTCAAGACGCGCAAAATGATGCGGCGTCCGGTCTTCCTTCGACTCGGGAAGCATTTTTGAATTGGGATACCGCGCTGGATGATTCCGGCCAACTTCGCAAGTGCGTAGCCTGCGGATGTGAACACATGTTCAAAGAAAAGGCATTTCCGCAGGTCACCGCATTCGTCGTCGCCTTGGCGTTTGTGGGTGCAATAATCTCTGCATTGGGGCTGGCCACCAATATTCTGGTGCTGGTGTTGATGGCTGTCGTGTTGCTGCTGGATATTGCAATTCTGGTTTTTTCGCGCCGCCGATTGGTCTGTTATCGGTGTCGTAGCACATATCACGATCTGGCTATCGCGCGGTATCACCGCACATGGGATCGTGCCGTGGCCGATCGACACCCAGCGGAAACTCTTGCGATTGCAGCTTCGCCCGCGGCGAACCTTTTGCTCGCAACAACGCAAGCTGCAACGGCAAGCTCCGCAGTTGCGGTCGACGATACTCTTCCCAATTCGCCAAGCCGAAAGGGTTATTTCGCGTGATCAAGAAAATGCAATCGATGATCTTGCTTGGCGGGGGCGGACATGCGGCCGTGGTTGCTGAGGCCGCCCGCGCCGCGGGATACATTGTCGAAGGCTATCTTGATGATGTGCCGCCCCTTCCAGAGGCGCCACCTGACCCCGTCGTTGGATTTCGTCATCTGGGCGCGATTCGCGATCTGCGCAAGGTGATGGATTCGCATCGTCACGCGAATTTCCATGCCGCCATAGGCGATCCACAACTGCGAAAAGTCTGGTTGCAATCAACCACTCCGCGATTGACCCCGCCAATCATCCATCCCTCGGCAATTGTTTCACCATCAGCAACCATCGCTGAAGGCGCGTTTGTCGGCCCGTTAGCAGTGATCAATGCGCGTGCCATCATCGGAATGGGCGCGATTGTCAACACCGGCGCGATCGTTGAGCACGATTGCATTTTGAGCGAGTTTTGTCATATCGCGCCCGGATGCGTGCTTGCCGGCTCTGTGAAAATTGGGCAAGGAACATTGGTGGGCGCGGGTTGCACGATCATTCCAGGCGTGCGAATCGGCGATCGCGTTACATTGGGTGCAGGCGCGGTGGCGATCGCAGATATACCTGATGAAGTGACAGCTGCCGGCGTTCCAGCGCGCATCATGAACGCCGTCGGCTGACCCTGACGAACAATGATTCATTCGCCAAAGGGCGAAATTCCGATGGTTCCTTCATGCAAATGAATGGGTCGGAACACCCCACAACGCTGCTCTTGTCAATGCACAAGGCAGGGTCAACTTTTCTTGCCGGGAATTTCGCATTTGCATGTCAACAGCTCTTTCCAGGCTTGAATGTCATTCGCTACGCAGAACGAATCTTAGAAGGCGCTTTGCCCCACGACATGCCGCTGCCTGCAACGGGCATGCTGGTGTCGCGGCTGTATCCCGAATCATTTGACGAGCTTATTGAAAATCCGGAACCTGCCGCGGGACGTTTTTCAGACAAGCGATTGATCATGATGATTCGCGATCCGCGCGATGTCGCTGTTTCGCTTTATTATTCGTACGCGTTCAGTCATCCGATTCCGCCAGCCAATGCAAATGAATTTCTCGCCTTGCGTCAAGAAATGAAGGAGCTCGGCCTGGTTGAAAGCATTCGCAAACACACAGCGCAGATGGCCATCGGAGAATTCACTCGCTGTATGACATTTCTCGAGGAGTTTCCTCACACGCTGAATGCGCCTTATGAATTGCTGGTCACAGATTTCCAAAAGTGGTTTGCCGCCGTGGCGCGCTATTTGGGATGGAATCCGGCAATCGTTACGCACGTTGGTCCGGCATTGGCCGCCGATGTCAAGCCGCCGCCTCTGGTTGATCAGAATCAGCATAAGCGGCGGGTGAAGCCGGGGAATTGGCGCGAAGTATTCGACGAACAACTGAACGACTTTTTCGATGACCGAGTTGGCGATCTCATGCGAAACGCCGGGTACGCGATTGAAACAGTTCAGCCAGCCGCGGTTTGACATGAATATCGCAGCTTGTGAATAGAAATGGCGGCAGCGGCTTGACTGGCAAAATCGGCTGAAATTCGCTATTCTGCGCGGTTCGCAACCTTTCGGATCATTCCTCCGTGCAGCACAAACTTCGAACGCCCATGGTGGGCGGCAACTGGAAAATGAATACGGATTTGGCGTCGGCCGCAGAACTGGCTGACGACATCAACGCCAGCTGCGCTCAATTTGTTCCCTATTGCGATGTCGCCATCTATCCGCCGTTTCCTTATCTGCAAACCGTTGGCAAGAAGCTTGGCCATTCAGGCATTCTGCTGGGCGCCCAAGATGTGTTCTATGAATCGAGCGGCGCGTATACAGGCGAGGTCAGCGCTGAAATGTTGACCGATCTAAAAGTCGATAGCGTTCTTGTTGGTCATTCTGAACGGCGACACGTCATTGGCGAAAGCGATGCAATCGTCAATCTCAAATGCCGCGCCGCGCTTGATGCGGGATTGTGGGTCATTCTTTGCATTGGCGAAACCATCGAACAACGCCAAGCAGGTGAAACCGAGCGAGTGAACCTGAACCAACTCAACGCAGGCCTGGCTGAGGTTCCCTTGGAACAGATGCGCCAGGTGGTGATCGCCTACGAGCCTGTCTGGGCCATCGGCACCGGCCGCACCGCAACCCCGGAAGATGCTCAGGCGGTTCATAAGCTCATTCGCACTGAAATTGCTGCGATTTATGATGAATCTGTCGCAGAATCAACCAGAATTCAATATGGCGGTTCGGTCAATGCCAATAATGCACAGGCGTTGTTCGCGCAGCCAGATATCGATGGGGGGTTGATTGGCGGGGCTTCGCTGAAAAGTCAGGACTTTGCGGCTATTGTCAAGGCCGCAGTTTCAGCTCGCACCTTGCACGAAGTTCGATAGTCGAGTTTTTTCCTTCCCGAAGTTCTTGAGTTCAAAAGGCAGAGTACGCATGAGCATTTTGTTTTTCATTCTGACCGTCGTGTTCATCATTGTTTCAACGATCATGGTGCTGATCGTCTTGGTGCAGCGGCCGCAAGGCGGCGGTCTGGCTGGCGCGTTTGGCGGCGCGGGCGGCGGCGGCACAGATACTGTCTTCGGCGGCCGCGTGGGCGATGCCCTTACCGTCATGACCTGCGTTGCCTTTGCTGCCTATCTCCTGCTCGCCCTTGGTTTGAACATGCTGCCAGTTCGCAACACGGCAACCGCTGCCACTCCAGCAACACAACCAGCCGTAACCGATTCCGCTGGCAATACCATTCCGGTGACGCCCACCATCTTGCCGCCAACCACGGCGCCAGCATCGGCAGCTCCCACTGGTCAGCAGGATGCTCCCGCGGCAACTGTTACGCAAACCCCCAACGCAACGGCCGTACCGCCTGCGGCGGCGGAAAATGAGACCGGAAAGAAGCCGGATCCGGCGGTGACTCCAATTTCGCCAAATGCAACCCCCAACGCCGAACCAAACGATTCGAAACCCGTGACGCCTTCAACACCTCCCGCAAATCCGCCCGGCAACGGAGAATGATTTTTTATGATCCGATCGATGACGGGATTCGGCGACGCTTCCGCCAAAATTGACGGTGCACATTACGGGGTGGAAATACGGTCGGTGAACAACCGATACTACAAAGCGCAGGTGCGGCTGCCAGATGAACTGCAGGGCTTAGAGGCTGAATTGGATGCAGCGATTGGGCGAAGACTCGGTCGCGGCAGCGTTACGGTAACCATCCGTTTCTCTGACACCTCCGCCAACGCCGCAGCTCAAATTAACGTCAAAGCCGTGCAACGTTATCTGGAGCAGTTGCTCTCGATTCCCGGCCTGGATCATGAATCGGCGCGGGTCGATATCGGCGCTCTGCTGAATCTTCCTGGAATTGTGATCAACGACACGGGTGAGGAGCGGCTGCACAGCGCCCGCGCGGTGTTGATCGGACTTGTTGATGAAGCTTGCAGCAAACTGCAAGCGATGCGTGCACGTGAAGGCCAAACGCTGCTTGCTGATTTGCATAAACACTGCAAGCTGATCGCATCGCATCTTGAAGTTGTGAAGGTTCGCGTTCCAATCACCGTCAATATGTATCAAGAGCGTTTGCGTCAGCGCATGCAGGCGTTATTGGCTGAATCCGGCACCACGGTTCGCGATGAAGACTTGCTTCGCGAAGTTGCGGTGTACGCCGAGCGAACCGATATTGCTGAGGAAGTTGCGCGTCTTGAAGGTCACTTGGCACAGTTTGGCGAGATCATTGATGCCGAGGGCGAAGAACCCGCCGGCCGAACCCTTGATTTCCTGGCTCAGGAACTGCTTCGCGAGGCCAACACGATCGCAAGCAAATGCCTTGATGTTGAGATCAGCAGGCGAATCGTGGAAATCAAGGGCGCGATCGATCGAATCAAAGAGCAAGCGCAAAATGTCGAGTGATCGGGTGGGTAGGATGGCCATAATTTGAAAAAAAGGCGCGGTGCGCAACTTGTCTCGTCGCGTTGGGTCGCATCTGAGGCGTGATCCGTCGCGACGAGACAAGTCGTGCACGCATGATTCAATAACTGGTCCATTTCATTGGTTGGTTCATCACGTTGTCTGCAACACCATCACAACCCAATCTTCCGATGAACAACCCGCCGGTGCCACAACCGCCCAGCCCCAGGCCTGCCGCGTCACTGGCCGAACAATCGCACCGCGAGCGATTTGACAGCCATGAATTGGCGATGGTGTTGAGTCACTACGACTTAGGTGCGATTGAGAATCTGCGTTCGTATCCGCGCGGTTCCAGACGGTCACCCAAAATCCGAATCAAAAGCAAACGTGGCGAATTCTTGCTCAAACGCCGCGCACCCGGGCAAGATGATCCCTATCGCGTTGCCTTTGCCCACGATCTTCAGCTTCAACTCTGGCATCGCGGGTTTCCCGTGCCCGGGTTGATCGGCACCCGCCAAGAGAATAATTCGCTGCTTCAACTCAATGGTAGAACTTATGAAATGTTTAACTACATTCATGGCACGCGGTACGATCGATCGCTCAAAGCCGCGCACCAGGTAGGAACCATGCTTGGCCGGTTTCATACGTTGCTGGCTGACCATAAATCAATTTACGAGCCACCCGCGGGGAGTTACCACGGCGCGTCGGAAATTGACGCAAAAATGGCTCTGATCGTGCCTGCAATCGTTTCTGCTGAACCCGCGACTGATCGCCAGGCGGTTTCCCAAACGGTTGATTATCTTCGCCGAGCCTACGTGGATGCCGCCAAACGGGTGGATGATGCGGGATTTCGAAGCTGGCCGAAGAAGGTGCTGCATGGCGATTGGCACCCGGGAAACCTGCTTTTTCGCGATGGGGCAATCGTGGCGGTGCTCGATTTTGATTCCACCCGCATGGAGCCCCGTGCGGTTGATGTCGCCAATGCTTCTTTACAGTTTTCAATGCAGATGGACACTCCCGATCAGCCGTCAACCTGGCCGGATGGACTCGATCCAGATGCTATTAAAAGCCTTTTGCGCGGGTATGATGATGCCACAGGCAAGAGCCTGACCAAGGAGGAGCGGCTGGCATTGCCTTGGCTGATTGTCGAGGCTCTGATTATTGAAAGCATTGTGCCCATTGCCGCCACCGGAAGTTTCGCCCGCATTGCCGGCTCTGCATTTTTGGGAATGATCGAGCGAAAAGTGAAATGGATCAGGCCGCGAGCCGTTCGTCTGTTTGAAATGGTGAAGGAGTGAGACTTGTCGATGTGGTTGACTAATCAAATCTCAAAATCCCTCAAGCTAATGGCATTGGCGCTGGGAATCATCGCGACTTCAACGCCAGCATCAGCTCAGCAGAACCAGACGCCTGCACCTGCTTCTAATCCTGCGGTTCAATCGCAACCCGTCGCACCACCCGCGCCGCCCTTAGACGCAGAACAGCAAGCGCTTCTTTTGCTTCGCATGCAACAGCAAGATCAGCAACTCCAGATGCAGCCGCAGTGGGGGTTTCAAAACCCGACCCTGCCGGTGTCGCTTCCTTCGGCTGATCAATTGCAAAGCGTCGCGATTGATCCCAAGCTGAAATCGTACGTTCTTCAATTGGATGATCCATCGTTTCAAACCCGCGAGCAAGCCACCAAACTGCTCTTAGAATCTGCCGGAGACAAGCTGCAGTTGTATGCAATCCTCTGCCGCGAGCGCGATCTTACGATTGAGCAGCGATACCGTTTGCTGGGTGTGTTGCAAGACCAGTTGGTTCGCGCGCCACGTGGCGCGCTGGGAATCAGCAGCAACCAGGGTTTCCTGCAGATGCAGCAGCAGATTCAAATTCAGCAGAATCCGAATGGGCAAGTGCAGCCCAACGGCCAGCCGCAACTTGTTCAGCCTCCTGTGCCGCCCGGACCCATGGGCATTCGCGTTGATGACCTCTTGCCGGGCATGCCTGCTGAGCGCGTCTTGCGAATTGGCGACCGCATCACGCACGTTGATGGCCAACCTCTGGCTGTCATGACCGACCTCACGATTTACGTCCAAACCCGCAAGCCAGGCGAGAAAGTCAAGCTCACCGTTCGCCGCACCAAGGTCGATAACGATGGCAAGGTCATTCAAGGTCCCAACAACGAACCGATTGTTGAGACGGTTGATGTTGATCTTGAACTTGGTTCAGCCGACATGTTGAACAAGATTCGGCCCGGTGGCAGCGCGACAAGCCCGGTTGAGATTAATCGAGCGATGGAAGCAGCGCAAGCGTTAGCGCGCTATTCACCGCCAAGCGTGCCCGTGCCGGCCCAAGGCGGACCGATCGCGCTGTTAAATGCCACCTCGCGACCTTTGGGTCAACCCGCGCCTGCGATGCCGGAATTCGATCCGGCGATCGATCGCTTCCCCGCGGTTCGTGACTTGATTCGCGACAAGCAGCGCATCGCGCAAGGCGTCATGGTTGAAACGCGTTCGCTTCGTGATGAATGGAATCGAAAGTACATGGAGATCATCCAAAATGCCCAGCGGCCGGGCATGTCATCTGAAAAGCAATCGTTCATGCAATCGGTGCTCAGCCGCTATCAGCAATTGATGAATCAGTGACTTTTCGATGCAGTCAAGGCCAAACCACGAACTTCGTGACAATGGCGCCCCCAACTAACATCGATGCGATAATGATGATCGCCACCCAGAATCCCAGTTTGGGAATCAACGGCAATCCATCGCGTGAACCAAGCGGCAGACGATCGCTCCGCTCGCCTACATCTACCTCATCCCAGTCCAAATCCACAGAATCGCTTGCATTTTGTTTTAGCGCTTCAGTGGCACGCTCAAGATCAACTTGACGAACTTGGACAGCCACGGGTGTGATACGTTGGCCCAGCGGCATCGCGGCAGTCACGCCCCCAAACGCGAAAGCTTCAATTCCCGCTTCTTGCAATACGGCAACTAAAATTCCCGCTTGGAATTCGCTCTCTGCATTTCGAAGCGTCACCAAGTCATTTGGGTCAAGCGGTTCGTTCACGTGGTTGCTCCCATTGCCTGCATGAGAATCTGCCGCAAACCTTCAACATTGCCCGGGCCAAATGTTCCCTGACGCGTGAGCACTTGCCAGTCTGAAACAATTCCACGATCAAGTTGTGCATGATCGCCTTTGCGCATGCGATTGATTGAAACTGGATCATTCAGCAAGACTGCCTCGGCGCGGCCGCGCTTGAATCCTTTCACTTCAAACCACAAGTGCTCGCGGCCATCGAATGATTCCAACTCCTCGGGATGTTTTCCGCCATCGTGAGGAAAACCCGCCTTGATGAGAAAGACTGCTTGTCGATCAGGACCGTCCAGAGCCAGCTTGCGCGGCAACATTTCAAAGGCCGCCATCAATTGATCGAATGTTCTGCGCGCCATCTGCATCTGCTGCTTCGCGCTGCGCTCGGTTTTGTAAAGCACGGTGCTTCCCGATTGGGCAACTCGCTTCACCACTTCTTCAGGCCAAACCCATATCTTGCGATAGGCCCCCTTGGGAACGGCGGCGCATAGAACGGCGCGATTACCGTTCGCCGCCATGCCGTTGTGATCAACGCGGTCGTTGCCGCCAAGTGATTTCTCATCCACAAAGGGCGCAACCTCCTGCCAAGGTTGAAACACTACGGCCAGGTCAGCCCCAACCTCAACAGCTTTGCCCGGCTGCGGCATGCCGTTCTGCACCACCAACTCGCCAATTGAATTCAAGAGCGCTAACGCAGAGCCAACGTATGGATGCGGCACATCAAGCATCTCTAATTCAGGCATGCCGCAGCGCGCCAGGCCATTGGTATAAAGCCATACTTTTGAATCCTGCGAAGGCGGATTTTCCGCGCTGATGCCATGAATCGTCCACATGATGGATTCGGTGATGATCGCATCTTCAGGCAGTAGCATGGTGTCGAGTTCATCTCGAGTATGCCACCCTTCCTTATTGACATCAAGAATCGCAGGAGCGTGCGGGAATGCGCGCCCGATCGTGCGCAGCAAATTCACAAAATGCTCTAGCGGGCGATTAGGATGCAAAAGCGTTTCAAATCCAACTGCCCATTTCACGGATTCTGCATGGAGTGTTTTTAATTGCTCAGGCAACATCGGCCGCATTTGTTCGCACCAGACGATCACAGGAATTTCTTCACCGGGCAATGCGAGAATTGCCTTCCATACGAGATCATTTTCGGAAGTTGAAGGCTGCTCGAGAATCTGAACAATTCCCCCGCGCTGTTCGCCCAATGCTGAAACAACGCCTTCAAAGGTTGGCGCCAATTGCTCGGGCCAAAGCACGATGAAATTGGTCGGGTGCGGCTCTTCGTCCCACCAGAATTCCCGCTGGCTTTCAGTTGGCGACAAGGGCAGGGGAAAGTCGGTGCTCATGCTTTACAGTCTATGACCTGGCAGGGCTGTCGGCACAATGACATCGAAATACTACCGTGGTTTACGCGCTCGAAAGATGCAATATGCAATTCCGGCGATGAGAATAATGACACAGACGCCTACATCAACCAAAGTTTCATTTTTTGAATTTCTGTTCGAATCAAGCCAAATCCACGTTGTCGTGGCGAGAAATGCAAGAAAGCATATGACGGTCATTCGAATGGTTTGATAGCTGGGTGATTTCCGCCACCGCACTTCGGATTCCCTCATGAAGGACTCGTCCTTGACTGCCGCATCAGCGAGTTGAGTAACAGTCGGCGGCGGAATTTCTATTCCGCATTCCGGGCAAACTTGCGATTCGCATTTCGTCAACTCATATCCGCAATTTTTGCAATGCAAGCCTTCGCGGGTGACAAGCGGCTCTTCGATTTCCACCCATTGAAACTCCATTCCGCATGCAGCGCAACGTTCCGATCCAGTTGGATCCATAAGCGCATTGCATCGAGGGCAATTGGGTTCTGAACGATCAACAATTGGCCGCGGCATGTGTTCTGCAATTTCGGTGGCAATTTCCTTGGCGCGAACATAGTCACTGCGCTTTACAAATATCGCAGCGCTTCCAAAGTTGGAAGTCCCGAGCAGGAGTTGATCCGTGGGTTGTTGACCCTCTTGGAGTTGGACGTGCAGAAAAGTGATGCCTTCATCGGCAAGTGAAGTTGCGACGGCATTGAATTGACCGGAGCTTCGAAACACACCAATGGCAATGTGGAATTCCTTGCCGCATTCAGGACAAACATCCGAATGCACACCGCGCACGTTGTAACCGCAGTGCGTGCAGCGCGGGTGCGGCAGCTTCTGCAAATCCGCAGTGTCGTCAATCACTCGATGCGCTCATTTCCTCAGCCCCCTTCGCTTTTTCAACAGAAATACAGTGACCACCAGTGCCGCAGCAAAGCCATAAATCAAGTTCAAAAACATGTCGTCCGATAGCCGTGCCAGCATCGCGATGAGCGCTGCAGGCATTCCGAGAATCATGACAATAAGAATCCAAAGTGCAATAGCTGATCCTCGCGCCTCGCTGACTTTGATATCCGTTTCCGTTGTCTTCGCGTCATCGTTCGTGACTTGCAGGTCAACATCATCAACCCATTGAAATGGCGAACCGCATTCCGGACAGGTGTCTGGTCCTTGTGGATCAAGAGGAAAATTGCATTTGGGACAAGTGGGTTCGCTGCGGTCAACAATGGGAAGGTTGCCTATCCAACTTGCGACACCTGCTTCATCCAGACATGCTTCGACGCGATCGAGTTGGGTGGCATCGACCCAAAGCCAGCCAGTTGTGATTGGGCTTCCAAAGGCGTACACATAACCGGCGTCGCCAACACCCGGTGCAATGGCGCGCAGCAGAAGTTGATCGCGTTCCAACGCTGCCCGCGCTCTGTGAAATTGAAGCGAATCATGCACGCCTACGACCACGGTGGCGCCTAAGCCGCATTCAGGACACTTGCCGGACGTGTTGCCACGCAAGTCATACCCGCAGCGCAGGCAGAAATTGGCGCCTCCACTTTCGCGCTGCGGATTTCGCTCCTGATTCACAAGCCTGCCTCCTCATCAAAGATAACGAAGGGCGCCAAATTTTCGGCAGATCGATTCAAAGAGATCGTCGGCCGCGACGGCCTTGTTTGTATCCGCTGCGCTTGCCTCGCTTCTTGGTTTTGCCTTCGCCAATTGCTTTGCCGCGGCGGGTGCCGAAGGCGTCGGCGCGGTGGGCGTCGCGGGCGCCTTTTTCGCGTTGCGGAGCCGGCTCGCGTTTCGGTAAGCCCGTGATCAGTAAATCCAAATGGCGCGATGCGAGATCGACCGCAACAATTTGCACCGTGACGATGTCGCCGATTGCTAATTCAGCGCCGCTTCGAGCCGCACGGGCTCGACCGATCGATTCATTCACGACCCAGCCAGAGCTGGAAGCTTTGCGCGTCTCAGTGCGGCGCGAACCAGCCCCGCCTTCTCGATGATCGAATTTGCCGCCTTTCTCGCGCAAATCAGCTTTGTCAGCGATGTCTTGCCAGCGTACTTTGCCTTCGACCAGGAAGCGGTCGATTGAAACGAAAACGCCGTTGTTCATCATGCCGGTGATGACGCCCGCGAATTCATCGCCAAGGTGATGCTCATGGAGGAATTGCATGACGAGGAATTCGCGCAGCTCACGCTCGGCGAGCTCTGCTTCCACTTCAGTTTCGCTGCAATGTCTTCCAAGGTCGATCAGTTCCGCTTCATCAAGAACGCGAGGATCGTCAGCGAGTTTGCGACCAAGTGACTTGCGCTTCTTGCCGCCGGGAAGTTGGCGGCCATTGTCAGTCGCCTCCAGAAACGCAGCCATTACGCGATGCAACGCCAAGTCCGGATAGCGGCGAATTGGACTGGTGAAATGTGAGTAATGTTCAGATGCAAGCGCGAAATGGCCCACCAATGCAGGGCTGTAGGACGCCTTACTCAGCGTGCGCAGCACTGCGAAGTGTATCGCGCGGGCTGCGGGCGTATCTTTGGTGGCTTCGAGGAGCGCTTGCAAGTCACGGCGAGTGGGTTGATCGGGCACAGAAACATGCGCTGCTCGCGCAAACAATCGCAGCTCTTCCAGATCGCCATGTTCTGGATCCGGGTGAATTCGCCGCAGCACTGGAATTTTCAGATCTTCAAACGTTCGGGCCAGCGCTTCGTTGGCTTCCACCATGAACATTTCAATCAGCTTATGGGTGAAGGCGTCGTCTTCAGGCACCGCATCAATGACGTGGCCGTCTTCATCAAACACCAGCTCAACTTCGGGCAACGCCAGCACGATCATGCCATCGCGCATGCGGCGGGCCTGCAGAATCTTGGCAAGCTTTTCCGCCTGCTTCAGCGTTTGCACAAGTTCGCTGGGGTATTCAGTTGAAGTCTTGGCGTTCTTGCGCGCCGCCGTCAGATCACCATCAATCAACGCCTGGGCTTCCAGATAGGTGAGCCGTTTGGCAGATGAAATAACCGTCGAAGAGAGGCGCTGATGCATCACACGCCCCTTGCCATCAAGCGTGATGAACACTGATTTCGTGAAGCGCGTCACGCGCTCTTGCAATGAGCAGACCCCATTGGACAACACTTCAGGCAACATGGGAATGACCAGTCGCGGCAGGTACACGCTGTTGCCGCGGGCCTTTGCTTCTTCATCCATCGCGCTACCCATTGGAATGAAGTGCGAAACATCCGCTATGTGAACGCCCAAGGTCCATTCATCGCGAGCGGTGTCGTAATCGATTGAAATGGCATCATCGAAATCTTTTGCGTCAGGCGGATCAATGGTGAAAATGAAACGCTCGCGCAAATCTTCTCGATCATTCCACGGCCCGGATGATTCATTGTCGAATGATCGTGCCGCCTGCCTAGCTTCTTCGACGATTTCATCGGGAAACTCGGTGCGCAGGCTGTGGGCTGCGATGACGGCCTGGGTTTCAACATCGGGGCGTCCGGCTTCGCCCAATACGCGCGTGATGACGCCTTCGGCGGCAAAATCGCCTTCAGGATAATGGAGCAATTCAAAGACCACTTTGTCGCCCGGCTTTGCATTCTTCACTTGCGGATCGCGAATGATGACAGGATCGTGGAGCGAACGGCCATCTGGTTCAACGAACCAGCGTGATCCCTCGCGAATTAGAACGCCCGAAAACTGCGCCTGGGCGCGCTCAAGCACTTCAATTATCCGGCCTGTGAAATTGCCCTTGCTGCTTTCATCGCGGCGTTTGGCTGAACCGCGCACAACTCTGGCGCGCACGCGATCGCCTGATATCGCTCCGCCAGAGAATCCAGGCGGAACAAACAGATCGCCCTCGCGAAAATTCTGATCTGGAATGATGAATCCGAAGCCCTTGGGGTTCAGTTTGAACTTGCCGGTGATTTCATCAGCGCTCATGCCGAAACTTGGCAGGCGAATCATTTCATCATCACCAATAATGATGCGGCCGGCTTCAGCAAGTTGATGCATTGAATCGTCGAACGCTTCGCGCTCTTCCGGTTCGACGCGCATATCGCGGGCAATGTATTTCGCGGGCGTGGGCTTGTACGAGCCGTGCGCCAAGTGATCAAGGATGCGTTGAGAAAATCGATCGGCCATGGGGCAAGTTCATCCTTGCAAGGAAAGAAAAGATAGGAAAGACGCGAGCGGTTTGAAGGTATAGCAACAGGCCCAACCACGCAATTCGGCGGAAAATCTCAGGGAATACGGCTGTTTGATAGTAGTCAGCCAGCTGGTTTCTGCATGAACTTTACCAATAACTCACGCAGCAACGCTCAGGCGCTCGCACAATCAAGGAGACGAATTATGAACAGGTATCGCAATTTTCTGTTTTCACTCATCACGGTTTTGGCCGCGGCGGTGACCATTACCGTGGGATTAGGCGCGGTAAACAACAATCCCGACGGACCCGTGAATAATCTGTCCGATAGCGTCTTTTCGCGCGTGCAGATTATGCAATTTCAAAATAAGGTCGCGCGTTTTGACACCTCGACAGGCGCTGTGCAACGGTTTAACGGCAGTCTGTCACCTTCGAATGCCAATGGAACATGGATCTCATTCGTGCAGCCAGTGACCACCACAACTTCGGGTTTCCTTCAAATCCAGGAAGTGGATGATGCAACCTTTCTGGTTGATGTCGTCAGCGGCGATACCTGGATCCTTCGACGACAAGGCAATATCGGTTCATGGCGAAAGGTGAACATTCTTGGAGGCGGCTCTTAACGAACTGATCGCACTCGCGAAGAGAAGAGTTGAGCATGCATGCCGGACCTTTCATGCGACGGTCTTCCGGGCCGCCGTTGGGAAGGTCCGGTTGTGCAATACCAATCATTATTTTCTTTTCTTGGTTGTTTTGCCCTTGATGTTGCACTGCGATTTGTTCATTACAACGTGTTTGGTTGATCTTCCTGAAGTTGACGCTGAAGTATCGGTGGCGGATTTCGCTTCAGTCTTGGTTTCGGATTTTGATTCTGCCTTTGAATCTGATTTAGAATCCGACTTGGAATCGGTTTTCGATTCAGACTTTGTATCTGCTTTTGCTTCGGACTTTGGTTCAGCGGCCTTCTTGGCTTCGTCTGCGGCTTTCTTGTAATTCTCGCTTCGATAATCCGTTTCATAAAAGCCGCCGCCTTTGAAAATCACTCCCGCGCCAGTGCCGATCAATCGTTGGAGCTTGGGCTTGCCGCACTTGGGACACTTGCGCTTGACCGGATCAGACATTTGCTGAAAAAGCTCAAACTCGTGGCCACAGGCGTCGCAAAGGTAGTCGTAGGTGGGCATAGGCAATTGACGATTGTTGATTGACGAGTGGAATCTGTCCGTAGCATGCAGATCAAATGAGCGGGAGCGTTTCGTCCCCCCGTGTCGACTTGATTATTCAACTTCCAGAGTGAATCAGACTTCTTCGCTCGGCGCCACGGAAACTTTCGCAGGTCGCAGAATTGCATCTCCTAAGGCATATCCGGTCTGCAACGTTGATACCACTGAATTGGGGGGCACATCATCCGCAGGTTGGCGCATCACGGCTTCATGACGATGCGGATCAAACGGTTCGCCCTTCTTGGGTTCGATCCGTTCAACTCCCTGGGCGGCCAAGGCTTTATTGAATTCATCGCGAACAATGCTGACTGCTGCGAGCAATTGCTTCAGTGACATCTGATCAGCGCGTTGGTTCAGCGCCAGATCAAAGTGATCCAGCGCGGGAATCATTCCCTTGACGACTTTGGCAGCGCCTGAATTGAGAGCGCGCTCTTCGTTTTCTGTTGCACGGCGCTGATAATTGCGAAAATCCGCCAACACGCGAAGTCGGCCTTCAACCGCTTCGTCGCGCTCAGTTTGTAATTGCTTGATCAACTCATGATTGCTTTGCGCGGGATTGTCTGCTGGCTTAGGAGTCGCATCGCTTCCCGAAGCGCGATTTGGATTTGCATCGCCATCGCCGCCAACTCGACTGCGCTGATCTTCTTCAAAATGTGGTTTGTGCTTTGGCATCACTCATCTCAATTCAGCATGATCTTAGAACCGCGAGCGGAAAATCAACCGCCTTTGACGGCCCGCTTGATCTTTTCCCATTTGGATTGCTGTTGATTCCCAACATCAACGGCTTCGGTTTGGGCATATTCAGCAAGAAGCTTTTTCTGCGATTCGCTCAGTTTTCGCGGGACAACCAATTGGATAATCGCGACCAGATCGCCGCGCTTGCCATTTCGCAAGTTGGGCAAACCAGCCTCAGGAATGCGGAAGAGCGCACCGTGTTGTGTGCCTTGCGGAACGTTCAATTCGCGAACGTTGTCAATGGTGTGCACCTGAATCTTGGCGCCAAGCGCCAGTTGCGTGAAGGCGACCGGAACCGCCAGCAAAAGATCATCGCCATCGCGCTCAAAGCGTTCGTGATCACTCACGCGCACGACCACGTGCAGGTCACCGCGGATTCCCTGGCCCTTGGGGCTCATTTCCGGCGGGGGAGGTTCGCCTTCGGCGGTCACACGAACCGCCTGGCCATCATGAATGCCTGCGGGAATTTTCACCGAGAGTTTGCGTTTGACTGAAACCCGACCATTGCCCCGACAATCAGTGCACTTGTCAACCACAACCGTTCCGCGTCCCCGGCAACTCGGGCAAACCGTCTGCATGCGGAACATACCGCCCAAACCGGTTTGCACAAATTGACCCACACCGCCGCAGGTTGTGCACGTGGTGGGTTTGCTGCCAGCCTTGGCGCCAGTGCCTTCGCAGGTCTGGCACACGTCAAGGCGCTTGAATTCCACATCACGAGTCGCGCCTGACAGAACCTCTTCAAACGAAATCTCAACTTCTGTTTCAAGATCGTATCCGCGAGGCACTCCGCCGCTGCGCTGCCGACCTCCGCCGCCACCGACAAATCCGCCGCCAAAGATGTCGTTGAACATCGAGAAGATGTCTTCGACATTCATCGAGCGGAAATCATGTCCGGGGGTGGATCGCAATCCCGCATGTCCATAACGATCGTAAATGGCGCGGCGTTCAGAATCCGCCAAGACTTCATACGCCTCGGCGCATTCCTTGAACTTGGCTTCAGCCTGCGCATCGTTGGGATTGCGATCCGGATGGTACTTCATCGCCAGCCGACGATACGCGCGCTTGATGTCATCACCAGTCGCGGTCTTTTCGACGGAGAGAATTTCGTAATAGTCACGCGTGGTGGGCATGATCGCGGGTATTGGTAAATAGCCGTCGGCTTGCGCCGACGGCTACGGGTCAACTTCATGTCGATCTGAATCGAGCCATTTCACGCAATCGCGCTTTCAACAGGCTCAGTTTCATCCTTCAACTCCGTCACAATCACATCAGTGGTGAGCATCAATCCTGCAACTGACGCTGCGTTTTGCAGCGCGGTCTTTACAACCATTGCAGGATCAATAATGCCGGCCTTGACCAAATCTTCGTATTCGCCAATGCCTGCATTGAAACCAAAGCCGCCCTTGCCCTCCTTGATTTTTTCAACGACGAGGTCGCCATCAAAACCAGCATTGATTGCAATCTGACGGGCGGGTGACTCCAAAGCCTTGGCCACGATGTCGAAGCCGATCTTTTCATCGCCCTTGGCTTTCTTGGATGCATCTTGAACGGATTGAATCGCGCGGATGGAAGCCACGCCGCCGCCGGGCACGTAGCCTTCCTTTGCCGCGGCACGTGTTGCATGCAATGCGTCTTCCACGCGAGCCTTGCGCTCTTTCATTGCGGTTTCGGTTGCAGCGCCAACGTTGATGATGGCCACGCCGCCGGTGAGCTTCGCAAGCCGCTCCTGCAATTTTTCCTTGTCGTAATCGCTTGTAGTGCGTTCAATTTGAGCCTTGATTTGATTGGCGCGGCCTTCGATGTCTTTCTTCTTTCCCGCGCCGCTGATGATGGTGGTTTCATCCTTCGTGACAACAATTCGCTGCGCTTTGCCCAGCTCGCTCAATTCAACATCTTCAAGGTTGCGGCCGAGATCTTCTGCGAAAAATGTACCGCCGGTGAGGACCGCAATATCGCCCAGCATGGCCTTGCGGCGATCGCCAAAGCCGGGAGCTTTCACCGCGCAAACCTGCAACACGCCACGCAGACGATTCACGACCAACGCTGCCAGCGCTTCGTTTTCAACATCTTCCGCAATGATCAGCAGAGGCTTACCTGAGCCAGCAACTTTATTGAGAAGCGGAAGCAGGTCAGCGAGGTTGCCAATCTTCTTTTCATAAATAAGGATGTTCACATCTTCCAGAACGGCTTCAGCCTTCTTGGGGTCGGTCATGAAATAGGGTGAGAGATAACCCTTGTCGAAGGCCATGCCTTCAACATAATCAAGAGTTGTGGTGGATGCTTTGCCTTCTTCAACTTCAACCACGCCTTCAGCGCCGACTTTGTCGATGGCTTCGGCGATCAGTTCGCCGATTTCGGTATCGTGATTGGCGGAAACCGTGGCGACCTTCTTATAGTCATCCTTGCCCTTGCATTTAATCGCCATTTTTTCCAGGGCTTCACCGGCAGCGGTGGCTGCATTGAGAATGCCGCGCTGCACGGCTGCGGAGTTCGCGCCAACAGCCACGTGCTTCAAGCCATCGAGATAAATCGCTTCTGCAAAAACCGTCGCGGTGGTGGTGCCATCGCCGGCAACATCAGCAGTTTTCTTGGCGACCTGATGAATCATTTTCGCGCCCATGTTGGCGAAGGGCTGCGAAAGTTCGACTTCCTTGGCGACCGTCACGCCGTCTTTGGTGACCGTCGGGCCGCCGAAGCTTTTCTGCAACACGACGTTGCGGCCGGTCGGGCCCATGGTGACCGCCACGGCTCGCGCGATGGCCTGCACGCCTTCTTTCAGTTCCTTCTGGGCGGTGGCGGAAAACATCATTTGTTTGGTGGACATTGGTGTGGCTTTCTATGCAAACGAGAAGCAATGACTGAACGCGAAAGATTCATTGACGCCAGCGGGGCAAGCCCGCGCCGCTAAACCGAACGGATCAACTCTCAATCAATCCCAGGAGTTCGCTTTCGCGCATGATCATGTGGGAAACATTCTTAATTTCAATTTCAGTGCCTGCGTACTTGCCGAAGAGCACGGTGTCGCCTTTCTTGACCGAAGGCGTGATGCGTTCGCCGTTATCGAGCAGTTTGCCTGGGCCAACTGCAACAACCTTGCCTTGCATCGGCTTTTCCTTGGCGGTTTCAGGCAAATAGATGCCGGATGCGGTCTTGGTTTCCGGTTCGAGCGGTTTGATCAAAATACGATCTTCGAGTGGTTTGACGGACATTGTTTGCTCCAAATCAATCTTGAATTCGTGTGAAAGTGTTTATTTAGAAATCCATGCCGCCCATGCCGCCCATGCCGCCACCCATTCCTCCCATGCCGCCCATGCCTGGAGGGCCGCCGTGGCCATGGCCGCCGCCGGCGTGATCGTCTTTGTCCTTCGGCGCTTCGGTGATGATGCAATCGGTCGTGAGCAGTAATCCAGCGACTGATGCGGCATTCTGCAGCGCGGTGCGATCAACCTTCGCGGGCGTAATCACGCCATCTTTAATCAGGTCGCCATAAGTAAGGGTCAAAGCGTTGAAGCCGTTGGATCCGTTGGATTCCATGACTTTGGCGACCACAACAGTTCCCTTCTCGCCTGCATTATCTGCAATTGTGCGGAGCGGAACCTTCAGCGCCTCAGCGACGATATCAACGCCGAACGCTTCATCGCCCTTCAAGCTCTTGCGAACTTTGTCGAGCGCTTTGATGGATCGGATAAAGCTCACGCCACCGCCAGGAACAATGCCTTCCTGCACCGCTGCACGAGTCGCGTGCAAGGCGTCTTCAACGCGGGCCTTTTTCTCTTTCAATTCAGCTTCAGAGCCCGCGCCAACGTTGACTTGTGCAACGCCGCCAGCGAGTTTCGCCAGACGTTCCTGAAGTTTCTCGCGATCGTAATCTGAATCGGTGCGTTCAATTTCAGCTCGAATCTGTGCGATTCGACCTTGAATATCCTTGGTCGAACCGGCGCCTTCAACAATCGTCGTGTTGTCTGAATCGACTTCGATCTTCTTCGCCTGGCCGAGTTGTGCGATTGTCACTGTATCGAGTTCGATTCCCAAATCCTTCATAATGGGTTCAGCGCCGGTAAGCACGGCGATGTCTTCCAACATCGCCTTGCGGCGATCGCCATAACCCGGCGCCTTCACAGCACAGACCTGCAACACGCCACGAAGCTTGTTGATGACCAGCGTCGACAACGCTTCACCAGTGATGTCTTCAGCAATGATCAACAGCGGCTTCTTGGTTTCCATCACTTTCTCAAGGAATGGAACGAGCTTCGTGACCGAGCTGATCTTGTCTTCATGAATGAGGATGAGCGGCTTGTTCAACTCAACCGTCATGTCTTCGGCGTTCGTGACGAAGTTGGGGCTGAGGTAGCCACGGTCAAATTGCATGCCTTCCACAACATCAACGTAGGTTTCAAGGCCCTTGCCCTCTTCAACAGTGATGACGCCATCCTTGCCAACTTTGTCGAATGCTTCAGCCATGATCTTGCCAATGGTCATGTCGTTGTTGGCTGAGATTGAAGCAACCGCCGCGATGCCGCCTTGCACATTGGAAACCGGCTTGGACATGGATTGAATTTCTGCAACGACGGCTGCGACAGCTTTATGCATGCCGCGAACGATTGCGTTGGCGTCAGTGCCTGCCGCGATGTGCTTCAAGCCAGCCTTGAAAAGCGCCTCGGCAAGGACTGTTGCGGTAGTCGTGCCGTCGCCTGCATCTTCAGATGTTTTGGAAGCAGCCTGCTTGACGAGCTGCGCGCCCATGTTCTGAACCTTATCGCGAAGTTCGATTTCTTCAGCGACAGTCACGCCGTCTTTGGTCACGGTCGGTCCACCCCAGGATTTGTCCAACACCGCGCTGCGGCCACGCGGGCCAAGAGTTGACTTCACAGCGGCGGCGAGTTTTTCAACGCCAGCCAAAAGTGCCTTGCGTGCGTCAGTATCGAAGGCCAATTCTTTAACGGCCATGACAGAGTTCTCCTAATGTCCAATTCCAGTAGGGACAATGATGAATTTCAAATTGCTAAACGACAGTTGTTCTTGGTGGCGATGGCGAAGTATCACCACCAGCCAGCCAGTTCTTGGACATGTTCAAAGGCTGCGCCAAAGGTTTACGCAGTGGAGATTGTCGCTAAACAGCTCAAAACAAAGGAGTTATGACAAAACTTCCACTGTTTGCCTGACTCGATACTCTGACACCTGCCGGGTGCCGCGCTCGCGCAGACTGCCAAGGTGGCAGGCATTGCAGCGAGAAAATTCGTTTCATTCTTCTCGATCCGGAATCCACGCATTTGACGTTATTTCGGGTACCAACACCTGGTCGATCGGTGGAGGCGGGCGACGAAGTGCACGGCGTATCCAGATTGCGTTCCCAACCAAGTAGGCCAGGCCAATCACGACCATGAAATTGCAGGTTCCCATCAACATCGTGCTGATGGTCTGTGTTGGATAAATCCAATCGGCAGGAAGGATTGATTCATGAGCTGCGTGTTGCACAATCGCGGTCAATTGCCCGCAGGCGATCGCGACCATGATCAATTCCAAACTTTGTCGTCCGCCTTTGGAGCGACGATACTCGCGGCTGCGGTGGCCGATGATGCCAAACACGCCGCGCAATCCGATCAGACCAAAGATCGCAAATGCCGCGCTTGCCATTGAGAGCAGCAACCGTTGCCGCATTCCAGTTGTTGTGCCGCTGGTCATGTATTCTGATGAAGCGCAAGACAAGAGCAGCCAGCCCGTGAGGCCGATCGCGATTCGCCAGATATCTGTCCAGACGGCGCCATGCGGTTCGCGGCCGCGCGGCGGCGCGAGCTTTCCAGTTGCCAGCAGGCCAACGGCCAGCAACACAAAAGCGTATGGCCAAGCAAGCGAAGGCATAGTCGCTTGAAGGTTGCGAACGCCTTGCGGATCAAGTTTGTCAATCGCTGCCGCCAATCCTGGCGCCACCAGCAGCAAGGTGCCCGTCAACATGCAAAGGGTCAGCCACAGAATTGCATTTCCGACTGCACTGGGATTTCGAATTGAAGGAAGACGACTTGCAGCAGGATCAACCGTGTGAAGGACGCTCGTCCAGATTTCCATGCCGCATTCCGGACAACGGCCGTTGGCCTTCAACCCACGCAAGTCGTATCCGCAGTTTCGGCAGTGAAGCGATTCGCACACGATACCGTGCGCCCATTCTGGTGGGACGCTTGGCTCAGTGGAATCAGGCAAGATGGGAGCATTCAAAGACAACGGCTCCTGAAACAATAGGCCCGCCTCACGTTTCGATTCAGACATGGTAGTGGAAAACAGCTGTTATACTTGCCAGGCTTGCGTGTGCGCCCGCGTGATGAATCGACCTCTCATATGAACGCTCAAAATATCCAACGCCTGCGCGACAACATCACCTCGGTTTACATGGGCAATACCGCCGCGGTCGATCGGATCATTGTTTGCTTGCTGGCGCGCGGCCACGTGCTGATCGAAGACGTGCCTGGCGTGGGCAAAACCGTGCTCGCCAACTCGTTGGCCAGATCAATCCAATGCTCGTTCACGCGCATTCAATGCACGCCTGACCTGCTTCCTTCAGACATTATCGGTGTGACCATTTACGATCGCGATGAGCGCAGCTTTCAGTTCAAGCATGGCCCCATCTTTCACAACATCATCGTTGCCGATGAAATCAACCGAACCACGCCCCGCACTCAATCGGCGCTGCTTGAAGCGATGAGCGAAACGTCAATCTCAGTTGATGGCCAAATGCATCCCTTGCCCCAACCCTTCATGGTGGTGGCGACACAGAACCCTTATGAATTCGAAGGAACGTATTTTCTGCCGGAGAACCAGCTTGATCGCTTCCTGATGAGAATCAGTCTTGGTTATCCTGCACCTGACGATGAATCTCGAATTATCCAGAAGCAGCCTGCGCGATCAACGCTCACCAAGCTCGAACCGGTCATGACCTCACAGGAGGTGATGGCTTTGCAGGAACGGGTCGATCAGGTGAAAGTCGATCAAGCGTTGGTTGATTACATTATCTCGTTGGTCTCTGCGACGCGGGAGAATGATGATCTGCAGATTGGCGTGAGTCCTCGCGGTTCATTGGCCCTCGCGCAAGCCGCGCGAGCCACAGCAGTCTTGCACGGCCGCGATTACTGCGTGCCCGAAGACATCGTTTCCAACGTATTGCCCGTGTGCGCTCATCGCGTGATTTCAAAGACTTACATGCACGCGGGAGACACCGCGACGACAAGGCGAATTGTCCAGCAAGTATTGGAAACAGTGCCAAGCCCGGCGTAATCGGAAATTGGCTCACGGATGGTGCCAGTTCTGTCAATCGGCGCGAGTCATAGCTGCGTGAACAATCTCGCGATGTGTATATCATTCCATCGGAAAACTTAACCTCGATCAGCAGATCCTGATTTATGCCCAATATCGCACGCTCTTCTCCTCAAGCCATCACCCGCTCGCCAGCGGGCAAGACCAAGATCTTGCTTGTGCGTCAGCCGGTGAAATCTGTTCGCAAGAGCGATGAGCCAGATCGTGCGATGTTCAAACTCATGCTGGGTGTGATTATCACGCTGGGGGTGTTTCTCGTTCTTTGGATGATGGGGTTTCTTGGATACCGCCTGGGTTTTGCTTCCATGGTTCGCTCGCCTGAGCTTGTGCTTCATCCAGTTGATGCATTGGCGGCAGGCGCCCTCATGCTCATATCGATTCCATTTGGAATTCTGCAAGCGGGCATCGAAGAGCCCATGAGCTTAATGATTGGGTTTGTGCTGATTTCAATTCCGGCGGCCAGCCTTGGCGCGATTAAGCCCCGCTCGCCCGGCGGGCCGAAATTAAAACCAGGCGTCATCGCCTTGTTTTACGCAGGCGCCATCGTGGGAGGCCTGAACGCGCTGGGCATTTTGTGGTGGATGATTTCGCCCTTGCGTTTGGATCGCATGCACGATCTGCCCCTGGATCCTTCACAAGTCCGCCTGTGGCTTACCAATCTGCAAACCGTTGCAGGATTGGATGTCTTAGCGCTGGTCGCCGCGGCATTGTGGGTCGTGGTTGTGATGCGGCTGGCCATTCCACGCTGGCTGCGTGGATTAACGGCGAGCATTTGCTTCATTGCTGGTGTGTTGATGTTGGTCGCCACTTCAATCAGCAACGTCGCCATTGCCGAGTTAACCGCTGGCCGCTCCGTTTGTCATGCCGAAGATGGCCGCGAGGGTGAAGAATTAATTCTTGGATTCACCCCGCAATACCTGGCGACCTTGCGAGTCGAGAACCAGCAATCGTTGGTGGATTGGCGCGACAAGCCAACGATTCTGCATGTATTGAACAAGCAATCAATTGTCGAATTCGTTGACGCACAAGCTCCCAAGGAACGGTGAAATTCAATTCATCGGCCATATCTGCGAATCGCTTCCACGACTGCTTTGTGCACGATAAATGGCTGCTTGATCATTACCCAGAAACTTTCAAACGTATCGCTTCCTGCGGTGGCGAAGCCAAGGGTTCCTAAACCAAATAATCGTTGACTCATTGAAGCGAACACACTCGTGTGCTGAACATTTTTCAGCTGCGTTTCAAAAACGATCAGTCGCCACACACCATAACGAGTAATGACGCGGCGATCAGTCAGAATGTAAATGCGGCTCAGCCATTCCAGAAATTGCCACCCCGTGCGCAGAGCGGCAAGACCAATACCCAAGGCAAAGGCCTGACGATCGCTCCAACCAATGCCCGGCAGCTGCGACATGAACTTGGCCATGTACGCCAACGCGAAAGTCACCAACGCGATGAACAGCAAGCCCCACATCGATGACAGCGCCACATACCACAAGCTTGGCCGAATCAGCAGAATGATGATCTCATCTTCCTGCACCAATCCTTTCGTAAGTGAACTGGCGGATTGATTGATGGGGATGGCGGCGATGTCGGAAAAAGCAACTGATGATTCACGATTAACCGTGAACGATTGCGGAACTTCATCAATGCACGCGCGCGAACCTGTCGAAGCTTCCGTTGTCAATTGCAAATCGTCAAGCGTCAATTTCACATCGCTTCTTTCTTCAGCGTGCCAATGTCCGGCAGGTTTCGATAGTAGTTGTCGTAATCCAGTCCATAACCAACGACAAACTCATCGGGGATATCAAATCCAACGTATTCGCAAGGCGTTTGCATCGCCGATGGGATCGTCTTGCGAAGGAGTACACAGGCGCGAACCGATCGCGGATGGCGTGTAGCGATTTCCTTGCGGATCGCGCGGATGGTCGAACCCGAATCCAGGATGTCATCCACGATCAATACATGCTTGTCAGCCAGATCTGCGGGCAATGAGCCAGCCAGCTGAACGCCCTTGCTTTGCATCGACTTGCCCGGGTAACTGCTTGCTGCAATGACGCCAATTCGAATTTTGTGCGGCAATTCACGCATCAGATCAGCGACAAAGATAATGCTGCCGGTCAAGATCGGCACAAGCACGATTTCACCATCGCGGCTCAGGTCATCCAGATCGCGGCGAATTTCCCGGCCCAGCTCGCCGATGCGCTCCGAGATTTTTTGCCTGGTGATGAGAATTTTTTCAATGTCGCCTTGCACATCCGCAGTTTACCAACCCCTCGCAATGAAATGTGCGGTTGGCGATGGAGCATAAAAGCTGGCGCTTCCATTCACAAAAATTCAGCTTGAGAAAGAGAATTTCAATGCGTTCCTTTGGCGCGGTCTATGCCGGTCGTGGCGCTTGGCGGGCTGAACAAATCCAGCACGACAGTATCCACCACTGCATCCGCGGAATGCGGAATGTTGGACGGTAGATGAATCACTTCTCCTGCTTTGACGTTGACTTCGTATCGCTCAGCGCTGCCTTCGGCGCCAATTCCAAACTTCAATTCACCAGAAATGATGCACGCAAATTGTTCATTCTCATGCGCATGCGTGGGAACCTTGCAACCCTTCTGCAAAAACACTTGAGAGATCATCATTTGTTCGCCGATGATTCGCCTGCGCGCCAGCATTGCCATCGGCTGATCTTTTGGAAGATCATCCCAGCGATACTTCATTGCAGCTTGTGAGATTGGCATGGGCGTGCGCTCCGTGAAAATGAGAATTCTCCTGAGCGTACCAGCCGTAGTGCTGTTCGTTGCATTTGTTTAACGTGAAATTCAATCGCGCTGGAGCGTCGTGCGACCCGTTCCATCGCGCATTGATTCGCCCTCAAACGAAACATCGCTTGATCCATTGATTTGGGACAGCGCCTGCGGTTTCTGCACTGCATTCAACTCGCGCGAGCGTCCAAAACACAGCAAGCGGTCGCCTTCGCGAATGTCACTGTTGCCCGTAGGTCTGACCACTTCCTCGCCGTTTCGGAACAGCTTCAACACCACCAGGCCGCGGCCGGCGAGTTTGGGGCCCTCAACGGTTTCTCCCACGAATTCAGATCCATTCGATACCACCAATTCAATCATTTCAAAATGTTCGTTGTCGGTCTGCTCGGCGTCGACCGCCAAGGCGACTTGAGCCTCCAGATATTCGATGATTGCACCGGCGACATCAACACCAGTTGCTTTTTCAATTCCTTCCAAGCCAGGCGAACTATTCACTTCGGCCACGAGTGGGCCCGCCTCGCCTTCCAGCATGTCAACGCCCGCGACATGCAAGCCAAGAATGTTCGCGGCGCGAATGGCGGTGGCTTCGTATTCTCGAGTCAGGGTGATCGGTTGAGCCTTGCCGCCGCGATGCACATTGCTTCGAAAATCCTGGCCTTGAGCGACGCGTTTCATCGCCGCCACGACACGATCGCCCACCACCAGCGCGCGAATATCCTTGCCTTTGCTTTCGGCGACAAATTTCTGAATCAACACATTCTGCCTTGCGGTTCGCAGCGTTTGCAGAATTGCTTCTGCCACATTTTGCGTTTCCGCCAGAATGACTCCGATGCCTTGCGTGCCCTGGATCAACTTCAACACCACGGGCGCCCCGCCAACTGATTCAATTGCAGGCAGGATGTATTTGTTGCATCGCACGAATGCCGTGGGAGCAATGCCGATGTTGTAGCGGCTGAGGAGTTGCATCGTGCGCAATTTGTCGCGCGATGCGGTGATGGCCTCTGCGGAATTCAAACAGAACAGGCCCATCTGGCCGAACTGCCGCACCACCGCGGTGCCGAAAAATGTCACCGAGGCGCGAATTCGAGGAATGATCGCATCACAGGGAAACAACTTCTTCCCGCGGTACATCATGCTTGGCCGGCCATGCTCAAGGATGAGCGTAAAGCGCGTGTTGTCCATCACGCGAACGGCATGTTCGCGCTCTTGCGCCGCGGCGACCAACCGCTTGGTGCTGTAGCACTTGGGCGCTTGCGAAAGAATCGTAAGCCTCATGGCGATACCCTTCGCTTTCGTTTTGATGTCTTAACATTCAACAACTGTGGATGTGCGGCATCGATCAGAAAATGACCTTTCAGCGCGCTGCGGCCCAGCAGCATGCGACAGAGCATGTTGTGACGCGAAACCAGACTCAATTCAATTCGTTGCCGCACCGGGCCCAACTGCACAATTGTTGAAACCACCAGCCGAGCTTGCTGTTCGCCAGAGCTGGGCCGCACCTTTGAAACGCGAACAACGTGAGTTTCAACGGGCACCGCGTATGCCTTGCTCCGCGATGTCGCCGGGGCCACGATGACATCAAATCGAACGCGGTTGCCTGGTAGTTCTTGTATGTTGTCAACGTGGATCGCGCTGGTCCGCGCACCTGTATCCATTTTCGTTTTAATTTGAGAGATACCCCATTCAGGCAGTGCGACAGGTTCGCGCCACCCGATGATGATGATGGCGCGCCCGAGGCTACCGTTGCTGCTTGAACTGTCACTCCACTGGCGCATCGATGAATGTTGGCGTCTTTTTCCAAGTGGGCCATAGGGCGATCTTCGTAGTTACCTAGGTAATCAGCTCAAACCCGTAAATCGTTGTGTTAGACTCGGGGCCATGATTCGTGGGAAGCAGCGAAATTCTGAACCGATTCACGAACCCAAAGGCTGGCTCAGCCTGCCCCACATGCGATACCCCAACGAGTATGTATGGTTCCTGCTGTTTTCATCAATGGACATCATGTTGACGTGGTTGATTTTGAATATGCAGGGTTCAGAGGTGAATCCGCTCGCGAAGGAAGTGATCGACGAATGGGGGTTGCCTGGCGCCATTGGATTCAAGTTCAGCCTGACGCTGATGGTTGTCTTGGTATGCGAAGTTGTGGGTCGCAAGCGAGACCGCATGGCTCGTAACCTGGCGCAGTTCGCGGTGATTATTTCAGCGATGCCGGTGGCCTATTCCTTGGCCTTGTTGCTGCTGCATTCATACTCTCGCCATTAGAACCTCATTTCCAATTGGATAGCCACACTTTTCAGCAAAAACAATCTCGACGGCGCGCTTGTTGCCGCCGTCGAGTGCAATTGTCGAAGCGGGGTTAACATTCACCGCTTCGTACGCCGGGATGTGGTCCCGGCTTTGTTGTCGCTGTCCTCTACCCCACAAATTATCCCCGACTTCGCCATCGTCAAGACAATGTTGGCGAGTTTGAGTGATTCTCGGCCATCAGGTGGAATCCCACCCTTGCATGAGGCGGGATTTCACCCTATTCATTCGTTTGAGGGTTGGGTCTGCTTCACTTTGTTTTGGTGTTCCAAGCCTGCAGCATTTGCGCTGCTTCAGTAGAGTTGGTCTGCTGGCTCGACGCCAATGCCGGAGCGGAGAATTGTTCGTCGTCCAACGAACCGTCCAACTCATTCAGCCAATGTTTCGTGATGCGCAGCGCTTGAAAGCCCTTGGCGGAAAGCGATACGCAATGGGCACGCGCTGCCTGGACAGCATCATCAGATGTCGTGGAAACATGGGTTGCCAGGCCAAGTTGTTTGGCTTGATAGCCATCAATCAACTCGCCAGACATTAACAACGAACGAGCCGCGCCTGCGCCCACAGCTTGCGAAAGCGTTGGAATCGTCACCGCAGGCGAAACGCCAATGCGATGCACCGGATACCCCAGTTTCGCATCGGGCGAAACGAATACGAAATCGCACGCACTCAAAAGGGCGCAGCCGCCTGCGATTGCAGCGCCCTGCACCGCAGCAACCACAACCTGCGGCATGCGGCGCAACGCGCGGTTCAGCAAGCTCAATCTCTGAATAAATGTTCCCATCAACGTTGGTTCATTTACCGCGGCGGCCAAGTCAAACCCCGCGCAAAACGCAGAGCCTTGGCCGCTCAGCAACACAATGTGAATTGATGGATCGTTCGCCACGCGTGCAATAATCTCATCCAACGCGTCGAACATTTCTAATCCCAGCGCATTGCGCTTCGCAGGATCATTTAACGCAATATTGGCAATTGCGCCGCTGTTTTCAATGAGAACTTTTGATTTGCCGTGATCCATTGGCGCAATAAGCACTTCGACATCAAAACATCAGTAATCCCACGATAATCCATCCAATCGCAAAGACCATCGCGACTGCGGTATATCCCACAATCTCGCGGGCTTTCACTCCGGTCAAGGCTAACAGCGGCAGAGCCCAGAATGGCTGGAGCATGTTGGCGACTTCATCGCCATAAGCGACTGACATTAACATCGCGGCGGGATCAACTCCAGCTTGGGCGCCGCTTTGCAGAGCGATCGGGCCTTGCAATCCCCATTGGGCGCCGCCTGAGGGCACAAATAATCCCACCAACGTTGCAGAAAGAAATGACATTGTCGGCAGCGTGTGCGCGTTGCCCAGGTGAGTGAACCAATTCGTCACGTTTGCGGCCAATCCTGATTCCTGCATAATCGCCATGATTCCTGCATAGATTGGAAACTGAATCATAATTGCAGCGCAATCGCGCGCGCCGCTTTCAACGGCGTTCATGTACGCCTTGGGCGACCCATGAAGGATCAACCCCAGGCCAAGCATGATCGCATTGATTTCATTGAGTTGCAGATTGCCAAATCCATTGATCTGGATATATCGAAACGTAGCAGCGAGAAATGCTGTTCCAAGAACGGATGCAATGATGCGTGAACGATCGAGTCTGTCTGGAATCGACGGTTCATGAACCACGTCATCGGCGGGGATAGGCGTTTTCCCTGCCGCATCAATTTGCATTCGTTGCGGCTCGATGAACGCATGCATCTGTTCGACACGCTTTGGCGTCAAACGCCAGAACAAGATCGGAAGCAGAGCCGCTAATCCACCGGTGACGAACAAATTCAGAGATGAAAAAAGTGTCCGCTCTAACCCAATGCCGTCGCCCAGCATGGCTACCGCGGATTCTGGCAACAACCTTCGTGCGCCGGCAACGGTTGTCGCAGTCAGCGGGGCTGATCCTGATAACCCGCCATGGAAAACCAGCAATCCCATGTAACCTGCGGCGGCAAGCAATGGGTAGTGCACAGGAATGTTTCGCCTCGTCAGGCTGCGTCCCACTTCACGGGCAAGCAATGCCCCAACGATCAACGCCAATCCCCAGTTCACTAAGCCAGTCAGGCATGCGATTGCGCAGACCAGTGCGGCGCCGCCACCGGCGGATCGCGGAAGATCGGCAACGGATTGAATCGCTCTTTGAATTGGCGCTGTTGACGCCAAGGCGTAACCGGTCACCAATACCAGGCACATTTGCATGGCAAAGGCCAGCAGTTTCCACAATCCGCTGTCTGCCCGCCACCAGTCGAGTAAGGCGAAGATTCGGCCAACAGTGTTCTCTTGCTCGTGTGGAAATCGCCCGAACAGAACCGCCAGAATTACTGTCAATCCGCTCAGTAGAATTGCAATGACAAACGGATCAGGACAAATTTTATGAAACATGCGGCTGATAAGAAGGCCCAGGCGGCTGATCATGAGCCGCAGCGTAAGAGTCGCGACTGCGATGGGCAAGGTGGACGGATGCGAGCATCACATTTCGTGCGCGACTTGGAGCGACACGGGTCGACCAGAGCGCATTTCTTTGACGTACAAAAAACAAAGCGGCCGATCAACCTGAAAGGGATCGGCCAGCCTTTGATCTCCCATTTTCTCACCGCGCCCCTGCGGATTTCCGAGGGCATGGATCGATTGGCGTTCGTCTTTCTTTTCGCCAAAACAAACAACGCGGTTCCAATGAACCGCGAAGTTGTTTGTGGGAGTGCAAAATTCCGGGTCTTAAAGGTTTCTACGGTTCGTTTCTATGGTTCATCATGCCACGTGTTACTGGGAATATCGTAAATCAATGAACGGTCTGCCGGCTGCACGACATGATCCTTGGAGGTATTGATTCCGACATCAATCGATGTTGAAAAAAGCTGGGTTTCGATCGGCCGAATGGTCAGCGCACCGGTCATGCTCAACAATCGATCCACTTGCCATGATTCAGGTCCGGCAAACTGAGTTGCAGGACGGCTATTCAATGCGGCCAGATAATGCCGGAAGTTCTCAGCAACCAATGCCAACGCATTATTCCGATCGCGGCAATGCAGAACCACTGATCGATCGCCAATCACTTCCAGCGCCCAAATAGCGCGGAGTTCAACCAACAATGGAGAGCGTCCCATTTCGACCGCTTTGTTGATCGCCTTTGCGTCACCTGATTCAATGGGTCCTTCAATCGCAATCACCAGCAGTCGCGTTGGCTGACAAACGCTGATCAATTGACGCAGACCAATTTCATCCATCACGAGAAGATCTGCTTCCAATTGCTCAATCACCGGAATCGCCAACCGTGATGCAATATCGCTGATGGTGGCATTTCCTTGATTGTCAACCCAAGCCGATTGCTCCATGCTTATCAAATACATCGCAGTGGGATGCGCTACTGGCAAATCAAATTCCGCGACATGTGCAGCTGAAGCAACAATGCCTTGCACCGCATCGACAGCTTGCATTGGACTAAGCTCAAGCGAAAAGCCAAAGTCAGCCTCTCGCAAATCGACCTGCATCGAAGCCAGCGACGCCGCCAAACTCTTGCGGGGGTTTCCCGGACGATTGCTCTTTGACGAGCGGATATCCTGTGGCTTGCGCAAATTCCATGAATCTGACGCATTCACTTCCTTGTTCGGACTCGAACCCGTCGAAGGCGACTCGTTGTCTGCCGAACTCGCTGAATCATCGTTAAAAGCATTGGAAATCGTTGGCTTCATGGTCAACTGACTCCTTTCGTTTTTCCACCCTTGCTTACGAGCACAACCACCGGTTGAACGGCAGGCATCTGTTGTCTGAAAGCCGGATGGGCCATGAGATGAACACGCAACGAAGCAAAACAATTGCAGAGGCGATTGGCAAGTGTGTTCATTCGGTTCAGCATGGCGATCACTCCTTTGAAAGAAACAAGCGGTCGAGCCCGGCATTCATTGTTCGCAATATTTCCAGACTCGTGTAATGAAAAACGCCCTGTCTTTTCAGGACAGGGCGTTGGGTGTAAGCGTTTGATCGGAATTCTGCTCCGCGCTATGACACAAGCCCTGTCCACCTCATAAAAAGGTGGCAGTTCCTGATAGCCATGCACTGGACAAAGTTCACGTGTTTCATGTTCATGATCACTGTAGACCAGGATCAACCTAAGTCAATTCCAATCAACTTGAATATTCGTGGGATTTCAGCCGCCGGTTGCAAGTGGCCATGCGCGATCCGCGCAGCGTGTTTTATCGGCCTCCCAAGTTGCCATTTTGACAGCCGTCCTTGTCATGGCCTGCGCGAGGCTGCAAACGCTCACTTGCGACCATTCATCCTGCACGTTGCCTTTCCGCTCTATCATCAAACGTATGCCTGAATCAATCGTTGCTTCATTTGAGTCACTTGGATTGCATCCGATCATTGTGCGCAACCTGAGTTTGATGGATTACAAACATCCCAAGCCGATTCAAGAACAGGCAATTGAACCCATCTTGACCGGCCGCGATGTCATCGGGCTGGCACAAACCGGCACCGGAAAGACCGCTGCCTTCATTGCTCCCATCGCCCATCACTTGATTTCAAGCAAGCCAAAACAGCGAAAGAATAAGTCAATTGAGCCAATGTCGCGTCTTCGGGCCCTGGTGCTTTGTCCAACTCGCGAATTGGCGCAACAGGTCGCCGACGAAACTGCGACAATTGTCCAGGGTTCTGTGTTGCGCACTGCGGTGGCCTATGGCAAGACCGCCATTTCCACCCAGGTTGAAGCTATCGCTCGCGGCATCGACATTCTGATTGCAACACCCGGGCGAGTGCGTGAATTGCTCGAGAGTGGCGACCTTTCGCTCTCCAGTGTCAAGTATGTTGCGATTGATGAAGGCGATCGCATGCTCGACATGGGATTCCTGCCGCAGGTGACGCAGATTCTGCAAACCATTGCCCCTGAGAGTCGCCAGACTTTGCTTTTCACCGCAACCATGCCTGACGAAATCGCAGAGCTGGCCGCCAAATTTTTGCGCGAACCAGTTCGCATTGAAGTCGGCCGCCACACAACTCCCGTGACCCACGTCAAGCAGCATTTGCTTCCCGTTGATGATCGCGACAAGGTGGGAATGCTTTTGCATTTGATTCAGCAGAATAATCGTCGTGGCGTTCTTGTGTTCTGCCGCACGCGCCGCAGAGTGGGCTGGGTTGGAACGGCTCTGGAGCGAAACAACGTCAAGGTTGGCATGCTGCATGGCGACCGCAGCCAGGCCCAGCGCAAGAAATCGCTTGATCGGTTTACAAATAATGAATTCCAGGCTCTGGTGGCAACCGATGTCGCTTCGCGCGGCTTGCACATTCCTGCCGTCAAAACCGTGGTGAATTATGATCTGCCGCTCACGCCCGAAGATTATGTTCACCGCATCGGCCGCGCAGGTCATGGCGGCGGCTTCGGCGAGGCGTACAGCTTCCTTTCTGAAGATGATCGCCAATTGTGGCGTGCGATTCTGCGTGCCTTGAATGTTGAAGTCTTTGCTGAAGAATTAGAGGGCTTTGAGCCGCAAGTTGATATGGCTCGCGGCAAGCGCAAGAGCCAAAAGGAAAGCGCATCTGTCGATGCGAAGCCAAAAACTCGCTCCAGGCGATCACGAGTGAATTCAAAAACTCCCAAGCGCAGCCGCAAGGGCCGCCCCATCAAGCAGGGCCAACTGCCTGGCAAAGGCGTCATTCGCACCGCCAAGTAACGGCACGAAAATCCGATCAATCAAGGATGCAAAAGTTCCAGCATTGCATTGCGTTGCTCTGCGGTGAGATCCTCTGAAGATTGAGCCACATCAAATGCGGTCCAGCCCCGCGCATCGCACGTTGATTTATTGGCGCCAGATTGAATCAAAAGTTGGGCGATTTCCAGATTGCCTGTCGTTGCCGCCCAATGCAAAGCTGTGCGGCCGAAGAGGTCGCGCTGAATCAGCGATGCGCCGGCCCGAATGAGCATAGCCGCTGCCTTTGAAGTGCCTGCGTTGCATGCCGCAATTAAAGGTGTAGCGCCCTGGGCATCTTGAGATTCAAGATCCGCATGCGCTTCGATGATCATGCGTAATGTTTCCGGTTCGCTCGATGCCACAGCCAATGAAACTGCCGTTAGGCCTTCCGCTGCGTGGTGATTGACATCCGCGCCGGAATCAATCAATAGTTTCACAGTAGTTGCATCGCCATATTGAACAGCCCAAAGCAGCGCGGTATACCCATTGGGATCAACAGCTTCAATTGATGCCAGGCAATCAATCAAGACTCTCGCGGTGGCGGCATCGGAATACATGCTGGCGAGCATCAGCGCGGTCAATCCAAGCGCGGTTTTTGCGTTTACGTTCGCGCCTGCGCCGATCAAGGTTTTTGCTTTCGCTGCGTCTTGCCGCATTGCCGCGTGCAAGAGCGCCGTCATTCCCGCAGCATCGGCATGATTTACGTTCGCGCCAGCACGCAACAGCGTTTGAACGCTTTCCAGGTTCCCGTAGGCGCTTGCGATCACGATCGCGGTGGATCGATCTCGCCATTGTGATTCAAGATCAGCGCCGGCGTTGAGCAACAGGTCAATGCACTCAACGCAACCTGCACGTGATGCCGACATGAGCGCGGTCCATCCGCTTTCGCCTTGCGCATTTGCATCAGCCCCGCGCTGCAGCAACTCTTTGACATTTTCTGGATGAGAGTTCCATGCAGCCCGCATCAAGGGAGTGTTGCCAACATCATCCATCGCATTCAGATCCGCGCCTGCTGAAATCAAGTGCGCAATCGTGGCGGGACTACCGTGTGCTGCCGCTTGATGCAGCGCGGTTCCACCATGGGAATCGCGAGCGTTCACGCGGCTGCCGGCATGCAGCAACTCATCGATGCATGGAATGCAATCGCGCCACGCCGCCACCATCATCGCGGTTAATCCGTCAAATTCCGGATCATCTGGCAATGCCAGTCCCAGATCGGGCTCCACACCGTTCGTGAGTTCATGTCGTATCGCTTCGACATCACCATTCCACGCAGCCCTATGAATCGGCCGCCAGTTTGCCGCACTTGTTTGCGCTACGTTGGAGGAACCGGACGAAGAAACCGATGGCTTGGTGGTTGCTGCGATTGAATCTCGCTGGGTCGCGCGACACCCAATTAGGGCCAGCCCAAGAATCAACACCGCGGGAATTCGCAATTCGTTCCTCATGATTGGGTATCGTACACATTGACATTTTCTGGCGGGCGGAGTTCGCTTGTATTCATGCTGAAACGGTTTGAACAACCTCTTCAAACGCCCGCATCACAGCTTGCTGCAGCATCGGAATTATTCCACGCGCGCTTCAAACGCCCGCCGCGTTTCGCCGCACGCGCTCCGGGACGCGTAAATCTGATCGGCGAACACACCGATTACAACCTTGGTTTTGTGCTTCCCATGGCGATCGAACGTTACACACTTGTCGTGGCTGACCCATCGCCCAACGACAGTTCAACGTTCTGGTCATTTGATCTGGATGAAACGACTCACGTGGATTTGACCTCGCCGCTTCATCCATTGCCCGGAACGGCTGCGAATTACCCCCTGGGAGTGGCAAGTCAGTTTCTCAAGCGCCAGGACGCACGTTCGCTTGGCAATTTTGATGTGCTCATCACCAGCACCGTTCCTTTGGGTGCAGGATTATCGTCAAGCGCTGCACTGGAAGTCGCCTTTGCAACTTTGCTGGAACAGGCAACAGGTGCAAAGCTGAGTGTGCTTGAGAAGGCGTTGTTATGCCAGGCGGCTGAGCACGAATTCCCGGGCGCTCCCGTGGGCATCATGGATATGTATATTTCCGCAGGGGCCCAAAGAGGCAATGCGCTCCTGATCGATTGTCGCAGCAACCATGCGCAGGCAGTTCCATTGCCCTCCACGAGTAAGACAATCGTGTTGATTGTCGACAGCGGCGTGAAGCATTCACTGGCTGCGGGTGAATACGCGAAGCGCCGCGCCACCTGCGAATCCGCAGCGCGAAAACTTGGCGTGCCTTCGCTTCGCGAAGCAACCATCACTATGTTGAACACTTCCAACCTCTCGCTGGATGAACGAATGAAGGCGCTGCACGTGGTTGCGGAGAATAATCGAACCGTGCTTGCTGCAGAGGCTCTTGGCTCAGGCGATGTAACGACGTTCGGCGAGTTGATGTTCGCCAGCCATGATTCGCTTCGCGATTTGTTTGATGTCAGTTGTCGCGAATTGAATGTTTTGGTTGATGCGGCGAGAACTCGCGCAGGCCAAGGCGTTTTCGGAGCGAGAATGACTGGAGGCGGGTTCGGCGGATGCGTGGTGATCTTGTGCAAACCAGATTCGGTTTCAGAGATTCGCGATGAATTGAACGCGGCGTTTCGCGATGTCTTCGGACGAACTTGCGAGATGTTCACGACCGTTGCGGCGGGCGGCGCGCAAGCGTTGAATGTTGAAGACCCTGGTGCATGAGCGAACTGAAATCCCCGGCAAGTCGAATGTGTTTCTTACTTAACTATGCCGCTAACGTTTCATCGTTGGCGATGTGCGGCAACTGGTTTGCCAAATGACATTTGCCCAGATGTGATTCATGCACAATCTGCACCGCTTCATCGACATCATCAGTTACGTGAAAAAGATTGAAATCTTCACTGCCGATGGTGCGGTAACGCGATTCAAGCGTGTTTCGGAACCAATCGAGCAAACCTGACCAGAAATCTCTTCCGACCATCACGACTGGAAACGGCGTGACTTTCAGCGTTTGAATGAGCGTAAGCGCTTCGAACAATTCATCCATCGTTCCAAAGCCGCCCGGAAAAATAATGAATCCGCGCGCGTATTTGACGAACATGACTTTGCGAACAAAGAAATATCTGAAATCGAGTTCGATGTTTTGGAACGGATTCGGTTTCTGCTCCATGGGCAGCGTGATGTTCAAACCCACGGAAGTTCCGCCGGCTTCATGCGCGCCTTTGTTGGCGGCTTCCATGATGCCAGGTCCGCCGCCAGTGATCACTGCGAAATTCTTCTCAATCAGTTTCGCGCCGCACTTCACCGCCATTTGATAGTACGGCTCATTTGGTCGCGTTCGCGCCGAACCAAACACCGTCACTGCTGGTCCAATGCGCGCCAACGTGTCGAATGCTTCCACGAATTCGCTCATGATTCGCAGGACTCGCCACGATTCGAGTTTGAGCGCGTCTTTGTGATGGTGATCGGAATGATGATCGTTGTCGAACATCTTGCCTCCAAAAATCGTTTCTTCAATTGACAGAGATCGTTTCGATGCGAGCGCGTCTTGAGCGATACCTGCAAAGCGTTGCGATCGCCGCTGGCGGTGTTGGAGTAACTGTTATAAACCCCTGATAACACAGGACTTATGTCGAAGCATTTGAATCGCGAACGCATTTTTGATAAACTGAACCGCCCATGACCAAATCAAGCACTCCTCCCCGGCGGCCGACTCGGGACGCAGCCGCGCCCACCAAGCCAACGCCACCGGCTCATACGCCCGCCGCTGAGATCACCACGTTTCCCAATGCGGTTCGCTACTTGCTGGATCGCGTCGATTACGAGCGCATGCGCTTGATTCGGTATGACGAAGCTTCATTCAAGCTCGATCGCATGCGCAAATTGCTTGACCTATTGGGCAACCCGCATCAGCAGGTGAAGATGGTTCACGTTGCCGGCACCGTTGGCAAAGGTTCAACCTGCGCGATGATCGCTAACATTCTGCAAGGCTGCGGTTATGCGGTGGGTATGTACACTAGCCCACACGTGACTGACATTCGCGAGCGGGTCTGCATTAACGGTCAGTGGATCGGCAAGACCGAATTCGCGGACTTGACCAAACAGATCGCCACCGTGGTTGAGAAACTCGATTTCGCGCCCACGTTTTTCGAATTGATCACCGCGCTTGCATTCAAACACTTTGCCGATCAAGCGGTTGATATTGCCGTGATTGAAGTTGGCCTGGGCGGTCGACTTGATTCCACCAATGTCATTACGCCCGAAGTGAGCGTCGTGACACAGATCGATTATGACCACACGCACATTCTGGGAAGAACGCTGGATAAGATTGCTCGCGAAAAAGCGGGCATTTTCAAGCCCGGCGTGCCCGCATTCACCATCGAGCAACCCAAAGACGCCGACACCGCGCTCAAGGCCGTTGCAGATCAAGTCGGCGCACCGTTGAAGGTTGTGAACAAAGATATCGAATTCAGCTTTCGATTTGGCGCCACTGATGATCTTGGCCCACACACGCGCGTGTGCCTGATCACGCAAACCAGCCAATTCATGCATTTGCCCGTGCCGTTGCCTGGCGAGCACCAGGCGTACAACTGTGCCTTGGCGCTTGCGGCAGTCGATGCGCTAAAAAACTCAGGCTTTAATATTCCCGAAGCGCAGCTGCATGAAGGCCTGGCGTTGACAAAGCTGCCTGGACGAATGGAACTGATTTGGGATCAGCCGCGCATTTTGGTTGATGGCGCCCATAACGCCGCCGCAGTTGGCGCACTCATGCGCTGTGTCGGCGCTCACGTTCCATACGATTCCATGGTGTGCATCTTCGGTTGCTGTGAAGACAAGGACATTCCCGCGATGCTGGAAAAAGTCGCACTGGGCGGCGACAAGATCATCTTCACCCGCGCCAAGGGAAATCCCCGCGCCGCTGATCCTGATGAACTTCAGCGCGAATTTGCAGAACGCTCCGGCAAAATGAGCCAGGTGGCGCGAACCTTGCCCGAAGCGCTCGACCTGGCATCGCGCGCTGTTGGCCGCGATGATCTGATCTGCGTCACCGGCAGTTTTTATCTGGTTGGCGATACGAAGAAGTATCTCTCAGAACTGCTTTCCAGCACATTGGGATCCTAAGCTTAGAATTCCACGTGGACAAGTTGTCGCG
>JADMIO010603951.1_pt1 | contig 63075 bp, 67 predicted proteins | sample 8958161 | NCBI WGS metagenome assembly JADMIO01 (sample SAMN16585339, study PRJNA669376) | soil metagenome | isolation source: Crop rotation soil | place: USA: Cullars Rotation, Alabama | collected 2011 | reverse complement strand
CGCGACAACTTGTCCACGTGGAATTCTAAGCTTAGGATCCCAATGTGCTGGAAAGACAACGAGGGTCCACGCCACAAAGTCTGGCTCGAGCCGTTTGCCATCGCCTCGCGGCCGGTGAGCAACGGCGAGTACGCGGCCTTCATCGCCGACGGCGGCTATCGCCGGCCCGAGCTCTGGCTGTCGGCCGGCTGGGACTGCGTCAACACACGCGACTGGCAGGCGCCGCTCTATTGGGAACAGAAGGACGGCGCCTGGCAAATCTTCACGCTGGGCGGCCTCGAGCCGATGCGAGCCGACAAGCCGGTGTGCCACGTCTCGGCCTACGAGGCGGCGGCCTATGCCAAGTGGGCCGGCAAGCGCCTGCCGCGCGAGGCGGAGTGGGAGGTGGCGTCGGCAAAACTCGGCGCGACCGGCGAGGTCTGGGAATGGACGGCGAGCCCATACGTCGCTTACCCCGGCTACCGCGAGCCCGACGGCGCGATCGGCGAATACAACGGCAAGTTCATGGCCAACCAGACCGTGCTGCGCGGCGGCTGCAGCGCCACGCCGGCGGGCCACATCCGGCCGACCTACCGCAACTTCTTCCCGCCCGATGCGCGCTGGATGTTCGGCGGCGTGCGCCTGGCAGAGGACCGCGTAAGCGGTGACCGCGTATGAACGACGGCGTCATCGAGCTTCAGCCGGTCGAGGCGGCCGACCGCGAAGAGTTCTCGCGCGCGGTGCTGGCGGGACTGTCGCGCCGGCCGCGCGCCATCCCGGCGCGCTTCCTCTACGACGCCCGCGGCTCGGCCCTGTTCGACGCGATCTGCGAGCTGCCGGAGTACTATCTCACGCGCACCGAGACCGCGATCCTGACGGCATGCGCCCCCGAGATCGCGCGGCGCGCCGGTCCCGGTTGCGCGCTGGTCGAGTTCGGCGCGGGCTCCGCCACCAAGTCGCGCATTTTGCTCGACGCCATGGATCTCGCGCTCTACGCGCCGATCGACATCTCGCGCCGCCATCTCGACCAGGCCGCGGCCCGGCTGCGCGCGGACTATCCCGGCCTCGCCATCCATCCGGTGTGCGCGGACTTCATGGAGGTGAGCTCGCTGCCTGCTGCCGTCACCGCGGCGCGGCGGCGCATCGGCTTCTTCCCCGGCTCGACCATCGGCAACCTGACGCCGGACGAGAGCCACGCGTTCCTCAGCCGTGCGCGGCGACTGGTGGGCGACGACGGGGCGCTGCTGATCGGCATCGACCTGCGCAAGGATCCCGCTCTGCTGCACGCCGCCTACAACGACGCATCAGGCGTGACCGCGGCGTTCACGCTCAACCTGCTGCGCCGGATGAACCGCGAGCTCGATGGCGACTTCGACCCGGCGGCCTTCGCCCACCACGCCTTCTACAATCCGGAACAGGGACGGATCGAAATCTACGTCCGTTCGCTTTCGGACCAGGCGGTAAGCGTCGCGGGCCGGAGGTTCGAGTTCGCGGCCGGCGAACTTATCCACACCGAGTATTCGTACAAATACGAAACAGCCGAATTCGGCCGCGACACGGCCCGCGCGGGCTTTGACCTGGTTGAAACCTGGACCGACCCGCAGCGCCTGTTCGCGGTCGCCTGGCTTTCGGCTGCTATCCGCTAAGTCCCGGAAAACAAATAAAAAGACAAAAAAACAACCCGTCCCCGGGACGAACCCGGGGACGGGCGTAACGGCCGGTGGGTGGTTGACTTCGCAGAGCGGGGGCAGGGCGAAGTCGGGCCGGCCGTGCCAGTTCAACGCCACGCTCGTCACAAAGGTTGCACGGACGACACACCCAAATTTTGCCTGATTTGGCGCCCCGGAACGCCGGTCCCCCCAATCCGTTGAGTACGCCTGAGACAAAGAAGAAATCCGACAGGAGGCTGTTATGGATCCCGCTTCGAGCATGATCAGCCAGTTCCACCTCGGCGTCAGCGCCGACGGCGGCGAGTGCCTGATGGTCTTCGTCGACGAGGAGCAGCGCGCCATGAAGTGCGTCGCCAACTTCTCGGAGTTCCGCGCGTTCGTGACCGGCCTCTGCGAGATCGCCGAGGAGATGGCGCGCCGTCAGGCGACCGATGGCGAGAGTGAGATCGAGTCCGCCCAGCCGATCGCCAGGCCGACGACGGCCGCCGGTCTGCTTGCCGTCGCCTCGGGCGCGTTCGCCCACGACGCCCAGCACGACTGCATCAAGGGCGCGCTGGTCGGCGCCGACGGCGGGATGATGGGCGTGCAGATGTCGCCCGAGGTCGCGTCGCAGCTTTCGCGGGCGCTGCTCTTGGCAACTCCCGCGCAGCTCGCTTCTTAAGCTCCGAATAGAGAACGTCATCCTTCACGCGCGGCAGGAACGCCACCAGCCGCGCGTGATCTATTTTGCCCTGATCGAGCTCGCGCAGGAACTCGCCGATCTCGGCCTTCGAGGCGTAACCCATATAGACGTCGTCCGCCTCGTCCGCGGCGCAGGCCGGCGACGCGAAGGTCGGCTTCTTGCTCACGTCGGATGCCACCACTTGCCGGCAAGCACGACGCCGGCCGAGACCAGCCGCTGCTTGCCGATGATCGTCTCGCCGATGCAGTCGGTGTAATCGAACTTGCCCGACTTGACGCTGAGGATGGTGGCGTCGCCGCAGCCGTTCTTGCGCAGCGTGCCGAGGTCCTTGCGGCCGATCGCCTTGGCCGGGTTGGCCGTCGCCATGGCGATCACCTTGCCAAGCGGCACGCCGAGGCAGAGGAACTTCGACATGGTGGTGAGCAGGTCGAAGGCCGGTCCCTCGATCGAGATGGCGTGCACGTCGGACGAGATCACGTCGGGCAGGAAGTCGGCCTCCAGCATCTTGCGCGTGGTCTCGAAGCCGAACGAGCCGCCGCCATGGCCGATGTCGAAGATGACGCCGCGCGCGCGGGCCGCCAGCACCTCCTCGCGCACCCGCCCGTCGGCGCGCACCGGCGCGTTGGGGAAAGGCCGGAAGCAGTGGGTGAGGATGTCGCCCTTGCGCAGCTTCTCCACCACCTCGCGGCGCGACGGCGGCGGGTTGTCGAGATGGGCCATGATCGGCAGGCCCACTTCCTCGGCGACCTCGAGCGCCATGTACATCGGCTGGGCGCCGGAGTTGCCCGAGGCCGACTTGCCGACGCGTACCTTGATGCCCAGCACCAGGTCCTTGTGCTCGCGGGCGACGCGGGCGCATTCGCGCGGGTCGATCAGGCGCATGTCGGCGCTCTCGCCCACCATCACCGTCTTGGAGAAGGCGAAGATGCCGGGGAAGGAGACGTTGAGGTAGGGCAGGATGCGTACCGGCGAAGGCTCGATCACGTGCTTGCGGAAGCCGTGAAAATTGCCGGCGCCGGACGAGCCCGCGTCGATGAAGGTCGTGACGCCGCCGTCGCGCGCCAGCAGCTCGGCGGCCACCCCGAGCGAGGTGCCGCCCCAATAGACGTGGGTGTGCAGGTCGATCAGGCCGGGCACGACGATCTTGCCGCGCACGTTGCGGCTCTGCTTGCCAGCGAGGTTGTTGCCGATCGCCGCCACCTTGCCGTTGGCGAACGCGATATCGGTCACCTTGTCGATGCCCTGCGAAGGATCGACCACGCGGCCGCCCCTCAAAACCAGATCGTTCATGACAGTCCTTTCAAAACGCGGGTGCTATCTTAGCCGCTTCATTCCCTCGCCCGCGAGCCGTTCCAGCCCGAGCCAGTCGGCCATGAGCCGCAGCTCGGCACGCAGCGCGCCCGCGACATCCTTTGGCTTCACGCCTTTCTCGAAATGCACCGCATGGACCATCAGGCGGCTCGCGGCACGATCCGACTTGAGATCGACGCGGCCAACCAGGCGGTCGCCCAGCAGGAAGGGCAGCACGTAGTAGCCATGGGTGCGCTGCGCCACCGGCGTGTAGATGCCGATGCGATAGTGGAAGTCGAAGATTCGCTCCGTGCGGTCGCGCTCCCAGATCAGCGGATCGAACGGCGCCAGCAGCGCCTGCGCGTCGACCTGGCGCGGCTGGCGCGCCTTGGGATCGAGATAGCCCGGGTTCTTCCAGCCCTCGACCGCGACCGGATGCAGCTCGCCCGCCTCGACGAGCTCGGCGAGCCGCGCCTTGAAGTCGGCGACGGGCAGGCGGAAGTAGTCGCGCAGATCGCCCGCCGTGGCGACGCCGAGCGCGCGGGACGCCCTCCGGATCAGCTCGCGCTGCGCGTCGGCCGGATCGGGCGTCGGCAGCGCCAGCACCTCGGCCGGCAGCACGCGCTCGGTGAGGTCGTAGACGCGCTCGAAGGCGCCGCGCCGCGTCGCCGTGGTGACTTCGCCCGCGAAGAACAGCCACTCCATCGCATACTTGGCGTCGCTCCAGCCCCACCACGGCCCGGTCTTGCCGGTGCCCTGGTCGAGATCGGAGGCGGCGAGGGGGCCGCGATCCGCCACCTGACGCCGCACCTCCTCGATGTACTTGCCCTTCTCGTGGCGGAAGACGTGCAGCTTGCCCTTGATGTCGCCGGCATGCGCCTTGGCGGCGCGCTCCATGCGCCAGCGCCACAGCGGATGCGACGCGACGGGCAGCAGCGAGGCCTCGTGCGCCCAGAACTCGAACAGCCCGCGCTTGCTCTTGCGGCCCCAGGCGAGCGCGTCGAGCTGGCTGCTGTCGTAGTTTCCGAGTCGCGAGAACAGCGGCAGGTAGTGGGCCCGGGTCAGCACATTCACGGAGTCGATCTGCAGCAGGCCGAGGCGGTCGATGGAGCGCCTGAGCGAGCCGGTGTGCGTTGCGGGCGGGCGGGCGCTCGCGAAGCCCTGCGCGGCAAGCGCGATGCGGCGGGCGGCGGAGGCGGAAACTCTCTGGCGTTTCACAGCGGGCATCTTAACGATGCCGTAGCGACGGCCGCTAGCGGATCGATCAACTCGGGGCTAACGTCCCTGCTCGGTTATCTTGGGGGAGGCACGTCGATGAGCAGGTTGCAAGAAAGGCTGGCGATCAGGCGGAGAACTCTGATTGCCGGTGGCGCTTCGGCGCTCGCTCTGCCCGCCGTGCACGCCCGCGCCCAGACCGCCGGCGTTGCGCTGGTGATCGGCAATTCGAAGTACCACTGGGAATCCTCGTTGCCCAACGTCAAGCGCGATGTCGCCGATGTCGCCAGGAGTTTTCAGGCGCTCGGCCTCAAGACGGAGCTTCTTCAGGATCTCGGTCAGGCGGCGATGGTGCAGGCCATCGATAGATTCAAGGCATCGGCGAACGGTGCAAGCCTCGCCGTGCTCTACTTCGCCGGCCACGGAGTCATTCTTGGCGAGACCAGGGCCAACTTCCTGAGCAACCTCGTCCCGGTAGACGCGGACCTGAGCCGACCGGCTCCTGCGAAAACTCTCGTGTCGGTGCCTTCCGCCGTCGCGGCCCTCGAAGGGGCGGCCAACCACTTGGTCGTGCTCGACAGTTGCCGCAACAATCCGGCCGACGGCTGGCGCAATCGGACCCTGTCGCACATCGGCGGTTCGGGCTTCAGCGATCATGCCGTGGTCAATTACAATCTTCCGCCCAATACGCTGGTACTCACCTCGACCGCTCCCGGATACGCGGCGCTCGACGGACCGGCCGGCCAAAACAGTCCTTTCGCTGCCGCTTTCCTTCGTCAGATCGCTGTCCCACCGGTCGATCTCTGGACGTTGCCGGGCAGGCTGCGGCGCGATCTGCTGCTCGCCACGCAGGGCCGTCAGGTGGTGTTCAGTCAGGGCAATTACGGCCGCTCGTTCGTGCTCGCCGGCGCCGGCGCGCCGACGGCGCCGGCGTCCTACAATCCCGCGAGCGTCGTCGAACTTCCCAACGCCTATGCCTTGGCACGGCAGGCCGGCCTGCCGATTCCGGCGGGCCTCGTCGGCTATCGCACGCCAGGGAGCCCCGACGCCCAGAAAGTCGGCGCCTACCAGTACGAACATTCCGGCCCGGCGATCTTCGTGGTGTTGTCCGTGGAAGGCGGACAGGCGGAGGCCCTCACCGTCACCAAGGGCGAAGGAAGGGCGGCATGGCGTTACGTCCACGCCAACGTTTCGGGAAACGACCTCAGCTTCCTGTCGTTCAATGAACAGTCAAAATATTCATTCCAGTGGACCAACGCCAATGCCGGCTCGATGTCGCTCCTGTCGATGCAGGGGGGAGGAAGCAAAGGCAGCTCCGGCCTTAGCTCAGCACGCTTTACGCGAATCGACTGACGCGGCCCCGTCGGAGATGAACACGCTCACCCAAAAACTTTCGTCAATGAGGCGGCGGACCGTGATTGCCGGCGCCGCTTCGGCGCTCGCTCTGCCCGCCGTGCACGCCCGCGCGCAGAGCGCCGGCGTGGCACTGGTGATCGGCAATTCGAAGTATCAGTGGGAATCCTCGTTGCCCAACGTCAAGCGCGACGTGGCCGAGGTCACCAAGAGTTTCCAGGCACTCGGCCTCAAGACCGAACTGCTGCAGGATCTCGGCCGCGATGCGATGCTGCAGGCGCTTGCCAGGTTCAAGGCGACGGCGACCGGGGCCAACTTCGCCGCCCTTTACTTCGCCGGCCACGGCATTGTCACCGGCGACAACCCAAGCGCTTTCATGAACAATTTTGTCCCGGCGGATGCCGACCTGAGCACCCCGGCCGGCGCCAAGAGCGTACTGGCGCAGCATACCGATATCGTGCCCGCCTTGGACGGGGCGTCTGCCCGCCTCGCCGTGTTCGACGCCTGCCGCAACAACCCGGCCGACGGCTGGCGCAACCGGCACGTCTCGCTAATGGGGGCGAGGGGCGTCACCGAGCACTCGCTCAGCCGGCCGTACAAGCCCGAGACGCTGCTCCTGTTTTCAACTGCTCCCGGTTACATCGCTCCCGATGGGCCGCCCGGCCAGAACAGCCCCTTCGCCGCCGCCTTTCTGCGGCAGCTCGCTGTCCCGCCGGTCGATTTGCTGACCCTTGCGGGTCGGCTGCGGCGCGATCTGCTGCTCGCCTCGCAGGGACGCCAGGTGGCGTACAGTCAGAGCACCGTCACACGATCCATTGCTCTTGCCGGCAAAGGAATGCCGGTGCCGGCGGCCGGCTACAATCCCGCGAGCGTCGTCGAGTTTCCCAACGCCTATGCGATGGCGCGCCAGGTTGGCCTGCCGATCTCGGCCGGCCTCGTCGGGTACCGTGCGGCGGGCAGCAACGACGCCCAGAAGGTTGGCGCCTACAGGTTCGAGTATCGCACCAACCCGGCGATATTCATCGTGTTGAGTGCAGAGGGCGGTCAGGCGGAGACCGTCAGCATCCTGAAGGACGAGGGAAGGGCAATTTGGCGTTACGTTCACGCCACCGTTTCGGGCGACACCCTTTCCTATCTGTCGGCGAACGAGGAAAACAACAACTCGTTTCGTTGGAGCGACGCCAACTCGGGGACTTGGACCAGTCTCTCGGTTAATCGCGGTCCCTCCTTCAACTCGCGCTTTACGCGGATCGACTGATTGCCGTGACCGCGCTCTGCCAGCCGATGGGCGGCAAGACGCGCGACCGCGTGCGCTGCTACATGCACGCCAGGGGGCGAGAACGCGATGCGGCAGGCCGCCGGGGCCGAGAAATTCTGGCCCTTCATCTCGGGGGCGCCTAAGCCGGATTTCCCGTCTAGCGAGGTCGAACGATCCCCATCTTCGCGCGCACCTCGGGCGGGATCGCATACTGCTTGAGGATGTGCTCGGTCGTCCGGCTGAAGCCGCTGCAATCGCGCTGCACGATGAAGTGCCAGAGCGCGTAGCCTGCGGCGGCAACCAGGCGCGGCCGTTGCGGGTCGTCGGGGTTTGCCGCTTTCAAGGCATCGAGGGCGGCCTGGAGTTCCTGGGAGAGGCGGCCGATGGTCGCCGCCTGTTCGCCGCGGATCTCGTGCTGGAGGACATCCCATCCGGTCTCTGGGCGCATGCAAGGCTCCCTTCGCGAAGCAAGGTTAACGGCGCAGGGTTTGCCGGGCGATGCGGCCGGTTGGCGCGCTATAGTCATGGGCAGGAGCGGGCCCACCATGAAACCGACCAAGATCGCAAAGCTCGAGACCTTCCTGATCGAGCGCTGGTGCCTGCTGCGCATCCACTGCGAGGACGGCACGGTCGGCACCGGGGAGGGCGGTGTGCACGGCTGGCCGCGCCCGACCGCGGCGATGATCGAGGAGATGAAGTCGTACCTGATCGGCAAGGATCCCTCGCCGATCGAGCACCACTGCCAGGCGCTGCAGCGCCATTCGCATTTCATGGGCGCGCTGGTGGGTGGCGCCATCTCGGCGATCGACATCGCGCTGTGGGACATCAAGGCCAAGCGCCACGGTGTGCCGATCTGGGAGCTGATGGGCGGCAAGACGCGCGATCGCGTGCGTTGCTACATGCACGCCAAGGGCGACACGCTCGATGCGCTGGTGGCCGACGCGGTGGCCAAGAAGCGCCAGGGGTTTACGGCCATAAGATTTTCGCCGTTCGTGCCGGACTTTCATCTGCACAGGTCGTTCGAGGAGTGGGCCGTCGAGGCCGAGCGCCGCGTCGGCGCGGTGCACGAAGCGATGAAAGGCGAGGCCGATATCTGCATCGAGCTGCACCGCCAGATGAACCCCGCCGAATCGATCGCGCTCGGCCAGCGGCTCCAAAAATTTAATCCGTACTTCTACGAGGACCCGATGCTGCCCGACAGCCCGTCGATGATGGGCAATGTGCAGGCACGCAGTGGGTTGCCGGTGGCGACGGGCGAGCGCTTCTCCTCGATCTTCCAGTTCCAGGAGCTCTTGGCCAACAAAGGCGCGGCGTACGTGCGGCCCGACGTCTGCCTCTGCATGGGCCTCACCGGATCGAAGAAGGTGGCCGCGCTCGCCGAGGCGCACCACGTCAAGGTGATCCCGCACAATCCTCTGTCGCCGGTCTCGACGGCGGCCTGCGTGCAGCTCGACGCCTGCATCCCCAACTTCGCGCTGCAGGAATACACCGGCGAATCGGAGTCGCCCAAACGCGACATGGTGGTGAAGCCGCTGACGCTGAAGGACGGCTATCTCGAGGTGCCCGATGCGCCGGGCCTCGGCATCGAGCTGAACGACCAGGCGCTGCAGCGGCTCAAGCTGCGCGATGTCGTGACCGTGCCGCCGATCGGGCGGGATGGTTCGGTGCAGGATTGGTAGTCGGATTTCTGCGGACCGCGGGCGTCCCGCCCGCTCATGATCATGAGGCGGGCGGGACGCCCGCGGTCCGCAGGGAAAGAGCTACCGCCGCTTCAGGCGAAGCCGCAGCAGGTGCAGGTGGTTGGAGAAGAAGCCCCAGCCGGCGAACTTCAGATAGCGTTCGTAGCGGCGGGTCTGCTCGGGGCCGACCAGGGCGACGGCGTCGGCGCGGCGGGCGCGCAACGTGTTCGCCCAGATCTCGCAGGTTCGGCCATAGTCGTTGCGGTCGTTGCGCAGCAACTCCAGTTCGAACAAGCCGTCGATCGCCGCCAGGATCTCGGGCAGTCGCGGCAGGTCCGAATCGGGGAAGATGTCCTTCAACAGAGGCACGGCGGGCGCGTCGACGTTGGGCTCGCCATAGGCGATCGACTGCAGGGTCATGCGGGCGTTGGGCGCCAGCCAGTCATGGCAGCGCGTGAAGAAATTGCGGTAGATCGCGATCTTGGCGGCCGAATCGTCTTCCGGCTTGGTGAAATGCTCGAAGGCGCCGACCGAGACGATGGCGCCGTAGGGCGCGGCGGGTGTGTGATCGGCCCAGCTCTCGATGCGGATCTCCACTTCGGGCGGCGAGAGCGCGCGGGCGATCGCGGCCTGGGCGTCGCTCAAGGTCAGGCCAACGCCGTGCGCCAAGGGCGGCGCACCCTCGGCGCGATTGGCTAGTGCGGCGCGCAACATGCCGCCCCAGCCGCAGCCGATATCGAGCATGGTGGTGGCGCGGTCGGCGCCGGAGTTCTCGAGATGCCAGGCGATCTTGCGCTTCTGCGCATCGGCCAGCGGACTTTTGTCCCGCTCGTCGCGCCACAGCGCGCACGAGTAGGTCATCGTCTCGTCGAGCCAGAGCTTGTAGAATTCGTTGCCGACGTCGTAGTGGGCCCGGATCGCCGCCGGCGAGGCGCCGGGGCTGTTGGCATCGCCCTGGGTCAATGTGATGCCTAGGCGGCTTGCGCGGCTTTGGCCCTCGCGGGCACAGGGGTCTCCACGGGGGCGTCCGCCGGGACGTCCGTTTCGGCCGGGGGCGGCGGCACACCAATTGCGGCGCGCGACTGGATGGCCTTGATCTCGGCGCTGCGGCGCACGCCGTGGAAGCGGAACGCGGTGTAAAGATTGACCGGGAACGGCATCTTGGCGTCGAAGTCGATGATCAGCACGACGCGCGTCTGGTCGGTCTTGTTCTTCACCCAATGCTCGCGCGTGTCGTCGAACACCAGCGGCACGCCTTCTTCCCAGAAGAAGTGATGGCCGCCGATCTCGATCCAGCACTCCTCGGGCTTGTCGGGAACGATCAGCGGATAGTGGAAGCGCACGACGCCGGCGGCCGAGCCACGATGCGGCTCGATCTCGGCGTAGCCGTGCAGGATGGAGAAGAGAGCGGTGTGCACGCCGGGGATGCGGTTGATGGCGGCGAAGGTCTCGGGCGCGGCCGCGATATTTTCTGGGATTTCGTTGCCCCAGATCTTGAACAGGAAGGTGCGCCAGGCGCGGCCCGGCACGTAAAGGTCGCGCGGATGGACCTCGTGCAGGGCGGGGATGTCCTCGTGATGCGAGAGGATGTGCGCCAGCTCGCGCTTGATTGTGGCGTGGCTCTTGCGCAGCTCGTCCAGCATCGGGAAGACCTTGAGCGCCTCCGCGCCGCCCAGCGGCAGCTTGGGCATGCGCCGCAGGATCATGTCCGACATTCTGAGATTGAAGTCTTCGAGCGGCTGCTGCGGCAGCCAGATGTGCTTGGTGATGTAGAAGCGGCCCTTCTGGCCGATTTTGTCGTCGGTCTGCATTCCCAGGTCCTGAACCGTATCCAGTCGCAAATATTACACCGGAATTGCGTGCCGTCCTATCGCGCCGGATCGACGCGGGCCAGCGCTTTTTCCACTTGTTCGACCTGGCGGGCGGAGAGATGGCCGGTCTTGCGGTAGTCCGCACAGGCCTTCTTGAGGAAGCCGCTTTTGTCGACATGGGCCTCGGCGCGCTTCATCAGCACGTCGTGGTTGCCGATACGGTTCCGCCCCGGCTCGTTGCGCCGGATATAAAGTCGCACGATCACCGCCGTCAGCACGGCGGTGGCTATGGCGATGCCGAACTCGAGATAGCTCATGACCGGGCGAGCGCCGTCTCGGCGCGCTGCGCCATGGCAAGCAGCGGCCGGTCGTGCAGGCGCGGCGCCACGATCTGCAGGCCGACCGGCAGGCCGTCGCGGCCGCTGCCGCACGGCACCGAGATGCCGGGCACCAGGGCGAGGTTGAAGAGCGGCGTGAACACGGCGTGGCCGCGCGGGCCTGCCTGTTTGTTTTCGATGATCTTGGGGAACACCTGCTCGACCGGCCAGGAGACGCAGGCCGTGGTCGGCGTGAGGAGATAGTCGTACTCGGTGAAGAAGGCGGCGACGGCGCGGGCGCAGGCATCGGCGAGACGGAAGGCCGCGACCACGTCGGTGCCGTGCACCGTCTTGCCGCGCTCGATCAGGTTGGCGACGTTGTCGCCGAACAGGTTGGGGTCTTTTTCCTTGTGCTTGCCGTAGAGCAGCTGCGAAGCCGCGGCGTTGACCGCACCGAAGGCGGTTTCGTTGGTGCCTTCGGGCCATGTCACGTCGGCGTTCTCGATGCGCCAACCGGCGGCACGCAGTTTCTCGACGGCCGCCTCGAAGGCCTGCATGACATCGGCGTCGACCGCGGCATCGAGGCCAAGCCTCGGCGAGACGGCGATGCGCGGGTTGCTGGGCGGCGGCACGTCGAGCGTCGCGACCGAATGGGGATCGCGCGGGTCGGGGCCGGCCATCACCTCGAAGGCGACCTTCGCGTCGGCGACGGTGCGGCCCATCGGCGCCACCACGCCGTAGAGCGGACCGTAGGCGCCGCCGAAACCGAACGGCGAGGGGATGGCGCCGGCGGAGGTCTTGAGGCCGACGACGCCGCAATGCGAAGCGGGCCGGCGGCCCGAGCCGCCGCCGTCGGTGCCCAAGGCGATCGGCGTGAAGCCGGCGGCCAATGCGGCGGCGGCGCCACCGGACGAGCCGCCGGGCGTCATCGCTGTGTTGTGCGGATTGCGCGACGGGCCGTAGACCTTGTTCTCGGTGTGGCCCTTGGCCGCCATCTCGGGCGTGTTGGTCATGCCGAGAAAGACGCCGCCCGCGTTGCGCAGGCGCTCCACCGCGACCGCGTCACGCTCGGGCTTGAAATCCTTCCAGAGCAGCGAGCCGTTGGTGACGCGGCGCCCCTTCACCCAGGTCGTGTCCTTCACCGTGTAGGGCACGCCGAGGATCGGGCCGTCGAAGCCCTGCTTGCGACGCTGGTCGACCTGGTCGGCGGCGGCGCGAGCTTCGGCCGGATCGAAATCGACGATGGCAGTGAGGTCCTTGTTGCGCGCCTCGACGCGGGCGATGGCGGCTTCGGCGATATCGCGGGCGCGGGTTTTGCCGCTGCGCACGGCGGCGGCGATGGCGGAGGCGCCCTTATCCAGAAGCTCGGTCATGCCCGCTTAATAACACGCTGTTCCACGAGTTTCTTCAGTCGGCGGAGATCGGCCTCGAGGCCCATGCGGCCGAGCCGGGCGGCAAGCCCGGGCAGCCATTTCAGCGGGCCGGGCGCAGGGCCTTCGCTCGAGAAACGGACATAGGTGCCTCCGGCCTGGGCGGGCGCGATCTCCCAGCGCGAGGTGCCGTGGACCGCGCCGCTGTGCGCGAACGCGATCACCTGCTCGGGCAGCATTTCGACGATGTCGCTCTGCCAGTCGAGCTTGTAGCCGAGGAAGCCGCCCTGTCGGCGCTGGCGGGCGCCTCTCGCGTAGCCGCTGCCTGTGAGGAACGAGACCTCGCGCGTCGCCTTCATCCAGCGCGGTTCCAGAGCGATGTCGTTCAGGACCTCCCAGACCACGCGGGGCGGGGCGACGATGTGGATCTCGGCGGCGAAGGCGACCATGGCGTAAATGTAGACACGAAATGTGGTAAAGTAGGCGCAAATGGAAAGCGACCTCTATCCCCCCGTAAAGGCGCTGCTCGAAGGCCAGGGCTACGACGTCAAAGGCGAAGTCCGCGGTTGCGACGTGCTTGGCATCAAGGACGGCGCGACCGTGATCGTCGAGCTGAAGAAGGCGTTCAACCTCGGCCTCGTGCTGCAGGGCGTCAATCGCCTGGCGCTCTCCGACACCGTCTATCTCGCGGTCGGCGGCTGGCCGAAGAAGATCCGCGACGTGCGCAAGCTCCTGAAGCGGCTCGGACTCGGGCTGCTGGTGGTGGTGAAGGGCCGCTGCGAGGTGGCGTTCGATCCGGTGCCCTACAAGGTCGTGCCGCGCAAGAATGGCCGCAAGGTGAAGCGGCTCCTTGGCGAGCATCAGCGGCGCGTCGGCGATCCCAATCTCGGCGGTTCCTCGACGCGCGTGCCGATGATGACAGCGTACCGGCAGGAGGCGATGCGCTGCGCCACGTTGCTGGCCCGGCATGGTGCGATGGCGATCAAGGACTTGAGGGAGAAAGCCGAGGCGCCGCGCGCCGCCAAGATCGTGTTCGACGATCACTACGGCTGGTTCGAGCGCGTCGATCGCGGCGTCTATGCGCTCACGCCCAAGGGCAGGAAGAGCTTCATGCAGTATTCGCGGGCGGCGGCGGTCGTGCAGATCACGCAACAAGTCGCGGCGCCGGCGCGTTAGCGTCAGTCCATGCGCACCCTCGAGATCGTCCATCGCACGCGCTACGCCTACCGTGCGCCGGTAACCCTGGGCGAGCACCGGCTGATGTTCCGGCCGCGCGACAGCCACGATCTGCGATTGCTGTCGACGGCGCTCACGATCGATCCACCGGCGCAGGTCCGCTACATCCACGACCCGTTCGGCAACTCGATCGGCATCGCCACCTTCAACGGGCAGACGCGCGCGCTCGAGCTCGTGAGCACGATCCGGCTGGAGCACTACGGCGGGCGCGCCGAGTTGCCGCCGATCGAGCTGTTCGCACTCACGCTGCCGTTCAGCTACGCCGCCGAAGAGGCGCCCGACCTGACGCGCTACGTCGAGCGCGCCTATCCCGATCCCGACGCCCGGATCTCCGGCTGGGCGCGGCAGTTCGTCGGCGACGGCGCGACGTTCGCCACGCTCGCCCGCATGTGCGCGTCGATTCCCGGGCAGTTCACCTATGCCCAGCGCTTCGAGCCGGGCACGCAGCCGCCGGCCGAGACGCTGCAAATGCGCGGCGGCACCTGCCGCGACTTCGCGCTGCTCATGATGGAGGGCGCCCGCGCGCTCGGCCTCGCGGCGCGCTTCGTCTCGGGCTACCTCGACGATCATGCTGCCGAGGCGAGGCCCGCCTTCCCGCATGCCTGGATGGAGGTCTACCTGCCGGGTGCGGGCTGGATGGAGTTCGACCCGACCAACGGCATCATCGGCACCGACCGGCTGATCCGCGTCGCCGTGGCGCGCAATCCCGAGCAGGCGATGCCGATCAAGGGCACGTTCGTCGGTCCGCCCGGCGCTTGCACAGAGACTGTCATCGAAGTGACCGTGCGGGCACTTTAACCTCACGCAAACGTCACCCGTCGCGAGCGGAGCTGCGTGTCATGGTCCGCCCCGAACTTCCGGGGGATGCCATGACACGACTTCGCTTTTTCGCATTCGTTGCGTTGCTTGCGGGCTTTGCCACCGTGGCGGCGGCCCCAGGTATCGCCCAAGCGCCGCCGCAGAACGTGCGGCTCCGCGGCGCGATCGAATCGATCGACGGCAACAACCTCGTCATCAAGACGCGCGAGGGTGCCAGCCAGAAAGTGACCTTGAACGACAATTGGGGCGTGACCTTGGTCGTGCCGACAAAGCTCGCCGACATCAAGGCGAACTCTTATGTCGGCATCGCCTCGCTGAAGGGACCGGACGGCGCGCTCTATGCGCTCGAGGTTCTGGTGTTCCCCGAGGCGATGCGCGGCACCGGCGAGGGCCACTATCCGTGGGATCTCCAACCCGAGAGCATGATGACCAACGCCACGGTCGAGGGCGTGGTGGCGTCGAGCGACGCCACGACGCTGACGCTGAAGTACAAGGGAGACGGCGTGCAGACCATCAAGGTGCGGCCCAACACGCCGATCGTCACGTTCGAGCCCGGCACCAAGGAACTCGCCAAGCCGGGCGCCAAGCTGCTCACGACCACGCAGAAGCAGCCCGACGGCACCTTGCGCACCACCCGTCTCGCCATCGGTAAGGACGGCATGATGCCGCCGATGTAACCGCGCGGCATCTTCGTCGCTCTGGAACCAAACGGGTGCGTGCGGCGTTACTACGTCCACGCATTCCCAACCGGAGTACGATCGATGAAAGGCTTCAGCGCGCTTGCCATTGCCGGCGCCATCCTGCTTCTGCTCGGCGTCATCGGCACGGCTATCCCGGTGTTCTTCACCCACGAGACGCACGAGGCGTTCCGGCTCGGCAACCTGTTCAGCGTGCAGGTGACCGAGAACCGCGCTCACTTCATTCCGCCGATCGTCAGCACTGCCGCCCTGATCCTGGGCGCGCTGCTGCTCGCCATGGGCTTCTTCCGCAAGAGCGCCTAACGGAGCGCTATTCCGCCGCCTTGGCCGCCGCCCGCTCCAGTAGCGGGCGGAGGTCTGTGAGCGTGTAGGGCTTCACCAGATAAGTCGTGTTGGCCGGCAGCGCGGCCTCGAGCTTGGCGTCGCGATAGCCGCTCGCGATCGCGACGGTGAGGCCAGGGCGGAGCCGCCGCGCCTCGCCCACCAGCTCCAGGCCGCCGATGCCAGGCAGCCCGATGTCGGTGATCATCAGGTCGAGCTGGCCGTCGCCCTTCAGGAACTCGAGCGCGCGCTCGCCCGACGCCGCCGTCTCGACCTCGCAGCCGAGACGCTTCAATGAGTCGGCGGTCGACATGCGCACCAGCACCTCGTCCTCGACCAGCAGCACGCGGCAATCGATCTTCATGACATCGCGGCCGTGCGTGGTCGGCCGCTCGGGCCGCTGCCCCGCCGCCACGGGCGCGGCCGCGATACCGGCGGCGGCGCCCAGCGCGGCGCGCAGGCGCATGGCGAGGTCCTCACGGCGGAAAGGCTTGGGCAGGAGCGCGATGCCGCGCGGCAGATCGGGCCGCGTCGCTGCCGCCTGGGTGTAGCCCGACATGAAGAGCACGGCGATGCGTGGGTTCTGCCGGCGGGCCGCGGCGGCGAGCTCGGCGGCGCTCGGTGTGCCCGGCATCACGACGTCGCTCAGCAGCAGATCGTAGGGCGTGCCGGCCTGCAGCTCGGCCAGCGCCGCTTCGGGGCGGGCGAGCGCGGTGACGCGGTAGCCCAGCCCGCGCAGCATCTCGACCAGCGAGCCGCGCACATTGTCGTTGTCCTCGACCAGCAGCACGCGCTCGCTGCCCTGCAGGGTCGCGGGCCGCGGCGCCGGCGGCTCGGCCACCGCCTCGCGCGTGCGCGGCAGGTACATGCGCACCGTGGTGCCGCGGCCGGGGGCGGAATCGATCTTCACCTGGCCGCCCGACTGGGCGATGAAGCCGTAGACCATGCTGAGGCCGAGCCCTGTGCCCTTGCCTTCCTCCTTGGTGGTGAAGAAGGGGTCGAAGGCCTTGTCGACCACTTCGGGCGGCATGCCGACGCCTGAGTCGCCGACGGCGACCAATACATATTCGCCGGGCTCGCTGCCCTCCTCGAGATCGTGATCGCCGCGGCGCAGAGCCACGTTCGAGACGTCGACCGCGAGGCGGCCGCCGTCCGGCATGGCGTCGCGCGCGTTGACCGCGAGGTTGATGATGGCGTTCTCGAGCTGGCCGGGATCGACGCGGGCGTTCCACGCGCCGTGGCCGACGTTGCACGCGAGCTCGACCTTCTCACCGAGCGAATGCTTGAGCAGATCGGCCATGTCGAGCACCAGGCGGCCGACATTGGTGGCGACCGGCTCGAGCGGCTGGCGGCGCGCGAAGGCGAGCAGCTGGCGGGTCAGGCGGGCGGCGCGCTGGGCGCCCAACTGCGCCGTCTCCACGCGCTGGGCGGCGTCGGCATTGCCACGCACGTCGGCCGCCAGCATATCGAGGTTGGTTTGGATGACCTGCAGGATGTTGTTGAAGTCGTGCGCCATGCCGCCGGTCAGCTGGCCGATCGCCTCCATCTTCTGGGCATGGTGCAGGATGTCGTCGGCGTGGATCTTGTCGGTGACGTCGAGCAACGTGATCACCAGCTCCCGGCCGGGCATCTGGCCGAGGCCGATGTCGTAGATGCGGCCCTCGAACTCGACGCGCTCGCCCTGTGTACCGCTTTCCAACGTGTCCTGCGGCTTGGCGAGCAGCCCGCCCAGCAGCTTGCGCCCGGCGGGGTACCTGTCGGACAGGAGATCGGCGCGGGTCAGCAGCCGTTCCGCCGGCGTCCAGCCGACCAGGCGCGCGAAGGTCTCGTTCCACGCGGCGACCGCGCCGTCTGGATCGAGCACGACGATGGCGTCCTGCAGGTTCTCCAGGGTCGACTGCAACAACATGCTGCGCGCCGCGAGCTGGAGCTCGATGTCGCTCAGCCGCCGCACCCCGCGCAGGCTGAGCGCCAGCGCGCCGAGCAGCGCCAAAAGGGCCACGCCAAACGTCGTGCCGGCGAGCAGCGTGGCGCGGCGCTGGTCATTGCGCAGCTGATCGAGGCGGCGGCCGAGCACGGTCTGCTGGTCGGCGAGAAAAGCCGACATCTCGTCGCGCAAAGTCGTCATGGTGTGCTGGCCGCGATGCGTCTCCACGGCGGCCAGCGCCTGTTCGCGCCCGGAAGAGCGATAGAGGATGATGGTGCCGTCGAGCTCCTCCATCTTGGCGGCGGCGAGCGCGCGCAGCGAGGATGCGCGCCGCGCCTGCCCGGTGTCGTCCTGCACCAGCGCTTGGAGCTGCGAGGCCAGCGCCTCGATCCTGAGACGGGCTTGATCGTAGGGTGCGAGATACTCGACGCGGCCGGTCAGCAGGTAGCCGCGCTGGCCGGTCTCGGCGTCCTGCAAGGTCGACAGCATCTGGCGGCCGACATCGAGCACCTCGTAGCTGTGCACGACCAGGCGCTGGCGCCGCTCGGCCTGGTCCCAGTAGCGGTAGGTGATGCTCATCCCGACGGCGATGAGGGCGATGATGGCGGCCGAGGCCACCATGCCGGCGCCACGCAACAGACGGCGGATGCGTGCCCGCTCCGCCGTCCTTTGTCGCGCGCGCTCGGCCGTCGGCATGCAGCGCTACAGTGCCGCCGACGGCGGCGACACCGATGTGCGGCGCGCCGTCTCGTGCAGATTGTCGTAGTTGAACTCGCCGTAGGCGTCCTCGTTCTTGGGCCTGAGGATGGTGACGCGGTGGCGGTTGATCTCGACCAGCCCGCGCTTGCGCAGCTTGCGCAGGGTGCGGCTGATGTGGACCGAGGTGAGGCCGAGCGCGTCGGCGAGCTCGGTCTGGGTGAGCGGCAGTTCGAAGCTCCGCCCGTCGCGTTCGCCGATCACGGCCAACCGCACCCAGAGCTCGTAGAGGAAGTGCGCGGTGCGCTCCTCGGCGGTGCGCCGGCCGAGGCTCATGATGCGCTCGCGCAGCATCGCCTCCTCCTGCAGGCCGCCCATCCACAGCGCGGAGCCCAACCGGGGGTGGCGTTCGAACAGGCGCGTCACCTGGCTTATCGGCACCCGATTGACCGTGCACGCCGTGATCGTACCGACCGAATGGTCCGACTTGGTGAGCAGGAAGGCACAGAGGTCGAAGAGGTCGCCCGGCAGCAGGAAGTTCATGATCTGCCGGCGGCCGTCCTCGAGCGTGCGGTAGCGGCAGGCCCAGCCATCCTCGATGACGACGGCGTCCTTGAGCTTCTCGCCCTGTCGCACCAACGTGGTCTCGGCCGCCACTTCCTCGGCATCGTCGAGCAGTTCGAGCACGGCCTTTCGCTCGCTGGTCGACAGCCGGCCGAAGCGGCCGAGCTTGCGCAACAGAGGATGGTCGATGCGTTTGGTAGAGGGGGAGTTCATGGGGCAGCCTCCTGTTTCACTCTCTTTTCAGTCACTTCCCGGCGATCCAGCGGATGTTGTTCCGCCGGCGGCGCCGGTTTGGGGAAGCGCAAGCGGACCGCGGTGCCCCCGCCGGATCCGTTGGCGATCACGATCTCGCCGCCAAGCTGGGAGGCCAGACCGCGCATGAGCATGATGCCCAAGCCGTTATCTTCATCGTCAACGCTGAAACCCTGCGAAAGTCCCCCGCCATTGTCCTGTATGATCACTTCCCAGTCGGAACCTTGCTCCTCCGCCGTGATTCGCACTTCCGGCGTGGCAACGCCGGCAAACGCATGGCTGAACGCGTTTGATACGGCCTCCGTGACAATGAGCCCGATCGGGATGGCGGTGTCGGGTCCAACATTCCACACCGGCGCGCGCACGGAGAACTTAACCTCGGGCAATTCCTTGCCGACGCGGTTGGCCGACAGATGGCGCACCAGGTCGTTGATGTAGGCCTGGAAGTCGACCGACGACCAGTTGGAGCGCTCGTAGAGATGGCGGTGCAGGATCGACAAGGTCAGCAGGCGGTTCTGTGCGTCGGCGAACAATAGCTGGATGCGCGGCGAGCGGATCTTGTCGGCCTGCAGGCTGAGCAGGCTCGAGATCATCTGCAGGTTGTTTTTCACCCGATGATGGATCTCGCGCAGCATGTGCTCGCGCTGCTCGAGGTTGGCCAGCTGCTCGCCCTCGCGCGCGCGGATCGCTTCGGCCAGCGCATAAACGTCGTCGGCCAGCGCCTGGATCTCCGGTGGAGTCGAATCCACGCGCCGAGGCGGCGGCGGCTCGCCGCGCGCGATCGCCGCGGCCGCGGCCTGGATCGGCTTCAGCGGCCGCACACACCAGCGTTCGGCCGCGAGCCACAGCGCGCCCAGCCCGACCGCCGACGACAGCAGGATCATCAGCAGGTCGATCCACAGCCCGACCAGCGCATCGCCGCGAAGTGACAGCGGCACGGCGGATATCACCAGCATCATGCCGTAGCCGAGCGGTGCCATGCGGTATTCGAAGCGCTCGCCACTGCGTGCATAGTCGCGGAACGTGCTCTCGCGATGCTCGTAGGCGTCGGCGATGCGCGCCGGCCGGGGCAGTGTCGCGGCGCCTTCCATCGAGGTCGATATCGCCTGGCCGCTGCGGTCGACCAGGGCGAGGAACACGGGCATCTCGGGCCGCCGTATGTTCGCGATGTTGGCGAACCAGGCGAGCGACACGCCGACCACGGCGGCGCCGCGGAACTTGCCGTCGCGGATGATCGGCACGGCGGCCGGCTGGACGTTGAGCGACGACAGACGCGAGGCGGTCAGCCCGCCGACATAGAAGGCCGGGCTCTGCTTCATGCGATCGAAATAGTCGCGATCCTCGAAATTCATGCCACGGCCACCCGGCGCGCTCGAGCAGCGGCCCACGCCGTTCTCGTCGAGCAGGATGAGGGCCGAGTACTCGGCGCGGAAATGGTCGAGCACGCGCGCGAGATGGGCATCGCACCGCGGGCCGTAGCCGTCGGGCTCGGGCTGGTCGACCGCCCACGGCGAGAGATCCTGGTCCTCGGAAAGGGCGTAGAGGAGCTGGCGCGTGGCCTCGACCGCCTCGCGATGCCGCGCCTGTGCAATCTCGAGTGCGGCCGTGGCGGCCAGCGTGTTGGAGACGGCGACGTCGGTCAGCTTCTCGCGCGCCCGCACCGCGCCCAGCGTGATCGCGGGCGCCAGCGCGAGGGCCAGCACCAGGAGAAGCCGGGCTTTGAGGGAAAGGCGTCTCATGGAAGCGGCGTCAGCTGGGGAGGGCCGCCGGGCGCCATCCGACGCCCGTGCTCACACCACGACCGAGTTCAGCGCGTGCGCCATCGCCGTCTTCAGCATGTCCGGATCGAACGGCTTGGTGATGACGAAGGCGGGCTCGAGGCCGTGGCCGGTGAGCAGGCGTTCGGGGAAGCCGGTGACGAAGATCACCGGCGCCTGGACGGCCTTCAGGATCTCGCGCACCGCGGCGATGCCCGAATCGCCGTCGCGCAGCTGGATGTCGGCCAGCACGAGGTGAGGGGAGTGCTGCTTGGCGAGGTCGATGGCGGCTCGCTCGGTCGCGGCGATGCCGACGACCTGGTGGCCGGCATTGCGGACGATCTTGGCGACGTCGAGCGCGATCACCGCCTCGTCCTCGATCACGAGCACGCGCACCGAGGCAACGCGTTGCAACTCGTCGCGGGCACGCTTGAGATCGGCTTCGGCCTCGGACGGCGTGATGCCGAGGATGCGGGCCGCCTCGTCGATCGAGAAGCCCTCGAGGAAGGTGAGCAGCAGGACCTGGCGCTGGCGCTGCGGGATGTCAGTGAGATGGGTCTTGAGCCGCGCCGGCGTCGTGGCGCCCTCGTCGGTGACGGTTTGCTCGAGCGCGCCGAAGGGCTGCCGGAGCTTGTGGAAGACCGTGAAGATGTCGGCCTTGGTCGACGCGTTCGACTTCAGAAGGTCGGGCTGCTGCAACAGCACCTCGGCGCACAGCCGCACCCAGCTGTCGCCCCGCTCCTGACTGCCGGTCAACGCGCGCGCGTAGCGCCGCAGGTAGGGAAGCGCAGCTGCCGCTTCCTGCTTCAGAGCCGTCATGACGATCCTTTCTTTGGTGCGCCGGCTAACGGCGGGGCGGACCTGCGGTCCGTCTTGTGATTGTGCAACATAGGTTTTGGGGGCTGCAAGGGCAGCGAGGCCGAGAGTTGCTATCCGCGCCTCCGGATCACGCCTGTCACGGCACTGATCAGGAACAGCACGATGAAGACGAAGAAGCAAATCTGCGCGAAGCCGACAGCCGTCGAGGCGACACCGCCGAATCCGAAGAATGCGGCGATCAGCGCGATCACGAGAAAAGTGACGGCCCAGCTCAACATGGTTTTCTCCCGCTAACTTGCCCAAGATGTGGGCGGCGAGGAAACGCGCGAAGCCTCGGTTAGTTCCGAAAAGGCAAGAAAAAGGCCCGTCAGCATCGCTGACGGGCCTTTCCCGAGAAAGAGGGATGCCTAGAGCTTGGCTTCCCAATCCTTGACCTGCTTCTCGGCCTCGTCCTTGGCGACGCCGTAGCGGTTCTGGATGCAACCGACCAGCTGATCGCGCTTGCCGTCGACGATCTTGATGTCGTCGTCGGTCAGTTTGCCCCAGCTTTCCTTTGCCTTGCCGGCGAACTGTTTCCAGTTGCCTTCGATGCGATCCCAGTTCATGGGCTTGCTCCTTCTTTTGTGATTGGGGGACAGCCGCAATTGGCTGATTAATCAACGGGCAACGCGAGAGCACGGTTGCCCGTTATCGATAAAGTTCAGGCAATCGGGCGAAGCGTCGCCATGTATGTGGGATAACAGGGGCTACATGGCAGCGAAGCCGACCGCCGCAGCAGAGCGCACCTTCAGGAAAGATCTCGTGGCCTTGCTCGCGGATATGCGGGCATTCAGCCGTTTCCTGTGTCGCGACCGCGTCGCCGCCGACGACCTCGTGCAAAACACAATTGTCGTCGCACTGTCCAAGCATCATCAGTTCCAGCCCGGCACCAATATGAAGGCCTGGCTGTTCACCATCATGCGCTCGCAATTCTACTCCGGCCTGCGCTCGGCCCGACGCCGGGCCGCCACCATGGAGTCAGGCGATGCCGAAAACACGCCAGGCGTGGACGCCGCCGACCGCTCCGCTGGATTGCTCGACCTTTCAAAGGCGTGGTGGCGGCTCAATGCCGAATACCGCGAGGCGCTGATGCTGGTGGGCGCGGGCGGCTTCTCCTACGAGGAAGCGGCCGCGCTCTGCGAATGCTCGCTCGGCACCATGAAGGCCCGCGTCAGCCGCGCCCGCCGTCAGCTGTCTGAGGCGTTGGAGTAAACCTATTCCCCATTCTGATGGGGAGGTGGCGCCGTCATACGGCGACGGAGGGGTCATGAGTTCCTCCCCAGATGACTGGGAGGAACTAGCCTCGACTCGTCGCGTTCACCGGCACGAACCGCAAACAACGGAGACCGCCATGGATCGCGCGAAGAACGAGGGCGAAGGCAATCGCACCGCCGATCGCAACTACCGCAAGCGCACCGCCGAATTCATCAAGAGCGGCAAGGTCGCCGGGGCCGCACGCGCTGCCGCCAAGGCCCTCGAAGGCAGCGAGGGAAAGGCCCTGCGGCGGGCCGAAGAAAAGGGTAAGTCGAAGGCCAAGCGGTAATTCTTCAGCAAAATCAAAGGCTTGGCGCGTCTGCAACTAACAACCTGCAGGCGGCATTTAGTACGCAGACACACATCAAAGACTTTGGGAGAGACTTACATGTCGATGGCGCAGACCATGACTGGCGACTTCCACACCGATCTGAAGGCGATCCTGCCCCGCCTGCGCGTCTATGCACTGTCGCTGACCCGCGACCGCGATCGCGCCGACGACCTGGTGCAGGAGACCGTGGTGAAGGCCTTGGCGGGCCGGCACTCCTTCCGTCCCGGCACCAATTTCGCGGCCTGGCTCTTCCGTATCCAGCGCAACGAGTTCGTGTCCGGCCTGCGCCGCCTGCGGCCGACGGTGAATTTCGACGACGTGATCTCGAGCGCGCTCTCGCTCAGCCATGCGCCGCACCAGGAAAGCGGCCTGATGATGCGCGAGTTCCTCAAGGCCTTTAAGCACCTGTCGGACGGCCAGCGCGAAGCGCTGCTGCTGGCGGTGCTCGAGGGCTATTCGTACGAGCAGATCGCCGAGCACTCTGGCGTGTCGGTCGGCACGGTGAAGAGCCGTATCAGCCGCGCCCGCGCCACGCTCGAGAAGATGCTCACGGGCGAGGAAGGCGCGACCACCACGGTCGAGGAGGCCGTCGAGCGCGCTGTTCGCCTGTCGGACGACCGCGAGCAGCCCCAAGCCTGACCGGCGGCGCTGCGGTTTCGCCGCGGCGTCCCGCGTGTTAATCTGAATTATGCCGAGGTGGAGGTTGGGTGCTTCCACCTCGGTACATCCGTCCGTGTGAAGAAAAATGAATCGGCTCGATAGTTTGTTCGCCGTTGCTTCAGGGGGCGTCGCTCGTGGCTAAGGAGGGCCGCAAAACGCCGCCTGAGGGAAAGGCAAAGCCGGAAGACAGGACGGCAGCGACCATGGATCAGCCCTTCGACCATTGGCTGCACAAGCAATTGCACGAAATGTACGACGCAATCGCCAAGGAGCCATTGCCGGACTATCTCACGCGCCTGATCGACCAGGACGCGGGAAAGGCCGCGGGCACGGAAAAGCCCGCGCCGGATGGCGCGGGCGCGAGCATCAAAAAGAAGAAGAGCTAGGCGCGCCGGTCGTCCGCCAGCCGCTAGCGGTCGCCCGCCAGGAAGGCGATCACGCCGCTGGCCCCGAGGCTCACCCCCAGCAGGACCGCGCCGGATTGTACGGCGAGATCCCCGTTGAGGAACGTAACGGCGAGGCAGCCCACCCCCAGAAGGACGCAGGTCACGCCCAACAGCATGGCGCTCGGGCCCTGCGGCTCGCGTTGCACCTGGGCGGCATACAACCGGCGGTCGCGCTGTTCGATGTTGTCCGACATGGCCCGGCATCCCTAGCGTAAAAATGAGGTCTTGGACTTTGAAAACGCCAAGGATTTGCCGTTGTTCCACCGGAACGAGGGAGGAACCGGCCTTGCAAGGAGGCGTTGAGCCGTCACACCCCCAAAAGGAGGCATGCCATGGCGATCGATATGCCTGAACTGCCCTATGCGCTGAACGCGCTGGAGCCATACATCAGCCTCGAAACGCTGCAGCTTCATCACGGGAAGCATCATGTCGGCTACGTCAAGAAGCTGAACGAATTGATCGAGGGCACCGACCTCGCCGACAAGTCGCTGGAGGAGATCGTCCAAGCGACGGCGAAGGACGCCAAGCGCCAGAAGATCTTCAACCAGGCGGCACAGGCGTGGAACCACTGCTTCCTGTGGCGCTCGATGGAGCCCGGCGCGTCGGGCACCGCGAGCCGCGCCGTGGCCGCGCGGGTCAAGGCCGACTTCGGCGGCCCCGAGGAATTCGAAAAGGCGTTCAAGAAAGCCGCCATGGCGCAGTTCGGATCGGGCTGGGCGTGGCTGGTCGACAAGGACCGCAAGCTCACGATCGTTACGACGTCGAACGCCGGCACGCCGCTCGGCCAGCCCGAACTCGGCAAGCCGCTTTGCGTGCTCGACGTCTGGGAGCACGCCTACTACGTCGACTACCGCAACCGGCGCGATGAATACATCGAGGCGTTCCTGAAGCACCTGATCAACTGGCGCTTCGTCGACGCCAACCTGGCGGCCGACCACGTCAGCCTCGCCGCCTAGATAACGACACAGCGAAACAAGGGAGAGTGTCATGGAAAACATGACGAGTCCGACCAAGCTGAAGGAAATCCTGACCAATCCCAGCAAGGCCTTCGCGCATCCCTCGCAGGTCGTCTCGGCCGACGAGCTCGCCTACGAGGACAAGGTGAAGGTGCTGAAGCAGTGGGAGATCGATGCGCGCCTGCTCCAGGTCGCGTCGGAGGAGGGCATGAGCGGCGGCGAGCCGAACATGCTGGCTGACGTGAAGAAGGCGCAGGACGATCTCGGCATGGCGCCCCGGCCCGACGACAAGCGCGGCGCGCCGACCAAGAACGGCATCTGATCGCCCGCCAGACGCCGGAACATCGCCCGCCATCGTCCGTTTTGAGGACAATACTAATTCGCAGATGGAGAGCGACATGGGTCGAGGAATAATTCTGTGGCTGCTCGGCGTGCCCATCCCGGTTCTGCTGCTGATGTGGGCGCTGGGCTGGCTGCACTGAGAGGCGTCATGAAAACGCTTGCCGCTACGATCGCCGTCGCGCTCTCGCTGGGCGCGACGGCAGCGGGCGCGCAGAACACCGCGCTCGCGCCAGCGGAGGAGGCCAAGCCCGTGCCGGTCGTGCCGGCGCCGGTGCTGGGCCCGATCTCCGACTTCAACGCCGTCGGCGACCTGTCGGCGAACGCGCTGATCGGTATCACGGTGAAGAACGCCGACAAGGAGAGCGTCGGCAAGGTCGAGGACGTCTACGTCTCGCAGAACGGCCAGATCAAATCGGTCGTGCTGTCGAGCGGCGGCGTGCTCGGCATCGGCGCGCGTTATCTCCTGGTGTCGTGGAACGACCTGAAGTTCCAGCGCGAGGGCGACAGCCTCGCCGTCACCATCGCCGCCAGCAAGGATACGTTGAAGTCGATGCCGCCCTACAGCTTCGAGCGGCGTCCGGTCCGCAACTGAGAAAAATCGCTGGTCGGCCGGAGCGCGCACGAGGCGCGGTCCGACCGCGATCCGGAAGCTGTGTGGCGTCTCCAGACCGACGCAGGCGCGAGGGAGGGAATTGCGCCCAACGTCCCAGCTGCAAAAGAACGTCAAGGCTGTGGCTTGGTTGCAACAGCGCGGAACTGTGAGGTCCGCCGGACGTTTGGAGCGCGACAGGAGGAGCCAGCCATGGACGAGCTGATCGCCGCCGACCAGGTCATCGGGAGTGATGTCTACACCGCCGACGGCAAGCGCCTCGGACGCATCGAGAACCTCATGATCGAGCGTCTCAGCGGCAAGTCGCTCTATGTCATGATGTCGTCGGGCGGCTTCCTCGGCATCGGCGAGACGCACTATCCGCTGCCGTGGTCGAAACTGCACTACGACACGAGCCTGAACGGCTATGTCGTCGATCTCAGCGCCAGCCAGATCGAGCGCGGCCGCTGCGACCGCTACGGCCATCCTGACCCCGCCGGCAAGCGTGTCCACGATGCCGACCGCATGGGGCAATCAACCCACCAGATAATGGACTAGCCGATGGCTTCCGAAACGCTGCACGAGAATCCGGACAAGATCGGGCCGGAGGTGATCGACCGCCATCGCGCGATCGTGTCGCTGATGGAGGAGCTCGAGGCCGTCGACTGGTACGACCAGCGCGCTAAGGCGACGGATAATGCCGAGCTGCGCGCCATCCTCGAGCACAATCGCGACGAGGAGAAGGAGCACGCGGCGATGGCGCTCGAGTGGCTGCGCCGCGTCGATACCAAGCTCGACGAGCATTTGCGCACCTTCCTGTTCAGCAAAGGCCCGATCACAGAGATTGAGGCCAAGATGGAAGGGGGCGGCACGCAAGAGGCGGGCGAACCGGAGAGCCAAGGCACGTCCAAGGGCCCCGCTAGCGCGGCAGACGGCAGCCTGGGCATCGGCAGCCTGCGGGAGGCCAGCCAATGAGCCATCTGTTTCGCGACAAGGCGCCGATCACCGCGCGGGGTTGGGAAGAGATCGAGAAGGAAGCCAAGCGCACGCTGAAGGCGCTGCTGGCGGCGCGCCGCCTGGTCGACTTCAAGGGCCCGCTGGGCTGGCAGGCGTCGGACGTCGAGCTCGGCCGCGCCGATCCCATCGAATCGCCGCCCAAGTCGGGCGAGGTCATGGCGCGCCTGCGCCGTATCCAGCCGCTGGTCGAGCTGCGCGTGCCGTTCGTCGTCGATCGCGCCGAGCTCGACGCCATCGACCGCGGCGCCCGCGATCCCGATCTCGACAGCGTGACGGCGGCGGCGCGGGCCATCGCCATCGCCGAGGACCGCGCCGTGTTCCACGGCTACCGCGCAGCCGGCATCACCGGCATGTGCGAGGCCGAGGCGGGCAGGGGCGTGCCGTTGGGCGAGGGCCATGCCGACTATCCGGCGGCGGTCGCGACGGCGCTGAACAAGCTCAAGGACGCCGGCGTCGAAGGCCCGTTTGCCGTGGCGCTGAGCGAGCGGCTGTACAAGGACCTGACCGCCCGGACCGACGGCGGCTACCCGATCCTGAGCCACGTCCAGCGCCTGATCGACGGGCCGGTGGTGTGGGCGCCGGGGCTGGACGGCGGCATCGTGGCGTCCTTGCGCGGCGGCGACTTCGAGTTGAGCGTCGGCCAGGACTTCTCGCTGGGCTACCTCGATCATGATTCAGATCACGTGCGGCTTTATCTCGAGGAGAGCTTCACCTTCCTGATCCTGTCCGCCCAAGCCGCTGTACCCTTGGTTGAAAAGTCTCCCAAGCGCTGAGCAACCTCTTTCAAGGGGCCTGCGTTATCTCGGCGGGAACGGAAGGAGCAATCCATGATCGAGATGATCGTGCTCTCGACCGGCATCACCGCGGGCCTGCTGGCTTTGGCGCTTTTGTTGCTGGTTGAAGGCCAGGCCTAAAGGCTCAGACGCACCGGTTGAACGTGGCAGGCCGCCTCTGACGCGAGAAGCGTGGGGCGGCCGCGCGTTTTTGGGGCAAATGCCCCCCAAATGCCCCAATCCATGGGGTTTTCACAGGAACCCTCCCCGAAACCCTACGTTAACGGCCGACATTTCATCGGGAGGCTAATCATGTCTGTCAGCAAGATGATCGTGATGACTGCGATGCTGCTCGGCGTCAGCGCCTGTGGCGACACCTGGGGCCAGCGCGCGGTGACCGGTGGCGCGATCGGCGCCGGTACGGGCGCGGTGGTCGGCTCGGCGACGGGCATGGGCCCGCTCACGGGCGCCGTGGTCGGCGGCGCGGTCGGCGCCGGTGTCGGCGCGGCGACGACGCCGGAACGCCGCTACTAGTTCGATCCATCCAACCAAGGAGTAACCAAATGAAGACGATTTCGTTGATCGCTCTGGCCGCCGGTTTCGGCCTCGTCGCCGCCCCGGTGGTGAACGCCCAGACGACGACCACGACCACCACCAAGACCACGCGCGACCCGGCCTCGGACGCCTGGCTCAAGATCAAGGGCGCCTGGAACCAGTCGAAGGGCGAGGTCAAGAAGAACTGGGGCAAGCTGACGGATGACGACGTGACCGAGATCGAGGGCCGTCGCGATATCCTGGTCGGCAAGCTGCAGACCCGCTACGGCATCACCAAGGAAGAGGCCGAGGCCCAGGTCGGTGGCTTCGAAGCCAAGTACAAGAGCAACTAGGCTCCAATCGCTGCAAACGACGCCCGGCCGCCCCTCCGGCCGGGCGTTTTTGCGCGCCTTGATCTATGATCGCCGCCAATGCCGGCGATCTTCGTCAGCCATTCGAGCCGCGATCCCGCGATCGCCGAGGATATCAGGGTCTGGCTGAAGGGCCTGAAGTTCGACGAGGTCTTCCTCGATTTCGACAAGCACTCGGGCATCGGCGCCGGCGAGAACTGGGAGAAGCGGCTCTACGAGGAGCTGGCGCGCTGCCACGTCGTCATGCTGGTGCTGACGCCGAACTGGCTCGAATCGAAATGGTGCCATGCCGAGCTCACCATCGCCCGCGCGCTGGGCAAGGTGGTGCTGCCGGTGATCTGCTCGCCGATCGACAACGCGCGCACCGTGCTGCCGCAGGTCCAGGCGGTCGATCTGATCGACTGGAAGCAGGACGGCTTCGACCGGATCCGGCTGCGGCTGGACGAGATCACCAACGAGCTGGCGCGCGGCTTCACCTTGCCGGCCAACCGCTCGCCCTATCCCGGCTTTCTCGCCTTCGAGGCCGAGGACGCGGCGATCTATTTCGGCCGCGACGCCGAGACGCGCGCCGTCATCGAGCAGCTCGACCAGCGGCGGACGCGCGGCGAGCCGTCGTTCTTCGTGGTGATCGGCGCTTCGGGCGCGGGCAAGTCGTCGCTCTTGAAGGCGGGTGTACTGCCGCAGCTCGGGCGGCGGCCGCGCGACTGGCTGATGCTGCCCACCATGCGGCCCGAGCGCTCGCCGATGGAGGGACTGGCCAAGGCGATCGCGCACAGGCTCGGCAAGCCCGACGAGTGGAAGAAATGGCGCGACAATCTCGGCGGCGCCGACGCCGCGCGCCACTGGCGCGAGCTGGTCTCCGACCTGCGCATCGGCGACGCCGCAGGCGCCACGATCCTGATCCCGATCGACCAGCTCGAGGAGATGTTTACCGTCGCCGACGCGGGCGAGCGGGCTTCGTTCCTGAAGTCGCTCGCCGTGGCGCTCGATCCCACGGCGCGACTGCCGGTGGTGGTGCTGGCGACCGGGCGCTCCGACGTGCTGGACGGCGTGCTCGATCAGGCGAGCGAGGAGCTGGCCCAGGTCACGACGACCTGGCTGCTGGCGCCGATGCCGCTCGACCGCGTGCCGCAGCTGATCGAGGGGCCGGCCGGCGTCGCGGGGCTCTATCTCGATGCCGGCCTCGCCGAACGCGTCGCCGGGCATGTCGAGACCTCGGAGGCGCTGCCGCTGCTCGCCCACGTGCTGTGGCAGCTCCACGCCAAGGCGGGCAAGGACAAGCGGCTGACCTTGAAGGAATACGAGGCGCTGGGCGATCCCGAGCGCGGCCTCAACCCGATCCAGAACTCGATCCGCCGTGCGGCCGACGAGGCGCTCGCCGCCAGCAAGGCGACGGATGCGCAGCGCGCCGCCCTGCGCGACGCCTTCGTGCATCTGGTGAGCGTGCGGCTGGAGGACAGCAAGCGGGTGCGCCAGCTGGCGCTCGAGGCGCGCCTGCCGAAGGACTCGCTGCCGCTGATCGGCGCGCTCGAGCAGGCGCGGCTGATCACGCGGCGCGCCTCGCCCGAGGGCGTCGTGGTCGAGGTGGCGCACGAGGCGCTGTTCAAGGCGTGGGACACGCTCGATCAGTGGCTGACCGAGGAGCACGATTTCCTCACCGACATCGAGCGGCTGAAGGTGGCGCACGAGGTGTGGTCGCGCGCGCCGGAGGATCACAAGGCCAAGGCGCTGCTGCACGGCTTCCTGCTGAGCCGCGCCCGCGACTGGCTGGAGAAATACCCCAACCGTTTCAAGTCGCCGCGCCTGAAGCCGATCCGCTCGCTGATCCGCGCCAGCGCCGCCGCCGAGGACGCGGCGCGCGTCCGGGCCGAGCGCGGGCGCCGGCTCGTGCTCTACGGTTCGGTGGCGGCGGCGGTGATCGGCCTTGGGCTCGCCGTGGCGGCGGGCTGGATGGCGTGGCGCGCTGTGGTCGCCGAGCGCCAATCGGCTTCCAACTTCGAGGGTGCGGCCGGCGCCATATCGACGCTGGTAGAAGCGGTGCCGCAGAAGGTCGAGCCGGTGGCGCCGTTCGGCACGGTCGAGGCCCTGCTCGCCGAAGCCACGCGTGCCATCGATTCGCTGCCGTCGAGCGCCGCCGCCAACCCGCGCATCGACGAGTACCGGGCGGCGATCTCGATCGCCTCGGCCGATCTCAGCTACGAGCTGGCGCGCTATTGCGAAATGCGCCGGCAGGCGGTACGGGCGCTCGGCGACTACGAGCGGGTGCTGGTGCGCGATCCGGGCAACCTCAGGGCGCGCGCGGGCACCGCGCGCGGCTGGCAGCAGATCGGCCTCAGCTACAAGGAAATGGAGGAGGGCAGCGCGGGCTGCAGCGAGGAGCGGGGGGGCGGCACGGTCGACGCCAACAAGCGCGCGCTCGACGCCTACTTCCGGGCGATTCGCGGCTTCGATGCGCTGATCGCCGAGCAACCGGAACATGCCGACGCGCTGCGCTGGAAGATCCAGCGTGCCGACGTGTTCGCCGATCTCGGCGACCTCCATATCCAGCGCCTGGGCGACGTGCCCGCCGCCGAGCAGGCCTTCCGGCGGGCCCTCGACGAGCGCGTGGCGATCGAGCCCAGCGTGCCTGCCGACAGGAAGGCGCTGCTGACCCACGACATCGGCTGGATGCACAACAAGCTCGCCGACGTCCATCGCGAGCTGAGCCATATCGACGAGGCGCTGGCCTCGTTCCGTCGCGCCGAGCAGATGATCTCGAGCCTGGGCGACACCTTGCAGAGCAACAAGCACTGGCTGAACCACCTGATGCTGGTGCGCAACAATGTCGGGCTTGCCTGGCTCGCCAAGGGCAACATCAGCGAGGCGATCGCCGCGTTCAGGCTGGCGATGGGCGACGGCGCGGAGCTCGCGCGACGCTATCCGGAGAACCAGTACATCGCTTCCAACGTCGCGTGGTCGTACGACAATCTCGGCGAGACGCTGTTGCGGCGCGGCTTGCAGGACGAGACCACTAGCGATCTCCGCGAGGCCGCCGCGACCCTGACTCTGGCCCACGAAGCGCGCCAGAAGTTCGTCGCCGCCAAGCCGTTATGGGCACGCGACCAGATCTTCACCCAGAGCATGCGGCTCGCGGCCGAAGCCGCCCTGTTGAGGATTGCCGGGGAGCACGAACGGGCGGCGCGGAGGTTCGGCGAGGCGGCCGACCGCGGCTGGGAGCTCTCAATCGCCAAGTCGTTCGACCAGCGCATCATCAGGCAGCTTGCCGATACGCTGAACTACCGCCGCCTCGCCGCCGAGGCCTGGCGTGCCGCTGCCCTGCCGGCCGAGGCGTTGGCCGACATAGACAAGGCGCTGAAAATCATCGACTCCTTCGCCCAGCCGGCGGCGTTCGCGACGGAGCGCGAGAGGCTGTTGGCGTTGCGCGGCACGATCGCGAAGTAGGGAGTACGGGATGACCAACGCACCAAACGACGGCGGCAAGCCGTCGAGCAACCGCAAGATCCTGAACTACGGCGGCGCGGCGGCCGGCGCCGTGCTGGGCATCGTACTGTCGCGCGTGTTCGGCATCGCCTTCTGGCTGCCGGCGATCCTGATCGGCGGCGCCTGGCTCTTGCTCGCCAAGCTCAAGGTCGCCAGCCATCTCGTGCCGGTGTTGGCGATCGTGATCGGCCACACGCTCTGGATCGTGAGCGGCGCCCTGCTGCTGCTGGCATTCGGCGGACCGGGCGCGGCCGTCGACGCCTTGATGACGACGGTCCTCGAGCTGCTGGTGGCGGGCGCTCTCGTGTTCTGGGTGCTGAAGAAGAAGGACGCCAACTCGGTCCTGGGTCTCGTCGCGCTCGAGGTGCTGGGCCTGGTCATGTTGTGGGTGAACGCCGCCGACATGATAGCCGGCGTGCCGCTCTACCTCATGATGCACGCGTTCCTTCGCCTCGCGGGCCTTGCCGCGGCGATCTGGGCCATCATCGTGTTGAAGCGTCAGGCGGGCAGCGCTGCGTGAGCGGCTGGCTGGGGGACCTGGATTCGAACCAAGACTAACCGGGTCAGAGCCGGTTGTTCTACCATTAAACTATCCCCCAGCATGCGCTGGCGGCGTGGGATGTAGCCACGCCCGAGCGGCTTGGCAAGCGGGCTCGCGCCGTCCCATTTCCTCGGTTATCCTGCGACAAAAGAAGAGAAGGCTATGTCCGGGGAAACCACGCTGCAGGGCACGCCAAAGGGAGGCTGGCACAGCGGACGTTTTGCCCACACGTTCGCCGCCATCGATCTCGGCACCAACAATTGCCGGCTCCTGGTGGCGCGGGCCTCGATGGCGGGCTTCGACGTCGTCGATGCCTACTCCCGTCCGGTTCGCCTGGGCGAGGGGGTGGCGCAGAACGGCATGCTGTGCGGCGACGCGATCGAGCGCACCTTGGGTGCGCTGGACGTCTGCGCGGCCAAGATCGGCCGCCACAACGTCACGCGCGCCCGCCACATCGCCACCGAGGCCTGCCGCCGCGCCTGCAACGGCGAGGATTTCCTCGGCCAGGTGAAAGAGCGCACCGGACTCGCCTTCGAAGTCATCCCGCCCTCCGAAGAGGCGCGGCTCGCCGTGGCGAGCTGCGAGAACCTGCTCGATCCCGCCATCCCGTTCGCCCTGCTGGTCGATATCGGCGGCGGCTCGACCGAGGTGAGCTGGGTGCGCGTCATCGCCCATCCCGACCGCGGCGGCGTCGCGACCACGCTCGAGGACATGATCTCCGTGCCGTGGGGCGTGGTGACCTTGACCGAGGCCTGCACCGCGGGTCATCCGCGCGGCGAGAAGCTGGCGCGCGCCTGCTACGAGGAAATGGTGGATCGCATCCGTGCCGATCTCGCTCCCTTCTGCGCCAAGCACGGCATCGCGGGCGCCATCGAGCGCGGCGAGGTCCAATTGGTCGGCGCCTCGGGCACGGTGACCACGGTCAGCGCCTACAATCTCGGGCTGAAGCGCTACAACCGCACCTTGGTCGACGGCTCGCGCATCGAGCGTACCGCGATCGTGCGCATCTGCGATTCTTTGTCGGGCCTTTCGGTCGACGAGCTGACCCACGTGCCGTGCATCGGCGACGATCGCGCCGATCTCGCACTGGCGGGCGGCGCCATCCTCGAGGCGGTGTGCCGGCAATGGCCGGTGACGACGGTGCGCGTCGCCGACCGTGGGCTGCGCGAGGGCGTGCTGATGGACCTCATGCGTCAAGCCGACCGCGACGCCGACCCGAACTGCCGCAAGATTTTGTCCTGATGCGCCTTGCCGGATTTGTTCTTTGCCTTGCCGTGTCGCTGTTCGGCGCCAGGGCGAGCGCGGCGGACGCCGACGTGCTGCGCCAGTTCGGAATCCTCGGCCGGCTCGCTGTCGATTGTTCGGCACCGCCCGGCAATGAAAATCCCAATCTGATCTTCGGCGTCTCGGCCAACGGCCAGGCTAGGTGGACACTGTCGATGGGAGTCTCGGGTCTCGACGGCACTTTTCCGATCCGCAACTTGCGGCAGATCGCACCCGATCTGCTTCAGTACAATCAGCCCGAGGAGCAATCCGAGTTGACGATCACGCTGCGAAAGGTGAACGGCAAATTGCGGTCCTGGCGTTCCGAGAGCACGAAAGGCGAGATTCTGATCGCCGACGGAAAGTTCACATCCGACGGCCGGCCTACCCTTGCCTTCACCTTCTGCGGCAGCTGAATCGGCTGATATAAACCCGGCATGGCGAAGAGAGGATCCAGTCGACCAACCGGCCGGCGCGCTGCCGTTCGCGTCAGGACGGCGCGCGGGCGCACGGTGTCGTCGCAACGCTGGCTCGCGCGCCAGCTCAACGACCCGTACGTTGCCGAGGCGAAGAAGCGCGGCTACCGCTCGCGTGCGGCGTTCAAGCTGTTGCAGCTCGACGACCAGTTCCGCTTCCTGAAGGCGGGCGCGCGTATCGTCGATCTTGGCGCGGCACCTGGCGGCTGGACGCAGGTCGCCGTCGAGCGGGCGAAGAAGGGCACGATCGTCGCCATCGACCTGGTGGCGATCGAGCCGATCGCCGGCGCCACGCTGATCGCCCAGGATTTTTACGACGACGACGTGCCCGCGAAGCTCACCGCGGCGCTCGGCGGTCCTGCAGACGTTGTGCTGTCCGACATGGCGGCCTCGGCGACGGGCGATCCGCAGGTCGACCATCTCAGGATCATGGGCCTCGCCGAAGCGGCGCATGATTTTGCCCGCCAAGTGCTGCGACCCGGCGGCACGTTCGTCGCCAAGGTGCTGCGCGGCGGCACCGAGCGCACGCTGCTCGACCGGCTGAGGCGCGATTTCGCCAAGGTGCGCCACGTCAAACCTGCGGCAAGTCGCGCCGATTCCGCCGAGATGTATGTCGTTGGCACGGGATTTCGTGGCGACGTATAACGCGCCGTGAAGAACATCCTGGTCAATTCATTGGTGACGCTGGTCACCGTCGTGGGCTGCGTCCTGCTGGCCGAAGCTGGCATGCGCATCGCCGACGGGCTGCCCGCCACCAGCATGGTGCTGCCGGAGAATATCGGCGCCATGGGCGTCGACACTACGTCGGGTCATCTCGACGAGATCCCGCGTGCGCCAGGCGTGTCGCGCGATCTCTTCTTCAAGACGCCGCCGCCCTTGCCCAACCGCAAGCCGCCGATGCCCGAGCAGCTCGAGCTGTTCAAGAAGGTGCAGCTTCACGCTCAGCAGGAGATGGCGGTCGGCAAGAATCCGTTCCAGCCGTGGGACATCTTCAAGGCGTGGAATTCGGTGTTCGCGGGCGACATCTGCAAGCACAGCTATCTCAGTGGCGCGCCGGGACTGCTGTTCCTGTTCGATCCCGCCGACGGCAATTCGCGGCCGACCTTCCGCTTCCTGCCCGACACCACCATGCCCGACGGCCTGGTGACCAACGAGTTCGGCTGGCGCGGCCATCCCGTGCAGTTCAAGCGCCAACCCCGGACGGTGCGCATTGTCTTCGTCGGCGCCTCGACGATCGCCGAGATCCATCACTTCCCCTATTCGGCGCCGGAATTCATCGAGCATTGGCTCAACCAGATCGCGGCTGAGCGCAGTCTCGGGGTGCGCTTCGAGGTGATGAATGCCGGCCGCGAGAGCGTCGCCTCGATGGACATCGCCTCCATCGTGCGCAACGAGGTGGTGCCGGTGCGGCCCGATCTCGTCGTTTACTACGAGGGCGGCAACCAGCTTCACCTCAACACCGTGGTCAAGGACGTGCCCAAGGGCACGCCGCGCCCGGCGGGCTTGTGGGCCGGCCTGCTGCGCGACCTCGTGCCGTACTCCGCGCTGGCGCGGCGCGCCGAGGCCCTGGTCGGCGGCACCGAATGGCCGAAGCCGCCCTACAAGCTCGAGCTTGCGGCCGGTATTGACGAGAACGATCCCGACCTGACGCGCAAGGATCTCCCGGTCAACCTTTCGACCATCATCGCCGACCTCGACCAGATCCGCGGCGATCTCGCGGCGGTGGGTGGCGAGCTCGCCGTCTCGTCGTGGCACTGGATCGCCAAGGACGGCCTGGTGCTCGACTCGGTGCGGCACAAGCCACTGCTCAACATGCTGAACGTGCAGTACTACCCGTTCACCTATCGCGACCTCGAGCGCATGACAACGTTCGAGAACCGCGTCTTCGCGAAGTACACAAAGGTGTACGGCCTGCCGTTCGTCGACGTGGCGCGCTGGATGCCCTACGACCCGGATCTGTTCAGCGACGCCATCCACAACACGCCAGCTGGTGTTCGGCTGCGCGGCTGGATCATGCTGCAACAGCTCATGCCGGAGATAGACAAGCGCCTGGCGAGCGGCGCCTGGCCCAAATCGCCACCCGAAATGCCCGAGACGCATCCGGCTTTCACCGTGCCGCCGCGCCGTATTAACTTCACGTGTAAATAGTCTAAGCGGGCAAATCTTCCTGAGGGGGCACTGTCATGGCCATCGGCATGTATTCGGCGTCGATTCCCGTCTACCAGCGCATGCTGGGCGCCTTGTCGAAGAACCTGGAGAAGGGCTCGGCGTGGGCCGCCGCCAAGAAGGTCGACGAGGCGGTGTTTGGCGCGACTCGGATGGTGCCCGACATGCTGCCGCTGACGCGCCAGGTCCAGATCGCCTGCCGTTTCGCCGAAGAGAGCGCGGCGCGCTTGGCCGGTCGTGAGATCCCGAAGCCGCCCGAGAACGCCGAAAAGACGCTGGGCGAGCTACGCGCGCGCATCGCGGCGGTGCAGCACGACCTCAAGGCCTTCAAGGCGGCCGACATCGACGGCAGCGAGAGCCGGGACATCACGCTGACGATCGGGGGAAATCCCTTGCCGCTGAAGGGTGAGCAATATCTTCTGTTCTTTGCCTTGCCGAACTTCTATTTCCACGTGACGACGGCCTACGACATTATGCGTCAATCCGGCGTCGAACTCGGCAAACGGGACTTCCTGGGCGGCATTTGATCGGCTCCTATGCACAAACCCTGCGGGGTGCGGCGCTTCCCTTACGCTAGGTATCGTGTATAAGGACGCGCCAACCCCGCGGAGGATTGGCATGCAGATACAGGAAGCGCTCACGTTCGACGACGTGCTCCTGAAGCCTGCCGCCTCCGCCGTTCTGCCCAACCAGACCGACACCAAAACGCGGCTCACGCGAACGATCGAGCTCAACATCCCGCTGATGTCGGCGGCGATGGACACCGTCACCGAGGCGCCGATGGCGATCGCCATGGCCCAGGCCGGCGGCATTGGTGTCATCCACAAGAACCTGTCGGCCGAGGAGCAGGCCAACGAGGTGCGCAAGGTCAAGAAGTTCGAATCAGGGATGGTCGTGAACCCGCTCACCATCTCGCCCGAGCAGACGCTGGGCGATGCGCTGACGCTGATGGACACCCACTCGATCTCAGGCTTCCCGGTGGTCGAGAAGGGGTCGGGCAAGCTGGTCGGCATCCTGACCAACCGCGACGTCCGTTTCGCCACCGACAAGAACCAGCCGGTGAGCTCGCTGATGACCCGCGACCGCCTGGTCACGGTGAGCGAGGGCGCCACCAGCGAGGAGGCGCGGCGTCTGCTGCACCGTCATCGCATCGAGAAGCTCCTGGTGGTCGACAAGGAATACCGCTGCATCGGCCTGATCACCGTCAAGGACATGGAGAAGGCGAACAAATTCCCGTTCGCCGCCAAGGACGAAAAGGGCCGGCTGCGCGCCGCCGCGGCGACCGGCGTCGGCGAGGACGGCCTGCGCCGCGCCCAGCTGCTGATCGATGCCGACGTCGACGTCGTGGTTGTCGACACCGCGCACGGCCATTCGCGCGGCGTGCTCGAGTCGGTGACCCGCGTGAAGAAGCTCTCCAACTACACCCAGGTGATGGCCGGCAACGTCGCCACGGCGGAAGGCGCGCAGGCGCTGATCGACGCCGGCGCCGACGCGGTCAAGATCGGCATCGGCCCGGGCTCGATCTGCACCACGCGCATGGTGGCGGGCGTCGGCGTGCCCCAGCTGACGGCGATCATGGAGGCGGCCGAGGTCTGCCATAAGGCCGGCGTTCCCGCGATCGGCGATGGCGGCATCAAGTTCTCCGGCGACCTCGCCAAGGCGATCGCCGCCGGCGCCGACTGCGCCATGATCGGCTCGCTGCTCGCCGGCACCGACGAGGCGCCGGGCGAGGTGATCCTCTATCAGGGCCGGTCCTACAAATCGTACCGGGGCATGGGCTCGCTTGGCGCCATGGCGCGCGGCTCGGCCGACCGCTACTTCCAGGCCGAGGTGGCGAGCACCCTGAAGCTGGTGCCGGAAGGCATCGAGGGCCGCGTCCCGTACAAAGGTTCGGTCGCCAACATCATCCACCAGCTGGTCGGCGGTCTGCGCGCGGCGATGGGCTATACCGGCAACGGCAGCATCAAGGACATGCAGAAGAACAGCCAGTTCCTGCGCATCACCGGCTCGGGCCTGCGCGAGAGCCACGTGCACGACGTCGAGATCAGCCGCGAGGCGCCGAACTACCGGTCGAGCGGGATGTAGCGCCGGGGACGCGCCACTCCAGTGGCGCGTCAGATTCTGCGGACCGCGGGCGTCCCGCCCGCTCATGAGGCGCGCGAGACGCGCGCGGTGCGCAGGAATGAGCATGATCGCGCCACTCACGGCGGAGTAACCTCCGCCTCGGTGGCGCGCACCCAGCAAAAATTACTTGAGGCCCAGTCTTCCGACCTCAGTCGCGACGCGCCGGGCGATCGCCTCGGCGCCAGTGGGTGAGGGATGCATGGCCATGAAGGTCGCCGCGTAGCCGCGCGCCTTCACCGAGGCATCCAGCGTCTCGAACAGGTCGAGGGTGGCGAAGCCCGCCGCCTCGCCGCACCTCAGCACCACGGCGGAAATCCGCCGCTGCTCGCGCGAGTACTCCTCGTTCTTCCAATTGAACGGGTCGTAGCCTGCCACCAGCAGCACCGGCACGCCGCTGGTACGCAAGCGCTCGACCAGGGCGCAGGCAAAGCCCTCGGCCGAGCCGCGCGGCAGCACGCGCTCGTGGTCGACCGCCCATTCGTACTGCCAGCCGCGCGCGCGCAGTACGGTGTCGAGCGCCACCGACCAGCCGAACAGGCGCTGCCAGATGTCGAGTGTGTCGGCGGGATCGGGCCGCGGCGGCACCGGCACGTTGCGCAGCTCGAGCTTGCCGCCGACCGGTTGGAAATACGGTTTCTCGGCCCCCCACACGCGCTTCATCTCGGAGCGCCGGAGATCGTCGGCGACGAACACGGCGACGATACCGGCAGGCTTGCTCCCAGCGGCGCGGAACTCGGCGCTGAGCACGATCTGGTCGAGCGCGTAGCCGCTCAGCGCGCCGTTCAGCACGCGCCGGCCGAGCAGGGCCTGCAGGCGGGTCGGCCAGGCGTCGGCGTCGTTCAACTCGTCGCCATGGGTGAAGGAATCGCCCACGAGCAGCAGCGGCGGCTCGGTCAGCGTTGCACCAGCCGGTGCCGGGGCGCGCCGGTAGCCGTTGGCGTCGTAGGACACGCCGTCCTGGGAAAAGCCCGGCCGGGCCGCGAAGCCCAGGCGTTGGTCGTGCACCAGGCGGCTCGCGCCCACGGCGATCGTTGCCCGCCGATCCTGCAGGACGATGTTGTGCCAGTCGAATAGCGCCGCCGGTCCGCGCCACAGGCGGGCGCCGAGTTCCAACAGCAGCAGGGCCACCAGCAGCGAACCCGCGAGCAGGGCAAGGCGGCTCCTCATTGCAGGTCGCGCCGCTTGGCCAAGGCCTCGCCCACCAGCTCGGCGGTCAGCCGGTTGCCGGCGTCGCTCATGTGCCAGGTGACGTAGAGGCGGGACATCTCGGCGCGGCGCTTGGCCAGCGCATCGAAGGAATCGACGACGGAGAGCCCGTTGGCGCCGGCGCACTTCATCAACTCGCCGACCAACCGCCGCTGCTCGCTGGCAAACGGCACTTTCTCCTGCCAGATCACCGGATCGTACTGGGCGAGCAGCAGCACCGGCACGCCGGTGTCGCGCTTGAGCGCCGCCAGCCGCTCGGCGAGCCGACAGGAGATCGCCACACCCTGGCCTTCGGGATGGACGCGCACGTGATCGCCGAACCAGTTGTGCAAGAGGCCGAGGCGGCGCAGCACGAAATCGACCAGGTAGGAGTAGCCGAGCGTGCGCTGCCAGAAGTTCATGGTGGTCCAGGCGTCGGGCCGCGGCGGCACCGGCACGTTACGCAACGCGAGCCCACTGCCTGCGAGGTCGAAGTAGGGCTTTTCGGCACCCCACAGGCGGCTCATCTCGGTGCGCCTGATGTCGTCGGCGATGAAGGAGACGACGACGATCGCGGGTTTGGTCTCGCGTACCAGCATCTCGGCACGCAACACCGACTGGTCGAAGCCGTAGCCGTTGACGCCGCCATTGATGACGCGCCGGCCCATCAGGCGCTCGAGATGGGCGGGCCAGGTCTCGCGCTCGGTCACTTCCTCGCCCCAGGTGTAGGAATCGCCCAGCGCCAGCACCGGCCGCGCATCGCTTGCCGGAGGTGGATTGTCGTTGCCGCGGAAGCCTGCCTTCGGCACGTAGCCGAGGCGGTCGTCGTGCACGAAGCGCTCGGCCTCGGTGACGCCGATATGGGCGCGCGCGTTCAGCACGAGATTGTCCCAGTGCGTCAGGTAGTCGGGCGAGGCCCACAGGCGCAAACCGAGCTCGAGCACGAGCAGCGAGGCGACGATCGCGCCCAGCACCAGACCGAGGCGACCGAGCATGCCTAGCCCGGATGCCGGCGCAGATAGTCGGCGATCAGCTCGGCCGTCAGCTTGTTGCCGACGCTGGTCATGTGGGCGTTGATGTAGACGACGCTCAATCCTTGCTTGGCCACGGCGGCGCGCACCGGCGCCTCGGTGTCGAGCACTTCCAGCCCACGCTCCCTGGCGCAGGCGAGCTGATCGCGCGCCAGCTTCAGCTCCGAGGCCTCGAACGCCGGAACTGTCCAGGTCTGCGGCGCGTACTGCGCCAGCACGATCACCCGCACGCCGCTCGCCGCCGCCAGAGCCTTGAGCCGGTCCATCAGCAGGCACGACACGCGGACGCCGTCGTGATGGGCGAAATCGTCGCCGACCTCGCCGCCGTACCAGTAGGCGAGGTTGTTGGTACGCCTCATGAAGAAGTCGATCAGGTAGGAGTAGCCCAGCACCTGGCGCACCGGATCGAGCTTGTTGAGGTCGGGCGGCGGCGGCTTCACCGGCACGCCTTTCAGCGCGAGCGCGCCGTTCTCGATCATGAAGTAGGGCTTGCCGGCGCCGGATCGGGCGCGAAGTTGCGTGCGTAAAATGTCGTTGGGGATGAAGCTCACCAGCAGCACCCCGGGCCTGAGCCGCGGCACTTCTTTTTCGGCGCGCAGCACGATCTGGTCGAGACCGTAGCCGCCGACCGCGGCGTTGTAGACGCGTCGGTCGAGCGTAAGCTGCAGCCAGGCGGGGAACGAGGAATTGTCCTCGACCTCGCCGCCTTCGGCGAAGCTGTCGCCGACCACCAGGATCGACGGTTTCTCTATCTTCGGCGGCGGCTTGTCGTAATGGTGGTCGCGCAGGCTGTCGGCGGTGAAGGTGAACATCACCGCCTCGAAATTGTCGGTGCCGTGGTAGTTGGCGCGCGGGATGTGGCCGAGCTCGGCGTCGAATTGCATCGGCACGCCGCGGCCGAAGAGGGCGCGGTATTCGTTGATGTAGTTGGGGTAGGCCGTGAGCGAGGCGCGCGTCGCGATGATGCGGCCGGCGATCTCGGCACCCAGCAGGCAGACGACGATGCTGCCCAGGATGAGAAGGGTGGCCGAGAGCGCTTCGGAACGGCGCGGTTTGGACGGCGGCGAGGGCACCGACGCCATCATAAGTCTATTTCGCCATTCCCTCCAGCGCGGTCGCCACCAGCTTCGCCACGACCTCGTTGCCGGCGCGCGTGAAGTGATGGTTCACGTAGAGCGTGTCGGTCTTGCTGTCGGCGCCGGCGGCGTGCAACGCCGCCCAGCTGTCGCGCGCCTCGAGGCCGGCGCGCGTGGCGCAGTCGAGCAGATGCTGGCTGCGCTTGCGGTCGGCAGCGGCCACTGCGGCGTCGCGCCACGGCTGGTCTTCGTACAGCGCCACCACGATGCCGCGCGCCTCGAGCTTGCGCGTGAGCGCGCCGAGCCGCGTCATCAGCCGGCACGACACCTCGTCGCCGTCGGTATGGGCGTGCTGGTAGCCGCCGTACCAGAACTCGCCGAGCCCGAGCCGCCGCATCGTCCAGTCGACGAGGTAGGAGTAGCCGAAGATCTCCTTCCACAGCGGCAGGTCGCGCTTGTTCGAGCGCGGCACCGGCACGTTGGCGAGCTTCAGTCCCAGCCCGTCGATCATGAAGTACGGCTTCGGCACGTTGTCGCGGATGGACAACGACGCGCGCTCGATGTCGTCGGGGATGAACGCCAGCACCAGCACGTTGGGCTTCAGCGGCGGCGCCAGCCGCTCGGCGCGCAGCACCATCTGGTCGATGCCGTAGGCGCGCACCGCGCCATTCAGGATGCGCCGCATGCCCATCTTCTGGAGTTGCGCCGGCCAGGTGTCCTCGTCGCCCACCATGTAGCCTTCGGTCAGCGAATCGCCCACCACGAGCACCGTCGGGCCCGTGGCGCCGGGCGGGATCGGGTGGTTGCGCAGCCCCTCGTTGGAGAACGAGATCGGCTGGCCCTTCAGCCGGCCGGCGTAGCCCGGGATCGGCGCGAAGCCGAGCTCGGGGTCGTGGCCCATCTGCGCCTCGTGCTCGGGATCGCGCGCCGTCGCGGCTGCCACATAGTTCGGCCAGTTCCACAACGTCGCCTGCGGTGCCAGCAAACGGCCGGCGATCTCCGCCAGCACCAGGCACAAGGCCACGGTGGTCAGGGTGAGGCGCAGGCTGCCCGGTTTTCGGGGACGTTGCGCGAAGATGCGTTTCATCGTAGCGGGACGCGGGCGAAGAGGATTTTTAGTTGTGACACCGGGCGCGCGGGTTGCCGCCACCATAGAACTCCTGGACGGGATCGTCAGCCAGTCAGAGCGGCCGGCCGATCTCGTGGCCAACGCCTATTTCCGGGCGCGGCGCTATATCGGCGGCGGCGACCGCCGGGCCGTGTCGGAACGGGTCTGGAACATCTTGCGCCGCTACGGCCAGCTGCGCTGGTGGCTGGAACGTGCACACGCTCCGCACCTTTCGGGCCGCCTGATCGTCGCCGCCGACCTTCTATTGGCGGGCGAGACCATGGCCGCGCTCGAGGGCATGTTCGACGGCGGCCGCTATCGGCCCGCACCGCTCGACGAGGCCGAGCACGCGATCCTGCGCCAGCTCGACGGCCATTCGCTGCCGCATCCCGAGCAGCCCGACTGGGTGCGTCTCAACGTGCAGGAGTGGGTGGCGCCGCATTTGAAGGAAGCCTACGGCGAAGCGTGGGGCCGCGAGATCGCCGCCCTCGACACGCCGCCGCCGGTCGATTTGCGCGTCAATCGCCTGAAGGCGACACCCGAGCAGGCGCGCGCCGCGCTCGCCAAGGAGGGCATCGACACGGAGCCGACCAAGCTCGCGCCCAACGCGCTGCGGCTGAAGAGGCGTCTGTCGGTCGTCGCGGGCGAGGCGTTCCAGGAGGGACTGGTCGAAATTCAGGACGAGGGCTCGCAGCTCGTGGCGGCGCTCGTGGATGCGCGGCCCGGCATGTCGGTTGCCGACTATTGCGCCGGCGCCGGCGGCAAGACGCTGGCGATCGCGTCGACGATGAACAACAAGGGCCGCGTCGTTGCCATGGACACGCTGGAGACGCGGCTCGACCGCTCGGCCCAAAGGCTGCGGCGCGCCGGCGCGCACAATGTCGAGCGCCGTACGCTCGATGCCGACAACCGCAAATGGTTGAAGCGCCAGGCCGGCGCCTTCGACCGCGTGCTGGTCGACGCGCCGTGCACCGGCACCGGCACGTGGCGCAGAAATCCCGACGGGCGGTGGACGCTGAAGCCCGAGGATCTCGCCGAGCTGGTGCCGAAGCAGGCGGCGATCCTCGATGCGGCGTGTAAGCTGGTGAAGCCGGGCGGCGGCCTGATCTACGCCACCTGCTCGGTGATCCCCGACGAGAACGAGAAGCAGATCGCGGCGTTCATCGAGCGCCATCCCGAGTTCGAGACGGTGCCGGTCGATGCCATCCTGCCCGAGCTGCCGACGGATGCCCGGAACGGCGCCTACCTGCGGCTCTCGCCGCTGCGTCACGGCACCGACGGATTTTTCGCGGCCGCGCTCAAGCGCAAGTTCCCCCTCCCCAACCCTCCCCCTGCGGGGGAGGGAGCGCTTGAGGGAGAAGAAGGAGAACCCTCCCCCGAAGGGGGAGGGCAGGGAGGGGGAAAGTTGCAGGACGAGTCGTGAGAATCAGAGTCGCCACCCGCAACGACGCCGCCGCCATCGGCCGCGTCCATGTCGAGACCTGGCAGTCGGCCTATGCCGGCCTGCTGCCCGACACCATGCTGGCCGGCATGTCCGACGTGCGCCAGTCGGCGTGGTGGGGCCGCCTGCTCGCCGACCCGCGCGAGGCCAAGGGCATCTTCGTCGCCGACGACGACGACATGGGCGTCGTGGGCTTCGGCAGCTGCGGCCCGGTGCGCGATCCGCCGGAGGGCCTGAACGGCACCGAGACGAGGGTGGGCGAGATCTACACGCTCTACGTCGAGCCCGACTTCCAGAACCAGGGGCTGGGACGCCAGTTGCTGGCCGCGATGTTCGACCGCCTCCTGAAGGACGGCTGCGACACCGCCGTGCTGTGGATGCTGGCCAACAACCCGACGCGCTTCTTCTACGAGGGGCTGGGCGGCGAGCCGGCCGGCCAGCGCATCGACAAGATGGCCGGCCGCGACGTCGAGGAGGTCGCCTACGCCTGGCGCGACCTCGAGGCGCCGCTGGAGAGACGGCGTCTTGCCTGAGGACCGCGGGCGTCCCGCCCGCCTCAAGAAAATGAGCGGGCGGGACGCCCGCGGTCCGCAGGGGGATACCCACATTGCACCGCCGCACCGGCCCGCTTATATCCCCCCATGGCAGACCGCCCACAAAACGACCGACTCCTGATCGTCGATTTCGGTTCCCAGGTCACCCAGCTCATAGCCCGGCGCGTGCGCGAAGCGGGCGTCTACTGCGAGATCCACCCCTTCCAGTCGGTCGACGCCAAGGCGATCGCGAAGTTCGACCCCAAGGGCATCATCCTGTCGGGCGGCCCCGCCTCGGTCATCGAGGGCGCCGCACCGTCCGCCAATCCCGCGATCTTCTCCGCCAAGGTGCCGGTGCTCGGCATCTGCTACGGCGAGCAGACCATGGCCCACCAGCTGGGCGGCAAGGTCGAGAGCGGCCACCACCGCGAGTTCGGCCGCGCCCAGCTCGACGTCAAGGCCGACAACCCCCTGTTCGCCGGCGTCTGGAAGCCGGGCGACCGCAAGCAGGTCTGGATGAGCCACGGCGATCGCGTCACCGAGCTGCCGCCCGGCTTCTCCGTCATCGCCACCAGCGAGAACGCGCCCTTCGCCGCCATCGCCGACGAGAAGCGCGGCTACTACGCCGTGCAGTTCCACCCCGAGGTCATGCACACGCCGGACGGCGCCAAGCTCCTGCGCAACTTCGCGCGCAACATCGCCGGCTGCGACGGCAACTGGAGCATGGCCGCCTTCAAGGAGCGCGCCATCGCCCAGGTCCGCGCGCAGGTCGGCAAGGGCCGCGTCATCTGCGGCCTCTCGGGCGGCGTCGACTCGAGCGTCGTCGCCGTGCTGCTGCACGAGGCGATCGGCGATCAGCTGCAGTGCGTGTTCGTCGACCACGGCCTCCTGCGGCAGAACGAGGCGGGCGACGTCGTGAAACTGTTCCGCGACCACTACAACATCCCGCTGGTCCACGCCGACGCCTCGGAGATTTTCCTCAAGGCGCTCAGCGGCGTCACCGACCCCGAGACCAAGCGCAAGACCATCGGCGGTCTCTTCATCGACGTGTTCGAGGCGGAGGCCAAGAAGATCGGCGGCGCGCAGTTCCTGGCGCAAGGGACTCTCTACCCCGACGTGATCGAATCGGTGTCGTTCACCGGCGGACCGTCGGTGACGATCAAGAGCCACCACAATGTCGGCGGCCTGCCGGCGCGCATGAACATGAAACTGGTCGAGCCGCTGCGCGAGCTCTTCAAGGACGAAGTGAGAGTCCTCGGACGCGAACTGGGCCTGCCGCCCGACCTGGTGAACCGCCATCCGTTCCCCGGCCCGGGCCTCGCCATCCGCATCCCGGGCGACATCACCCGGGAGAAGCTCGACCTCCTGCGCCAGGTCGACGCCGTCTACATCGACGAGATCCGCAAGGCCGGGCTCTACGACCAGATCTGGCAGGCCTTCGCCGTGCTGCTGCCGGTGCGCACCGTGGGCGTGATGGGCGATGGGCGGACGTACGACCAGGCGTGTGCGCTAAGGGCCGTGACGTCGACCGACGGCATGACGGCCGACTATTTCCCCTTCGACCACGCGTTCCTCGGCCGCGTCGCCAACCGCATCATCAACGAGGTGCGGGGGATCAACCGGGTGACGTACGACATCACCAGCAAGCCGCCGGGGACGATTGAATGGGAGTGAGATTCTAAGGGTGGACCGCTATCGCTTAGAGTCGTGCTGCCGCAGCAGACAACGTGTTTGCTGCCTCAAGAAGCTTCTTTGATTGAGCGCGCATCCCTTTGGCGACGGTGTCACGAAAGGCCTCGTTGAACAGCTGGCCGTTTTTTGCCTGCCACAAGAACTCCTCCTTGAAGTTGATAGAAGCCGTCAACGAAGCAATCAGGTCGGTGTTGGCTGCGCCAAACTGCGGATCGATCTGCCTTAGAAGATCAACGATGTCTTTCATGCCAGCTTGAAGCTCCCGCATTTTTTCTTCCGAGCGGGGCAGGTTGAATGGAGGGTTTGCCAGTTGCTCCGCAAAAGCCTTGTTTAGGCCAGCTTGAGTGGCAAGCTTTGCCGCAAGCCTTGGCACTACTTCCCTTGCTTTGGCATCTCCGGAAACCTGTAAGCGAGTGATAAGCGCAGCGACCCACGCACCAACCGTTTCCATCGCTTTATTGATGTCGAATTTGATGTCCACACTGATCGGACTAGCCATAGATCCCCCAAATGGCGCGCGAGAAAGTTTGAGACAGCACCCTCGAAGTAGCAAGCGCCGACAAAGAAAGAGCCCCCACGAATGGAGGCTAGCTACGGCCAACCAAGGAGCGTATGACGGACTTCGATGTCATGGCCAGCGGCGCATTGATGCGTTGTGAAGAACCGCACAGGCTTTCCAGATATCGCTGGCGGGTGACTACTAGACTTGAGGTTGATGAGCTTGGAACGCTGAAGGGCCTTCTGTAAACGGCCGTGTGCGAAGGTGACTTGAGCGTCCATCACGTATCCAATCATCATGGCAAGCGGAAGTCCGTTGGCATATTGACCTGTTACAAATCGTGTTAGTCCGTCGCGGACGTATTCGTGTGCGAGTGCACGCGTCTTCTTTTTGTAGGGCACGTTGAGACGCTTGCATTCGCATGCGAGGTAGATGGCTTCGTCATCGCCAATTGTCAGCACAAAGTCGATCTTACTACCGACCTGAAGGAGTTGTTGCGCGTTCGGAGCGAGCAACGAGTATTGCGGTACAATGCGACCGGGGATGGTCTTGCTTTGAATGAGCGCATTCACGAGGTGATTTGTAATATAGTCTTCGTGTGTCATCGCCCCTTTGGCGGATTGCAGGGGTGCGATGCAAGTTGGCCACACAATCTCGACAGCAGAAATAAGTCTCTCTTCCAAGCTCGTGAAGTGGGCAAGCCACTTCGCCGGATTACCCGCGAGCATAGTGCGCTTCCGGATTTGGTTGACGAGCGATTACAGCGCTTAAGTCGGCCGCAATTTGCTCGGCATCCGCAATCGCAGTAGCGCGCAGCCAATGACGGACTTGCATTGGCTTAACGAGGTACATGTCATCGCCAATGACGAAGCGCAGGTCAGGAACGAGTTGAACGTTCCCCGGCAACCGAATCGGCAAATCCTTCTTGATCATGTCGAGAAAAACTTCCAGGTCCGAGGCAGTATTCTCGACGTAAGCGGAGGGACTCCGGGATGGCTGAATCGTCAACTTCAGAACGGCGATGTCTTTCGAGCAAGCGGCAAGGGACGCGGACAGGCCTGTTTTTAGCCACGGCTTAAGCGCGCCGCAAAGCGCTGCCGCATATGCTCGTCTCTGCGCAGCCTTACTAGTATCCCAAATCGCCTGAAGACCGGCTTTACGTCGCGGTTGGATGGCAGGAAGGATGTAGTGGATGGTGTCTTGAATTAAGGCAGATTCGTCAGCGTCAATTCCGTAGTAATCACAGACAAGCGAATCAAGCTCATCGAGCAAATTGCTTTGTGCTTCCAGAAGTTTCGCAGCGTTTTTTATTTCACGATCCATAAATGCGATGATTCGCTCTGCCGCGCTCTTCGCGCGTGTAGGGTCGGGCATTGCTTCCGGCTTCGCGAAGGGCAGCTTCAGCAATTCGTTTTGATGGATCTTTGCTCGGTCAGTTCCAAAGTTCGCTGTTTCATGAAAATAGAACCATGCAGCGAGACCACTATTCAGAATTGCGGTCAATAGTTTTGCAGTCCTACGTTCGGCAATCGGAAACACAATGGACTGTAGTGAATCTTCGAAGCAGAGGCTTTGTTCGGTATAGGCGGCGCGCACGCGCAGCAACGAGCGCTCAAGGCCTTGCGGAATGAGGATATGGGGACCGAAGAAGCCTGCAGTGAAACCGGCACGACGAACCGTGCTTGAGCGCCACGGCTTCGCATCGATGGAGGGCAACGCAAACGGTCGAAAGTCCTTAGCGGCAAAGTAGGGGAAGCGGCGCACGGCAGCAGACGTCGTAGTGGAACCTCTCGTCGTCTCATGAGCAGGTTGAAAGCCTTGCCCAATGGCCCAAGACGTCGCGCGATTGAAATCCTTGCGAACGTATTTGCTTTCGACAATGAACGATGACAGCGTTGGGAGTGTCTTCACGTACTGGAGTAGACGTTCATCTGGGCTGCGAGCCCAGAGCTTGCGCTTGAAAATTACGGGATCTTCCTGAACTTGGTCGGAGCGCAGATGAGCGCGATCAGCGCGGCTCAGTGTTATTGTACGCTTTAGTCTAAGATTGAGATCCGCCTTCGGTATCCAATACTCGAAGCGATACGGCTGCCCCTCATCTTTCTGCGGGCGAAAGAGCGCAAGCGCCGTTGGCCTGCTAGCGCTATCAAAGAGTTGGAAGCACAAGTCTGAAAGATTGATGATTCTGTGAACGCGTGCCGTTCGAAAGAACAGCTCGAGCGCTCGCAGACTGCCGACATTGTGGAGAGTCCCCATGGCAGGTAGTAACAGCCCAACTAATCCTTCTGCTTGAACTAAGCGCAATGATTTCCAGATGAAGCACCAGGCAATATCTTTGGCTGGATGCGGAAGCCCGTACGCATTCGCCCAAGCTTGCGCCGTCGTCTCTTGGCCTGCTCTGCCTTTCCACGGCGGGTTGCCAACTATCACGTCGTAGCGGCGCTCATCCGACGTGCTAAAGAAATCTTCCGAGCGCAATGAGTGGCCAAACAGTGTTGGCAGCAGCTTTCCCTTCTCGATCAACGCATCAAGGTCTCGCGGATTCGAACGCTCGAGTAGAGCGATATAGAGAGAGAATGCGGCCACGCGCACCGCTGCAGCGTTGATGTCCGAGCCATGCAAGCGTTGCACAATCCCGGACAGCTCTTTCCAGGTTGCGAACCTTTTGTCGGTTGCTCGGCAATAGTCATCGACTAGGCGCTGAAATAGTCGGACTAGGAAGATTCCTGAACCGCAGGCCGGGTCAAAAAAGACGCCCTTCTTTCGCTGTACATCGACAAGTTCATCCCAGATCTGGTTCACCGCAAAGTCGGCTACGAACATCGGGGTGTAGTAGGCACCCTCTGCGTTCTTGCGCTCCTCCTCGTCATTCAGGAAACGATCGTAGACGGCGCTGATGAGCGCGATTGGCATGAACTCGAAATCGTATCCGAGAAAACGTAACTGGCCGGTAGCCATTTCAATTTTGCCGTGACGAAATTCGCTCAGCACTCTCAGATGCGAAGACTTAACTTTGGGAGGCTTGGCCTTGTCCAACTCGAAGGCGCACGGCGCGAGAAAGACATCGCCATTGAATGCGTCCTTGAGCCAAGCGAACAGCGACTCGAATGCTGTCGTAGATCGGCTAGCAAGGACCTGCTCGAAGCTAGCGCAGACATTGTTGGAGATGGCCTGGAAGCGCTCAGCGCGGATGATCTTGCGATCTTCAAGGTACGCAATGAACATCGATTGCATCAGTAGCGCTTGAGCGCCATCGCGCCCGAGGTCGCCCTTTAGCGCGTTGAACGCGGCGACAAGGTTGTTTAGTAGAACCGTGTCAACACGCTGCTCAGGGTCAAAATATGAATCGTGAACGAGCCAAAATCGCCCCGACTCGGCGGAGTCGACGAGTTCCCGCAGCTTAAGCGCATCGGTCACCAGACGGAGTGTTTCAATCAAACGTGGGTCAGACGATTGACGCGAATCTCTTACGAAGGGTCGATGCACCAGTGAAAGAGCTAGCAACTCGTCGCCACGAATAACGAGTAGTAGGCTCATCAAGCCTTGGTTCCACAGGATGCGATGGACGTGATCGATGCGCTCCGACGTCTGACCTTCGTCTAGAAGGAAGGCGATGGTCGGCACACCCTCGATGCAGAACACGCCAGAAAGGCCGAGATCGAGCAGCGCCAATCGGATCGCTTCTGCGTGGGGCCCGGCAGCGATTTCAGAGCCGGGCTCGTAAAACTCAGGCGCCTGCCGGCGCGAAAGCGCCAATGCCTCTTTCCATTGGAGGGATAGTCCCTGACTCACGGTGAAGGGCTTTCAGCAACGGTTAACCAAACCTTGGCCGCCGCAGCGACGGGACCGGGGACAGTAACAGATGTCCCAGAACAAATCAAGAACATTTGCCGCGCCGCATAACTGATCGTAGATGCAGGTGAAGCGTCGAGCAATTCGTTGCTCTCGTGCAATAAATCAATAGCAGAAGAGGATTGCGCGTGAGGCGCAATAGCGCCCATGCGCTCATCGTCGGTTATTGGTCGCGCTCGCCACGCTTTAGACGACGCAGCTCCTGAAAAAGCCGCCCGCGACAGCCGTCCGTCAAAGCGGCCCTAGAGCCGGGGTCACTCGGCCATTAAAGCTGTGTGCCCATTTGAAGCTGCGGCTCGGCCAAGGTGCGGCGAACACTGACAGGGGACAGGGGTGTTCCTACGATACAGCTGTTCGTGCGGCAGCGTGGCATTGACGAGACACACAGCTGAAACCGTGCAGCGAGTCGGCGCGGAAGCGCATGCCGCGGCGCCCGTCCGTCGATTGGGAAATATAAGGACAATCCGCCGCAATCCCGTGATCCGCCCGCGACTTGCGTTGCCGCCGCATTCCGCTACGCACAGCCCCCATGATTCGCCTCGACAACATCAGCAAGCAGAACGGCCACCAGATCCTCTTCATCGACGCCTCGATGGGCATCCAGAAGGGCGAGAAGGTCGGGCTGGTCGGGCCCAACGGCGCCGGCAAGACGACGCTGTTCCGCATGATCGCCGGCGAGGAGCAGCCCGACGACGGCCAGGTGACGATCGAGGCGGGCATGACGATCGGCTATTTCAGCCAGGACGTCGGCGAGATGTCGGGCATGAGCGCGGTCGCCGCCGTGATGGATGGCGTCGGGCCGGTGAGCCAGCTCGTGACAGAGATGGCGCGGCTCGAGGCGGCGATGGCCGACCCGGCTCAGGCTAGCGACAAGATGGACGCCATCGTCGCGCGCTATGGCGAGGTGCAGGGGCGCTTCCAGGAGCTCGACGGCTATGCGCTCGATGCCCGGGCGCGCGAGGTGCTGGCGGGGCTGAGCTTCAGCCAGGAACGCATGGACGGCGACGTCGGCCTGCTGTCGGGCGGCTGGAAGATGCGCGTGGCGCTCGCCCGCATCCTGCTGATGCGGCCCGACGGCATGCTGCTCGACGAGCCCTCCAACCATCTCGATCTCGAAAGCCTGATCTGGCTCGAGGATTTCCTCAAGACCTACGACGGCGCGCTGCTGATGACGACGCACGACCGCGAGTTCATGAACCGCATCGTCGGCAAGATCGTCGAGATCGACGGCGGTTCGCTCATCACCTATTCGGGCAACTTCGATTTCTACGAGGCCCAGCGCGCGCTGGGCGAGCGCCAGCGCCAGGCGCAGTACGAGCGCCAGCAGGCGATGCTCGCCAAGGAGCTGAAGTTCATCGAGCGCTTCAAGGCGCGCGCCAGCCACGCCGCCCAGGTGCAAAGCCGGGTGAAGAAGCTCGACAAGATCGAGAAGGTCGAGCCGCCGCGGCGCCGCCAGTCCATCCAGTTCGATTTCCGCAGCCCGCCGCGCTCGGGCGAGGACGTCGTGAGCTTCAAGGACGTGCACAAGGGCTACGGCAGCCAGCCGATCTATGCTGGGCTCGACCTCAGGCTGCGGCGCAAGGATCGCTGGTGCGTGCTCGGCGCCAACGGCGCCGGGAAATCGACGCTCTTGAAGCTGGTGGCCGGCGCCGCGGATCCAGCTCACGGTATTGGGCCCGACCAGGGCACGGTGACGCTCGGCGCCAGCGTGCGCCTGGGCTATTTCGCGCAGCACTCGATGGATCTGCTGGACGGCGACGAGACGGTGTTCGAATCGCTCGACGCCTCGTTCCCGCAGGCCGGGACGGGGGCGCTGAAGTCGCTCGCCGGCTGCTTCGGCTTCTCCGGCGACGATATCGAGAAGCCCTGCCGCGTGCTGTCGGGCGGTGAGAAGGCGCGCCTGGTCATGGCCAAGATGCTGTTCGATCCGCCCAACTTCCTGGTGCTCGACGAGCCGACCAACCATCTCGACATGGCGACCAAGGAGATGCTGGTCGCGGCTCTCGCGGAGTTCGAGGGCACCATGCTGTTCGTCAGCCACGATCGCCATTTTTTGGCGGCGCTGTCGAACCGGGTGCTGGAGCTGACGCCGGACGGCGTGCACCAGTACGGCGGCGGCTACACGGAATACGTGGCGCGCACGGGCAAGGAAGCGCCGGGGCTGCATCCGGGGCATTAGCGCCTCGCGGCGCTCATGTTCCTCTCCCCCTTCAGGGGGAGAGGCTAGGTGAGGGGGCAGTCCTTGATATGCTGCTTCCTCGCAAAGGAGACATACATGCTCGAAACACGCGAAGGCGGGTGCCATTGCGGCCAGGTGCGGTTCCGCGCCGAGGTCGATCTCGACCGGCTGAGCCAGTGCAGCTGCACGATCTGCACCAAGAAGGGCATCCTGCTGCTCAGCATCGATCCGGCCAACTTCAAGCTGCTGCGCGGCAGGACCGCGCTCAAGGCCTACACGTTCGGCACCGGCGTGGCGCAGCATACGTTCTGCTCGAATTGCGGCATGCACGCCTTCTACATCCCGCGCTCGCAGCCGCACCGCGTCACCGTCAACGCCCGCTGCCTCGACGACATCGACGGGCCGAGCCTCAAGCCCACGCGGTTCTTCGACGGCCGCCACTGGGAGGACGCGCAGCGGCGGCGGATCGAGGGCGGCGGCGAGGTCGCGCCTCCCGGCGCCCATGGCGCCAAGACGCTGCAGGCGATTCTCGCCGGCGCGCCGGAGTGACGCGCCGCGCGCGTCATCCCGAGCATTCGCGAGGGATCTCTCTTAGTTCGGAATCGGCCGAACCATTGGCGCGGCACGATATGCCAACCTGACTGGCTCACGGTCGCTGGGGAGGACAGCATGGTCGCCTATTGGGTCGCGCGCTCGAAGGTCAACGATCCCGATCAGTACAAGAAGTACGCCGAGCAGGTGCCGGGCATCCTCGAGAAGTTCGGCGGCAGGTTCCTGGCACGCGGCGGCAAGTTCCAGATCATGGAAGGGCCGGCGAAGTTCAGCCGCTTCGTGGTCATCGAATTCCCGAGCCTCGACAAGGCGGTGAGCTGCTACGACTCGCCCGAATACCGCGCGGCCGCAGCGCACCGCCAGAAGGACGGCGCGGGCGAGCTGGAGATCGCCATCGTCGAGGGCGTCTGACCGCCGAACGGCCGTTCCTGGCCGGTCATCCCGAGCCTTTGCGGGGGATCCGCCGTCGCACCACCGCCTTCCCCCAGCGCCACACCGGCGACAGCACCCGGCTGGTAACCGGTATCGCTAAGAACCCGATCGCCACGCCGGCCACGCCGGCGCCGCCGGCTTCGACCAGCCACGCGGCGAACGGCTTGGCCACGGGCGCGGCGCGCGCGGCCGCGGCGCCGGCCTCGTGCAGCAGGTGGCTGGGGCCGCCCCAGCCGAACGCGTCTAGGCCGTGCAGGACGATGCCGCCGCCGACCCAGATCATCGCCGCCGTGCCGATGGCTGCGAGCGCCTTCAGGAGGTACGGCATGCCGACCACGATCGCGCGGCCCGCCGCGCGCAACGGTGCCGCGGCGGGCGAGGCCGGCGACAGGCGCGCCAGGGCGAGGCCGAAATCGTCGGCCTTCACGATCAGGGCCACGACGCCGTAGACCCCGGCGGTGATGCCGACGCCCACGAGGGCCAGCACGAGCGCCTGCTTCCATGCGCTGTCGCTCGGCAGCGCGGCCAGCGTGATCGCCATGATCTCGGCCGACAGGATGAAGTCGGTCTTGATGGCGCTCGCGACCTTCCTGTCCTCGAAGGTTTTCGCGTCGAGCGCGACCGGCTCGATTTCGGCCTCGTGGGCGTGCGCGTCGTCCGGCGCGACGAGCTCGTAGACCTTCTCCATGCCTTCGTAGCAGAGGTAGGCGCCGCCGATCATCAGGAGCGGCGTGATCGCCTGGGGCAGCAGGAAGGAGAGCGCCAGCGCCGCGGGCAGCAGGATCAGGAGCTTGTTCTTCAGCGAGCCCAGCGCGATGCGGGCGACGATCGGCACTTCGCGCGCCGGGCTGAAGCCGGTGACGTAGCGCGGCGTCACGGCGGTGTCGTCGATCACCACGCCGGCCGCCTTGGTGCCGGCCTTCGCCGCCTGGCCCGCGATGTCGTCGAGCGAGGCCGCGGCGGCCTTCGCGAGCGCCGCGATGTCGTCGAACAGGGCGACCAGACCGACACTCATGACAGCCTCAAAGTGGTAGGTTTCCGCCATGAAACAAGGCGGCATCGCCCCAGACGGAATCGCGAAAGGAAGCTGCCAGTGCGGCAAGGTCCGGGTCGAGATCGGCGTTCCCGCCCGCTGGGCCTGGCACGATCACTCGGCGAGGAGCCGCCACGCGCATGGCGCGGCCTACGCCACCTATGTCGGCAGTTGGCGCAGCAAGTTCCGCATCGCCCGGGGTGCCAAGGCGCTCGCGCGGTTCACCGACGCGGCGGGCGACGTGCGGAGCTTCTGCGCCACCTGCGGCACGCCCGTCGCCTACGAGCGCAAGCGCTCGCCGCAGATGGTCAACGTGCCGCGCGCGCTGTTCGCGAGCGGCACCGGGCGCGAGCCGCTCTATCACGTTTCCATGGAGGACTCGCCCGAGTGGGCGTACCGCGGGGAGAAGCTGAAGCCGCTGAAGGGCTATCCCGGCGTGCTGTGGACCGGTCCGAAGCGGCGACGGCGGTCGGAGCTCGAGGCGTTCCTGGGGCCTTGAAAGTCGATCGGCTGTGTCCTATATGATAGGGCAATGCCGACCGACCAAAGCCCATTTTCCAAGAACAAAGATCGCCGTCTATATGCGGCGTCCTATTGGTTGAGAGGGCGGCGCGCAACGACGGAGTCAGTCGGTGACTCCGTCGTCGCGGGCTCAGCCGCTCGTTTGTGCCAGTCCTTCAAGGGGTTAACCCCCGCGTACCCGCCGCTCGATGACGCAACAAGGCGTCATCGGCGGAGTCACGGGGACGCCGGCAGCCACAACCCGTTGACCTCAGTCCTTGATGTCGGGCTCGACCAGCTTGGTGAGGTTGGCGAGCGATTGCTGCCAGCCGAGGTAGCAGGCCTCGACCGGGATCACGTCGGGGACACCTTCCTGGGTGATGTTGATCTCGGTCCCGACCGCGACCTTCTTCAGGGTGACCGTGCAGGTCATCTCGCCGGGCAGGTTGGAATCGTCGAACTTGTCCGTGTACTTGATGCGCTCATTGGGGAGGAGCTCGAGGTACTTGCCGCCGAAGGAGTGGCCGTTCCCCGTGGTGAAATTGCGGAAGGACATCTTGTGGCTGCCGCCGACCTTCGGCTCCAGCAGATGGACCGTGCAGGCAAAGCCGTTGGGCGGCAGCCATTGCGCCACCGCGTCGGCTTCGAGGAAGGCGCGGTAGAGCTTTTCCGGGCTGGTCGCGAGAACGCGGTGAAGGCGAACGGTGTTGGGCATATGCTGCCTCCTGCTTTGCGGGATCGATCCGGGGGAATTTAGCTCATGGCCAAGACAGTATTGTACGCCGAAAAACTCTACGACAACGACAAGGTCGAGCGTGAGGTCTTCGGGCCCGATGTGCGCGTGGTGTGGAAGAACGTCTCGAACCTGTCACAGTTGAGCGAGAGCGACTGCGCTGACGTCGACGGCCTGATGGTGATGCGCCATGCGGTAACCGCCGAGCATTTCGCGAAATTTCCAAAACTCGCCTGCGTCGTGCGCATGGGCGTGGGCTACGACAAGATCGACCGCAAGGCCGCCGCGACGCGCCAGGTCATGGTGTGCAACGTGCCGGACTACGGCACCACCGAGGTCGCCGACCACGCGCTGGCGCTCGCCTTGTCGCTCCGCCGCGGCATCGCGCTCCATCTCGAAGCGCAGCGCCGGCCGCAGCCGGCACCATGGAGCTACGTGCGCGATCCGCTGCTCCGGCGGAACGGCGTGCAGACCTTCGGCATCGTGGGGTTGGGCCGCATCGGCACGGCGGCGGCGTTGCGCGCCAAAGCCTTCCAGTTCCGCGTCGTCGCCTACGATCCCTACATGCCGAACGGCACCGAGCTCGGTGTCGGCGTCGAGCGCGTGCACTCGCTGGAAGCGCTGATGGAGCAGACGAACACCTTGTCGATCCACGCGCCTCTGACGCCGGAGACGCGCGGCATGATCTCGCGGCCCATGCTGGAGCGCATGCCCAAGGGTGGCGTGGTGGTGAGCACGGCGCGCGGGCCGATCTGCGATGTCGATGCGCTGGCCGATCTTTTGAAGCGGGGGCATCTGGCGGGCGTCGGTTTGGACGTGCTGCCGGTCGAGCCGCCGGTCGAGCCGATTCCAGAATTGCTGCGCGCCTACCGCGCGCGCGAGCCGTGGTGCGAGGGCAGGCTGATCATCACGCCGCATTCGGCGTTCTTCACGCCCGAGGCGTGGGAGGACACGCGATTGAAGGCGGCCGAGACCATGCGCGCGGCGCTGGTCGGCAACCGGCCGCAGAACGTCATCACGCCGGAGATGTTTTAGGCCGCGTCCTTACTGAAGGACGATCTCGACCCGGCGGTTCTGCGGCTCGCGCACGCCGTCGGGGGTCTGCACCATCGGCATGCTCTCGCCGCGGCCGATGGTGGTGATGGCGTTGGCCGGCACGCCGTTGCGCACCAGCGCGTCCTTGACCGAGTTGGCGCGGCGGAGCGACAGCGCCATGTTGTACTGCTCGGGCCCCGCGCGGTCGGTGTGGCCGGTGGCGGTGACGCGGGCCGAGCCCTTGGTCTTGTAGGCCTGGGCCGCCTGCTGCAGCGTGGTCGCGGCCTGCGGCGTGATGTCGGAGCGGTCGAAGTCGAAGAACACCATGAACGAGGTCGGCGCCGGCGGCGGCGGTGCCGCGGGCGGCGGGGGCGGCGCCGCCTTCACCGGCGAGCCGAACTTGAAGGTCGTCGACAGCATCGCAGTCCAGCTGTTGTTGGTGTAGCTGAGCGTGCCGAGCGTCGGGTTGGTCGACGACGGGTTGGTGGTGGCGTGGTAGCGCCCGTCGAGGTTGACGCGGAACGTGTCGCTGACGTTCCAGCCGACGCCGATGATGCCCTGGTAGGCGAACTGCGTCGACGCCGAGCTGCCGGCGCCGAGGTAGGAGTTGATGAACGACACACCGGCGCCCACGCCGATGTAGGGCACGAGCGTGCTGCCGGCCATGAAGTCGTAGTAGACGTTGACCATCGCGGCGATCTGCTCCTGGGCGTAGCTGCCGCCCAGATTGCCGAAGCCGACGAACGGCAGGCTGAGGCGGCCGGTGTTGCGCCGGAACACGCCCTCGAGCTCGACGCGCGGGCCGACGAAGTCGTAGCCGATGACGCCGCCCACGGCGTAGCCCAGGTCGGCATTGGCGTTGATCGAGGTGCCGCCGCTGGTGGTGAGCGTCGTCGGGTTCATCCAGTTGCCGCCGGCTTCCACGCCGCCGTAGAAGGCGGGGAACTGCAGGTCCTGCGCGTGGCCGGCCTGCGGCAGCACCGCGAGCGGCAACGCCACGATCGTCGCGGCGACGGTCAAAATGAATTTCATCGAAATCCCCAAAGTCCCGCCGATCCTACCTGAAAAGAGATATCGGGGGAAACTGCAGGAGACCTGCCAAAAGCAAAAATGCAGCAGCGCGGCAATAACCCCGGAATGGCCCACCGCTCCTTGGGTTCCATCGAAACGCAACGTTGCCGCACGCGGCACCGAGCCGGATTCCCATCCGTTAACCCTGCACACAACGCAGGGAGACCGACATGACCCGTGGAAAGGTACTGACTGTTCTTGCGGCGTCCGCGATGGCGCTGCCGATGCTCGCCGCGCCGGCGCTGGCGCAGGTCGACGTCTACGTCCATCCGGCGCCGACCTACACCTACGATCCGCCGCGCAGCGGCGCGTGGGGCGATCGTGACCGCGACGGCATTCCCAACATCGCCGACAACCACAACAACAACCGCGACCGCCGCTGGGACGCCGACCGTGACGGCATCCCCAACCGTTACGATCGCGACCGCGACGGCGACGGCGTGCCCAACCGCTGGGATTCGCGCCCGAACAATCCCTGGCGCAACTAACTAACCCCTAGCGTGCAAGAGCCCTGGTCCCCTCGACCGGGGCTCTTCGCGTTGCGAAGGCGTGTTTTTCTCCTGGCTACAATCCCCGGCTGTAGTGCTACGGTCATCTGCCCGCGATAAGACGGGCAGGGAACGGGGGACACGCTCATGAACATCACCAGCCGGGTCATGGCGCTCGCCGGCGCCACCGAGCAGCGCTACCGCGACCAGAGTTCGATCCGCGAGAAGCGGCAGGACGCCGTGAAGAATGGCAACATTTGGGGCGCCGACGATCCCGAGCGCGTCTCCAAGCGCCTGATGCACGTGCAGCTGACGGAACAGCGCCTGCGCGACCCGCTCGTTCTCGCCGAGCGCACCTTCGCGGTGCCCTCGATGGAGGCCGTGGCGTTCGCCGAGACGGATGCCGCCAAGACGGGCGACGTCGACCGCGCCGTGGCGCTGATCGCCCGCGAACGCACCATCGGCCGCGACGACCTGGTGGCGCCGCGCTTCCTCAAGCTCGCGCTCGCGGCCTCGCGCTGCGTCTGCCGCATCACCGCGCGCAGCGACAGCGGCGGCATGCTGGGCTACGGCACGGGCATGCTGGTCGGCCCGGGCATCCTGCTCACCAACCATCACGTGCTGGAACGGCTCGAGGATGCCGCCAACAGCGAGATCACCTTCGGCTTCGAGGCCGACAATGCCGCCGACGAGCGGCTGTTCCGTCTCGATCCCAAGCGCCTGTTCCTGACCGACGAGGAGCTCGACTTCACTTTCGTCGCCGTGGCCGAGAAGGACCGGCAGGGCCGGCCGCTCGCCGATCTCGGCTACATCTCGCTCAACCAGGAAGAGGGCAAGGCGATCAACGGCGAGTACGTGAACGTCATCCAGCATCCCAATGGTGGGCCAAAGATGTTCGCGCTGCGCGAAAACCGCATCGTCGACGTGCTGCCCAACTACCTGCACTACGTCGCCGACACCGCGCCGGGCTCGTCGGGCGCGCCGGTGTTCAACGACCAGTTCGAGCTGGTGGCGCTGCATCATTCCGGCGTCGCCGCCAAGGATGCCCAGGGCCGCGTGCTCAACCGCAAGAACGAGCCGTGGACCGAGGACCAGGGCGAGGCCGCGGTGCAGTGGAAGGCCAACGAGGGCGTGCGCGTCTCGGTGCTGGCGGCGAGGGCCAGGGAACGCGCGACACCCGCGCAGCAAGCCCTGTTCAACGCGGTGCTCGACGCCAGCCGCTCGGTGCCGCGGCTCGAGCTGGCAAGCGGCGGCGGCGCGATCGTCGTGCGAGACGAGCCCGTGCAGCAGAAGCCGCGCGCGGAGACCGCCGCGACCGTATCGGGCGACATGGCGACCTGGACCATTCCGCTCACCGTCAGCGTCCGGCTGGGCGACCTCGCGGCGGCGGCCGATCGCCGCCAGCCGCCGGCGGGAGACTACGACTGGGTGAAGGTCGACGTGCCCAAGGCCGACGGCGCGCAACCGCCGCTGCTCGCGCCGACGGCGCTGCATCCGCTGTCGCCCACGGCGTCGGTCAACCTGCAGCGCGCAGTCGACCAGGCGCGCGATGCGTTCAAGGGTATCGCCGGCATCGTGCGCGTGCGGCCAGGCTGGCAGTTCGCCGACGGCTGGATCACCGACAAGCAGGCGATCGTGGTCGTGGTCGAGGAGAAGAAGACCTCGGCCGCGCTGGAGGAGGGCGGCGGCGTCAAGCTGCCAGGCGCCTTCGCGGGCTACCCGATCGACGTCCGCCAGGCGAGCGCCGAGGAGCTCTACGAGTTGCACCGCGTCGGTGGCGGCCTGGTCGTCGAGGAGCGCACTGGCAAGCCGACCTACAAGAAGCCGCCCAATCTCAAGCTGCCCCGCGTCAAGGAACACATGAAGGTGAAGATCCATGTCAGCCCCGACTATGGCTGGCCGACGCTGCGCGACTTCCTCGGCGCCACGGACAAGTCGCTGACCGTGGCCATGTACGACTTCACCGCGCCGCACATCATCAAGGCGATCAAGACCCGCCTGAAGGCCAAGAGCGCCAAGATGCAGCTCGTGCTGCAGTACGGCGCGAGCCTGGGCGAGGGCGCCAAGGCGGAGGACATCGACGACGCCGAGACGGTGAAGGAGCTGGGCAAGGCGCTCGGCAAGAACTTCAAGTCGCAGTGGGCCAATGTCGGTCAGACCGGCTCGCTATGGGCTTCGGCCTATCACATCAAGGTCGCGGTGCGCGATTCGCGGGCGTTCTGGCTGTCGAGCGGCAACTGGCAGAGCTCGAACCAGGCGCCCGACGCGCCGCCGGCCGACAAGGCCGCGGCGAAGACGTTGCTGCAGGGCTACAACCGCGAATGGCATGCCGTGGTCGAGAACGAGACGCTCGCCAAGGTGTTCGAAGCCTACATCAAGTACGACTTCCAGGAGTCGCTGGGCTTCACGCCCAAGGGCGCTCTCGAGGCCATGGAGATCCTGCCGCCGCTCGAATTCGACGACAAGGAAGCCGACGCCGAGATACGCACCTTCGAGCCGCTGGACGTCGACCGCGAGGTCGACGTCCAGGCGGTCCTGACGCCCGACAACTATTTCGACGTCGTGATGCCGCTGATCGAGAGCGCCAAGTCCCGGCTCTACTTCCAGAACCAGTACATCCATGACTCGGCCGATCCGCGCGCCGAGGACAATTACGTCCGCCTGCTCGAGGCGATCGCCGAGAAGCAGGACAAGGGCATCGACGTGCGCATCATCCTGCGCTCCGACACGCCGGTCGAGGCGCGCCACATCGAGTTCATGAAGACGCACGGCATCGACATGAACAAGGTGCGCTGGCGGCGACGCACGCACACCAAGGGCATCATCGTCGACAGCGCCCGCGTGCTGCTCGGGAGCCACAACTGGTCGTTCGACGGCACTGTGCTGAACCGCGACGCCAGCCTGCTTTTCTACGATGCCGAGATCGCCAAGTACCTCGAGAAGGTGTTCCTCTACGACTGGGAGAACTGGTCGAAGAGCAAGGTCTCGATCATCCAGAAGAAGCCCAAGGTGAACGAGATTGCCTCGGCCGCCGAGATGGCGAACCTGCTGAAAGACGTGGCGACGACGGGTATTCGCGCACGCCGCCTGTTCCACCCCGCCGACGACTAGGACGGCGCGGCCCCTTCGACCGGGGCCGCGAAACGTCCTAGCTCGAAATTGGTTTCCCGCGGGGCTCATTTAGCTTGTGCAAAATCCGCCGATTCCCGCGTGACTCGGTGTTGCGCAGGAGTCACAGTTTCGGGGTCCGCTACCCAGCTCGGAGGTCGCCAATGAGCACTGTGGACCAGATCGAATCGCTCAGGGAAAAGCATGCTTCCCTCGAGCAGGCGATTGCGCAGGAAAACCTGCGGCCACACCCCGACGACGACGCTATTTGCAATCTGAAGAAGCAGAAGCTCCTGCTGAAGGATCAGATCGCCCGATTAAGAACGCTCGTTCACTGAGCGCTTCTTAACGATCAGCGAGCGCCAGCTTGACGCCGAGGGCCGCGAAGGCCGCGGCCTTTCCAGCACAGTGGGATCCGAAGCTTGGAATTCACGTGACTTGAAGTCGCGGC
>JADMIO011167724.1_pt1 | contig 63081 bp, 46 predicted proteins | sample 8958161 | NCBI WGS metagenome assembly JADMIO01 (sample SAMN16585339, study PRJNA669376) | soil metagenome | isolation source: Crop rotation soil | place: USA: Cullars Rotation, Alabama | collected 2011 | reverse complement strand
GCGACTTCAAGTCACGTGAATTCCAAGCTTCGGATCCCACTGTGCTGGAAAGGGCCCAGTCGGCAGGGGGCGGATGGTCGCAGGCGCAGATCGGCAATCCCGGCGCTCCCGGCACCGTGAGCGTGTCGGACAATGTGGTGATGGTCGGCGGCGCCGGGGCCGATATCTGGGGCGGCGCCGACGCGTTTCATTACTACTATCAACAGTGGACGGGTGACGGCATTTTCATCGTTCGCGTCACTGATGTCACTAACACCGACGCCTGGGCGAAGGCCGGCATCATGGTGCGGGCGGACCTGAGCCCCGGCTCGCCGCACATGTTCGTCTCGGTCAACCCGAACCGTTACGCGTCCGCGATCTGGCGCGAAACGGCCGGCGGTGCCTCACAGATCAACGCCGCCCTCGACGATCCGAACCGCCACATGCCGATGTGGCTGAAGATGCGGCGCAATGGCGACCAGTTCTCGGTGCTGTGTTCCGGCGATGGCATCTCGTGGCACGACCTCGGTCTGCGCACACTCCCGATGGCGGCGACGGTGTACGTCGGGCTCGCGGTGACGAGTCATGTCGAGGGCACGGCAGCCATCGGGACGTTCGACAACATCAGTTTCAACCGGCTCGTGCCCGGTCCCGTCACGGCGGTGGCGCGCGCGCCGGCCAGGATCAACGTTTCGTGGCAGGATGAGTATTCCACCGAAACCGGATGGGAACTTCAGCGCTCGACCGACAACGTGTCGTTTTCGACGATCTGGACGCAGGGCGTCGCGTACTACTGGACCTTCAACTACACCGACGAGGCGGTGGTGCCGTCGACGACCTATTACTATCGAGTGCGCGCCCAGCTGCCGTGGGGACCCGGAGACTTTTCACCGACCGCGACCGTGAGAACCCCGCCGGCGTCACCTGCCGGCTGGACCAGCCTCGATATCGGCACCGCCGCCACGGGAGGGAGCACGCGAGAAGCGAGCGGCGCATTCACGCTTTCCGGTGCGGGCCTGGGCGTGGGCGGTGTATTGAACAGCCACGATTCGATGGGCAAAGGGGATTTGTCGTATCGCGTTTCGGGCGCCGCCGATGAAATGCAGTTTTGCGGCCGGCTCTGGAGCGGCGACGGCGAGATGGTTGCACGGATCACCAGCCTGAACGGCGGAGACAGCGCCCAGGCGGGAATCGTGGTGCGGACGGCATTGGGCGTCACCGACGGGTACGAGTTCTGCGGAGCGCTGGGGACGTCCGGCGCGATCATGCTCACGCGGGACACCGGGACTTCGGTTTTTCGCGCGACGTCTTCACGCTATGTGAGCAACACCGGCTGGTCGCGGCCGATGTGGGTGAAGCTGGTGCGCGCCTACGGCGGCGTGATGAGCTTCGCTTCGTCCGACGGGGTGAACTGGCAGCAGCTCGGCTGGGCGACGAATCCGTTGTCGGGACAGGTCTATTTCGGTCTCACCGCGGCGAGCGGCATAGGCACCGCGCTCGCGACCGCGACATTCGACAACGTCTCGATCGGCCCAGTAACGACTCCGATTCCGCCGCCGCCGCCGCCGGGCGACTTCGCGGTGAGCGATGTCGGAGCGACGTACGTTCGGCTGGGTTGGTCGAACCCGATCTCATACGACCGGGTGATCCTGGAATGGTCGACCGATGGCGTGAACTTTACGCCGGCGGGTGTCGCCAGCACGTTTTCGGACCTCACGGATCTCAAGGCGGCGACGACGTACACTTTCCGTTTGCGGGGCCTGCGCGGGACGCTGGAGTCGGCGAACACCACCCTGGTCGTCAAGACGGAGCCCGCTCCGTTGCCCGCATCAAACCTGACCGCGACCGCCGCGACCTCGACCCGCGTCGAGCTGAGATGGACCGACAACACCGGCGGCCTGGCGCGTTACGAAGTGTATCGCTCCACGGACAACGTGCAGTGGAATTACCTCACCGGTTATTTCAACACGGGCACCACCTCGCACACGGACACGTCGGTCATTCCCGGTACCACGTATTATTATCAGGTTCGCGCCATCAACGGATCGCTCAGCGCCCTCTCGAACATCGCCAGCGTCAACACCGGCACGTTGTCGCCGACCGGCGGGCCCACGATCGCGGCCCAACCTGCGAGCCAGTCGGTGTCGATCTCAGCGGTCGCGACCCTGTCCGTCGCCACCACTGCCACCAATCCGAGTTACCAGTGGCTGTTCAACGGGCAACCGCTGAGCGGCCAAAACCAGTCGACGCTGACCATCGGTGCCAACCCTGCCTTGCGGCCCGGAGGCGTGCAGCCGGCGGACATTGGCCTCTATACGGCCGTCGTCACCGACGGTTCGGCCTCAGTCAGTCGGCCGGCAATTCTTGGGCTGCTCGGAGATTCCAAGGTCAGCGGCACCGGCTCCGAGGTGGGACCGAATATCGTCCATCCCAACGGCAACATCTACGACCAGGTGCTGCTCACCGGCGGCGCGGCGTCGATGAAGGCCGACGCGGGGCAGGTGTTGCGGACCTCCTTTGTCGACCTCAACGGCGACATCGTGCAGGTGGAAATGTCGGGCGCCGGGACGCTGACGATCAACCTCGCCGCTTTCACCGGACCCAACCCGGCCGGCAACTACAACCAGCCCGGCGTATCCTACATGCAGGGCCACGCCGGCATCGTCATCGCGGGCGCGGACGAATCGACGAACGTTTCGGTGTTCAGCGTGGGGCGGGCGACGGCGATCAATCAGACGATCTTCCGCAGCGATGTCGTGTATGATGGCATGGCGGACGTCGCCTACATCGCGATCCTGAGCAGCAACGGCCGGTTCGGCGGCATCCGCGCGGCGAACACGAGCTTCTTCGCCTCGAACGGACTCACCGGGATCTACGCACCCAATGTCGCCTTCTCGGGTCCAGTGTACGTGGGCGACATCAGCGCGGCGAACGACGCGACCGCCAATTTCGTGCTCGGATCCGCGGCCGACGTGCGGGTCGCGGGCGGCGACCTGACGCAGCTCAACGGCCGGCCGGTGCTCGTGAGCGGCATCTCGCAGATCCATTTCACCGCTGGCACCACTTCGCACGGCGTCGTGCAGCAGGCGCAGGCGAACCAGGCGCGTTTCGTCGATGTGAACGGCGCTGATGCCTCCGTGCAGGTCGTGGTGGATCCGCCGTAGATCTAGTCTCCCATTTCTGGCCTGACCCCAAATCCGAAGGTCCGAAACGCTGACGCGTTCCGCTACATTCGGAGGTTCAGCGGATCGAATGTAGCGGAAGCCGTCAGGCTTTCGTCGTTCGAAAGTTGAAGTCACCCGGGCCATCGTCACGCAATACGTGACATGTGGGTCAGAGCTCGGCAGGCTGCGCGCATGCGAGCTTTGCTTTTCTCCGCATCGATGGTGGTGGCGTTAACGGGTGATTTTCTGCGGGCCGCGGACCCGGCGCCGTACGCGCCGGCGAAGGACACGCTGGTGTATGTCGGGACCTACACGGTCGGGAAGACCACCAGCCGGGGCATCTATCTTTTCCGGCTGCAGACTCCCAACGATGCTTCGGCGAACATCGTGTTGCAGCCGCTGGGGCTCGCGGCGGAATCGGTCGACCCCGCGTTTCTCGCGCTCGACGAGAAACACCGGCGGGTGTTTGCCGTGAACGAAATCGACAACTTCGACGGCGGCCGCACCGGCTCGGTCACGGCGTTCGCGATCAATCCGGTCACGGGAAGGCTCGACCGGCTGAACCAGAAATCATCGATGGGCGCGGGGCCGTGTCACCTCACGATCGATCGTGACGGCCGGAACGTCCTGATCGCCAACTACAGCGGCGGCACGGTCGCGGTGCTGCGCGTCGAGGCTGACGGCAAACTCGGCGCGGCCACCTCGGTGATCCAGCATGTTGGCAAGAGCGTGAACCCGCAGCGGCAGGAGGCGCCGCATCCGCATTGTGTCACGCTCGACCCTGCGAACCGGTTCGCCTTCGTCTGCGATCTTGGGTTGGACAAGGTGCTGGCGTACAAATTCGATCCGCAGGCCGGCAAACTCACGCCGGCGGCGCAACCCTTCGCGGCGCTGAAGCCGGGGGCGGGCCCGCGGCACATGGTTTTCCGGCCCGATGGGAAATTCGCGTACGTGTTCAACGAGCTGAACTCGACGGTCACCGGCTTCGCGTACGCCGCCGACTCCGGCACGCTGACGGAAATCGAAACGGTGTCATCGCTCCCGCCCCGTTTCGACGGCGCAAACTCAGGGGCCGAGATCGCGATGCATCCGGGCGGCCGCTGGCTTTACGCCTCCAATCGCGGACGGAACAGCGTGGCGCTCTTCGCGATCGACCGCCAAAAGGGCACGCTGAAATTCGTGGAGGATCTGGCGACCGGCGGAAAAACGCCGCGACACTTCGGTCTCGAGCCCGGCGCGAAGCACGTGGCGATCTGCAACCAGGATTCCAACACCATTCTCATGGCTCGCATCGATCCTGCCACCGGCCGGATGATGCCCGCGACCGTCTTCGCCGACGCGCCGTCGCCGGTGTGTGCGGTTTTTCTGCCGCCGAAGTAATTTTCGAATGTCCGAAACGCTGACGCGTTCCGCTACGTTCGGAGGTTCGTCCGATCAAATGTAGCGGAAGCCGTCAGGCTTTCGCCGGGGTGGATGGCGCCGTCAGCGGCGATCGGCTCGCCAGCAATTCCGCGAAGACGGTGGGTTCGGGAAACTTCACGAGGTAATCGTCGGCCCCGAGCTTCGCGGCGATTGCGGCGTCGTACTCCTCGTTCGCGCCGGACAGCATGACGATCTTCATGGCGTCGAGGGTCGGCTGCTGCCGCGCCCAGACCAGGACATCGAAGCCACTGAGGCCGGGCATGTTGACGTCGAGAAACATCATTTTGGGCAGCTGGATCAGCGTCTGCTGCGGCGGGCAGAACTGTTTCAGGAACATGAAGGCGTCCCCGCCGTTGCGAAAATGGATCAACGGGTGGGCAATCCCCGCCTGCTTCAACCGCCGCGCGATCAACAGGACATCATCGTCTTCATCGTCCACGAGCATCAGCGGCGGGAGGATTCCGGCGTCGTTCATCGCGAGTTTGGACCAGTGATCCCGCCATGGGTTCGAACACTACCTTACAAAGGGAGCGAGGGGATTAGCGACGGAGGGAGTAAGGGATTTCGGGGGGAGGGTTGCGGCTCTATCGGTGCCGTCGCCGCGATTCATTATTCTTGCGCATGCTCAACCGGGCGCGGGCCGATTTCCTCGGCGGCACGCAGAAAATCCGGCAGCCGGAACGGCTTCGGCATGATTCGGCAGGCACCGAGCAGCTCCGCCACCCCCCGGCTCTGCGGCGATTCGGCGTTCAACCCTGAGACGATCATGAACGGCACGGTGGCGTATTGCCGGCGCAACTCGACGATCTGGGCGATGCCATCCTCGGGCATGACGATGTCGGTGACGACCACGTCGATCGCGTGGCGTCCAAGCGCGGCCGCCGCTTCCCGGCCGGTCGCCGCCTCGACCACCTTATGTCCCGCACCCTGCAACGTCATGGCCATGAGCTGCCGAAAGGTGTTGTCGTCCTCGATGACGAGAAACCGCGCCATACCGCCAGTGTGGGAATCGCTGGCGACTTGGCCAGCCCGCTTCGCCTCGAACTGGCCGAACGTTCCCGGATTGAAGCGCCGCCGGTACTTCACCCACGATGGCGTCATGCGTTTTCTCTGCGCCGTCGTCATTACCCTTTTGCTGGCCGGTCGGGCGCTGGCGGCACCGCGCAGTCCCTATCAACCGACGGCCGAGAGCGGCATCCGGCCGCCCGGCGCGGCGCCCGCCGGCATGGTCTGGATTCCCGGGGGCGAGTTTTCGATGGGAACCGACGACCCGACGCGCGAAGTCTGCGGCGGTCCCGACACGATGCCGGACGCGCGGCCAATTCACCGGGTGGCCGTCGACCCGTTCTGGATGGACGTCACGGAAGTCACGAATGAGCAGTTTGCGCGGTTCGTGGCCGCGACCGGTTACGTCACCGCGGCGGAGAAAAAACCAAAGGCCGAGGATTATCCCGGCGCGCAGCCTGAACTCCTGGTGCCCGGTTCCGTGGTGTTCACTCCGCCGAAAACCGCCGTGCCCCTCGACCAGCCGCTCGCGTGGTGGAGTTATGTCCCCGGTGCTGACTGGCGCCATCCGGAGGGACCGAAGAGCAATCTGTCCGGACGCGAGCAACACCCGGTGGTCCACGTCGATTACGCCGATGCCGAGGCGTATGCGCGCTGGGCGGGCAAGCGACTGCCGACCGAGGCGGAATGGGAATTCGCGGCGCGCGGCGGAGAGGCGGGGGAGCGTTATCCGTGGGGCGACGAGCTGCAGCCGGGCGGAAAATGGCAGGCCAATATTTTTCAGGGCACGTTTCCGAACCAGAACACCCGTGCCGATGGGTACGCGAGCACCGCGCCGGTCGGCCATTTCGCCGCGAACCGCTACGGCCTGCGCGACGTGGCCGGCAACGTCTGGGAATGGTGCAGCGACTGGTATCGTCCCGACACGTATGCGATCCAGGTCGCGGACGCCAAGGGAGCCGTGGTGCGCAATCCGCACGGACCCGAGCGCCACGACAGCTACGATCCGGCGGAGCCGGGAATTCCCAAGCGCGTGCAACGCGGCGGTTCGTTTCTCTGCACCGACCAGTACTGCACCCGCTACATGGTCGGTTCGCGCGGCAAAGGCGCCGTCGACACGGGGAGCAATCACGTCGGCTTCCGTTGCGTGATGGATCCGAAGTAGCGCGCTAAGTACGGCAGTCGGGATTGCGGTTCGGGGTAGCGCGGTGCTTTAGCCCGCGCTCGGACCACTCGGGGTATTCGCAGCGCGGGCTGAAGCCTCGCGCTACCCCAGGCCGTGCCACGCCTTGTCAACCGCACCGCGAGCGCGCACGCTCCGGCACCCCATGAACATCGCCCTGCGCTTCGCGGCGTTTCTCGCCCTCGCCACGGTTCTCCATTCCGCGGAAACCCGCACGGAGGTCGTCAAGCCGACCACGCCCGCCGACGACGCCAAACCCAACAGCGTGGCGGTCCCGGACGTCTACGCAATCGAGGGAAAATTCGACCGCGTCGTCATCCTGCGATTCAAGCACCAGGCCGACCTCCTCGAGGGGCTGCAGCGCATGGTCAAGGAACGCGGCATCCGGAACGCCGTGATCCTCGCCGCGATCGGGTCGGTGCGCAGCTACCACATCCACACCGTGAGCAACCGCGAGTTTCCCTCGAAGAACATCTACGTGAAGGAGCCGGTCGCGTCGGCCGACATCACCGGCATGAGTGGCTACGTGATCGACGGCCAGGTCCACCCGCACATTTCGCTCGCGACAAACACGCGGGCCTTCGGCGGGCATCTCGAGGACGGCACGAGCGTGTTCACGTTCGCCGCGGTGACCCTCGGCGTGCTGGCGGACGGCGTCGACCTCAAGCGGCTCGACGACAAGACCTATCGCTAGAGCGACGCCGCGAAGTTTCTCCATGCCCGCCACGCCGAGTCCGTTTCCCCGCCTGCTGCGCGTGCGGCAGGAGTTTCCGCGCCCAGCGGCGCTCGACGTGGAGGCGGCGGTCGCGGCGGAATTTGGAAAACTGAGGTCCCGCATCAAACCCGGCGCCCGGATCGCCGTCGGCGTCGGCAGCCGCGGCATCACCGGATTGAAACGCATCGTCGGCGCGGTGCTCGCCCGGCTCAAGGCGGCGGGCGCGGAGCCGTTCATCTTCCCGGCGATGGGCAGCCACGGCGGCGCGACGCCGGAGGGCCAGCGCGAACTCCTCGCGAGCTACGATGTCACCGAGGAGTCGATGGGCGTGCCGATCCGCGCCTCGCTCGAGGTTCGCCAGGTCGGGACGACCGGCGACGGCAAACCGGTTTTCTGCAGCATCGAGGCCTTGTCGGCCGACGGCATCGTGCTCGTCAACCGGGTGAAGCCGCACACCGACTTCAGCGGAAACCTCGGCAGCGGGTTGCTGAAGATGGCGGTGGTCGGTCTCGGCAAGCGCGCCGGGGCAGCGGCGATGCATCTCGCGGCGAGCGAACTCGGACATGAACACGCGATCCGGACGATGGCTGGCGTGCTGTTGCAGGAAACGCCGCTGCTGGGCGGATTCGCGATCCTCGAAAACCAGTTTCACGAGACGGCACGGATCGTGGCGTTGCCGCGCGAAGAAATGGCGGCGGGGGAGGATGCGCTGCTGGTCGAGGCACGCGCGCTCATGCCGCTGCTGCCATTTGATTCGATCGACCTGCTGATCGTCGACCGCATCGGCAAGAACATCAGCGGGACGGGCATGGATCCCAACGTGATCGCGCGCTCGATCGACGGCTACACCAGCTCCCTGCAGCGGGCGGGGCGGCCGGCGCCGTTCATCCGGCGGATCTTCGTGCGGGACCTGACGCCGGAAACACACGGCAACGCCCTCGGCATCGGGCTGGCGGACCTGACCACCACGCGGCTCGTTCGCGCGACCGACGCGCGGATTACCGGCATCAACGCCCTCACCGCGCTGACGCCGCAGAGCGCCAAGCTGCCGATCGCGTTCGACAGCGACCGCGAGGCGATCGAGCGGGCGCTGGTCTCGCTGCCGCTGCCGGATCCCCGAGCCGCGAAGATCGTGCGCATCGCGGATACGCTTTCGGTCGCAATGCTCGAAATCTCCGAACCGCTCTGGGCGGAGCTGAAGGACCGGCCGGGCATCACGCTGCTGGGCGAAGCGCGCGACATGCAGTTTGATGCCGACGGAAACCTCGCGCCGGAATGAGGGCGTCGGGATCCATGACGTCCGGCTTAACTTTTTCGCTCCGTCACCGGTTGGTTCGCGTCTCGCTCGTCGTCGCGTTGTTTTCCGCTTCCGGCCGCGCGGCGGAACCGGCGCCCGGCGTCGCAGCGAAGCCCGCGATTCCCGCCGCGCAAACGCTCGCGGAATTGCAGGCGCAAATCGCGGCGCACATCACGCAGCCGCGTTTCTCATCGGCGCTATGGGGGGTGAAGGTCGTGTCCCTCGATACGGGGCGGACTCTCTTCGAGCATCATGCCGACCGGTTGATGAGCCCGGCCTCCAACGCCAAACTGTACGTCGCCGCCCTCGCCCTTGACCAGCTGGGTCGCGACTACCGGATCGTGACACCGATCCGGGCCACCGCGGCGCCGGATGTGAACGGCACGATCCACGGTAACCTCGTCATCAGCGGCCGCGGCGACCCGAGCTGGAAATCCGGCGTGGATCGAAAGGAGTTCGTGAAGATCTTCGCGCCGTTCGCGTCGGCGTTGCGCAGTGCGGGCGTGCACCGGATCACGGGCGACGTGATCGCTGACGCCACGTTTTTCCAGGGACCGCCGAACGGGTCCGGCTGGACCGCGGATGATCTCAACGATTACTACGGCGCCGAAATCTCCGCGATCACGCTGGAGGACAATTATGCGGGGCTGCGGATCACTCCCGCGGCGAAGGCCGGCGAAGCCTGTGCGGCGGTTTTTCTCCAGCCGCACACCGGTCTGACGGTCGACAACCGCGCGACGACCACTGCGGCGGGGACGGCGCGAAAAATCGAGGCCGTGCGACTTTTCGGCGAGACGGTGGTGCATGTCTTCGGGTCGCTCCCGACGGGCGGCAAGGAGGAGGTGCTCGACGTCACGGTGCCGCGTCCCGCGACCTGGTTCGCCGCCGCCCTGAAGGATGTACTGGCGCAGGATGGCATTACGGTTGAGGGTGGCGCGCGGAGCGTGCGTTGGCCGGATCCGCCGGCGCTCGGTGCCAATGCCGTGAAGATCGGCGAGGTGTCGTCGCCGCCGCTGCACCAGCTGATCCGCGACTTGATGAAGCCGTCGCAGAATCTCGAAACCGATCTCATCTTCGCGCACATCGGTGAGCTGCGACGCACCGCCGCGACACCCGCCACCCGCACGTCCGAGGAATGCGGCGTGATCGCGCTGCGCGATTTCCTGAAGGCGCGGGGCCTGCCGGCCGACGAGGTTCTCTTCGACGAGGGTTCCGGCCTCTCGCGCAATGACCTGACGACCGCCAATGCGACCGTCGCGCTGCTGAAGTTCATGGCGGCTCATTTCGTGGCTGGCGATTTTTACGACGCGCTGCCGAGTGCCGGTATCGACGGCACCCTGCGCACGCGGATGAAAGGCACCGCCGCCGAAGCAAACGTCCGCGCCAAGACCGGTACGCTGCGCTACGCTAACTCGATCTCCGGCTACGTCACGACCGCCGCCCGCGACCACCTCGCGTTCAGCGTGATGCTCAACCGCAACGTCCAGCCCGCCGGCCGCAATGTGCGCGAGGAGATCGACGACATCGCCGTGATGCTGGCGCGATTTGCGGGGCGGTCGCGAGAGGAGTAGGTCGGGTCTTTGACCTGACCCGTTAGCGGTAGCGCGGTGCTTTAGCTCGCGCTCGGACCACTCAGGTATTCGCAGCGCGGGCTAAAGCACCGCGCTACTTCATTCCATCGACAACCACCTTCGCCACCGTGCGGATGATCGTGGTGTCCTTGGCGTGATCCGTCGTGAAGACCACCAGGACGAACTTGGCGCCATTCGGCAGTTCGATGTACGCCGCGTCGTGCCGCGTCTGGCTGGTCCAGCCGGCCTTCGACCAGAGCTTCGCGCCCGGCGGCAGCGCGGGACCGGTGAACTTCGCCTGGTTGTCGGGATCGGCGTCCTTCGACGCGGGATCGCGCGACAGCAGCGCCATCATCTCGGCGCTGCGGATGGCGGTGATGCATTTGCCGGTGGCGATTTCGGCGAGCAGCCGCGCCGTCGCGTCCGTGGTCAGCGCGTTGCGCTTCGGATCGAACAGTTTCGTCGCCTGCGTTTCCCGGCCATACGGCCCGTCGCCCCACGGCTTCTTGCTTACGTTGATGCCCTCATAACCCAGCGATGTGAAGTAGCGGTTCACGGCATTGCGTTTCTCGAACCAGACCTTGAGTTCGGGTTCCGGCAGCTCGGGACCGCTGGTCGTGCCGGTGAGGAGATCCACGATGTAGCTGGTCGCATCGTTCGACGAATCGACGATCATGTCCTGCATCGCCCGGCGCAGCTCCGGAGTGTCGGCCAGTTTGCCGTCCTCCATCCAGCGATGCGCCGCCGCGAGGTAGAACAGCTTGATCACGCTCGCCGGGTAGGTCGGGACATCACCGCGCACCGCCGCATGGACGGGCTTGGCCGAGTCGCGCAGGTCGAGAAGGGTGATGGCGAGCTGATCCGGCTTCAGTTGCTGGTCGCGAAACTGTTCGAGCGTCGTGTGCGCCGCGCGGTCGGTCAGCGCCTGGAGGAGATTGACTTCGGCGCCATTGACAGCGGCGTTCACCAGAAGCGGGACGCCGCAGAGAAACAGCGCGCGCAGGGGAGGGGGCATATGGCAAGCGAAGCAATTGCCGGCGCGTGCGGCAATCGCAGGGAGTAGGTCAGGTCTTTGACCTGACCCGGATCGCAATGCGGAACGTCTGAGTCAGGTCGGAGACCTGACCTACTGCAGACACGGTCCGCGACGTCCAAACTTCACTTCGATACTGGAATATGCGCCGCCTGCCGCAGCAACTCGGACTTGGAGATGCCGAGGCGGTGCGCGATGGTATTGAGCCGGACCGCCTCCGCCTGGGTTAACGTCGTCTGCCGGTCGCTGCCATCGCGATCGACCCACTTGATGTGATGGATTCGCTGGCGGGACGCTTTGACCAAGTCGCGCAGAAAGGCGTGTTCGTCATCGGGCAGGTCCATGGAAAAAGAGAAACTCGTCGGGCGGTGCGGAGCGATGACGGAAATCACTCCATCGCCACGAAACGCGGTTCGAAATCCACCGGCAGGCTGCCGAGCTGATCGAGCATCCGCTTCACCTCGGGACGGATCACCACGTATTTGGCGAGCAGCGCCTTGGCGCGCGCGTAGTCGCCGGTGGCCTGCGTCGTCATGATTTCGCGCGTCAACGAGGTGACGCCCGCCTTCACCGCGGCGAGATCGACGCCGAAGGTGCCGTCCGCGGCGACCACGAAACCTTTCGCGTCGAGTAGCCAGTTTACCTGCAACGCCATCCCCTTCGCGTGCGAATCGCTCAGCCCGAAGCGCAAGGTGCGGAACGTCGACGCCAGGAATGTCGTGTACATCGCCCGCTCGTCGCGCTTGTCGAGCACGCCCTTGTCCATGAGCTGCTGCAGCGCCCACAGCCCCGAGATGTCGGCCTTCGCCTCCTCGAGCGCGCCGTTGGTTTCCTTCAGCTCATGGCGCACCGTCGTGTCGCGACCGCCCACCTTGATCGCCTGCGGGCCGAGGCCGTGCATCAGCTCGTGCATCAGGATGTGAGTGAAAAAGGGATCGAAGGCGACCTGCCCCTGCTCGGACCGGGCGAGCGCGCGCTGCGAAATCGGCTTCAGGATGTTCGTGAACTTCGCCTCCTGGAAATTTTTCAGCAGCACGCGCTTCGAGCCTTTCTCGGCGACGACCCGTTCATCGTTGGGCAGGTTGAACGCCGCGGTTTGGACGCCGTGATTCCCGTCACCGGCGCAGAACACCACGTTGACTACCCGGATCGGCGAGTACCCGCCAAGCTTCGGCCGGCGGAACTGCGGATCGATCGGCAGGTGATCCTCGAGGTCCTGCAGTTGCGCGCTGAACCGGGCCAGCTTGCCGGTTTCGTTTTCGTCGGTGACGCCGATGAATGCCTCGAAGGCCGCCTTGTAGTTGAACCACTCGTCCTCGTACGTCTCGTAGGGGCCGATCGTCGGTTCGATGGAGGCGTTCAACTCCATCCAGGCGACGTCGCTTTCGTAATAGTCGTTCGTGAGAAACGCCTTCGCCCGCGTCTCCAGGTAGCGTTTCAACGTGGGCTGCTGCGTCGCCGCCGCCGCTTCGCGCAGGAGCCGCGCCATGTGTTCCAGTTCACCCTGGTACTCGATGCTGTAGGGCACGCTGGATAGTGCGCCCCCGGGTGTGCGGCGAATGGTGGTGAAGAAACCGCTGGCCACCATGTGTTGCTCCGGCGTCAGGGTCTTCATCCACGATTCGATTTCCTCACGGGTGCTGTCGGCCGGATAGAAGTTGCCGCCCGCCGGCTTCGCATTCGCGCCGGGCAGGAACGGCGCGTTTTCGTCGAGGCTGGACCACGGTCCCGCGTTCAGCCGGAAAAAATGCAGCCGTGCGCGACCGAGGGGCGTTTCGTCGCGGACGAGCTGCTGGAGCCACGCTTCGCTCAACGGCGAGCGTTGACGGAGAAAGAGCGCGTCGCAGATCTTCGCCGCCTCCACCATCTTCGCGAGGGCGGTGCGCTCGTTCGGCGGGAGCTTCGAGATGTCGACGCGGACATCGACCGGCACGAACCGCGCGGTCATCGCCTTCAGCCGGGCCTCGCCGGGCATTGCAGGAGAGGTTTCAGCGGCACGCGCGACCACCGGAGTGCCTAGTAGGAGAACAAACGCGACCGAGGCGAAAGCTTTCATGCTGCGTGAATTCGGACGGTCGCCGCGCCGAGTCAAGGAGCGGCCGCAAAAGGCACACTTAGGAATCCGTAGGAAGTTTTCCTCCCTCCGGCGCAGGGTTTTGGACAAACGCGACCATCCGCCGTTTGCAGTGCCTGGGTTTCGGCGCAAATAGGAGGTCCGCCAGGCCCAGTGTGGTCAGCAGGCGCCCCATCCGGGTGCGTCGGCGGAACTATGTTGCGACACAAGCTGTTCCCGGCCCTCGCCTTCTTCGCTGCCTGTATTCTTCAACCCTCCGCGGCCTTCGCGGTGGACGACACTTGGGACTATAGCGTGCAAGTCAGCGCGACGGTCCAGAACAGCCCCGCCGCCATCACGCTGGCGTGGCCGCAGGATTCGAACGGCACACCCAGTGGTTATGCCGTTTCGCGCAAGGCTCCGGGCGCGACCACCTGGGGCACGGCCGTGAATCTTCCCGGCAGCGCCACCAGCTACACGGACACGTCGGTCAGCGCCGGTACCGCTTACGAGTATCGCATCGTGAAATCGGCGGGCGGTTACACGGGCTATGGTTACATCCAGGCCGGCATTGCTGCACCGCTGGTTGATCAGCGCGGCAAGGTCGTGCTGCTGATCGACGACACCATGGCGACCCCGCTGGCAAATGAGCTCGCGCGCCTTGAGCAGGATCTCGCGGGTGACGGCTGGACCGTGCTGCGGCATAACGTTGCGCGCACCGCGTCGCCCGTCGCCATCAAGGCGACCATCAAGGCCGACTACAATGCCGACCCGGCCAACGTGAAATCGGTTTTCCTCTTCGGACACGTGCCGGTGCCGTACTCGGGCCAGCTCAATCCCGACGGCCACTCCGATCACGTCGGCGCCTGGCCGGCGGACGTCTACTACGGCGACATGGACGGCAACTGGACCGACTCGTCGGTGAATTTCACCCAGACGACCCGCCCCGACGCCGCGGACAACGCGCGCCTCACGAACGTCCCTGGCGACGGCAAGTTCGACCAGACGCAGATTCCCTCGGCGGTTGAACTGCAGGTCGGCCGCGTCGATCTCGCGAACATGCCGGGTGATGATTACTGGGACGTTCCGGCGGTGATCCCGAGTGAGACGGAACTGCTCCGTCGCTACCTGACCAAGGATCACAATTTCCGTCATCGCATCACCACCACCGTCCGACGCGCACTGGTCGGCGACTATCTCGGCATCTTCGGTGGCGAGGCATTTGCCGCCAGCGGCTTCCGCAGTTTTGCGCCGCTCGTGGGCGCGGAAAACATCCGGAATCTTTCACGCGAGACCAACGGCCAGGAAGGCGTCTGGATTCCCGAGACCTCCGCCAACGACTATCTGCTCGTGTCCGCGGCGGCTTACGCCGGTTACGGCGCGATCCACAGTCTTGGCAGCGGCGGCCCGGCGAAAGCCGCGCCCGTGCACGAGTTCATCAGTCGCGACGCCCGCGGCATCATCACGATGCTTTTCGGCAGCTGGCATGGCGACTGGGACCACGCCGACAACGTGCTCCGCGCGCCGCTCGCGAACTACCACGGGCTCGTGTCGATGTGGTCGGGGCGTCCGCACTGGTTTCTCCATCCCCTCGGCCTCGGCGAAACGGTCGGCTACGCCGCTCGGCTGACGCAGAACAACAACGGCCTGTACGAGAACCAGCGGAATAATTCGGCCAACCTCATTCACATCGCACTGATGGGTGATCCTACCTTGCGCATCCACCCGGTTGCGCCTGTCACCAATCTTTCCGCGGTGTCGGCTGCCGGCGCGACCGTGCTGAACTGGTCGGCGTCGCCGGATTCGGACCTCGTGGGTTACCACGTCTATCGCGCTGCGTCCGTGAGCGGTCCCTTCACGCGGCTGACCGGCTCGCCGGTGGGGCTGACGACTTTCGCCGATGCGGGCGGTTCGGCCGGTGCGGTCTACATGGTCCGCGCCGTGAAGCTCGAGACCTCGCCCAGCGGAACGTATTACAACGCGAGCCAAGGCGTGTTCTGGAACGCGCCGGCCGTTTCGGGCAAGGTCACGGGTGCGGCGGTCGAGATCGGGACCGACATCCGCCATTCCAACGGGAATATCTACGACCAGATCCTCATGACCGGTGCGAATGCCACGGTGACGGCCGATCCGGGCCAGATCACGCGCGTCTCATTCGTTGATCTCACCGACGACATCGTGCAGGTCGAGTTCAGCGGGGTGGGCGCGCTCACGATCACGCTCGACAACCTTTCGGGCCCGGCGCCGGCGGCAAATTACAACCAGCCGTCCATCGCCTACATGAAGGGCCACGCCCGGATCGCGATCGCGGGTGCCGATGAATCGACGAATGTGTCGGTGTTCAGCGTCGGCCGCATCACCGCGGTCAATCAGGCGCTGTTCCGCGACGGCGTGAACTACGACGGCTTCGCGGACGTGCATTCGATCAACATCGCCAGCGCCAACGGGAAGTTCGGCGGCGTGTGGGCCGGCAACGCAAGCTTCCTCGGCACCGGCGAACTCACTGGCGTGATCGCGCCCAACGTGACCTTCGTCGGTCCGTTGATTGTCAACGACGTCGCCGCGTCCGCCTCCGCGCGTCCGCGCCTCGCCGTTTCCGCTGTCGCCGATGCGCGGGTCGCGGGTGGCGACCTGACGCAGCCCAACGGCCGCAACTTCGGCGTCAGCGGCATTGGGACGCTTCATATGACCGCGGGGTCGGACTCGCACGGACGGACGTTGCCGCCCGGCCAGACGTCGGTGAATTTCGACACGCTCGACGGCAAACCCTGGCCGTATCTGAGCAACTGACGCCGGAAATAAGAAATCTCCCGTAGGGGCGCCGCGCCGGCGCCCGCGAAGCCGCATCGGAATTGCATTCGCGGGCGTCGACGAGCGACGCCCCTTTGCTTTTGTGGCGCGCATCGACGGAGAAATGTGATTCGCGCCAAGTCGACGGGAACACTGCGCGTGCGTTGCGGACTCTGACGGCATGGAGTTTTATGCTGCTGAGATCGTGGCGGTGGACGCGGAATCCGCGACCGCCCGGATGGAGTCGACGGGAAAGCAAATCGTTTTTCGGCATGGCGACTACAACGCGGTGCCTGCGGACATGAGGATGGTGGGCGTGCGGGGATACATTTCGTTTCCGAAGGCGCCGCCGGTGTTCACCCGGAACGCGAAAGAGATGCTGCGCAACCGCGCGGCTTGATCGAGTAGGTCAGGTCTTCGACCTGATCCTGAAGCCAGTTCGGAACGACCGGGTCAGGTCGAAGACCTGACCTACTTTTTCCGCCTGTAAACTCCCGCTTCGCTCTGTTCTCTTGGGTTTCGTCCCCATGAAACCCCTTGGTATCGGCCTGGTCGGCGCCCGCTACGGCGCGAGGATGCATCTCGCAAACTATGCGGCGCTGCCGGCGGGTTCGGTCGAAATCCGGGGAGTCTGCTCACGCACCATGGACAGCGCCGAGGCCCTGGCGCGGGATTTCAAGATCCCGTTCGTCACCGATGACTTCGCGGCGCTGCTCGCGCGGAAGGATATCGAGGTCATCGATCTCTGCGTCCCGCCGGCGCTCCACCATGAGTTCGCCATCCGGGCGGCGGAGGCCGGCAAGCACATCATCATGGAGAAACCGCTCACGGGCTATTTCGGTGCGCCGGGCGATCGCGAACCAATCGGCCGGCATGTGTCGCGGGCCACGATGCGCGATGGCGCGCGGCGCAACGCCGAGGCCGTGCGCGAGGCGGTGCACCGCAGCGGCGTGCGGTTCTGCTACGCCGAAAACTGGGTCTACTCGCCGCCGATCACCAAGATGCGGCGGCTGATCGCCGCGGCGAAGGGTTCGGTGCTCGAGTTGCGCGCCGAGGAAAATCATTCGGGTTCCAACTCGGTTTTTTCCCGCGACTGGAAATCCACCGGCGGCGGGGCGCTGCTCCGCATGGGCGTGCACTCGGTCGGCGCAGTGCTACAGTTGAAAATCTGGGAAGGCGAGGCCCGGCGCGGCGCAGGCGGGGGCATCCGGCCGGTGTCGGTGGTCGCCGACACGGCCGACCTCGTTCACACCGACGCCGCGGATCGTGCCCGGGCCGCCGGCGCCCATCGCTGGATCAGCGCCAATCCGGTCGACGTCGAGAACTGGGCGAACCTCGTGATCGCGTTTGAGGACGGCACGCGGGGCAGCGTGCTGGTGTCCGATAACGGCTTGGGCGGATTGAACACCCGTGTGACGGCGTTCATGACCGACGGCGTGATCAAGGCGAACATCACCGGCAACGACGCCCTGGAGACCTACGCTCCGGACGCGGCCGTGTTTCAGGACGAGTATTTCACCGAAAAACTCGAGACCCGCTCCGGTTGGAACCGGCCGAGCTGCGATGAGGACTGGTTCCGCGGGTTTGCGCAGGAGATCGCCGATTTCGTCGGCGCGATTCGCGAAAATCGCGAACCGCAGTCGGGCATCGACCTCGCGGTCGACTGCGTGAACGTGATCTACGCCGGCTACGTCTCCGCCGAAGAAGGCCGCCGTGTGAGCCTGAAGTAGCGCGGAGCTTCAGCCCGCGCTGCGAGCACGCTGAGTGGTCCGAGCGCGGGCTGAAGCACCGCGCTACTACGCCTTCTTTCGGAAAATGATCAGATGCTGCCGCGGCAGCGTGCGGACGGTGGTGACATACTCGAGGGGCTGGGCGGTCATTTCCAATTTCACCTGCGCCTCGGTCATTTTGTGCAGCGGCTTGATCGGCACCTCGGGATCCTCGCCGCGATATTCGACGAAAGCGACGCGGCCGCCGGGTTTCAGGCTCCGGCAGATCGCCGCCATCATTTCCGCCGGGTGACTGCACTCATGGTAGACATCGACGAGGATCGCGAGGTCGACCGGCTGCGGCAGCTTCGGGTCCTCGATGGTGCCGCGCACGCCAACGACGTTGGTCACGCGGCGCTCCTTCATCTTCGCCGCGAGCTGCTCGAGCATCTCCGGCTGGATTTCCTCGCCATAGACGATGCCCTTTGGCCCGACCGCGCGCGCCAGCCGCCACGAAAAATATCCCGTGCCGCAGCCGATGTCCGCGACGACATCACCGGGCTTCAGCCGCAGCGCCTCGATCACCAGGTCGGGCCGCTCCTCATCGTCGCGTTCCGGCCGATCGAGCCACGGCGCACCCTCGTGGGTCATGAAATGCGCAATCTCGCGTCCAAAATAAAATTTTCCAAGGCCATCGCGGGTCTTCGGACCCGAGGTGTAAGGCGATGCGGGTGCCTCGGCGGCGCCGATTGCCGCGACACTCGCAAGCCAGGCCAGCGCGAGGATCGTGCTGGCGACTCGCTGGCGGAGGAACGGGGGCGAGTGCATCCGAATCCGGGAAGCCTGGCCGGTCCGTCGCGGAATGCGAGCGAGTAGGTCAGGTCTTCGACCTGACCAAATGGTTTCAAAACGGTTTCCGGGTCAGGTCAGAGACCTGACCTACTTCTTAACGCCGCCGCGACGCAGGACGCGGCGTGGCTCGCGACGCGGGCGATTTGCGACCCGCCCGGGCCGGCGCGCGCTTGCCGCCGCGCGTCGTCTTGCCCTTGCCGGCGCGATCCATCCGCGGGGCGGAGAAGCCGATTTCGTGACGCTGATTGAAAACGCGACGACGGCTCGCGTTGCGGGATCGGGTTTGTGTGGCCATGTCATTCAGACCGCGCGAAATGCCCATGGTGCGATCTCCGGCGGCGGCACGGCGGTCCGCGCCCACTGCCGCTATTTCGCGGCGGCGACGTCGGTGACGGCCCGGTAGACGAATTCGATGAAAGGTCGAATGCCGGCGATCTGGACGCGCTCGTCGTTGCCGTGCGCGCGGCTCCCCTCGCTGCCAGGCCGGCTGACCGAGCCGAGTCCGTAGGCGTGGACGCCCTTCGCGCGCAGGTAGGACGAGTCGGTCGCGCCGGTCAGCATGGTGGGCAGCACCGGGGCGTTGGGGAAAACCGCCTGTTGTGCCCGCTCGAGCGAAGCAAACATGTCCGACTCCAGCGGCGAGGGTGGCGTGGACGGCCAGTTGCCGACATTTTCCGCGGGCGTGATGGTCACGGCCGGGTCGTCGACGATCCGGTTGAGCTGGTTGATGAACGCCGGCATGTCCTCGTCCGGCAGCGCGCGCACGTCGAGCGTCGCGAGGGCGTCGCCGGGGATGACGTTGAACTTGAATCCCGCCTTGAACACGTTCGGCGAGATCGAGGTGCGCAGCATCGAATTGTAGAGCAGCAACCGATCAGTCTTGCGCATGATTTCCTGCACCGCCGGGCCGACCACCGGGTCGTTGAAATGCGTGTAGAGCCACGCGTCCTCCGGCGAGCTGATTTTCGCCAGCCGCTCGAAGAACGGACGGGTGGTGACGTTCAGGCGCACGGGCGGCTGCCAGGCGGCGATCCTGGAAATCGCGTTGGCGACGTGCACCACGGCGTTGTCCGGGCGGGGCACCGAACCGTGACCGCTGGTGCCGGACGCGGAGACGAACAGCGTGCGGGGGCTCTTTTCGCTCGTCGCGACGCCGACGTACTTGATCTTCCCGTCCTCCTCGAGGATGCCGCCGCCCTCGTTCAATGCGAATTCGCAGGCGATCTTGTTCCAGTGATTCGCGATCAGGTATTTGACGCCGGTGCTGCCTGCCTCCTCGTCGGCCTCGGCGACGTAGATCACATCGCGGTCCAGCGGCACCTTCAGCCGCTTCAGCAGGATGAAGACCTCGAGACAAACGGTCGTCATGCATTTGTCGTCCGAGGCGCCGCGGCCGTACAGGTAGCCGTCCTTGATGACCCCCGCGAACGGATCCACGGTCCATTTCTCGCGTTCGACGCCGACCACATCGGTGTGGCCCATGAGCAGGAGCGGCTTCTTTTTCCCGTTGCCCTTGAGTCGCGCGATAAGATTGCCGCGCGCCGGGTCGGCGGAAACGATTTCTGACGCGATGCCTTCGCGATCGAGGAGGCCCTTGAGAAACTGGGCACCGCGCGTCTCGTTGCCCGGCGGGTTCATCGTTTCGACGCGAACGAAGGCCGCCAGATTCTCCACAACTTCCTTGTGCGCGGCGTCGTAGTCCGGAGTGGCCGCGATGGCGGTGAAGGCCGTTGCCAACGGGGCGAGAATAACAATGCGGCTGACCAATGGAATTCGCATGGGGGTCGCCAATGATGGAATCCATCCGCTTGGGCCGCAAGCTCGTGCGAGGCCTGAGCTGCGTCGGGTAGGCGTTTTCGGAAGAAATGTAGGGTTCGACCCCAAGGCGGCCGGGCGGCCGGCCCGGTAGCATTGTGGTTCAACCCCACAATGTTTCCACGTTTCTGCGTCTTTGCCCGCGGGCTCATCCTGCTGAGCGCCGCTGGTTTCCTCGCCGGGATCGCGCGGGCCCAGACCTTCAACTACCTCACGTCGATTGGCGATGTGGGCAATCCGACCGGCGTCAGTCTGGATGTCATCGGTGGCATCACCTACCTCTACGTTTCCGACCACAACGGCGGCCGGGTCTTCAAGTACAACCTCGCCACCGGGGCGCGGACCCAAATCGGGTTTCCTGGCCGCGGCCAGGGGCAGTTTGTCTGGCCGGACGCGATCGCGATCGAGCCGGTCACGCATGACCTCTACATCCCGGACCGCCAGTTGCACCGCGTGGTGCGCATCAAAAACACGGGTGAGTATGTGATGTCGTGGGGTGGCGATGGAACGGCCACGAACCGTTTCGGCTTTCCGGGTGCGGGCACGGCGCCGGGGCAGTTCAACGAACCGGTGGGCGCGATCATCGACGCCGCCGGCAACCTCTATATTTCCGAACACGAGAATCATCGCGTGCAGAAGTTCCGCATCACGCAGACGAACGGCGCGTGGAACATCGAGGTCCTCAAAATCTGGGGCAGCGGCGGCAGTTCCCCCGGGCAGTTCAACACGCCCTACTGCGTCACCCTCGACGGTGCGGGCAATGTCTGGGTGACCGACGGCTACAACAGCCGCGTGCAGAAATTCACCCCGGACGGCGCGCTGCTCGGCGAGATCAGCATCCGCGGGGCGAACGAGCCTCACCTGGTCTGCACATGGATCACGTTTGACCAGGCGGGCGACTTCTACGTTTCCATCACCAGCGACCCGAACACCGGCGGCGTGCTGCAGAATCAGCGCGTGCAGAAATTCAATGTCGCCGGCACGACGCTGGGTCGCTGGGGGACGTACGGCAGCGAACCCGGGAATTTCAAGCTGCCCTTCGGAATCGCGATCGATCGCGCCACGCACCGCGCGTACGTCGCCGACTGGGACAATGGACGCGTGCAGGTGTTTGACGTGGGCGGATCGACGCCGACTGGCCGGCCCACGATCACGCAGCAACCGCCCAGCCGCGCCGCGGCGGCGGGTTCGCCCACGACTTTCACGACGGGCACCACCTCCGCCAGCGCCACGTTCCAGTGGCAGCTCAACGGAGCCAACCTTGCCGGCGCCACCGGATCGACCCTCACGATCGGCAACGTGCAGCCCGCGAACGCCGGCGTCTACACCGCAGTGGTGACCGACAACGGCCAGTCATCGGTCACCAATCCCGCGATCCTTGCCGTGACGTCGACTGCCAAGGTGACGGGGGCCGGCTCCGAGGTCGGCCCCAATATCCGGCATCCGAACGGAAACATCTACGATCAGATCCTCCTGCAGGGCGCGGCCGCTACGGTGACGGCTGACCCAGGCCAGGTGGTGCGGATGTCGTACGAGGATCTCAACCACGACATCGTCCAGGTGGAGTTTTCCGGAGCCGGCGCCCTGACCCTGACGCTCGACAACGCGAGCGGACCGGCGACGGCGCAGAACTACAATCAGCCCGGCGTCACCTACATGCGCGGTCACGGCAGCGTGGTGATCGCGGGCGCTGATGAGAGCACCAACGTGTCGGTCTTCAGCGTCGGCCGCGCGAACGCGGTCGACCAGACTCTCTTCCGCAGCGACGTGACCTACGACGGCTGGGCGGACATCGCCAGCGTCGCGATTCTCAGCGTCAACGGGAAATTCGGCGGCGTGCGCACGGGCAACACCACCTTCAGTGGGACCCGCAGCTCCGTCGGCCTGCTCGCACCGGGTGTGGCGTTCACCGGTCCCGTGGTGCTCGGCGATATCGCCGCCGCCGATGCCGCGCAGCCGGTATTGCTGCTCGGAAGCAGCGTCGAGGCGAGCGTCGCCGGAGGCGACATGGCGCAGCTCAACGCGCGGCCGATTCAGGTGAGCGGCATCAATCAGCTTCGATTTGTCGGTGGAACCTCGTCGCAGGGCACCACCATCGCCCCGCAGCAAAACGCCGGTCGCTTTGAGCGTGATGGCGTGGATGTGACGAGCCAGATTGTGGCGGGTCCGTAGGTTGGCCGGCTTGGAGTAGCGCGGTGCTTCAGCCCGCGCTGCGAATACCCTGAGTGGTCCCAGCGCGAGCTAAAGCACCGCGCTACCACTTCGGCGCACGATGAGATGCCGTGCCAAACGGCAACCCTAATTTTGGGGAATCCGGAGGCTTGGCGATCGACGCCGCAGCAGGCGTGTTGGTTGACGCGGAAAATTGCGCGCAAGCGCGACGCATCAACTCATGCCACCTGCTTCAATTCTTCTCCGGGCGCTCGCTGCAGCCGCAACCGCGATCGTTGTGGCGGGAAAATTGCCCGCGCAGCCCGCCGCCCTGACCGCGCTCGTCCGTCATGCGCCGACGTTGAGCGGCACCATCGACGGGTCCGTGCAGCAGATGACCGCGGAATCCGTGACCCTCAACGGCGGCGCGGTGGTCACCGGCGACCTTTTCATCCCGGGCCTGCCCGCGGTTCGGTTGAACGGACATCCGGATTACGCCGGTACCATCGACGGGATGGGCGCGGCCTCGCCGGCGAACCATCAGGTCACGCTCAACGGCAATGCCGGTTTGCGTCACGTAATCCGGAGAACCGATCCGGCGATGCTGCCAGCGGTCGCAGCGCCAGCTCTTCCAGCGGGCCGTGTCGATGTCGCGATCGGGTCGGCGGGGCAGGCCATCGGCACGTTCACAGCACTGCGCAATCTGACGCTAAACGATGGCGCCGGCCTGCGCGCCATCCCGGCTGGCGTCTACGGCGAGTTCACCGCGAATGGAAACGCCGGGTTCGTATTGGGAATCGCCGGTGCGACGCAGCCGATCGCGTATGACTTTCAGCGGTTCACGCTGAACGGCCAAAGCCGCCTTGAGGTTGTCGGGCCGGTAATCGTGACCGTGGCCAATGGCGTCACGGTCAACGGATCGTTCGGCACGGCGGGACACACGACGTGGCTGAGGGTCAACGTCGCATCGGGCGGCCTCACGATGAATGGCAGCGCAACGGGGAACGCATTCGTCAACGCACCGACTGGAACGGTGACGCTCAACGGCCACTCCGAGCTAATGGGTGGTGTCCGCTGCGACCGGCTTGTGGTCAACGGAACCAGCCGGCTGCGCCTCGAGGCCGATCGACCGCCGAATCAACCGCCGTTGATCACGCTCACGTCGCCGGTCGACGGCACAGTTCTGACTACGCCTGCGAAGATGACGCTCGTTGCTGCCGCCACCGATCCCGACGGATCCGTGGCGAAGGTCGAATTCTTCGAGCACGGGACGAAACTCGGAGAAGACGCGACGCCGCCGTTCGAGTTCGAGTGGGCGAACATCCCGCCCGGCAGTTACGTCCTGACGGCGCGGGCGGTGGATACCATGGGCGGCAGCGCCGTTTCCGCGCCGGTGAATTTGGTTGTTCGGTCCGTCCTGCCTTACTTCACCAGTTTTGAAGCAGATCAGGGGTACACGCTTGGCGCCCTTCGCGGGCAGGGAGGCTGGACCGCGGAAGGAAACGTGCTCGTCGCGGACGTTGCCGGAGCCGAGGGCGATCGTGCGATGGTCCTGGAGGGTGGAACCCCGGCCGAAGCTGTGCAGACGCTCCCGGAATATCGTCCGGAGCCGATCGTGTTTGCCGACGTGTTTGCGAAGCCTCGGGCAGGATCAACGCCCGACTCGGCGGCGATTCTGGATGTCGGATTCGGCCAGGTTGCGTTTGTCGAAAACGGAGCACGCGGGGAGGTCTACCTTCTTCAAGGTGACGGAGTCGGCGGCGCGACCTGGGAAAGGGCGGGTTTTACCTCGGTCGTCGGCTCCGACGGCGCCTGCGCGTCGTGGATCCGGCTGACGTTGCGCGGAGACTTCAGCGCCCGCACCTGGGACTTTTTTGGTGACGGACGATTGATTGCGGCCGATCGCTGCTTCTGTCGCGACTTCCAGACGCCGCTCCGGGCGGTGAGACTCATGGGTTCGTCGAGCGGGGAGACGGCCTTCGATGATGTCTACATCGGATTCGACAACCCGCTGTTCGCCGATGCAGACAAGGATGGAATCGATGACGCCTGGGAACGGGCGAACGGCCTGAACCCGGAGGTGAACGACCGGATGGGAGATCGTGACGCGGATGGCATATCGAATCTCGCCGAATATCTGCGCGGGACTCGCGCCGACCTGGCCGACACCGATGGAGACGGTATGACGGACGGGTACGAGGTGGCCGCTGGCCGCAATCCTCTGGTCGGCGCGGTCGCGGACTCCACCGGGGTTGTGAACCTGCGCGTGTATCTGCCGACGCAATAACCCACGAACTTATGCGCCGACAGATCATCCTGTTTCTTCTCGTTTCGCAGCTCGCGCTTGAATGGGTGAACCGAGTTTGCGCGCAGCCATGCGATCCAGCCACCCCGCTTAAGCCCGAATACCTGGTGCTCGCGCAGCAGACCGCGAGGGCGACGCTCATCGGCTTCAGCGAGCTAACCACTCCGGCCGCACCTCCCCGAAAGTTCCGGAGGGAAAAAATCTCCGGCACGATGACGGTCGGAAACTGGGGCAATGCAGGCTGTCCCATTCCGGATTACGCGCCGTCGTACGGCGAGGGCGGTTCATTGCAGGCGCTGCCGGGCGACCCGTTCTATGTGACATGGTCGGCGGCGTTTGTACCCGTGGCGGAGGCGGCCGACGGCAGCGTCAACTTCAAGGCCACCACGTTTGGCCAGCATATCAATCCGGGCGGAGGCCCGCCGCAGCCGTTTGACGTGTTTATTTATGTCGGCGGAGCGCAGTCAGGCAATTTCGACGACGTCATCGTCGCGAACGGCAACATCGTCACCCTGCGCCCAAACGCCTCGGCGCCTTACACCGTCTTCGCGTTCAGCAACGCGTTGTTTGGGGCCGCACTGCCGGTGCATTCCGCCGTCATCATGGGTCCGCGCATTCCCCAGACGCGGGACGTTTGGGATTTCGTCCGCGAATACGACGGCGCAGATCCGACGGGCGCGACTTTCGTCACCGATAAGGATTCCAGCGTTCACTATTCGGGGACATCAGCCACCTTTCCATTTGCCGACGGCGTGGCCGCAGGTGCAGTGAGCGAGGCGGGGTATGCTGGTCTTGTTGCCGAGGCACTGAGCGCGACGAGCCGTCGCCTTTCCGGTACCGGGCTTTGTCGCGTCGATAGCTTGGGAACCCGGAGGGCCGTGGGCGCCGTCGAGACGGTGCTGTCCGTCGAAGATACCGACGAAGACGCCGCCCAGCGGGCGAGGTATGTTCCTGGCGCCGTTCCCGTGGCGTATCGTACGCGACGTGCAACCGGCTTCGAATTTGACCTCGCACGGGTCGATTACGAGGCGCGGTTCCGTTTTCCCTGCAAAGGCCAGTACGTGATTCTGGTTCGCTATTCGGTGAAACCGCATGGATCGGACGACCCGGGCGTGCGGCAGGTCGCGTCGCGGGTGATGTCGTTTCCGGAAGGAGTCCAAACCGTCACCGGTCGCGTTGAGATCGGCCGCGGGGACCATCCGGAACTGAACGAGCTTGATGTCGACTACACGATCGAAGGGCTGGAAGCTCAATCGCTCTGCCCGGCGGGAGAACCGGGCGGACTGTCGGCGAGGCTCGGCAGTGTCCACGTGCAACTATCCCTCGGGCGGGCCAGCGGAGACACCGCGGCGGGCGAGTTGCGCCTGGATGCCGAGGAAATCACGTCCGTGCTATTCACTCCGGCAATGCTGACGCTCGCGGCGCCGACGGGTGAAGTGACACAGGCGGTTCGGACCACGAGCGGTGTACTGCGCCAGGTGAGGGCGCCGCAGACATTCGCGGACATTTTGTCGACAGGACCTGCGCGGTATGAGGTGCGCTTTTATTCACCTGCCCAGGTTGGATCATGGGATCCGGCCAACCGGGTCTTCGCCATGAACGGGACGCCGTTTGCGACGTATGTCGTGGAGAATCCGGATGCGGGCGAGGGGCTGACCACGCGATTGCGAATTACCGAAATCCGCGGCGCGTCAACGAGAGTCACGGAATATGCATTCGATGCGATGGCGCGCGAATGGACCCTTGATCAGGGGGGTGGCTTGCGGACGGAATCGACCACCACGGAAACGGTCGGCCGGGCAAATGATACGCTGAAGACCACGACGGTTCGCGATCGTGATGGTGGCGCCGCCAGTTGCGTGGCGCGAACCTACCATGCATTTCCCTGGGGCGAGGAACTGATTCGTGAAGTGGTCGATCCGGACGGCGCGGCCTTGACGACGGACTTCGTGTACTACGACGCCGTGCCCGCGGCGGACCCAAACTATCGTCATCTGCGGCAACGCACGAATGCAGACGGATCGTGGGAACGATTCACCTATGATTCCGCCGGCCGCATCCTGAAAGCCACGCGTCCGTTTCTGAATACAGCGCCCGATGTCTCCGACGATCGGCTTTGCAGGGTGGAGGAGAGGAGTTTCGATCCGCTGCCGGACGCAGACGGGGACAGTTTGCCGGAAGGGTGTGTGGCGACGGTTAGCCGCTGTCAGGGAATCGAGATTTCGCGCGGCTATCGAATTGAGTGGTCGCAGCCCGTGAATATTGGCGCGGATGTCTGCAAGCGTCGAACGGACATCCGCTGCGTCAAGGCCGGTGCGACCTGGGACGCGGCGGACAATTTGAACACTGAAACGCTCGAAATTGCGACCGGCAGCCTGGCGGGCCGTGAGCGCCGGGTGACGAATCCCGACGGTACGGTGACCCTAACCGCCTTCGCGCTCGCCAGCGATGGCCAGCTTGTGACCACAGTCAGCAGCGGCCAGCCCAACGTCGCCCGCGATGACATCATCGACGGACGGCGGACGATTACCGTAACGAGTGCGGGTGGCCAAATCGTCAGCGAGACCGTGACTGACATCGCGACCGGGCTGACTCTAAGCGCCCGGGTTGCCACGGAATTCGATTGGGTCGGGCGCCCGATCCGCATCGAGAGCGCGAACGGTACTTTCACGACGCGAACGTTTGCGTGCTGCGGCCTCGCCTCGCAGCGCGATGAAACGGGTGTGGTGACAACCTACGACCACGATGCGCTGGGCCGACTGACTGAAGTGTCGCGATTGGGCATCCGCACCCGAACTGAATATGATGCCGAAGGCCACGTGCTGAGGATAACCCGGATTGGCGCCGATTCATCGGAAATTGTGCAGGAGAGTAATCGTTATGATCTCGCCGGGCGTCTGATTGAAAAGCGCGACGCCCTCGGACGCTCAACCACGTATATGGAGTTCTTCGATGCAAGTACCGGTCAAACGACCCGCACGACCACGGCCCCCGATGGAGCCACCACGATTGAGGTGTATGCGCGGGATGGCTCGCTGCTGAGCGTAACGGGCTCGGCCGCGGCGCCGCGGCTGGTGGAACACGGAATCGACGCGGACGGACAGTTCCTGAAGGAGACTCGCGTTGGCGCCGACGCCGGCGGCCAGGAAACCACGGGTGAGTGGACGAAGACCTATGTGGACTTCGCCGGACGGACCGCGCGGGTCGTCTATGCCGATGGCGCCGTGGCCAGCCTCCACTACAATGAAGCAGGCCAGTTGGATCGTGAGGTCGACCCCGATGGGGTGACGACGCTCTTTGGCTACAACGCACGCGGGGTCCGCGAAATCGTTGCGATCGACCTGAACGCCAATGGTGGAATCGATTTTGGTGGAGTGGATCGAATCAATCGCGAGACGAGCATGGTCACCACGAAGACCGAGGGCGAATGGTCGTATGTCGTGGAGCGGACCCTGAACGAGGTCTGGCAAACGGAAGGGCAGGACCAGCCGACCACGACCTCGGTCACCGAACAGACCTTGGACGGGTTAAGGTTGTGGCGGACCGTCGATCACCAAACCACCAAAATGGTGACGACACTCGAAGGCGCCGGAGACCGGACGATCACAACGACGACTCCGGACGGGGTCAGATCTTCGGGCACTTTTCATGGCGACCGCCTGATTTCGACGAGCGAGACCACCGCGTCGGGGCTTCAACTGAAGGGCACATCCTATGGCTACGATGCGCATGGCCGGCTGGAAACGGTGACGGATCTGCGCAACGGCGCCGCCACCTGCACCTATTTCGCAGACGATCGGATCGACACGATCACCACGCCCGACCCGGACGAAACTCGCAGCGGTCCCGGTTATGACCCGCAGGTAACTGCTCATGTTTACGACTCCGCCGGTCGCATCACGGAGATGATCGGACCGGACGGCGGGATCGTACACGTGAGCTACTGGCCCACCGGGGCCGTCAAGCGAACGTGGGGTGCACGCACGATTCCGACTGAATTCAGTTATGATCCGCAGGGGCGGTTGCAGACGATGACCACGTGGCAGGACTTTCGGGCTGATGCGGGCAAGGCGGTGACGCGTTGGGAATATGATCCGGTTCGCGGGTTTCTGCAGCGGAAACGGTACGTCGACGATACGGGTCCCCACTATTCCCACACGTCCGCCGGCCGGATTCGTTCACGGACCTGGGCGCGGATGCCGGCGGTGACATCGAAGTATGAGTACACGGCCGGGGGCGATCTGGAGAGCATCAGCTATTCCGATTCCACACCGGGTGTCGCCATCAATTACGACCGTACAGGTCGGCCAAGCAGCATCCGGGATGGCTCGGGCTGGAGAACACTCGACTATCACACTTCCGGTCAACTTGCGCGGGAAACCTACCTGTCAGGACCATTCGCGGGTACGACGGTCGGCCGAACATTTGATGCATTGAACCGGCTGAGCGAACTGGCGGTGGCCGGCGTCGCCACAACCTCGTTCACCTATGATGCGGCGTCGCGGCTCGACACCGTCAAGTTCGGCGAAAACACCGCGACCTACGGTTATGGTTTGAAATCTCCGCTGATGGAGAGCCTGGTCTTCAAGAACGCCGGCGTGACGCGGCTGATCACTTCCCGACAGTACGACCACCTGGACCGGCTGACCACGCTTTCGCACAGCGCCGGGGTGAATTCCCCGACGATGGCCTATGCGGCGACGTACAATGCAGCCAATCAGCGCACGCGGACAACGCGCGAGGATGGCAGCTACTGGCGATACGATTACGATCCCCTCGGCCAGCTCGTGGCTGGGAAAAAATTTCTCGCCGATGACCGGCCGGTGCCAGGCTACGACCGTGGCTGGAGTTTCGACGACATCGGCAATCGCGTTGGAGCGAAATCCAACGGCACGACGTCGGATTATGCCGCGAATCTTCTCAACCAATACCTGCGCCGAAGCATACCGGGCGTGATCGATGTGACTGGCGCCGCCGCCGCGGATGCGACCGTCACCATATCTGCGGGCAAAGATTTCCCGCAGCCGGTGGCACGGCAGGGCGAGGCGTTCCACCGTCAGGTTTCGGTCGAAAACGCAATGCGCGCGGTGACGGTCGACGTGAGGGTTTCCGCCGTGAAGAACGCCGTTGGTCCCGCGGGTCAGGACGTGGTGTCCGAGGTCCAGCGGGAAGTACTGGTGCCGAAATCCCCCGAAGCATTCGGTCACGATGCTGACGGCAACCTGACCGACGACGCTCGCTGGCATTATTTTTGGGACGGGGAAAATCGATTGAGTGCACTCGAAACCAGCGAGCAGGCTGCAGCCACGGGCAGGCTGCGCCAACGCATCGAGTACACCTACGATAGTCAGCACCGCCGCGTCTCAAGAAAGGTATCGGTCGCCAACGATGGTGACTGGGTTGTCCAAAGCCATGCGCTTTACGTGTACGATGAGTGGAATGTCCTGGCGGAGTTGGACGCGCTGGGAGGAGGGCGCCCCCAACGGACATTTGCGTGGGGACTCGATCTGAGCGGGACGTTTCAGGGTGCCGGCGGAGTGGGCGGCTTGTTGTTCGCGTCGCTGCCCAGCGAGAATGAAGCGGGCTTGCATGTGCATGCCTGCACTTACGATTCCACGGCGAATGTCATCGGCTTGGTGAGCATGCGCGACGGCCGCGTCAGCGCGACCTACGACTACGACGCCTTTGGTGGTACGCTGCGGACCGAAGGACCGGCGGCGTTAAGCAATCCCTTTCGCTTTTCGACCAAGCGGACCGATCCCGAGACTGGTGACATCTATTTTGGGCATCGGTGCTACGACCCGAACCTTGGCCGGTTCCTGTCGCGCGATCCGCTGCAGGAGGAGGGCGGAGCGAATCTTTTTCAATTCGCAGCCAACGCACCGACCGTCTGGACCGATCCCTTGGGGCTGGCGCTCTACGCGTTCGACGGGACGAATAACGATCGGATTCGGGACGACTGGGCGAAGAAGTCTGAAAACGGGCCGACGAATGTCGCCATTCTCTATGACCTTTATAACGAGCAAAAATCCTATGCGGTTGGGGTCGGAACTAATGATGGCTTGCTGAATCCTCTGGGCCTTGCTGGCGGTCTCGGAGGAAAAGCACGCATTCAGAAGTCACTGAGTGATGCGCAGGGATTTATCACGGCCGGAAACTTGGTGGTAGACATCACTGGCTTCAGCCGGGGCGCCGCTGAAGCGCGTGACTTTGCAAACCAGCTCAAGAAGAAATTTCCCTGCATCAGGATCCGGTGGATGGGGCTGTTTGATACGGTCGCCTCGTTCGGTCTCGGCGGTAACGATATTGATCTGGGGTATGACTTTTCCATTCCCGTAAACGCTTATCGCGTCTTTCATCTGACCGCGGGCGGAGAAAACGGCGAACGACGGAAGTTTTTCCCGCTGATGTCCGTTAAGGCGGGCCCCAGTTCGCCAAACTCCAACCCGAACGTTGACGAAACCGTTTTGGTGGACGCAGCGCACTCGGACGTCGGTGGCGGGTATCGGGAGAACCGGGGCCTCGCGAACTATGCCCTCTTCGTCATGTGGCAGGATGGAAGAAGCAGCGGCGTCCCATTTGATTCAATTCCTTCACGCTACGCCAACTTTGTCGGGACAGAACATGATTCAAGATGGCGCAATGATAGGGCGTATGAATTTTTTCGCGGCAGACGAAAGCGGAAGATTTTTTATTCACCATGAAGCTAAAGACCCTAGTAGTTGTAATACTCGCGATATTTTGCGCCTTCGGTTGCGGAACGCATGACAGTGATGCGTTCTGCGTTGTAGGCATCCAAAATTCATCGTCGCATCGACTTGAAAACGCATTCATTCATTTCGGGAAACGCGAGTGCCGCTGGGGCGTCGTTGGCATTGGAGCCACGGCGACCATTGTTGACTATCCCTACGAAATTACTCCTCAGGCGCTCCTGAGTTGGGACGAAAACGGCCGGACCAGGACCGAAACGGTCGACCTGACACAGTTGTACCGCGCCGCGAGTTCAGGCCGACTGATCTTTCGGGTGCGCGACGACGGTGTGGACGCGCGTGTGGATCCCCATCCGAAGTGGAATTGAACCGCCGCATACCCCGAGCGAGGCACGGAAAACTAATTCGGCTTCTTCAGCAGGCTGACCGACTTGTCGTTCTCGTTCACCCGAACGAGCAGCGCGCCGCCGGAGTCCTGGCCGATTTCGTCGAGGGCGACGGTGGCGAGGATCGGCAGGTATTTCCGCAGGTCGTTGCTCAAGTCGACGGTCGAAAGTTCCACGCTCCAGAGCGTGCGCGGCGGTTCATCGCCGGCGCGCTGCGCTTCGCGCGCCGTGAGCACCAGACGCTTTTCGAGCGGGCCCCGGGCCTCGGACCGAAGATTCGACACATCCGTCTCGGTCGGTACGCCCGCCCGGACGGGTTTTGGCGGCGGCTCGACAATCCCGGCCGCCAACAGACGCGAAACGCGGGGCGGTGCCACCCCGTATTCGAGCTCCACAATCACATCGGCCTTCTCCACCCGCGGCGCCGCGTGCATGCCTTTGGTCTGCAGGGCATTCATCACGATCCGCGAGGCTTCCGCGTAAAGCAGCGTGGAGTCGTCGACCGCGCCGCGCACTGGCACGATGGTAAAGGCCATGCCTTTCTTCAGCGGCTCCACCGCGGTCGCGTTTACTTTCACGACGTGACTCGGTGGCGCGCTCGCGATCGAGCATCCCCACGAGAGCATCAGCACACCGGTCGCAACGAGATGGTTCAGGGGCGCAGGTTTCACGGGTGGTGCCGACACGCATATTCAAACCGCGCGCGGCCACAAGCCTTGGTTCCCTCGCAGCGAGGTCGGTCGCGACCCCGGCCCGAGGTCGGGATTGACCTTAGAAACTTAAGCCGCCGGCGGCGCACGATGCCGGCGTCCCGTGGACTTCTCCAAACTTCCTCCGCCCATCTTCGCCGTGGACGACAGCCCCGACGATTTGTTCTTCCTGAAGCTTCTGCTCACGAAGGCCGGGGTCACCAACCCGGTGGTCACGTTCGACCGCGTCGAGACGATCATGGCCTTCCTCGAGGCCGCCGCGAAGGCACCCCTCGGCGGAGTTCTGCCGCGAGTGGTCTTTACCGATTTGAAAATGCCGCGGATCAACGGCCTCGAGCTGCTGCGCTGGATTCGCCAGCACGAGCAATTGTCCCGGCTTTATGTCGTCCTGCTCACGGGCTCCGGCGAGCCCCGCGACCGGGTGGAGGCGGGACAACTCGCCGTCGATCGCTACCTCGTCAAGTTTCCCTCGCCCGCCGAGATCGCGGATGTCCTCGCCGCCGGCAACTCGCTCAACCTGAAGTGACGCCGCGGTTTTAGACCGGGTCGCCGGAAGTGGCGGTATCGCGACGCACCCCTGGCGCCCACGGGTCCGTGCTTTCCCCGACGCGAGGCTCGTGCGGCCCGCGCATGAGCATGTCTGCCACCACCGTGCCGACCCGCAGCCATTCGTCGTAGTTCAAAAAGCAGTCCGCGCCCGCCTCCCGCGATTCGATCGCTCGATCGATGCCGGAGACCATGATGATGGGCACGCGGGAATTGACGGCCCGCAGCTCCCGGACCAGCTCGACGCCAGGCATTTCCGAGGATCGGTGGAGCACGATCGCGTCGATCGGCTCCTGCTGGGCCAGCGAGACCGCGGTGACCGCGCTGGCGCATTCCACAATCAACACGAGGGGGAACTTCCGGATCAACGTCCGCGTCAACAGGAACCGGCTGTCCGGATTGTCGTCGATCACAATTATCTTCCCCGGGGCGATCATGGGTGGCGCAGACTCGGACACGAACCGTACGCAGTGGTAGCGCAGACCAGCTCGTTTCTCCAGTAGGTTAGTGCCTACCCGCGCCAGCCGGTTGCGAGCGAAGTTCGCACCGTCATCGTCCGACGTATCGAAAGTATCGCGACGCCGGGGGCCGGGCGTCGCCGGTGATTCCCGGGGAAAGACTTGTGTTCATCGGCCCCGCTTGCGGCCCATGCGGTCAACGCGACCGCCGGTGCGCGGTTTTCGCCCCGACCGATCTTCGCCCCAAATCGTCCCCCGCCAAGCAGGGGAAACAAAAATACTTTTTTTACCGCGGCCAAACTCCATGGCGCCCCCTGACTATGGGAACATCGGACGAACGTTGTCAGACGGAATGGAAAATTCCCCCGCTGGGGGCCGCCGGAACCGTCGGTGCCGACGGGGACTTGGGGCGCGATCGACTCATCCGGGACAATTTCCCCGCGAAGTTTCGCGCCTCGGCGCGAATGGGAGTCCGGCCCATGCGGGTATCGGAAAATGCCTCACGGTTGTAATCGATCCCGTCGAACCCGATAGGGCACTTGCCTGTCACAGGGGCATACAGCCCGCGACCCATCAGCCCATTACCACCATGACTAATCTCACAAAACGCGAAATCGTTCTGGAAATCTACCGCAAGTCCGGGTTTCCGCAGAAGCAGATCGTCGACACCGTCCAACAGACGCTCGATATCATCCAGCGCGCGCTGGCCAACGGCCGGAATGTCGAGTTGCGCAATTTTGGCGTGCTCGAAGTGCAGGTGCGCAAACAGCGCATCGGCCGCAATCCCAACAAGCCGGGCGACACCGTCGTCATCCCGCAGCGCGCGGTCGTCCGGTTCAAGTCGGGCAAGATCCTCAAGCAGCAGCTCAAGAAGATCGATCTCGGGTCGATCGGCCGCGGTTCGAAATCGAAGGCCACCGACGGTGACTCGGTCGATGCCCATCCGCTCCGTCAGAGCATGCCGGCGCCCGCCGCCAACAAATAGGCGCAGAGCGGTCGCAACTCTCAGGCCGTTCCGGTATCTGCCGGAACGGCTTTTTTTCGCGCTGCACCCGGTGTGCTCGCGCTACCGATACTCTTCGCCCGTCAGCGCGTTGATGATCTTGAAGTTCTCGACGTGGTAGTTGAGGTCGGCGCGGAACGCCAGTTTCACCCCGAAGAGCTTTTCCATCCGCACCAGCAGGTCGGCGTCCTCGCTGCGGAGCCGCTCGAGGATGCTGGGATGCACCAGCACGCGCAGCGAGTATTCCTTGCCGTCGTTCCGGAGCTGGAGACGCCGCACGACCGACGACAGCTTGCGCTGCAGCTCGACGCTCATCGTCGTCGCGCTTTTCACGATGCCGCGGCCGCGACAATACGGGCAGTCGGTGTAGAGATTCGACGACAATGACTCCTGCTGGCGCTGGCGCGTCATCTGCATGATGCCGAGCTGCGAGATGGGCAGGATGTGGTTCTTCGCCTTGTCGGTCGACATGAGCTCCACCATCTTTTCGTAGATGGCGTTGCGGTGGCGCCGCTCCTTCATGTCGATGAAATCCATGATGATCAGGCCGCCGAGATTGCGGAGCCGGATCTGCCGGGCGATCTCGGCCGCGGCCTCGAGGTTGACCGCGTAGATGACGTTCTTCTCGTCGCCGCCGCGGTTCTTGTGCGAGCCGGTGTTCACGTCGATCGCGATCAGCGCCTCGGTTTCATCGATGATGATCTCGCCGCCCGAGGGAAGCGGCACCTTGCGCTGTCCGGTCTGCTCGATCTGCCGCTCGATGTTGAACCGCTCGAAGATCGGGATACTGTCCTTGTAGAGCGCAATCTTCCCGGCGCTGCGCTTCGAGATCTGCGCCACCAATGCCTGGGTGCGGGAGTGGTCTTCCTTTGAGTCGATCAGCACGCGGTCGACTTCCTCCGTGAGAAAGTCGCGGACGGTGCGCTCGACGAGATCCGGCTCCTGGTACAGGCACGCCGGCGAGCGTTCGCTCTTCATCTTCGTCTGGATGTCCTCCCAGGTCTTGAGGAGGATGTGCAGGTCACGGACAAAATAGCGCGGCTTCTTGCCCTCGCCGGCGGTGCGCACGATCACGCCGACGCCCTCGGGCAGCGTCAGCTCGTTGATGAGCTGCTTGAGCCGTTTGCGCTCGAGCGGATCCTCGATCTTGCGCGAAATGCCGCAGCCCTCGGAGAAGGGCGTGAGGATGAGATACCGACCCGGAATCGAAAGATTGGTCGTGGTCCGCGGGCCCTTGGTGCCGATCGGGCCCTTGGTGACCTGGATGACGATCTCGCTGCCCGGCGGGTAGAGGTTCGGGATGTCCTTGACGGTGGGTTCCGCGGGCCGGTCGGGCTGGTTGCGGCGCTTGTTGACGCGGACGACTTCGACAGACGAGTCGGCGGCCGCGGGCAGCATGTCCCAGTAATGGAGAAACGCGTTCTTGGTATAACCGATGTCGACGAACGCGGCCTTCAGGCCCGGGTCGAGATTCTTGATGCGGCCTTTGTAGATGCCGCCGACCATCCGGTTGTCGGACTCGCGCTCGATCTCGAATTTTTCGAGCCGGCCGTCGACGAGCAGGGCGACGCGTTTTTCCAGCGGCTCGCTGTTGATGATGAGCTCCCGATACGCGCCCTTGTCCTTTTTGAACACGGCGAGGATCTTCTGCAGGAAAGGTCGATTTTTTGCCCGATCGGCGGCGCCGGCCTTCAGTTCGGCTGTGCTGATCTGGACGGAATCCTTTTGCGGAGGTGGATTGACGAGTTCCTCGTCATACTTGTGGTCGTGCGGCGCGCTGGACAGCGGCTGCGGTTGCGGATGATCGCTCATGGCGGGTGTGGGTGTTGGACGCGGCGGCACCCGGTGCGGCAGTCGTGGCGCAGGAAATTCTGGCAGAGCGGTCAATGGCGCCGTCGGATCTCATGTGAAATCCTTTCGGAAGCGCCAGACGCTTTGGACCAGTCCTTGCAGCAAGCAGCAACTGAGCACAAAGGAGCCACCGTAGCTGATGAAGGGAAGCGGTATGCCCGTGATGGGCACCAGCCCGATGGTCATGGCTATGTTCACGAACACATGCACCAGGAACAGCACGGTCACGCCGATGGCGAGGACCATGCCGAACCGGTCCCGAGCGGAACCGGCGATGCGTATGCCATTGAACAAAACCAACCCAAACAGGCCCAGGACCGTGAGGCTTCCCAGAAAACCTTTTTCCTCGGCGATGACCGAGAAGATAAAATCGTTATGCGCGACCGGCCGCGGCAGATAACCCAGTTGCGCCTGCGTACCCTCGGTCCAGCCCTTGCCGGTGAGGCCGCCGCTCCCCACCGTGAGCAGCGATTGCTGGAGGTTGTACGACGGGCCGATTCCCCGGGGATCGATGACATCCGGCGCGGCGAAGGTCAGGATCCGGTTCCGCTGGTACGCATGGAACGGCACGATCGGATTCCCGTCGGTCTCAAACTTCTTCCCGTCCGTGCCGTAGGCGTAGTCGTGCGCGGTCATGAACTTCACGTAACGCACGGAATCCCAAGCCACTAGGCTGACGAGGAGAAGGAACGCACCGAGCGACCCGACGAAAAATCGCGGGGACAACTTGGAGACGTAAAGCATCGAGAACACAATCGGGGGCAAAACAATCACCGATTTCAGGTCGGGCTGCTTCCAGATCAAGAACATGGGCACCCCCACCGCAAGGGCCAATTTCCCCAGTGTCCCAAGCGACTGACGCACCGTGCCGATCTTGGCGTGGATGAGGATGGCGGCGGTGATCAGCAGCACCCCGATCTTCGCCGTCTCCGAAGGCTGGTAGGTGAACGGGCCCAGCTTGATCCAGCGACTGGCGCCCCATTTCTCCGCCGCCCCGCCGCTCACGCCGGGCACGAAGACGACCAGCAGCGGCACTAGGCACGCGAAATAGATCCAGTGCGCCACACTCAGCCAGAACCGGTAATCGATCAGCGAGACCACGACGTAGATCGCGGCACCCACGACGAGGAAAATCACCTGCTTGAACCACTCCTGCCGCAGCAGGGCCAGAATCCCCGTCCCGCCGACATCGGTCGAAAGCTGCGCGGAGTAGATGAATGCGACCCCGAACAGCCCCAATCCCAGCAGCGCCAGCGGGGTCAGGATGTCCCACGTGGTCCGCGTCGTGGTCTTGAAGACGCTGAAATAATCGGTGGGTGCCGGCAGGTTCACGGGGAAGGAGAAGCCCGGACTTCATCCACCGCAACTCCACTGGGCAAGGGCGCAGCTGTTTCGGCCGCCGGTTTTTCGTCCGTCATTTCGGCCGGGTTCTCCTCTTCCTGCTCGTCCGGATCAGGTGCGTTGAGAATTCCCAGCACGCTCCAGAAAAGCACCGCTGCCATCGGTCCTTCGAGAACGACGCCGAAGCAGGCGCTTACGAGAATGGTCCACACCGACGCCCAAAGTCCGAGCGCCGCCCGCGGGGTCGCCGGATCGCGCACCGCCCGCCAGGTTCGGGCGGCGATCACGCCGACGAACACCAGGAGAACCAGCAACCCCACCGCGCCCATCCGGCCAAATGTGCTGACGAGAATGCTGTGCGGGCTTCGGGCCGTGAAGTCTTCGGCCATCTCGGGATTGTACTGGCGGACGAAATTGTGCGCGAGATCGTGTCCGAATCCCAGGCCCAGCGCGGGGTTCTCGCTCACCGTTTCCTCCACGACCGTCCGCCACCAGAACGTGCGGAAGAGGTTGTTGTCGCCCTTCATCACACTTTCCTCGCTGGCATAGCGCCCGCGTCCGAGCGCATCCGTCAGCGAGTAGACGCGCTCAGTCACCGCCCTCAGCTTCTGTTCGGCCCACGGCGTCTCGGTCAATTGCGCCACCGCCGTGATCAACGCCAGGACGGTCACCACGGCCACGACCTGGCCGCCGACAAACCGACGGACGCGGGAGAATGCCAGCCAGATGAGCGCCACGCAGGCGCCGAGGGCCGAGGCGCGATTGTCACCGCCGAGCACGGCAACAAATTCAGCCGTCGCCACCGCGAGCGCGATCCAGCGGAATCGCCCTTCCACCACGAAAGCCAGCACCAGCGCGCTCACCGCGGTGAACGTCAGCGCCAGGTCGCCCTTGAAGAGAATTAGCGGCACACCGCGAAAGGTGAGCACGCTTTGGAAGAAGGTCGGAAACGTGGCGCTCAGCAGCGCCGCGACTGGCGCCGCCATGCTGGCGAGGAGCAGCATTCTCATTAGAAAGCGCCGCCCCGCCGGCTCCGAGGCGAAGGATTGTCCGAGGAAAAAAAACAGCGCGTAGTACACCATCGCGAAATCGCGCACCGCGAGGAATCCGTACTGCCGGAAATCGAAAAGGACACGGGCCGAACCCAAGGCCAGCCAGACGATGATCACCGCGTTGAGCACGTCGCGACGGAACGGCAGCCGGCGGCCCAGCGCGCTCTGCACCATCAGCCAGCCGCCGGCCGTCACGAGCACGAACTCCGCGGGCAGCAGCGGAAAATCCGGGACCAGCATGAGCTGGGCAAAGCCGCGGTTGCCGACGAAGTAGCCGAAAAGAATTATCCCCAGCAAAATCGGCCCCACCGAAATCCGGAAGAACCGCACCAGGCAGCCACCGAGCGCCAGCGCGGCGGCGAGAGCGGGCAGGCCGTAGTGGCCATTGGCGGTTGCGAGTCCGAGCCACAGCGCGAGCGCGAGTGCGCCGACGGCGATCAATCTCTGGCCCAGCACCACGTTCATCCTCCGTGACGGAGGCGGGAAGCGTGCGGGCCGTCAAGACAGCCGGCGCCGCTAAGCCCCTGCCGCCGAGCGTCGGGCCTGCGCGTAGATCCGGCGATAACCGTCGGCCATCGCCGCCGGGCTGAAGCGCGCGTGTGCAAACGCCTGTCCGGCGGTGACCACTGCATTCCAGCGGTGTGTTTCAGCGAGCGCCGCGCCGAGACAAGTCGCCAGGCTGGCGGCATCGCCCGGGTTCGCTCGCCACGGATAATCCGCCGGCAACGCCTCGCGCAGACCCGGAGCATCCGTGATCACCACCGGCAGGCCGCACAGCGTCGCCTCGATCGCGACGAGTCCGAGCCCTTCAAATCGCGACGGCACCACCACAACGTCGTAGTCCGGAAATGCCTGCTCCAGTCCTGCAACCGGACCGCGCACCGTCACGCTCCAGCCCGCCGGAGCATTCGCGGCCAGCGCCTCGATGATTCGCTGGTGGGCGCCGTGTCCCATAAAGGTGATCTCTCCGCGTGTACCGTTGGGCAACGCGACGTGCGGCAGCGCGCGGCAGAGGACGTCGGTGCCTTTTTGTTCCTCGAAGCGACCGGCGAAAAGCACGCGACGGACGTCGGCGCGATGCGGCGCGGTGTGTGGCGGCCGCGTGGTTACCGCCACACCATTGTAGATCACGGCGGGTGCGTCCGGAGCGGGCGGCGCGCCGCTGTCCTTTCGATATCGGTCGAATTCCGTGCGCGCCGCCTCCGACACGCACGCGATGTGAGCTCGCGACAGGCGACGATCGCACCAGCGGCCGACGCGTGGCCAGTAGCGCCAGAACACGCTGTTGTGAATCGTGCGCACCAACGCGACAGACCGGTGCCGGTCCGCGAGCATCACTGCCGCGGCGCCGCAGGCTTCAGGAGTCTCGGAGTGGAAATGGACAATATCCGGCTGAAACGCCCGGATCGCGCGATTCAGCGCCAGCCCGCCGGGAATCATCCCGCCGGCCTTCATCGGCACGCGCGTGCCGGTGAACCACGGCATGGCGTTTTCCCGCAGGGTTCGACGCATTTCGTCGCCGACCGGGTCGGCGCTGGCTCCGTGCACCGTGAAGAACGCGAAATCGATTTCCGCGCGCAGTGCCTGCGTGATCCCGAAAGCGACGCGCTCCGCACCTCCGAGTCCGAGGCGCGTGATGCACTGCAGCACCCGCGGCCGGCGTTCCGCTGCAACGTGGGCACTCATGTCGCGCCGCGCCGAAGCGGCAAATGTTCCCAGAGAGCCCTGAACTCGCCGCGAACGCGGGGCCAAACCAACGCGAGCACGGCCACCCCCCCGACACCTGCCCCGATCGAGGTCAGCAGGCGAATCACCACTGCGCGATCGACCATCATCATGCGACCCGCGACAAGTCCGGCCGCGAAGGCGATTGCGACGCCGAGCGGTCCCGCCAACGCCCGCGCATAGTCCGACGGCGTGACGCGCGTCCCGCGGGTCGACCACCAGAGCCGGGGAAAAAACAATACGGCGTTGGCCGCGGCCAGGCCGGCGGCGAGTCCGACAGGTCCGTGCGGTCGGCCGAGCACCAGTCCGGCGAGAGTCACCGGCAGCGCGAGTAGCGTCATCCACGTCAGCCGATCCGGTTTCCCGCTCGCCACGCACAGCGCGTAGACGGTGCTGCTCAGAAACGAGAGGGCCGCGCTGACCGCCAGCCAGGCCAGCAGCGGCACGGCGTCGGGCCAGTTGGCGCCGAGGACCACGCGGACCATTTCCCCCGGGAGAATCAGGCACATGACCGCCAGTGGCAGCGTAAAGTGGGCGATCGCGTTGGTGGTGGCTCGAAAGTGCGCCGGGAATTCGGGTGCATCGGGCCCGAGCCGCGACAGTGTGGAGAGCAACACCTGGGTGAAGGGCGCCGCCAGGTGTGTCGCGGGCTGGATCAGGATTTGACCCGCCCGGTTGTACGGCCCGAGCGCACGCGGTCCGAACCACCGGCCCATGAGCACGGCGTCGGCCTGTTGCAGCACATACAGCGCGAGGTTGTACGCCAGCAGGTGCGCTCCGGTCGGCATGAGCGCGCGCAGTCCGCCCCAGTCGGCGGGCTCCCGCGGCCGCCAGTGCGCATACCGCCAGGCGGCGGCCAGCATCACCGCTTCCGAGACGAGCAGAAACGCGACAAACGCATAGGCGCCGGTGTTGCCCGCGGCGATCATTGCGATTGTCCCGAGCACCGCGCCGGCGGTTTCAACGCGATTCAACTCGGTGAAGCGGAGCTCGCGCGCCAGCAGCGTGCGCGGCCACCCGCTGCCGCCGATCAGTAGAAAACCCACGCTCATGGTGCAAAGCACCGGCTGCAGTCGCGGCTCGTGAAAAAACTCCGCCGCCGCCGGCGAGACCAGCAGCATCGCGGCGCACAACGCGACGCCCGCCAGCACGTGCAGCCGGAAGAGGGCGTTCATCTGCCCGGCGGACAGGACCGGGCTCTGGATCGCGGCGGCGCTCAGCCCGAGGTCGCGAAAAAGCGTGAGGAAGAACATCACGCTCGCTGCCATCGCGAACACGCCATGCTCGGCCGGCGAAACCAGGCGCGCCAGCGTGACCACGCCGACGATCTTGCACGCGAGCCGCACGCCCTGTGAAACGAGCGTCGCCCGATACCCCGTCGCGGCACGATTCAAAGTGTTTTCCGAGGCGGCGGAGGCAGGTGTCATCGCGAAAGCGTGAGGCTTGCAACCGCTGGTGTGGTGGCTAAGCCCCGGGTGTGTCGATACCCGAAACGGCAGCCGGGGCATCCGCCGGGCCCGCACGGGACAGCCTGGTCTATGCGATCATCCCGGCCTATGGAGGGCCGGCGCTGCTGCAGGCGGCACTCGCGTCCCTCGCGACCGAACAACCGCTGTTGCGCGGGGTGATCGTGGTGAACAATGCGCGCGATCCGGCGATCGGACGCGTGGCGGCGGATGCGGGGCTGCCAGTCATCGTGTACACACCGCCGTGCAATCTCGGCACCGCCGGCGGCATCGCGGCGGGGCTCCGGCAGTTTCTGGCGCTGCCCGACGCCACGCATGCATGGATCCTCGATGATGATGCCGCGTCCACGCCGGGAGCGCTGTCGACCATGCTGGCAGCGATGCGTATGATCGGAGCAGACGCCGCTGCGCCGCTGATCACCGACGCGAACGGACTCGTCACGTGGGTTCCGTGTCGCATTCGCGAAAGGCCGAGGGAGTTTCTCCGGCGCGGCCTTACGCCCGCGGAATTTCGCCGTGATTGCGGCGATCAACCGCGAACCCTGGATTGGGCGATCTGGGCCAGCCTTGTCCTAAGTCGTCGCGCGATCGAGACCGCGGGCTATCCGCGGCTGGAACTCTGGTCGCAGTTCACCGACATCGAATACATGCTGAAGGTGACGGCGCGTTTCACCGGCATCCTCGTGCCGCAGGCCGTGTGCGTGCACGCGCCTCCCGAATCATCCGGGCCGTCGTTCGACGCGAAGCTGTACACGGCGATGCAGAATGGCGCGTACGTGACGCTGCGGCTTCCCCACGGCCGGCGGGCGCGGCGGCATCTGCCCGGTCTGATTCTTCGCTACCTGCAACACTATCACTGGCGCCCGGCCGCGTGGCGCGACGCTCTCGGAGCTCTCTATGAAGGAGCCGTTCTCGGCCGTCCAAGTGGACGAACCCGGCAAGCCGCACAGCTCGCCAGCGCGGAAGCGGCAATCGGGGCGGCGCAACCACCGGAGATTGCCCGCTCGCAGTAGGTCAGGTCTTTGACCTGACCAAGTCGTGGTGGAAATGGTTTCGCGGGTCAGGTCGGAGACCTGACCTACTTCGCCAGCAGCGCGGCCTTCAACGCGGCGAGATGTGCCGCGGGGGTGTGATGCGTGAGGTAATGCCGGCGCAGCACGCCTTGGGGTCGCGGACTGGAGCGCGCCACCCGCAGCGCATCGGCAATCTGCGCAGTGGAGCGCTGCTCGACGTACCACACGAACTCGGCGGGCAGCATGCTCGGAATTGCGCGCCAGCGTGTCGTCACGATCGGCAGATCGTGGGCCAGCGCCTCGACCAGCGCGAGCGGTTGACCCTCGTGCGCGTAGGCCGTCGGAAAACAAAACACGTCGGCGGCAGCGAACAACTGGCGTTTCATTTCATCGTTGGCGAACCCCACGTAACGCACCGAGCCCGTCGGCAGCCGCGCGACACGGTCGTGAAACTCGCGGTGTTCCTCCGTCGACCGAAACCCGCCCGCCACCGTGAGCCGAAAGCTGCCCGGGGCGTGCCGGTTGGCGTCGGCCACCGCCTCGAGCGATGCGAACAGGCCTTTCTCCCGGGTGCAAAGTCCGAGGAACAAGACCTCGCACGGCGCGTTGGCAGGACGGACGACGCGCGGCGCAGGTTCGCCCGGGTCCGGGACGCTGTTCGGCACGACGGCAATCCGGTGCGGGCGCAAGACCCCGGCATCGTCGGCGAAGACCGGCGCGAGGACCAGCGACGTGTCGGCGCGGCCGAGGAGCCATCGCGCCAGCCAGCGTTCGGGCGCGATCGCGCGCGTTTCGAGCCAGTGCCCGAGTCCGATCGCATGCCAGTGCAGCACGAGCGCCCGAAAAAACGGCCGGCACAGCAGCATAACGATGAAGTCCCGATACAGCGCGCCGCGTTTGCCGGGGGCCGGCACGTAGTAGAAGGCGGCGGGACCGTGGTGCGCTCGCAGCCGCCACGCGCGAAAGACGGCGCCGAGAAGCGCGAGGAGTTTTCCCGGACGGATGTTGCCGACGTCGGCGGTGTCGTGTGACAGGCGGGCATTGACGTGCAGCACCGTGATGTCCGGGTCCGTGCGCAAGCCGTCGACGAGCGTCGCGACCATCACGCTCTGACCGTGAACCGGCGGCGGCGTGTGGGCGAACACGAGGAGTTTGAGCATCGCGAGGTTGGGCTTGGCGGCGCGGCGGTTCAGTGCAGCGATAGGGGATGGAATCCACCCCGGCAAGTCGCCAGCCGCCCCCGTTGCGTGCGGCGGGACCGGTGATCGTCTGCGTGGTGGCGGCGGTGGTGTTGTGGCAGTTTTTCGGCAGCGCAGCGCAAGGCTACGTGAAGACGGCATCGCTTTTTCGGTGGTGGACGAGCCAGTGGTTCGATCCCGGATCGGAAACGGAACACGGCCTGATCGTGCTCGCCGTGAGCGCGTGGCTGTTCTGGCGAAATTTGAAGCAGGCCGACTCCCACGCGTCGCGCGCCGAAGAGTCGGATTCCGATGGACCGCGCATTCGACATTCGGCTTTTTTCGCGATGCTCGTCGGCCTCGGCTTGCACGTGATCGGCTTCGCCGCGCAGCAGGCACGCGTGTCGATCGTTGCGCTGCTGATCTTCGCCTGGGGCCTGTTGCGGCTCGCCGGCGGACGGCGCTGGGGCGCGGCGGCGATGTTTCCGCTCGGGTTCCTGGTGTTCGCGATTCCGATCAACGTTCTCGATTCCGCCGGCTTTTGGCTGCGGATGGGCGTCGTGCGGGCGAGCGCCGCCGTGGCGCACGGGTTGGGCATTGCGGTGCTGCGGAACGGCACGCAACTGCTCGCGCCCGATGGACGCTACAACTACGATGTCGTCGCGGCCTGTTCGGGGGTGCGCTCGCTGACCGCGCTGGCGGCGCTGGCGGCCCTCGCGGGCTATCTCTCGTTTCGCACGTGGCCGCGGCGGGCGCTGCTGCTGTTCCTGTGTGCACCTCTCGTCTATCTGGGCAATGTGGCCCGGCTCGCGTCGATCATCATCGCGGCGCAGCTCGGCGGGCCGCAGTGGGGCGAGCGAATCCACGACGTGATGGGCATCGGCGTGTTCGTGATCGTGCTCGGCGGACTCTTCCTCGCGATTCGCGCGATCGAGCGTTGGTGGCCGGAAACACCCGATGCCGGCGCCGGATCTGCCGGGGTCGGCGACTGGAGAACAGATGCGGCTACGTTGCGGACGGAGAGTCGACTCGCCAAATCAGCCCCCGAAAGCGGCGCGGCGCATCAGCCGCGTCTTGAGAAGGTCCGCTGGCGGACAGCGGTGGTGATCGCGGGTGTCGCGGTGGGCGAGATGCTTTTTCTTCACCACTTGGCAACGATGTCCCCGCGCGGCGGTGCCGGCGTAAATCTGACCGCCGACGGCGCGAACCCCGTGGAACTGCCGGCGTTCCTCGGCACGGAGTGGGCGGGGCGCCGCGTCGAGGTGAGTGCGGTGGAGCGGGAAATCCTCCCGCCGGACACCGGGTTCTCCCGCAAGAACTACCTTTCGCTGAACGATCCGCGGCAGCAGGTTTTCGTGTCGATCGTCCTCAGCGGCCGCGACCGCACCTCGATCCATCGGCCGGAAATGTGCCTCGTCGGCCAGGGCTGGACGATCACCGGCGCCACCGGCCGAAGCTTCGTCTATCCCGCCAGCGACGGACGTCCCGCCCATCCGATTCCGGCGACTCTGCTTCGCGTGCAGCGTTCCGCGACCACGACCACGGGCCAGCCGCGTCCGCCAGTGCCGCAGATTGTCGCGTACTGGTTCGTGAATGCCGACGTCGTCGTGGCTACACATTGGGACCGGTTCTGGCACGACGCCTGGAACCGGGTGCTGCACGCCCGGGCGGACCGGTGGGCCTACGTCTTGATGCAAACCGATGCGATTGACGGTGAAACAGCGGCTCTGGCGCGCATGCAGGCGGTGCTCGACCGCGTGTTGCCGGCTTTCCAAAAACCCTTGGTTTCAGCGCCTTGATTCCGCGTAGCCCGCTTCGTGAGAAGCGGGATGGAATTGCGTCCGAAATGCATTGGTCCCCGCCCTCACGGGCAGGGCTACGCGGAGTCAAGGTTTCTGCCGCAAGAATACTTGAGGTTTGGGGTCCGCGGCCTACGTTCGCCGTCCCTTGACGACGGGAAGCGCAGCCGACTTCGCACTTCTGTTCGCCGAGAGCGACCTGTTTGCCGACTGGTCGCTCCCGGTATTTTTGGTTGCAGGGGGAGGTATCGGTTTCCTGGTGGTGTGGGCGTTCACGCGACACACCCGGCGCATGGCGCACGAGCAGGCGGCGGAACTGATCGAGGTGGCGCGCCGCGAGGCCGCCGTGGCGGCGGAAGAGCTCAAGCAGAAGGCGGACGCGGAGATCCAGGACAAGCGCGCGGAGCTGAATCGTGAATTTGACCGCCGTGAAATCGAAAGCGATGTCCGCCTGCGGGAAATCCGCGCCCACGAGGAATCGCTCGCGCTGCTCGACTACCAGCTCGAGCAGCGCCAGGAGCGGCTCAACCGCGAGAACGCGGCCGTGAAGCAGGCGCGCGACGCGATCCGCACGCTGTCGAAGAGCGTGCGCAAACGCCTCGAGGGCGTCTCGCAGATGGATGCGGAGGAAATCCGCCGGCAGTTGCGCGAAGAGGTGCTGCTCGAATGCCAGGACGAGTTGCGGGCGATGCGGCGGACGATGCTCGAGAAGTCCGAGCAGGAACTGCAGAGCGAGGCGCGGCGCATCCTGATCGCCTCGATGCAGCGGATCGCCGGCAAGCCGAACAACGACCTCACGGCGACGATCATCCAGTTGCCGACCGAGGAGATGAAGGGCCGCATCATCGGCCGCGAGGGCCGCAACATCAAATCTTTCGAGTCGGCGACCGGCGTGACGCTGTTGATCGACGAGTCGCCGCAGATGGTCCTCGTGTCCTCGTTCGACCCGGTGCGGCGTGAAATTGCCCGCGTCGCGCTCGATGGCTTGATCAAGGACGGCCGCATCCATCCGGCCTCGATCGAGGAATACGTGAAGCGGGCGCAGGAGGAAATCGACCTGGTCTCGACCCAGGCGGGCGAGGACGCGGTGGCCAAGCTCAACATCAACGGGCTGCATCCGGAGATCATCAAGCTGCTCGGCCGGCTCAAATACCGTTTCTCGTACAACCAAAACGTGCTCGACCACTCGGTGGAGACGGCCTTCCTCGCGTCGCTCATCGCGAGCGAAGTCGGCCTCGACCCCAACGTGGCCAAGCGCGCCGGCCTGTTGCACGACATCGGCAAGGGCGTGCCCGGTGAACTCGAGGGGAGCCACGCCGTCATCGGCGCCGAGTTCATCAAGCGCTACGGCGAGACTCCCATCGTGGTGAACGCGGTGGCCGCCCATCACGAAGAAGTGAAGCCGGAGACCGTGTATGCGGGACTCGTCATCCTCGCGGACACGATCTCGGCGGTGCGGCCGGGCGCGCGGGCGGAGTCGATGACGAGTTACATCCAGCGGCTCGGCCGATTGGAGAAACTCGCGGTGTCGATCGAGGGCGTGCAGCAGGCGTTCGCCATCCAGGCGGGGCGCGAGATCCGCGTGGTGGTTTCACCGAGCGAGGTGACCGACGACCGTGCGCGGGAGATCGCGAAGGAGCTGCGCAAACGGATCGAGGCCGAGCTGCAGTATCCGAGCACGATCAAGATCACCGTCATCCGCGAAAGCCGGTTCACGGAAACGGCCACGTAAGGCCAGGTAGTGAGTAGCGGGTAGCGAGTAGCGAGCATCGTGCAGGGGTGGCCAGGGGTCATTTTTGCCCGGCGAATCGGAGTGTTGCAGGGGTTCATTTTCTACTCGCTACCCGCTACTCGCTACTCGCTACTTTTCGTGGATGGCCGATCCGAAGATCCTCGAAACCTTCCCCAATCCCGCGCCGCATCGGGATTACGTGATCGAGCACACGCATCACGAGTTCACCTCGATGTGCCCGATCACCGGTCATCCGGATTTCGCGGCGATCACGGTGCGTTACGTGGCGGACAAGATCTGCGTCGAGTTGAAGTCGCTGAAATTGTACTTCCACGCGTTTCGGAACGAAGGGATCTTTTTCGAGGCGGCGACGAACAAGATCTGCGACGATCTCGGCGCGGCGCTCCGTCCGCGACAGCTCACGATCATCGCCGACTGGAAGGGCCGCGGCGGCATCACGTCACGGATCACGGCGGAGTGGTCGGGCAGGTCGGGACGTATCCGGAGTAGGTCAGGTCTCTGACCTGACCCACGAAACCATTTTCGAAACGCCATGGTCAGGTCAAAGACCTGACCTACTCGGAAGCCACTCATCCGGGCGGGCGACCGTTCATGGGTTCGCGCTCGCATTCAGGGCCGCGGGCGATGAACCTGTTTTCCCGATACCCCATGACGACACTTCGTTCATTCCTCCTGGTGGCCGCGCTCGCGACGGCTCTCCAGGCCGCGGACCAGGTTCCGCTCTTCAACGCCACCCTCGCCGTCGGCAAGGAGCATCGTTTCGTGCTGATGTCGCCCGGCGGCAAGGCCAGCTCGTTCCTGCGGCTGGGAGAGTCCTTCGATGGCTACGTCCTGAAGAATTACGATGCGAAGTCCGGCGAGCTGACGCTGGAGAAGGAGGGCAAGTCCGTGAAATTGACGCTCGTGGCGGATGCGGCCAATGCCGCCGTCGCCCAGGCGACGACGAAGGCGACGCTCGCGGACGCGACGGCCTTGCTCGACACGATGAACTTTGAGCAGATGCTCGACCGGACCATGGTCGGCCTGCGCAAGCAGCAGGCGGCCAGCATCGGGCAGATGACCGGCCGCATGTTGCCGGCCAACGCAGATCCCGAAGTGAAGGAAGCGGTCGCGGCGTTTCAGAAGAAGATCGTCGATGAACTGATGGGCGGCCTGACCGGTGCCGACCTGAAACAGGATGTGGCCAAGATTTATTCGGAAGTGTTCACCAAGGAGGAGCTGCAGGCCCTCGGTGGTTTCTACCAATCGCCGGTCGGCAAGGCGTTTTCCGATAAGCAGCCGGAGCTGGCCGAAAAGATGAACGGCGTGATGATGACCCGCATGATGACGGCCATGCCCCGCGTGCAGCAGATGCAGCAGGCCTTCCAGCAGGAAATGCGGGCCAAGCGGGAAGCAGCCGCGGCTGCCCAGGGTACGCCGCCGGCGAAGTAGCCTACGTGCGATTCAACGCCGCGATGACCTGCGGATGCAGGTCCGGTCCGGCGGCAACGGTCGACTGCGCCGGATAGGGCGAGCCGCCCTTCCAGTCCGAGATCACGCCGCCCGCGCCGCGGATGACGGGGACGAGCGCAGCGATGTCCCACGGATTCATGATCGGATCCAGGCAGATATCTGCCTGGCCGCTCGCGAGCAGCAGATAGCCGTAGCAGTCGCCCCACGTCCGAAAGAGCTTCACCTGACCGGCGAGCGCCTGGGCGGCGGCGCCGTCGTGGTATTTGGCGAGGCTGAGCGTGTCGCTTGTCAGTAGAGTGGCGTCGGCGAACTGACGGCAGGGACGAACGCGCACCGGCCGGCCGTTGAGCGTCGTGGAGACGCCATCGCCGACCACGAGTTGCTGCAGCACGGGCTGATGGATGCAACCGAGCACGGGCTGCCCGCGATGAAGCAGTCCGATCAACGTGCCCCACAGCGGAACGCCGGTGATGAACGACTTGGTGCCGTCGATCGGATCGAGCACCCAAACGAATTCCGCGTCGGCGCGCTCGCTGCCGTATTCCTCGCCGATGATCCCGTGGTCGGGGAAACGCTTCTTGATCTGCGTGCGCATCATCTCCTCGGCACCGCGGTCGGCCGAGGTGACCGGCGACTGGTCCGCCTTGGTCTCAACCGCGAGTCCGCGGTGGCCGAATAACGGCCGGATGAACGCGCCGCTTTCGGCCGCGAGTTCGACCATCAGCGTGCGGTAGCGGTCGATCTTCTGCATCGGGCTGATACGTGTCCGTGAAACCGGCGAATGACACGAATTATTTTTTCCGCCACGGTTGAATGATTCCCCGCGATCGGCGTCCTTCGCGGGGAGGCATGATATCCTGGACCGCTCAGCCGGTTTTCTTTGTCGATTTCGAAGGCAGCCGGGTTTCCGGCGTGCTCGAGTACGGCGTCGTCACCGTCCTCGATGGCCGCGTAATCGAAACCCATACTCGCCTGTGCCAGGCGATCGGTCGCGTGGCGCCCGAGGACGCCGCCGTGCACGGGCTGCGGGAGGAAATGCTGGCAACCCGGGCGCCGTTTGCAGACGAATGGGAATTGTTCGCCACCCTCCGCGAGCGCGGTCCGCTCGGCGCCCACTACGCGGGGGTGGAGAACGCGCTGTTGAAATCGGTCTGGCCGTACCCGCGCACCTCGCCGGATTTTGCGCGGCCGGGCGAGCAGGTGATCGACTGGGGACCCTGGGTGGACACGGCCCGGATCTGCGCCCAACTCTACCCCCGACTCGACTCCGGCCGGCTCGAATCGCTCATCGCGGCCTGCGGCCGGCAGGAGGAACTCGATCGTCTGGCCGCGCAGCATTGTCCGCCGGAACGCCGCCGCTACCACGCGGCGCTTTACGACGCGCTGGCGGGCGCGTTGCTGCTCGTGATGCTGGCGCAAGACCCGCAGGTCAGCCGGCTTTCGATCATGCAACTGCTCGCATTGAGTACGCTCGATGGGGCGAAGCGCGATGCGCTGCAGCAGCGGGAACTGTTTTGAGGAGTGGTGATTCGATCACCGCTCCAACTCGTATTTTCTCAACCCGAGCTTTTGCGCGATGACGCGGGCGGCGAACAGCGGATTGGTCGTCAGATAACGTCGCCCGAGTCGCCGCGGTTCGGTGCAGAGCCGGAAGAACCACTCCAGCCCGCTGCGTTGCATCCAGCGTGGCGCCTGGCGGACGCGGCCGGAGTGAAAATCGAAGGCGGCGCCGACGCCGATGAGCACCGCGGCATCGAGTTCGCGCCAGTACTGCGCCATGAAACGTTCCTGCTTCGGCGTGCCAAGTCCCACCCAGATCACATCCGGCCTCAGTCGGGCAATCGTGGCGCGAAGACTCGCGGATTCGGTTTCATCGAGTGGCCGGAACGGCGGCGTCTGTGTGCCGACAATCTCGAGGCCGGGAAACCGGGCGATGAGCTTGGCCTTCAATTCCTCCGCGACGCCCGGTACGCCGCCGAAAAGAAAGTGACGCAGCCCGACCGCGCGCCCCGTATCGCACACCGCCAGCATGAGATCGGGGCCATACACGCGAGTGATGCCCGGCGGCCCGAGCCACACGAGCGGCATGCCATCGGGCGTCGTCAGCCACGATTCATTGTAGATCCGGCGGAGTTCCGGATCACGGCGCGCCTCCGTCAGACCGTGCGCCGTGCCGAGGCAAACGTAGCCGCGACGAAGACTGCCCTGTGCCCCCACGATGAGATCCCGCGCCTGGGTCAGCGTCAGAGCCGAGACGCCAACGCCGAGGACGTTGTAGCGCGGCGGAGGTGGCGGCACAGGCATCGCATGTAGCAACGACAAATTGCCGGATCGGGCAAGCCGGTCTGGGAGGTGGCGAGTGGCAGGTGGCAAGTGGCAGGTGATACGAGACGGTGGACAGCGGGCCGTGACTTCATTCGTCTCCTGTCACTTGTTTCCATTTCAGATGTCCTGACTGCGCCTCCGCCACTCGCCACTCGCACCCGCCACTTCTCCCCCTCATGGCCCTTGTTAGCCTTTTAGATGTCAGCCTGAGCTTCGGCGGTGCGCCGTTGCTCGACCGCGTCAATCTCCAGATCGACCGCGGCGAGCGCGTCTGCCTGGTCGGCCGCAACGGCGCGGGGAAATCCACGCTGATGAAGGTGATCAACGGCGAACTGAAGCCGGACGAGGGTCAGGTGTTTCGTCAGCCGGGCGCCGTGTTCGCGACGCTGCGACAGGAGGTGCCGGCGGAACTTACGGGCCCCGTGCAATCCGTGGTCGAGGGCGAGGGCGGGTCGTTCGAGGAGCACAACGACTGGGAACGTCACGACCGCGTCGAACGGCTGCTCGAAAAAATGGGGCTGCCGGCGACAGCGGAATTTGCGAGCCTGTCGGCGGGACAGAAGCGTCGCGTGCTGCTGGCGCGCGGGCTGGTGGAGGAGCCGCAACTGCTGCTGCTCGACGAGCCGACGAACCATCTCGATCTCGAGTCGATCCAGTGGCTGGAGGAATTTCTCCTCGAGTGGGGCGGGGCGGTGCTGTTCGTCACGCACGACCGCGCCTTCCTGAAAAAGCTGGCGACGCGGATCGTCGAGATCGACCGCGGCAAGCTCATCGGGTGGCCGTGCGACTACGACACGTTTCTGGTCCGCAAGCAGGCAGTGCTGGAGGCGGAAGAGGTGCAGCGCGCGCAGTTCGACAAGAAACTCGCGCAGGAGGAGGAGTGGATCCGCCGCGGCGTGAAGGCGCAGCGGTCGCGGGCGCAGAACCGCATCAATGCATTGAAGCAGATGCGCGCCGAAAAGGCGGCCCGGCGGGTGCGAGCCGGGACGGCACGGATTACGGCGCAGGAGGCGGATCGCAGCGGGTTCAAGGTCGTCGCATGCGAGGGCGTTGGATTCAGGTACGGCGACCGCTGGATCGTGCGTGACTTCACGACGCGGATCGAACGCGGCGACAAGATCGGCATCGTCGGTCCCAACGGCGCCGGGAAGACGACGCTGCTGCGGCTGCTGCTCGGCCAGCTCACGCCGCAGGAGGGCACGGTCGAGCATGGGACGCGGCTGGAGGTGGTTTATTTCGACCAGTTGCGCGCGCAACTCGACGAAAGCCTGCGAGTGCAGGATGCGGTGGCGGATGGCAATCCGACCGTGACGATCAATGGACGGACGCGGCACGTGATCTCGTACCTCGAGGATTTCCTGTTCGAGCCGGCGCGGGCACGGACGCCGATCAAGGCGCTTTCCGGGGGTGAGCGGAACCGGCTGCTGCTGGCGCGGCTGTTCACGAAGCCGGCGAACGTCCTCGTGCTCGACGAGCCGACCAACGACCTCGACGCCGAAACGCTGGAGCTGCTCGAGGACCTGCTGGTGGAGTTCGGCGGCACGGTGCTGCTGGTGAGTCACGACCGCGCGTTTCTCAACGAAGTGTGCACGAGTCTGCTGGTGTTCGAAGGCCCGCCGTCGCTCCAAGGGAGCTCTGGCGTGGCAAGCCCAGGAATGATCAGTGAATACATCGGAGGCTACGACGACTGGCAGCGCGAACGCGCGGCCGCGGCGGCGCGGGTGGCGGGCGAGGAATCGAAGAGCGCCGCGAAAGCCGTGGCTGCGACGGCGCCCGAAAAGAAGACGCGGAAGCTGACGAACAAGGAGCGGGCGGAACTCGAAGTGTTGCCGAAGCGAATCGAAGAGCTCGAAGCAGAACAGGCGGACGTGACCGGCCAACTGGCGGATCCGGCGTTCTTCAAGAAAGGCGGCGCCGAGGTGACCAAGGTCACCGTCCGGCTGCACGAGATCGAGACCGAGCTGGCAACGGCGTATGCGCGTTGGACGGAGCTGGAGGGGTAACCGTCAGCCTCGTTTTCGACTACGCAGGAGCATCTGGATTTCGCGGGGATCGCCTCGCATATCCCGGACGGCAACGACGGTCGTCACTTCACGCTCTATTGCGAAGAACACGCCGAAATAACTCCGCCGAACGATTGCTCGCCGGAACAAGCGATGCTTGATCGGAAACATCTCTGGATTCCACTCGATCCAGGCCACTGTTTCACGGAACTGCTGGCGAAACCAAGAGCTGCCTCCAGCCAGCCAGGAATCGTAGTATTCGTACGCGTTATAGAGATCGCCTTCGACGAACTCGAGAAACTCGACCGGCTGGCTCCTCACTTGCGCGCAACGCGGCGCTCCAACTCTGCCAGCGAGATTCGGTTTACCTTGCCGCCGCGATAGGCTTTCCAGCGCATATCCAGGAGGGCCCGGTCTTTGGCACTTACGGGCAGGCTATCATCAACAGCCGCACGCCAAAGCTCTTCCGCCAGCTTCATTTTCTGGTGCCTCGGTAGCTTTCGGAGTGAAGGGAATGCCGCTAGAGCCATGGGACGCACATTGCGGTCAACTCAATGCGCGTCAACTGCGGCCTAAATGCCTGCCGAATGTCGGAGCTATCCGGATTTCTCGAACCGCTCGATGAGCGTCTCGAGCGTCGTGTCCGCGAGCGATTTCAGCCGCACGTGCGCCGGGGAAAAATCGTGATGCGCGGTCGACTCATTCGGCACGCTGACGACCCATAGGTTCGCGCGTTTGGCGGCGAGGGAACCGGTGTGCGAGTCTTCGAATGCGATCGCCTCGTGTCCGCGCAGGCCGAAATGATTCAGCACGAGTTTGTACAGGTCGGGCTCGGGCTTCGGAGAAGGCGCGTCCTCGCGGCACGCAAAGAAATGAAAATACCCATGGAGGCCCAGACGACGCAGATGACCTTCGCACCAGTCGTGACTGGAATTCGACGCGAGGCCCACGCGCAGACTGCGGGCGTGCGCGGCGTCGAGCAGCGCGACGACCCCGGCGAGAATCGGCTGGCGCAGCATCGCCGCATCCTTGCGGGCGCGACGCGTGATCTCCAGCGCCGCGCGGTCGGCATGCGGACTGAATCCATGCCACGGGTCGAAGGCGTAGTCGGCGTGACCGACGCTGCGGATGAACGCATCGCGATCGAAGGGCACGCCGTGCTCGGCGTGAACCTCGGCGTAGGCGTCGATCAACGGGGTCTCCGTGTCGAGAATGAGCCCGTCGAAATCGAAGATCAGCGCGCGAATCATGCCGGTGGTGGTTTACAGGAGGCAGCGGAGGATTGGAGAAAAAATCAGCTGGAGCCCGTTGGCAGCTTTACCGGATTTCCGGCCTGCCGGACCTCCGCTCCCTCCTGGGAGAAGATTGGTGGCTCACGCCACCGCCGGCGCGGTTGCGACGCCCGGCAACGCAGCGCGACTTTGCCAGACGCCGGCAAGCGCGATCAGGAGGACGACCGCCAGCACCATGAAGCCGGCGGGCGGGCCGTAGACGGTGATGATGCCCATGGCCAGAACGAGGATCGTCCGGAGCACGCGATCGAGCACATGGTAGAAACCGCCGACGCGCCCCATGACTTCGTTGGGCACCAGATGCAGGAGCAGGGCGTTGCGGGCGACACGGCACCCGGCGTTGCCGAATCCGAGCAGCGCGCCGGCGAGGAGGTACGGGAGCGGAAACCGGAGGGTGATCATGATGATCATGCCGATCAGAAACACGATCATCGTGCCGGGGATCGTGTTGGCGGCGCTGTGTTGCGCGATGAGTCGGGGCAGCAACGCGCCCGCGATAATCGCGCCGAGCGCAAAGGTGATTTCTCCCCCGGCGAAGTAGAGCGCGGAAGCCTTCAAGGTCTGGGCGACGTAGATCGGGAAAAGATAATTTCCCGCCATCACGATCAGGAAGGGCGCGAGCGAACACGTGAAGAAGACCGCCAGTTGCGGGCGTTCGCGCAGCCATTGCCAGCCGGCGCCGATCCCGGACCACGGGGAAGGTCTTCGGGATACCGATGACGACGCCGGGCCAGGCGGTCGGAGATCTGATCCGCTCAAATGCGTCGCTTCATACGGCAAGGTGGCCTGGATGAGAAAACTGATCAGGTAGGTGGCGGCGTCGAAGAGCAGGATTCCCCAGAGCGGTACGTGCTCGACGAGAATTCCGCCCAGGCCGCCGGCGATCATCATCGCGGTTTGTCCCTGGATCTCGAGGAGCCCGGTCAGCGACTGATATTGCGAGCGGTCAAACATCTGCTGGATCAGCGCGAACTTGGCCGGGAAATGCAGCGTGTAGTAGAGCATGCCGGCGAAGTAGACCGCCTGGAGCTGCCACATGCTGAATCCGCCGAGCGCCAGGCCCGTCACCGCCATCGCCACCGTTGCGAAAAATCCCCAGGCCTCGCTGGCCAGCAGCGCCGTCTTGCGCGAGTGATGGTCGACCCACGACCCGTAATAGGGCGTCATCGCAAAGAGCACGAGCGTGGTGGCGACGGTTACCCACAGGTAAGCCGCGTTGCCGCCGGGCCGGTGGACCATCAGCCACGGAACCGAGAAGATGGTGACGCCGGAACCGATGGAGCCGAGCGTGTTGGCCACCAGCAGCCGCTGCACGCGCGTGTCGCGCAGCAGAGGAGCAAGGCCGGCCCGGTCGATCATCAGCTCAGGAAAGATGCCGGCGGCGAAAACGAAAGCGCGGAGTGACGATTGCGCCGGGCACTTGCCACGCCTGTTTCGCCGCGGCTGTGCGGTTCGATGGATTTTACAGAAGGCGTAGCCCTGCTCGTGAGAGCAGGGACGGGACGTTTTTCGAAACTCGTTCGGTCCCGCCTCTCACGATGCGGGCTACGAACTCTGCGCTGGTCACGCGATAGGGTCGCCGCATCATGTACGTTCCCATGTCGACTTCGCCTGCCACTGCCACTCTGCGCCGACTCGAGGCGTTGCTGCCGGCGGAGCGGTTCATGCGCGGGCCGGCGCAGTTGGCGGCGTATGAAAGCGATGGCCTCACGGCCTTTCGCGCGACGCCGCTCGCGATCGTGGTGCCGGAGACGCAGGATGAGGTGATTGCGATCGTGCGATTCTGCCGCGACGAAAAGCTGCCATTTGTGGCGCGGGGGAGCGGCACAAGTCTTTCCGGCGGATCGCTGCCGATCGAAGGCGGCATCGTCATCGCGTTGAACCGTTTGAACCGGATCCTGCGCGTCGATCCGGCGCAACGGATCGCGGTTGTCGAACCCGGGGTCGTGAATCTCGCGGTGACCGCGGCGGCGCAGCCCTACGGCCTGCATTTCGCGCCCGATCCCTCGAGCCAGCAGATCTGCACGGTCGGCGGCAACGTCGCCTTCAACTCGGGCGGCGCGCATTGCCTGAAATACGGGATGACCTCGAATCACGTGCTCGGCCTGAAAGCCGTGCTCGCGACCGGCGAGGTGGTGACATTCGGGAGCGAAAGCCGCGAGCAGGTCGGCCCCGACTGGACGGGCCTCTTCGTGGGCAATGAGGGACTTTTCGGCATTGCGCTCGAGGTGACGCTGCAGCTGCTGCCGCGCGCGGAAACGTTTCATACTGTGCTCGCCGGTTACTCGACGCTCGAGCAGGCCGGCGACGCCGTGGCGGCGGTGGTGGCGAGCGGATTGTTGCCAGGCGCGCTCGAGATCATGGAGAAACTGGCGCTCGAGGCGGCGGTGGCCGCGGTGCATGCGGAGTATCCGCCGGGCGCGGAAGCCGTCCTGATCGTCGAACTCGAGGGCCCGAAGGAGGTCGTTGCGGCCGACAAAGTGCGCCTCGCGGAAATCCTCGAGAAGAGCGGCGCCGTTGAGGTCCGCGTGGCGCGCGATGCCGCGGAACGGGCGGCGATCTGGAAGGGACGCAAGAGCGCGTTCAGCGCGGTGGGCCGGTTGTCGCCGGATTTCATCGTGCAGGATGGCGTGGTCCCGCGTCGCCGGTTGGGCGAGGCCCTGCGGAAAATCAGCGAGTGGTCGAAGGAGATGGGCATCCGCTGCGCGAATGTGTTTCACGCGGGTGACGGCAACCTCCATCCGTTGATCCTCTACGACGGCCGCGAACCGGGAGCGCTGGCGCGCGCGGAACAGCTCGCCGGGCGCATTCTGAAGATGTGCGTGGAAATGGGCGGCTCGATCACGGGGGAGCACGGAGTGGGCGTCGAGAAGCGCGACTACCTGCCGGACATGTTTTCCGCCGACGAGATCGACTGCATGAAACGCCTCCGGGCGGCCTTCGATCCGCTGGGAATTTCCAATCCCGGGAAAATGTTTCCACTGCCGGGCGGCGCGCCGTCGCTGGCCCACCACGGGCTGCACCCGCTGGAAAAGGCGGGGGTCATTTCACGCGAATGAACGCGGCCGTGTCGACGATGATGCAGTCACGTCCGGAAGGCGGCGCCCCGTCATGGTGATGATGTCGAGCCCCGCCACCGCCACCGAACTCGCCGAAGCCGTGCGCGCCGCGCCGAAGGCCATCGTCGTCGGCGCCGGCACCAAGCCGCGCCTCGCGGCCGTGCCCGACGGTTTTGCGCGGATCTCGACGGCCCATCTGCGCGGCATCGTCGAATACGACCCCAGCGAGTTCACATTCACGGCGCTGGCGGGCACGCCGCTGAAGGAAATTGTCGCCGCGCTCGCGGAGCGCGGACAATACCTGCCCTTTGATCCGCTGCTCGCCACGGCGGGGGCGACGCTCGGCGGCACGATCGCGGCGGGGCTGAGCGGGCCCGGCCGCCTGCGGTTTGGCGGCCTCCGCGATTTCATTCTCGGCGTGCAGTTCGTCGACGGCGGCGGCCGGCTGCTCCGGATGGGCGGCAAGGTGGTGAAGAATGCGGCGGGTTTCGATCTGCCCAAATTTTTCGTCGGCAGCCTAGGACGCTTCGGAGCACTCGCAGAGGTGACGTTCAAGGTCTTTCCGCGACCGGCGGCGACGCGCACGCTGCGGCTCGACGCGAAGGACGCGGCGGCGAAGGGCGAAATGCTCAGCGTGGCGGCCCGGGCGCGCTGGGAGGTCGATGCGCTCGACGCGCCGCTGGAGGAACCGGCGATCTATGCCCGGATCGGAGGACCGGCGGAGGCGCTGGATGCACTCGCAGCGGAGATGACCGGCAAGTTTCCCGGATCGACGATGACGAGCGGAGATGGCGCGTATCTTTGGCAGAGCGTCGGAGGCTTCAGTTGGACCCATTCCGGCGGCACGCTGGTGAAGGTGGCACTGACGCCGGCTCAGGTCGCGGAGTTCATCACGACTGTCCGTGCGCAAACCGGAGCGCGCGGCTGGGTGAGCGCCGGCGGCAACGTCGGTTACGTCTCCATGCCGCCCGGCGCCGCGCTCCCGGCGTTGCCGTGGCCGGCCATGACGCTGCGCGGTGATGCGGCGCTGTGGCCGGGCCAGCGGCCAAGATTTGAAATCATGGCAGCGGTGAAAACGGCGCTCGATCCAGATGGTCGTTTTCCGGCGCTCGACGATTGAGGCGCCACGCAAATCCCAAATGCCAAAGCTCCAAACACCAAAAAAATTTCAGCGCCCAAGTTCCAATCCTGGTTTGACCAGGTTGGGATCTATTTGGCGTTTGGGTTTTGGCGGTTGGGATTTTTCTCACGATGCTCCATAAAATCCAACCGGAGAAACTCGGGCCGCTGGGCGAACCGATGGCGGTCGCCGTGCAGACCTGCGTGCACTGCGGGTTCTGCCTCTCGGCGTGTCCGACCTACCAGGAGTTCGGACAGGAGATGGACTCGCCGCGCGGGCGGATCGTGCTGATGAAACAGGTGCTCGAGGGCGAGTTGCCGGCCAGCGCCGCGCAGGTGCACATCGACCGCTGCCTGGGTTGCCTCGCGTGCGAGCCCGCGTGTCCGAGCGGCGTCCCTTACCGCGACCTGATCAGCCCGTATCGCGCGAAGATCGAAACGGAAAAATCGGTGGCGCGAACCACCGGCGAGAAACTGCGCCGCTGGCTGGCCGCGCGGACGATTCCCTTTCCGTCGCGGATGCGGTCCGCGCTGGTCGGCGCAAAGGTGGGTCGGATGTTTCGCCCGCTCGTGCCGTCCGCGCTGAGGCCGATGCTCGATCTTGCCCCCGACACGGTGCCGGCGGCAGTCACGTTGCCGCGCGTTACGCCGGCGAGGGGACCGCGCCGCGCACGGGTTGCCCTCCTCGCCGGTTGCGCGCAGCAGGTGCTCGATCCGGATATCAACGTGGCGACGATCGACGTCCTCGCCCGCAATGGAGTGGAGGTCGTGGTGCCGGAGGCCCAGGGATGCTGCGGCGGCCTTGCGTGGCACACGGGCGATCTGACGGCAGCGCGACGGTTTGCGCGGCGAAACCTCGAGGCGTTTCCGGCAGACGTCGACGCGATCCTCACCAATGCCGCCGGATGCGGCTCGGCGATGCACGAGTATCACCTGATGCTGAAGGGCACGCCGGACGAGGCGCGCGCGGACGCATTTCGTCACCGGGTGATGGATGTGAGCGTATTTCTCATGCGGCTCGGACTGCAGGCGATCCCGAAGGCGGGGGCCGCGCAACGCGTCGCCTATCACGACGCCTGCCACCTGGCCAACGCCCAGGGCGTGCGCGAGGAACCGCGGGCGCTGTTGCGGGCAATTCCCGGACTCGAACTGCTGGAGCTGCCGAACGCGCATCTCTGTTGTGGTAGCGCCGGCACCTACAACCTCGACCAGCCGGCCACCGCCGCGTCACTCGGCAGCCAGAAGGCAAAGGCAGTGATCGGGACCAAGGCCGACGTCGTCGCGAGCGGCAACATCGGCTGTCTCACCCAACTCCGTGTGCACCTGAAGAAACTCGGGTCGCCGGTGCAGGTGAGGCATACGATGCAGGTTTTGCGCGACGCCTATGTCAGGTGAATCCCGGATTGCCGTAGCAGCCGAGGTGACGAGGCTGTGTTTATCAACTCGCCTTCGGCCCAGCCTCCTGACGTCGGCTGCTACCTTCCACTGCGTGCTGTCATGAAACACAGATTATACCTCATTCCACTGATCGTTGCCGTCGCGACTCTAAGCGTCACGGCTGCACCCGTCGACGACGTATTGCGGGGGGACCAGGAGCGATTGCGGGCGATGGTCGCCGGCGATGGCGCGGCGCTCGGCCGGGTGCTGTCGGACGAGATGGTCTTCGTGCATTCGGACGGACGGCGCGAATCGAAGCGCGACTACATCAAGAACCTGACGGCGGGCGACACGGCCTACGCCGATGCGAAGACGTCGGATGTCCAGGCGCAGCGCGTGACCGCCGACGTGATCGTGCTCACCGGCGCGCAGTCGATGCGGAAAAAGCTCGGCACCGAATGGTCGGTGATCGACCTGCGTTTCCAGTCCGTGTGGCGCCAGGAGTCCGGCACATGGCGGATGGTCGCATGGCTTTCGATGCGGCCGTCGGGCACCAGTGTCGTGCCGAAAAAGTAGCGTCGGGGTCTAGCGGCAATCGCAGGTCAGGGCAAAGCTCTGACGTGTTGCGCGTCGAAAATTCATCGGATCGATGTAGCGGAAGCCGTCAGGCTTTCGTTCCGGAATGAGTTTTTGAAACGTCCGAAACGCTGACGCGTTCCGCTACGCTTCTCTGCGCGCGTTTGGTCGAAAAACCTGATGGGCAGCGGCCTAGGCGCCGAGGCTAGCGGCGCCCTTGCGTTTACGCGGCGCGGCTTCCTACCCTCGGAAAACCCCCGCTTTCACCCCTTTGGGCGAAAGTGTTTCATGTTGGCTGCCGCTTCAGTTCCCAACCTTGCCTTGCTGCCGTCCGGCGACGCCGTCGCATTCGCGCGCCAGTGGCGCCATCGCGCGCCGGCCTGCGTCGACCCATGAGCACCGACGCGACAACTCCCTCGCGTCCGGTTCGGAATCGCTGGCTGATCGCTGGCGCCACGCTGTTGGTGCTGGCGCCGGTGGCTTACATGCTGGTGCGGTCGGTCGCGGCGGCGCGGGACGTGGCCTATCTGGACGACATCGACGGCACGCTGATGCTGCTCGTGCGGCTGCACGAAGGCGGATCCTTTCGCGACATCCTGCGCTGGCTGTTCGAGGTGAACAACGAGCATCGGATGGTTACGAGCCGCCTGCTTTACCTCGCGAGTTACGGGCTGACCGGCACGGTCAACTTCGCGTTTTTTGCCATCCTCGGGAATCTCTTCCTCTGCGGCCTCTGCGCCCTGCTGATCCGGACCGCGGGATCGACGCCCCGAAAATGGACAATGGCGTTTCTGCTCGGCGGGTTGATGTTTCAGCTCCAGCACTTCGAGAATTTCTTCTGGTCCGGATCCTCGATCGACCATTTCCAGGTGCCGCTGCTGGCCGCCGCCACCGTGGTGCTGCTGGCGCGTGGCGGATGGGTGGCCTGCCTCGGCGCGGCAGCGTTTGCCGTGCTCGCCGCGCTCACCCTGGCGCACGGCCTGGCGGTATGGCCGCTCGGGGCGCTGGTGCTGGCGGTTGACCGGCGGTGGCGGGAACTGGCGGTGTGGGTGACATTCGGCGCGGCCCTCGGCGCGGGGTATTTCCTCGGACTTGAAACCAATCCCGCGCATCACATCGGGGACTTCACGTTCTCCGGCGTGGCGCGAATACTTCGGTACTGGCTCGAGGTGATGGGTGCGCCGTTCGCCATGCGCCACGACTCGATCGCCGTCGCGCTGGGCGCGGTCCTGCTCGGGTTGCTCGGCTGGCTGGTGGCGCGCGGCGGCCTCCGGCGCGAGCGGATTGCGCTGCCCCTCGCGTTGTGGGCCGTCACGGCGCTCGGCTTGATGGCGGTCGGCCGGGCGAACCTCGGCGACGGCGTGCTCATCTCGCGCTACTACGTGCTGGCGGCGCTGGCGTGGACGCTGGTCATTTTCTCGCTGGTGTCGCCGCGGCTGGAGGAAGTCTCACTCGGGCGCGCCCTGTGGTGGTTCGTGCCGGGCCTCGCGGCGTTCAATGTCGCGGCCAACGTCACGTTCGCCGGCGCCGCGCAACGCTGGCTGGACGACCGGGAGCAGGCCGTCGCTGATTTTCTGAATCACGGCCGCGACGGCGCGGGTCCGAAGACGCTGCACCCGCTCCCGCAGCACGCGACGCGGGTCATTCGCGAGGCGGAGGAACTCGGCGTCTATGAAATGCCGCGGTCATCCGAGGAACTCGCCGTCTCCAATATTCGCACGGGCACCGGTTTCTCCTTCGCCGTGGATCGCGTTTCCGTTGGCACCAACATGGTGACGGTCGACGGCTGGGCGGCTTTCCAGCACATTGGGATCCTAAGCTTAGAATTCCACGTGGACAAGTT
>JADMIO010634412.1_pt1 | contig 63095 bp, 51 predicted proteins | sample 8958161 | NCBI WGS metagenome assembly JADMIO01 (sample SAMN16585339, study PRJNA669376) | soil metagenome | isolation source: Crop rotation soil | place: USA: Cullars Rotation, Alabama | collected 2011 | reverse complement strand
CGCGACAACTTGTCCACGTGGAATTCTAAGCTTAGGATCCCAATGTGCTGGAAAGCGGCAGGCGCTCGAGCATCGGCAGTAGCACCGGCTGACCGATCAGCAGAAACGTCAGTCCCGGGTGGCCGCCGCTTTCGAAGTTCAACAACAGCCGCAAGGCCTCGAACGTACGAGCGCCTTCGAGCAGATGTGCTTCGTCAATTGCCACGACGGCATGCAGCCCCTTGGCCATGTTCTTGGTCAGAAAGCGCTGAATGCGGCCGACGCTCTCGTCGACTGCCGCGGTCGAGCGCTCCTCGCCGTCGAGTTCCGTCGCCAGGTAAGCGAGCAGTTCGGCCGTGGCCATCTGTGGATAGACGATGTGCACCAGCGGCCCGATCTCGGGCGGCAGCCTTTCGGCTAGCAAGCGCACGAGCAGCGATTTGCCCGAACCGGCGGAACCCGCCAGCACGGCGACGCCGGTGCGACCTTCGATCGCGTAGCGCAGCTTAAGCATGGCAGCCTGGTGCGCTTCGCTCGGATAGTAGGCGGCGACGTCGGCGCCGGGCTCGAACGGCTTGCGATCGAGTTCCCAATATGCTTCGTACATGTCGAACCTCGCGGTTAGCCGGCTCTGGCCGAGCGGCCAGCCGAAGGTACGGCCGACGACTGCAACGCCGACGGCACGAAGTTCTCGATGACATTCCAGCGGGCGATACCGGCAGCGGCCAGGCGTCGACCGACGAGCCGAATCTCTTCGGGTGCGACTCGGTTCACGTCGCGCACCACGACGGCGTCGTGAATTCCCGAGCCGGCCAGGATCGCGGCAGCATCGATCGCCGCGGCGTCGGTATCCATCGGCGAGCTGTCGACCAATACGAGGTCGAAGTGCCGGCGCAACACCTGCAGCGATTCCGAAACACGCCGCTTGGCGGTGACACGATCGTGATCCGACAGCGGGCGCGCCAACGGCAACACGCAGATTGGCTCGGTCAGCGATTCGACCATCGCGTCGGCCAGCGACAATTCGCCAGTGAACACCTCTTCGCCGCCTGATTGAGCGACGATGCCGAGCGATTCGGCGAGGCTCGGCTTCAGGAAGTCGAGATCCACTAGCGCGATGCGCAAGCCGCGCTGGGCGGCCGACAAGGCGAGCGCCAAGGTCACGGTCGTGCGGCCTTCGCCACGCGACAGGCCCGACGTCATGATGATCTTTGGCGACCGTTCGACGACGGCCGCGAGCCAGGCCGAGAGCCGAGCGAAATCGCCCGACGCATGCGAGATCAATTCCGACACCAGCGTCGGCCAGAGGAAGTGAGGCACTTCGAAGGCCGGCCGCAGCGCGTCGTGTTTGATCCCCGACGTCGCGGCCGCGGGCTCGCCGGGCGCGGCGCGCTCGTCCGCTTCGACGGGCTTCTCGAACGAATGCGGAGTGGGAACCGCTACCGGCTCACGGTCGTGCAGCACGGCTTGCGCTGAGGTCCCTTGTGCCGGCGCAGGCTCGGGTGCGGTTGCCGGTTGGCCCGCGGTGCGCGGGATCCGCTTGCGATAAGCCTTAATAAAGGCTTCGTCGAGTGTGCTCATTTCCCGGCTCCGACAAAGGCTTGTTGATCTTGCCCTTCAGCTTGGCCACCGACTTCGGCTTGACGACCGTCGGCGTGGCCTGCGTGACCGCGGCAGTGCGCGGCTCGGGTGGTTGCGTCTTGGCCTCGACCGAATCCTTCGGCGGAGCCAAGGTTGGTTGCGGCGCCGTCACCGTCTCGGTTGGCGGTGTCTGCTGCGCGACTTGCGACTTGTCGTTCCAACTCTCCCACGGCGGGACATCGTCCTTCGGGTCGGACTTGCCGACTGCGGGCATGGGCGCAGTCGCGGTCTTGGGAGCGGCCGTTGGGCTGGTGGATTCGCTGGTGACGACTGGCGATTCGGCGGCCGGCGTGGGTTCGCGCTTGGGCGCGATCGTTGGCACCTGCCGGGCCAAGATCGGCTCCGGCCGCGAGGGAGCCAACGTCGGCTCTTGTGGCAGCGGATCGGCCTCGGCCACGGGCTCGTCGAAGGCCGGTGCGTTCAAGGTATCGGGCTCGGGACGCGGCGGCGCCAGCGTCGGTTCGCCTACGATTCGCGGCGTCGGCCGCAGCGACTCAGCGGTCGCGGTCTGATCGCTCGTCGTCATCGAGTCGTCGAGCGGAATCGGCTGCAAAGCAGAATGCTCTTGCTCGAACGTAGGCGCGACGACTTGCGGAGCCGGCGACTGCCGCCACATGAGCACGACGCCGTTGGCGACGAGCAGCGCGACGATCGTCAGCCACACTTTGCCGCCATTGGCGAGCCAGCCGTGGAAGTCGGTGAGCGGCCCCGGTCCGACGTGCTCGCGCGAAGTCAGATCGCGCTGCAAGGCGGCGTACGATTTATTGATGACGGGCGGATCGACCCGCAATGTGGTTCGATCCGAGGCGAAATTCGAAGAAGACTCCGGCGCCGGCGCTTCGTCCGCACCGATCCGCGGCAGCCGCAGCAGCACGTGAGGCACCGGGCTGCCGCCGGCATTGCCACCGGACTGGTTGGCTCCCGCGTGCCAGGCCCGGCGGACGTTGGTCCCGACCGTCTTCGGGTTGGGTGCCGTGTGCATGACGCTTTCCAATTTCTGGCCCTGGGGTCCGGTCCGCATGCGCAATGTGCGCGCCGGCCGGAGAACAGCCTGTCGTAATTCATCGGGTGCCGGCTGTATCGATCTTGAGTCCATTGACGCCTTTAGCGGACATGCCGAGGCTGGAAAGACAGCGCAGTCGGGCGAAGCTGCGGTGAACCTGCCGGCGCGGCAAAGTGTCGTTTGGCCGGGCTGCAGAGTCCGCCTTGATCGGGGGGCCCGACTCTGGCATACTTATTGGATTCAAGTTCTTGAACTGTATGGCTTTCCGACACGCCCCGGCAGCCGAATCGGCTGCAATATCTATGGCCGTAGCTAATCGGACCGACGTCGCCGAACTTGTCGAGCGCCAGCTTCAGCAGCGCGTGCTGATTCTCGATGGCGCTATGGGCACGATGATCCAGCAGCTCAAGTTCGGCGAGCGCGAGTATCGTGGCGAGCAGTTTGCCGACCATCCGCACGACCTCAAAGGCTGCAACGACCTGCTGGCGATCACTCAAGCCGAGGCGATCGAAGCGATTCACCGCCAGTACTTCCAGGCTGGCGCCGATATCGTCGAGACCAACACGTTCAACGCCAACTCGATCTCGATGGCCGACTACCGGCTCGAGTCGCAGGTGCGGGCGATCAACCTGGCCGGGGCGCTGTGCGCGCGGCGAGCCGCCGACCAGGCCAGCTTGCTGACCCCCGATCGGCCGCGGTTCGTCGCCGGTTCGATCGGCCCGACGAATCGCACGGCGTCGCTTTCGCCCGATGTGAACGATCCCGGCTACCGGGCCGTGACCTACGATCAGCTCGTCGACTCCTATTACGAGCAGGTTTCGGCGCTGGTCGAAGGTGGCGTCGACCTGCTCATGCCCGAAACAACCTTCGACACGCTCAACCTCAAGGCGTGTCTGTTCGCGATCGAGAAGTTCTTCGAGGCCGAAGGCATCCGGCTGCCGATCATGGTCTCGGTGACGATCACCGACCGCAGCGGCCGCACGCTGTCTGGCCAGACGCTCGAGGCCTTTTGGACATCGATCGCGCATGCGAACCTGCTGAGCGTTGGCATCAACTGCGCGTTTGGCCCCGAGTTGATGCGGCCGTATGTCGAAGAACTGTCGCGGATCGCGCCGGTTTACCTGAGTTGCCATCCCAACGCCGGTTTGCCGAACGCCTTCGGCGGCTACGACGAGACGCCCGACCAGATGGCGCGGACGTTGTCGGACTTCGCCGAACGTGGCTGGCTGAATATCGTCGGCGGATGTTGCGGCACAACTCCGCGCCATATCCAGGCGATCGCCGCAGCCGTGGCCGACAAGTCACCGCGCGTGCGTCCACGCCCCGAGCCGCTGACGCACTTGAGCGGCTTGGAGACGCTGACGATCCGGCCTGAAAGCAACTTCACGATGATCGGTGAACGCACCAACGTCACCGGCTCGAAGAAGTTCGCCAAGATGATTCTCAACGGGCGCTTCGACGAAGCAGTGGCCGTCGCCGCGTCACAGGTCGAAGGCGGCGCCAATGTCATCGACGTGAACATGGACGAGGCACTCCTGAACGGCGAGGAGTCGATGGCCAGGTTCCTGAACCTGCTGGCCGCCGAACCGGATATCGCCCGCGTTCCGTTCATGATCGACAGTTCGAAGTGGTCGGTGATCGAAGCTGGGTTGAAGTGCGTGCAGGGCAAGCCGATCGTCAACTCGATCAGCCTCAAAGAGGGCGAAGAAGCCTTCCTCAACGTGGCCAAGCTCGTGCGGCGCTACGGCGCAGCGGTCGTCGTCATGGCCTTCGACGAGCAGGGCCAGGCCACCAGCATCGACGACAAGGTCCGCATCTGCCAGCGAGCGTTCAAGCTCCTCACCGAGCAAGTCGGCTTCGATCCGACCGACATCATCTTCGACCCGAACATCCTCACCGTGGCCACGGGAATCGAAGAACACAACCAGTACGCGATCAACTTCATCGAGGCCACGCGCCAAATCAAGCAGGTGTGCCCGGGCGCGAAGGTGTCGGGCGGCGTGAGCAACATCTCATTCTCGTTCCGCGGCAATGACGTGGTGCGCGAAGCGATCCACGCCGCGTTCCTCTATCGTGCGATTGCCGCCGGCCTAGACATGGGCATCGTCAACGCCGGCCAGTTGGCCGTGTACGAGGATATTCCGCCCGACCTGAAGGAGCGCGTCGAGGACGTATTGTTCGACCGCCGCCCGGATGCCACCGAGCGGCTCGTCGAATTCGCCGAGACGGTCAAGCAGCAGCAGACGGGCAAGACCGTCGTCGCCGATCTCGCCTGGCGCGATGCTCCTGTCGAGTCGCGACTGTCGCACGCCTTGGTGCGCGGCATCGTCGAATTCATCGAGGCCGACGTCGAAGAGGCCCGACAGAAGTATCCGACTGGCCTGTCGATCATCGAAGGCCCACTGATGGACGGCATGACGATCGTCGGCGACTTGTTTGGCGCCGGCAAGATGTTCCTGCCGCAGGTCGTGAAGAGCGCGCGCGTGATGAAGAAGGCCGTGGCCTACCTGCTGCCGTTCATGGAAGCCGAGAAAGCCGCCAGCGGCGAGGCCGAGCAACCCCGCGGCAAGATCCTGCTGGCCACCGTGAAAGGCGACGTGCACGACATCGGCAAGAACATCGTCGGCGTCGTGCTCGGCTGCAACAACTACAAGATCATCGATCTGGGCGTAATGGTTCCCTGCGAGAAGATCCTGCAAGTGGCGCGCGAAGAACAAGTCGACTTGATCGGCCTGAGCGGGTTGATCACGCCAAGCCTCGACGAGATGGTGCACGTCGCCAAGGAAATGCAGCGGCAGGACTTCAATGTGCCGCTGTTGATCGGCGGCGCCACGACCAGCGCCAAGCACACGGCCGTGAAGATCGCGCCGACTTACGAAAACCCCACCGTGCACGTGCTCGACGCGTCGCGTTGCGTGAATGTGGCCGAGCGGCTGCTGAATCCGAATGCCCGCGGCGAGTTCGACGCCAAGAACCGGGTCGAGCAGGCCAAGGCGGTCGAGGCCTACAAGCAGCGCCGCGAGGTGAACCTCGTGACCTACGCCCACGCGCGCGAGCAGCGTTTCACCAGCGACTGGGCGAACGTGCGGATCGACCAGCCGTCGTTCCTGGGGCGCAAGGTGCTCGAGCCGGTGCCACTTGAGCTGCTGGTGCCCTACATCGACTGGTCGCCATTCTTCAGCGCGTGGGAGCTGCGCGGCAAGTATCCGGCGATCCTGCTCGACGAAGTCGTCGGCTCCGAAGCGGCGAAGCTCTTCGAGGATGCCACGAAACTGCTGGGCCAGATCGTCGATGGTCGGCTGCTCGAAGCGCGGGCCGTCTATGGCTTCTGGCCAGTAGCCTCACTCGGCGACGACATCATTCTCTACACCGACGACACTCATGCGACCGAGCTGACACGCTTCCACACCTTACGGCAGCAGTGGGAACGCAAGGGGCAGAAGGCCTTCTACGCCTTGGCTGATTTCATCGCGCCGGTCGACAGTGGCCGCAAGGATTACCTCGGCGCGTTCGCCGTGACCACCGGCATCGGCGCCGACGAGTTGGCCAAACAGTTCGAGGCCGACCACGACGACTACCACGCGATCATGGCCAAGGCGCTAGCCGACCGGCTGGCGGAAGCGTTGGCCGAATGGCTGCACAAGCAAGCTCGCGCCGATTGGGCTTATGGGCGCGAAGAGAATCTGACGAACGAGGAGCTGATCGACGAGCGCTACCGCGGCATCCGGCCCGCGCCGGGCTACCCGGCCTGTCCCGACCACACCGAGAAGCGGATCCTCTTCGATTTACTCGACGCCGAGAATTTGACCGGGATCAAGCTCACAGAGAATTTCGCCATGTACCCGGCTGCCAGCGTGAGCGGGCTGTACTTCGGCCATCCCGAGGCGCGCTACTTCGCCGTCGATCGCGTGACGCGCGACCAGGTCGAGGATTATGCCCAGCGCAAGAACATGTCGCTAGCCGAAGTGGAGCGCTGGCTCGCGCCGAACCTAGGCTACGAGCCGTAGCTCCACGGCGCGAAGCTGTAGGGTGGGCACTGCCCACCATGCATTGGCCTGCTCGCGGATCGATGGTGGGCAGTGCCCACCCTACTCGTACGTCGCGTTCGCCACTTCGCTATCGGCCATGCCGCTCTCATAAGCGATCGCCTTGAGGTTGGCGCCGGGCCGCGCGCTGATCACCCCGCAATAGATGTAGCCGCGCGTGCGCGTCGGGTCGCTGCCATCGAGCGTGTAGCGGAACCAGGCGCCGGGCGTTGCGCTCTTGAGCGTCACGCAGGTGACCGTCTCGGTCTTCGCACGCGATGACGAGAACTCCGGCTTGCTGCACGGCGTGGCTCCCTCTTCGTACAGCCCGCAGTCGGGATAGTTCTGCACGCAATCCCAAGCGATTTGCTGCATCGCCCTGGCCTGGGCCGAGCTGAGCGAGAGCTTGACCGGCAGCAGCTTGTCGACCGGCGACTGGCCGTACATCGCTGCGAACCAGGTGCAGTCGACGAGGTACGATCCCTCCTGGCTGATGTGTACCTTGTCGGCGAATACCAGCGAATAGAAGTCCGTGGCAGCCGCTCCGGGGAATTGGCTATCCTCGATCTGCCGGTGGATCTTGCCCATCGCGAGTGCGGCGGGAATGATGCGCGGCGCCTTGCCCTCGGGGTATGCGGCGCGGATCGTCCGCTGCACTTCCTCGCCGTAGAGCATCATGGCCGACATCGACTCTTCCCACGTCAGCGCCGGCTGGAGCACTTTCATCTGGCTGCTGGGGACTTCGGCCTTATCGGTCGCGCGGACACGATCCATCTCGTCCCATTCGACATACAGCCACGGCTGGACGTCAGGGAACTTCGTGCGGATTAGCTTGAGCCAGCGCACCGTGTAGTCAGCCTCTTCGGCGACGTCGGCATCGCGCGGCTGGAAAGTCACGTCGCTGACGCCCTCGAGCGTCGGCCAGAGTTGCTTCCAAGTCTTGGCGGCCCCGTCGACCTGTTCGAACGAATACGTGGCAACGCCGCCCATCGACTTCGAGGTGGTGAACAGGTTCTTCCAGCGGGCTTCGTCGGTCGGATTGCCGGGACCGATCGTGGCCGTGTTCCACAGGGTGCGCGTGATCCCGCCGCCCATCAGCAAGCGCTCGGCACGATGCACAATGCCGGCCGTGCGCAGATAGAGTTCGAACCGGCCCAGCGCGTTGCCGCTGAGGCTATTGCCGAGGTGCAGCGTCGTGCGCCGCGTGATCGGCGGGAACAGGTATTCCGCGTCGTATGCCGGGCTCGGTGCCATCCCCTCGCTGAACGCCGCGGCGGTGAGCGTCGTCGTCTTGTCGACGGGAATGGGTGCCGAATAGACCTGCCCATTCGTCGGCGTCGGCATTGTGCCGTCTGTCGTGTAACGGATCACGGCGGCTGAATTGGCACAGCGCAGCGTCACCTTGATCGGCTGCTGCAACTCGCCGCTGCCAGGGGCGATCGTCGCGCGCGGGCAGGACGCCAGCTCGCCGATGTCGAGGCCGACGTACTGGCCATCGGGATTCACGCCGACCATGCCCTTGTTGGGCTTTTCTTCGACGACGGAGCGCCACGAGTTGAAGGGGAATGGTGCGATTGGTTGACCGCCGAGCCGCGTGTCGCCGGCGTAGAACTCGATCTTCGATACGCGTCCCGACGAGCCCGGCGGCGCTTCGTAGCGGATCCAGCGATACGGTTTCGAATTCTCGAATCGCAGCTCGCTCCAATCATCCTGCCTGGGTGCTTCCTTGATCTCCGCCAGAACTTCGAAGCCTTCCGTGGCCGAGACGTTCGAGCCGGCGAATTTACCGCCGACCATCGCGTGTTCCTGCTTCGGCGCGGCCAGATAACGAACTCGGTTGAAAGCGAGCGGCGACTTGGCTTGCGATCGAGTTTTCGATTCGTCTGCGCACGACTTGGAACCAAATGAAGTGAATATCAAAGGTAAACACACCACGCAGACTACGCGAAGAGTGGTCATTGCAAACTCAACTGTGAGGGCGGGACGATTGTGGAAGCCATGTGGGGGGCTTCGCGAGGAGATTCAGGCCATCACACTTTTGTCATCCATTGACGATCGAGTCAAGCTCCCCCAGACTGGCTAGAGTGCGATTCACGTCGGATCGCCGTACAGAGCACTGCCGAAGGGTGATTCATGCCAACGGTGGCAACGTGCAGCGGTTGCACCCAGCGGTTTCAGCTCTGGGACGATCAGCTTGGTAAGCGATTCAAGTGTCCGAAGTGTGGCGGGACTGTTTCCGCGCCGTCATCGCCGTCTACGCAGCCGGAATCTTCCATAGCGCCGCCGGCGCGGCCAGCTCCTGCGGCGATATTGCCCAAGGCCACGCCGAACTCGCAACCGCGGGTAGAGCCAGTCGCCGCCACACCTGCTGCGGCGCACGCCGCGAGCGCACCCGATTCGTTGGATTTCGGGGGCGGCGGGAATCCGGCAGAGGCCGCATCCTCGTTCGATTGGGCCGAGCCGTCGCCGACTGCGAGCTCAGGTTTTCCTGACCTTGCTGCAACCGGCGCCAATGAGCAGGCTCCAGCAACGTACAACCCGTTTCAGTCGCCGAAGTCGGCCAGCGCGGCATCATTCTCGCCGCGTTCATCTGACAAATTGCCGACCTTGTGCAAGGTGACGTTCATCCTCGACGTGTTGCTCAGCGGATTGTCGGTCGTGATCTGGATCTTGGGAGTGATTGGACTCGTGGCGTTGCTCGACAAGATGCCCGAGTTGCCAGTCCGAGCGATCATAATTTCACTAGCGAACGCAACGGCGGCATTTGCAGGACTGACCGCCAGCATTGCCTTGTTGGCGAAACAGCGCTGGGGTTTGCCAGTCGGGTATGTTGCGATCGGCGGGGTCGCCGTCGCAATGTTGTTAGGGTTGCCCGAAGTTTTCGGCAACCAGCAAACGGCCAGGCTGCCGCAGGGAGCCCAAAATATGCGAATCCTCGTGATCGTCGTCACGCTCGGTATCCGGGCAGGATTCCTGGCATTGTACTTCGTTGCGCTGCAGAAGTTCGCTGCCCCGAAATCACCAGGGCATTCGCGCCGCGCGCATTAGCACCAGGCCGTTCTGGCCGGGAGTATCCATGTTCGTCATCTGGGGAAACCGCGGCGACGTGCATCAGATCTCCGACTCGCAGGTGGCGCAATGCCCGATCTGCAAGCACGGAACCTATTCCTTCTGGCTGGCCTATCGCTGGTTTCACTTGTATTGGCTGTTCGGCATGATCACCCAGCGGCAATACCATGCCGTTTGCGATCGGTGTCAGCACAGCGTCGAAGTCGATCGCGAGATCATTCCGCAAGAGTTTCTCGACGATGAGCGCTTGCCCTTCTTCCGGCGTTGGGGCCTGATAGGCCTTGGCGGTTCTCTGGCCTGCATCGTGTTCGCGGTGGTCGGATTGGCTGGCTTTTCAGCAGCCACTGGTGGCAAGCGGCACGTCGCGGCGCGGCCCATTGTGCGCGAAGATCGCTTCTTCGTGCCGGCCGAAAATCGCAGCCTGCCTGCCCAGCCACAGAAAATCGAGCGTCGCGAGCGCGGGCCGGAGCCTTCCAAAGGATTCAAGGAGACGTTTCCACTCGGCGGAGGATACGACGGATCGATGGTCCGTGATGCGGCACCAGCGGGCGGTTTGTTGACCGGCCTCGAGATCGGTCTGGATGCGGCCGGCAATTCCATCGATTCGATCCGAGCCATCTTCCGCACCGGCCAAGTGGAATCGTTCGGCCGGCAGTTTGGAGTGGCGACCGGCAACACCATCACCGTCAAAGCGAAGGCTGGTTTCGCCGTCGGGGCAATCGTGCTTGAGTCGAGTTCGACGATCGAAGGCCTCTCGCTCGCGTTCATGCGCATCTCCGACGATCATTTGAATACGCAGGACAGCTACGAGAGCGACTGGGTCGGCGGCCACGTCGATTTGAATCCGATTCTGCTCACGGGCAAGGGGCGACCGGTGACTGGCCTGATCGTGCGTTTCGACAAACGTGGCCAGCTTGGCCTCGGGTTGATGTTGACGCGACCGCCGACGACACCGCTCGCCAGCGCAGATCGCAAGCCGGCTCCCACGCCGAGCGACCTGCCGCCGGCCTCCCCGACTTCCATTCAGCCAAAATCGCAAACGTCAGCTCCGGCGCTTGAGCCGGCCAGGCCGTTAAGCCCGACCGATACCGCTGCCATCGCCGCTAAGCTCGAGAAGCTCGGCATTCGTCGTGTGACACGAGATTCCAAGGCGAGTGCGACGGCTCCTGAAACCTCGACGCTCGGATTCGTCGGCGACGTCTTTCACGTATCCGCACCCGCGGGCGGCCTGCTCGTTGGTCTGAAGCTCGGCCCAGGCAAATTCCTGCAGAACGAGATCATCGCCAGCGTGCAGCCGATCTTCCGCGTGGGCAATCAGGAATCTCTCGGCCGGACCTTCGGCCGTTCGATCGGCGGCGAAACCGTGGTCAAAGCCAAGGACGGCTATGCGATTGGCTCGCTCACCGTGGCCACGTCGTTGGGCATCGACGGACTGATGGCGACCTTCATGCGCATCGATGGAGACAAACTCGACCCGCGCGACTCGTACGACAGCGATTGGATCGGCGGCCTCGGCCACAAGACGGCGACGATCATCAGTGGCGACGGTCGCGCGGTGCGCGGCGCAGCACTCCGCCTGCGTTCACCGAACGAGGAATGCAAGGGCATCGGTCTGGTGTTCGACACCGCCGGTCTGCCGCCCGATCCCAAACCGAAGGCTGGCACACCATTCCGATCGACCGGTCCGCAGAGTCGCTTTCCGACCATGAAGAGAAACTAGCCCGAAAGTCCTCTGTTTCGAGTGTCCTGCTCCAACCATCGGACCAGCGCTGGCTCGACGCGACTTTGAGAGTAGATGTTTCGCTCGGGCTGCAAGCTTGCCGTGATGCGTCCCATTTGCCTAGACTACACCTGCTTGCGGCCCCTCTCTCCACCAGAAAGATCTGTCATGAAACGCGTGTTCGCCCTGACGATGGCCTTGGTTGTGCTTAACTTGGGGCAGTTCATGGCCGTAGCGGCCGACGACGACAAGGACGACAAGCCAGAGGCCAGCAAGGTTGACGTCAAGGCCGAGAAGGTGCTCGAAGGCCTGGCGACCTACTTCCAGGGCGTGAAGAGTTTCGAGGTCCGGATGACCAGCACCGTCAAGATCGAAGCAGCACTTGGTTCGAGCGAGGAAGCGGCCGAGTACGACATCATTGCACAGCGGCCGAACCTGCTGGCCGTGAAGCTTAAGAAAGGTGAGATGGGTGCGACCGTCGTTTGCGACGGCAAGGAACTGATCACTTACGTCCCGTCGTTCAAGAAGTACACGGTCGACGAAGCCCCGAAAACGCTCGAGGACCTGCTCGCGTCGCCCGAAGGCCGCATGGCCCACCTGGGCAATAGCCCTGCTTTCGGTGCCCTGGCCCTCGCGTTCCACGACCCGAAGAAAGTCATGGAGACGATCGAATCGGCAAAATACCTGGGCGAGGAGAAGATCGACGACGTCGAGTGTCATCACCTCAAGCTGGCCGAAGGTCAGATCGACCTCGAAGTCTGGATCGAAAAGGGGAGCCAGCCGCGAGTGCGCAAGGCGGTGCCGGATCTCGAGCGTGCTCTGCGGAACGGTGCGGCCCGAATTCCCGAAGGCTTCAAGCTGTCGATGTGGGCGACGTTCGACAAATGGGAAATCGACGTCAAGCCCGACGCCGACGCGTTTGCGTATTCGCCCCCGGCCAGCGCCGACAAGGTGAAGGAATTGTTCGGCATGCCCTCGCAGGAGATGGAGCGCCATCCGCTGCTCGGCGAGAACGCTCCCGACTTCAAGCTCGAAACGCTCACGGGCAAGGACGTGAAGCTGGCCGACTTGAAGGAGAAGAAGGTCATCGTGCTCGACTTCTGGGCGACCTGGTGCGGTCCTTGTGTGAAGGCCCTGCCGACCATCAGCGAGGTCGCCGGCAAGTTCAAGGACAAGGGCGTCGTCTTCTACGCCGTCAATCAGGCCGAGGACGCTGAAACGGTGCGGGCCTTCCTCAAGGATCAGGATCTCGACGTGCCCGTGCTTTTGGACACCGAAGGGGCCGTCGGCGACAAGTACGGAGCGCGGGCCATCCCGCAAACCGTGCTGATCGGGAAGGACGGCCGGGTGCAAGTCGTTCACGTCGGACTGAGCCCAAACCTCGAAGAGGAACTGACCCAGCAGCTCACCGATCTGGTAGCCGGCAAGAACCTGGCCGACGCTCAACTTGCCGCCGAGAAGGAAGCAGCCGAGGACAAGGGCAAGAAGAAGTCCGACGACGACGAGAAATAGCTCGTTCGCCGCCGGCCGTCGAACTCCTTTGCTGCCGGTTCGGTTTGCACGGCTGTAGCGGCCATGTCAGTCGTGCAACCCAAGTTGATTTGGCGCAATGCCTTTTTGCGCGCACGCCTCTGCCGAAAGGCCTGCTCATTGCTTGTGCAGCGCTGCCCGCGTTCGTTGACAGCATCTGGGCCCGAGTTTACAGTGAAAGGAAGCTTCCGATCGCCGTAAACCCCTGCTGTCGAAGGGTGGAATGAGCGTGGCCGCCAAAGCCTGGCAGGGCGTTTTCAACGAGGCGACGGACCGCCGAGTCGAGCACTTCACCGAGAGCATCAGCTTCGACCGCCGGCTATACGCCCAGGACATCCGCTGCTCGGTTGCCCATGCCCAAATGTTGGCCAGTACGGGCCTCATTTCTGCCGACGAGTGCCGCCAGATCGAACAGGCACTCGGGGAAATCCGCGGTGAAATCGAGCAGTCGACGTTCGAGTTCCGCACGGAACTCGAAGACATCCACATGCACATCGAGCGGGCACTGATCGACCGACTGGGGGATGTCGGCCGGAAGTTGCACACCGCCCGCAGCCGCAACGACCAGATCTCGACCGACCTGCGGGCGTGGGTTGTCGACGCGATCGACACGATCGACTCCCGGCTTGTCGACCTGCAACGTGCGTTCGTCGGCCGCTGCGACGCCGACCGCGGTTGCATCCTGCCCGGCTACACGCATCTCCAGCGAGCCCAACCGGTCCTGGCCGCTCATTACTGGTTGGCGTATACGGAAAAACTCGAGCGCGATCGCGGCCGGCTGGCCGATTGCCGGAGCCGGACAAACGTGCTGCCGCTTGGCGCCGCGGCTCTTGCCGGCACGAGCCTTCCGATCGACCGCGACCAGGTAGCACGCACACTCGGGTTCGAGGGCGTGGCGGCCAACAGCCTCGATGCGTCGAGCGACCGGGACTTCGTGCTCGAGTTCGCCTTCGCCCTGACGCTCGTGGCCGAGCACCTGAGCACTTGGGCCGAGGAGTGGATTCTCTGGTCGACGACCGAGTTCAACTTCCTCAAGCTGCCACAAGCCTTCTGCACCGGCTCGTCGATCATGCCACAGAAGGTCAACCCCGACGTGCTCGAACTGACGCGCGGCAAGACGGCTCGCGTCGTCGGCAACCTGACGCGCCTGCTGGTGCTCGTCAAAGGTCTGCCACTGGCCTACAACCGCGACCTGCAGGAAGACAAGGAACCGATCTTCGATTCGTTTGACACGGTCAAAGCCTGCCTCGAAGTCGCGGCTCCGCTGGTGGCCGGCGCCGAACTGAACCGCGAGGTGATCGAAGCCGGCCTCGATCGCGGCCACCTCGACGCGACGTCGCTGATGGAGCTGCTTATCCGTCGCGGCATCCCGCAACGCCGTGCCCACGAGTTGGTTGGCAAGCTGGTGCGCTTGGCGCTCGATTCAGGCCGGCAACTCCAGGAGCTATCGCTCGACGAGTTCCGCCAGGCGGATGCCAGCCTCGACGAACAGGTCTATGAGATCCTCGGCGCCCGCCGCTCGGTCGAGGCGTTCACGAGCTACGGTTCCACGAACCCGCAGCAGGTCGAGAAGCAGGTGCACGCGTGGCGTGCGCGGCTCGGTCTGGAAAGTTCATCCTAAGCAACATTGATTAGCATTCGAGTCGCAACCATGATTCGCTTCATCGCAGCGTCGCTGCTCGCTTGCGGTTTAGTCGCACCGCTCGCGGCGCAAGAACCCGCCGCTCCGCCGGCGCCGGTCGTCGACGACCCGCTCGCCCGCGACTTGCTGGCGACCAATCCTTCGACGCCGGCAGAAATGTTGCGAGTGCTCGATGTGCTGGTGAATCTGAAACAGGCCAAAGCCGGCACCGGGTTGCTGGCCAAGCTCGCCGGGGCGAACCTCAACGACGAACAAATGGCGGCGCTCGTGCGCGAGTTTGGCTCGGGCAAGTTCCTGAAGCTGTCACTCGTGCCCGAATTGCAGCCGCAGGGCAAACAATGGGCCGACAGCGTACTGGCCGGCGCGAATCGCCGTGCGCGCGACCCTGAGCAGATCGCGGCATTGATCGGCAAACTCTCCGCAGGCGACATCGAAGACCGCAGCGCCACGATCGCCGAGTTGGAACTCGGTGGTGAAGTCGCGGTCGCGGCGATGATCACCGCACTTGGGCAGGCGCAGACGCCGGAAGAACAATCGCCGTTGAAGAGCGCGTTGGCGGCCATGCGCGACGCCTCGGTCGACGCCGTCGCTGTGATGTTGAACGACGATCGGCCTGAGTCGGTCGCAGCCGCGGCCGACATCCTCGCACGTATGGGGGACGCACCGGCACACCTCTACTTGCTGCGACCGGCCTACAGTCCGAAGTCGACTCCGGAAGTGCGCGCGGTCGCCGTTCGTGGGCTGACCGATGAGGCGGGCAAGATCCCGAGCGAGACCGATGCGGCCGCCCGGTTGTACAACGCGGCAAGGAAATACGATCAGCAGCCTCCGGTGATTGCTGGCGATGCGACAGGCAAAGCGTTGCTATGGAGTTGGAACCTCCAGGCGCACCAGCCGCAGGTCGAAGCCGTCACGCAGCGGCTGGCAGCGCTGGAATTGGCTGCCCGCTTCGCGGCGGCTGGTCGCGAGATTCTGCCGACCGATGCCAACATGCGGCGGCTGGCTCAGACCCTGCAATTGGAAGCAGCCATCGAGCGCGCCGGCGGCATCGCCAAGCTCGATCGCGGACCTAACAGCCTATTCGCCCGCGTGGCCGAAGAGGGCGTGGCGAGCGTCGAAGATTTGCTCGTCAGCGCTGCAGCCGACGGCCACACAAGGGCGGCAATCGTCGCCACCGAGATCCTGACGCAGCGCGGAACCACCCAGGTGCTTGTCACGCGCGGTGGCAAGCCATCGCCGCTGGCCAAAGCCGCGGCGCATCCCGATCGGCGATTGCGATTCGCAGCCGTGAGGGCGATCCTCGAGATCGACCCGATCAGCGCGTATCCTGGGTCGAGCTTTGTGACGGATGCTCTTAGGTATTTCGTCGCATCGCACGGCCAGCGTGTGGCGGTCGTGGCCGATGTGCGACCTTTCGCCGCTCAGCAAGTCGCCGGCATGCTCAGCAGCCTGGGCTATCGCACGAGCACCGCGACCAATGAGCGCGAAGTGTTCAAGGCGGCCATCTCGAATCCGGACCTCGAGCTGATCATCATCGACCAGTGGATCGCCAAGTTCTCGTCGGGCAAGGTCGTGCAGAACCTCCGCGACGATTGCCGCACGGCCAACATTCCCATCGGACTGATGGCGGCCACCTACGAGCTCGAAGGCGCGGAGGTCATCGCCCGGAGCGAGCCTTTCACCACCGCGTTCCTGCGACCACTCGATCCCGTCAACACCGAGCGCGTCGTCAGGGAGACGTTAGCGGTCAATGCTCCGAGCGTGCCGGTTGAAGAGCGGCTGGAGCAAGCCCGCGCGGCCATGGGCTGGATCGTCAAACTTCATCAGCACAAGCGCGACGGCCTGTATCCGCTAATCGAGATGGAAGCCGAAGTCGTGCGGGCGCTCGACGTGCCTGCATTACGCGACGCGGCGATCGTGGCCCTGGCCGACTTGGGGACTCCGGCCAGCCAGCGCGCGCTGGTCGAGTTGATCAGCGACTCATCGGCTCCGATCACCAATCGGCAGGCAGCCGCCGGCGCGTTTGGCGCCAACGTGGTGCGGCACGGAACCTTGCTCACGCTTGCCGAGATTTCGTTGCAATACGACCGCTACAACGCCAGCGAAAGTCAGGACAAGCAAGTCCAAGCCGTGCTGGCTTCGATCCTCGACGCCATCGAGGCTCATGCGGCCGATCAGAATGTCGGCATTGTCGCCGGCCAACCGCGGTAGGAAACGCCCGCGCGGCAGGCGGCCGCGCTCGCAGGTGAATACGGACAGTTCCTGGACTCTGGCTCATGCCTTCTCCCTCGCGCAATACGACACCGGAACCAACCAGCGGCCCGCCGATCGCCGGCCTCATCGGCTCGGGTCCGGCGATGCAGCGCGTCTACAACCTCACGCGGTTGGTGGCCAAGAGCAACGCCTCGGTGCTGCTCTTGGGCGAGACGGGAACCGGCAAGGAACTGATCGCCAAGGCCGTGCATCAGCTCAGCCCGCGCGGCAGCGGACCATTCGTGCGCGTGAATTGCGGCGCGCTCAGCGAGAGCTTGCTGGAGAGTGAGCTGTTTGGGCATGTGCGCGGTTCGTTCACCGGCGCCATCGACAATCGCACGGGCCGGTTCGAAGCGGCACACACCGGCACGGTGTTCCTGGACGAGATCAACTCCACGACGCCTAAACTGCAGGTCAAGCTGCTGCGAGTGCTGCAGGAGCGCGAGTTCGAACGCGTCGGCGACACGCAAACGATTCGCGTCGACACCCGCGTGATCGCTGCCAGCAACCGCGACCTGCTGGAAGAGGTCGAGGCCGAGCGGTTTCGCGAGGATTTGTATTACCGACTGAACGTGGTGCCAATCCATCTGCCGCCGCTGCGCGAGCGGCGCGAGGACATTCCGGAACTCGTCGGCCATTTCCTCAACTACTACAATGAGAAGAACGACCGCTATGTCGTCCACATCGACCGGCGGGCGCTTGAGGCCTTGCAGGACTACCACTGGCCCGGCAACGTCCGCGAGTTGCAGAACTATGTCGAGCGCGCGGTGGTCATGGCCGGCGGCGACGAGTTGACGTTCGAGCTCCTGCCGGAGCAGATGCTCTCGGGCAAGCGGCCGCGGTCGTCGCGGTTCCGCGAGCCGGATTTGGAGACGCTCACCTACGAGCTAGTGCAACTGGGACTTTCGACCGCCGGGCCGCAAGAGGACAACCTGCACGCCAAGATCGTCAATCGCGTCGAGCGCGAGCTGATCGCCCAGATGCTGACCACTTGCGACAATGTGCAGATCAAGGCAGCCGCCAAGCTGGGTATCAATCGCAATACGTTGCATAAGAAACTGAAAGACTACGGGCTCGACGAGGAAGAGCCGGCCGCCGGCTGAGCTTGCGGCCTCGACCACGCCCTGCCCCGTGATCTTCGTAGGGGCGAGTTTACCGCGTCCACTCGATCACTCCCGCCTGCGTCATCGACTTTCGCATGTTGGCCAAGATCAGCATCACCTGCTTCGCCGCGAGTTACATCGTGGCGCTTGCGCTCGAGGTGTCGCGACTGCTGTTTCGCAGCGGGGTTCGCGGCGCGCTGATGCTGGGCTTCGCCGGCGCTGGCTTCATCGCCCAGACCTTGTACCTTGGTTATCGCGCCACGATCGAGACCGGCACGCCGCTGTCGAGCGAGTTCGATTGGTACTTGATCGCCGCCTGGGCGTTGGTGGCGACGTACCTCTACCTGACGCTCTACCACCCGCGGACGGCCTTCGGACTGTTCCTGCTGCCGCTCGTGCTAGTGCTGATCGCGGTGGCGAACTTCGTCGCCGATCGCACGCCGTTTCCGCGCACGCAGGCAACGCAAATCTGGGGCATGATCCACGGCATTTTCCTCTTGCTGGGCATAGTCGCGGTCGTCGTCGGTTTCATCGGCGGCGTGATGGGCCTGGTGCAAGCCTGGCGGCTCAAGCACAAGCGTCCGCCCGGCGCTGGCCTGCGGCTGCCGAGCCTGGAGTGGCTCGAACAAACCAACAGCCGGGCGATCCTGATCTCGGCCGTGATGTTCGGTCTCGGCTTTCTCTCAGGCATCATCTTGAACCTGGTGCCCGAGAAGAAATCGGAAGTGACCGCGGTGCCTTGGAACGATCCGATCATCTGGAGTTCAGGGCTGCTGCTCGCTTGGGTGCTGGTCGCATCGGGCTTCTGTTTGCTCTACCGGCCGGCGCGGCAAGGCCGAAAGCTGGCCTATCTGACCGTGGCGAGCTTCGTGTTCCTCGTGCTTGCCGCAGGCGTATGGATTGGGTTGCCTTCGCGCCACGGCGGCAAATCGCAAGAGCCGAGGTCGCAACTGGGCAAGGTTCGATCGCTCCCCGACGTCGCGACGCTGGGTTCGCGCGGGAGTCGACCGTGATGAAAGTCCAAATGGTTGGCTGCAGCCATCACAACTCGTCGACCGAGATCCGCGGTCGCCTGGCCTTCAGCCCCACGCAAGTCGGACAAGCGCTCGAGCACCTCCGCGGACGTTTTCCTGGCACCGAGGCTGTGCTGCTCTCGACGTGCAACCGGATCGAGGTCTACACGGCGGTCGAGGAAGATGAAGCGGGCCCGACGCATCAGCAGGTCGCCGAATTCCTGGCCGACTTCCATGGCCTGAATGTCTACGACATTTTCGACGATCTGTTCGAGCGCACGGGCGAGGACGTCGTGCGACACTTGTTCACCGTGGCGGCGAGTCTCGACAGCATGGTGGTCGGCGAGCCGCAAATCCTGGCCCAGGTCAAGCAGGCATACGAGCTGGCCACGCAGTGCCGCAGCACCGGCCCGCTGACGAATCAGATCTTCCAGACAGCGCTGCGCGTCGCGAAGCGGGTGGCGACCGAGACTTCGATCAACGAGAAACGGGTGAGCATCCCGAGCGTCGCCGTGTCGGATTTCGCCAAGGCGATCTTCGAACACTTCGACGACAAGCGGATCCTGGTCGTCGGTGCCGGCGAGATGGCCGAGGAAACGCTCCGCTATTTGCAGGATCAAGGTGCCCGCGAGGTGACCGTCGTCAATCGCAGCTTCCCGCGGGCGCGTGATCTGGCCGAGCGCTGGCAGGGGCGGGCGATTCCCTGGGAAGGATTGTCCGAAGCCCTGGTCGAGGCCGACCTCGTCGTCAGCACGACCGGCGCGGAGCGGCCGATCGTCGGGCTCGACGACTACCGGCAGATCGAAAGCCGGCGCTACCAGCGCGACCTGTTTATCCTCGACCTGGCAATGCCGCGCGACTTCGACCCGGGGATCGGCAACTGCCTGAACGTGTATCTCTACTCGCTCGACGACCTGCGCGAGGCCTGCGAGCGCAACCGGCAGGAGCGCGATCGGCAGTGGCCCAAGGCGATGGACATCATCGAACAGGAGACGGCCCGCTTCATCGCCGACCTGAACCACCGCGCCACGGCTCCGATCATCAAGCGCGTCAAGCAGGACTGGCAGCAGCACCGCGACGACGAGGTGCGCCGACTCATGAATAAGCTGCCGGAGCTCTCGGAGAAAGCCCGAGGCGAAATCGGCCAGTCGTTCGACCGGCTAATGAACAAGCTGCTGCACCCGCCGCTCGAATCGCTGCGCGACGAGGCCCGCGAAGGCGTCCCGCACGGGCTGCTCGAAGCCTTCAAGCGGCTGTTCAACCTGCGGGACTGAACCCCTCTTACCGGGTAGAAGATCGGCGTTGCCGCGTCGCCCAGTCGCCCCAGTTTTCGTGCGAGCTCGCAAGCCCGCTGGCGTGCAATCATTGCCTGCGTTTTTGCATGGCGGAAAAAAACGGAACCGGATACGATTGGGGTTGGTCGTGGAACGACCCAACGACAGGCACAGGCATGGAGGCCGGTCATGAAGTGGCGGTGCAGAAGGAATCTGCTGCGGACCAAGTCGTCCGGAGGAGATCAACCATTGCGCGTCGAGCAACTTGAATCTCGGCAACTCCTGAGCGGCGGAGCTTTCTATCCGCTATCGGCTCCGCCGATCGAGTCGATCGTCGATGTCGTCTACATCGGCACGCCGATCCCGGCTGGCGATTCGTCGGCCAATGATACCAGCTCGGATCCCTCGGACACTCCATCGTCCGGCGCCGTCGATCCGGGCGGTGATCTCGGACTTCCCGTTGTTGGTGGCGATCCAACGCGAGGCGGCGTGACTGGCAACGATTCCACGCCGAGCCGCGGACCTGGATCTGTTGGTATCGGCTGGGGCGGCAGTGGCTGGAATGTCGGTGGAACGGGAAGTCATGGTGCGCAGCAGCCGCAGTGGCTAGTGCCTGCGACCGATGGTTACTTCCTGAGCCTGGCGCTCACAAACAGTTCAACGTTCACGATGAACAACCCTGGCCGTTCGGCCATGCCGTTGGCCATGGCGGGCACGAGCCTGGCAGCTTCGCCGACATCGTTGCGCAACTCGAATACGGCGGTCAACCTCGTGCAGGCCAGTGGCGGGCTCGACCAGCCGGGACAATATTCAGGAGGTGGTGATTCGCTCTCGGCGCCAAGGCTCGAACCGACGCATGCGGCGGCGCCCGTGAGCGGTGGTGCCAACGGCGAATCGTTGGATCCGACCTTCCTCGGGCATCACCACTTCGAGCCGCCGAAGTCGACTGGCTCGGTCGTCGTGATGCTGCGACATGGCGGCGTTCAGACCGACGCCGAGCCGCAAGCGACCAGCTCGCAAGATGCTCCGGTCGACGACGAACAACTGACCGGCGACGAGCGAGAGCTGATGGTCGATCCGAGTGCGGCCACAGCGGCTGCCAATATCGCTGCAGCCATGATCAATGGTGCCGCAGCCGAGAACGGTGGCGACAACATCGCCTTCGCGTCGATGAACGACTCCAACCCGAGTGCGAAGCACGGGCTCGAGCAGCAAATGCGGATGCTGGCGGTCGAACTCACCCGTCGCGCCGCGGCGGTGTGGGCCGGCGTTCCGGCCGAGATGCCGTTGCTCATGCAGATTCCGGGCGATGCGGCCGCGATGGACGAGGCGCTCGACCAGTTGATGCAGCAGCTCGACGATTTGGGCAGTGACGTAGCCGACTGGATCGGCGAACGCTTGCCGCCGCACTGGACGATGATCGTGGTCGGCGCCGGCATTGTCATCGGACATCGCCGCGTGCGGGCATCGCGGCGGCGTGCCCGCGAGGAGGAACAGGACCAGGCTTCGATCGCCCGCCTGTTCGCTCGGGTGCACGGGCTCGAAATCCAGTACTGACGTGCGGCTGCCTAGCGCCACGGTAGTTCGCCGCAACAAATGGCGTTCGTGGCGCTTTCAGCAGGCGGAAGTGCGCGGATGAGTTCGTCGACGAGCCCACCCTCGGATCGTTCACGCGATCTTTCGCCCGATTCGACACTCGCCGCCAGTCAGCTCGTGCGACACGTGTCGCGGACCAGCGGACCGCCGACAGCCAATGTCGGTCAATCGCTGGGCGAGTTCCACTTGCTTCATGAGTTGGGCCGCGGCGCCTGTGGTCGGGTTTTTCTGGCGACGCAGCGATCGCTGTCGGACCGACCTCTCGTGCTGAAGCTCACCGCGCGGTTCGAAGAGGAGCATCTCTCGCTCGCCCGGTTGCAGCACACCTACATCGTGCCGCTTTATCTGGTGCAGGATTTTCCAGCCGAAAACCTGCTCGCACTGTGTATGCCGTTCGTCGGCGGAGCTGCCTGGTCGCACTTGCTGCGTCTCATCGGCCCAGCCGACGTGGAGCGTTCAGGGCGCCGCCTGGTCGAACTGTTGAAGATCGCTCACGAATCCCTGCCACTGGCACCGCCGCAGGAAGGGCCGGCGCTCGAGTTCCTCGCGCGGATGAGCTACGAGTCGGTGGTTTGCTGGATCGGCGCATGCCTGGCCGACGCGCTGCAATACGCTCATCAACGTGGACTCCTGCATCTCGACATCAAGCCGTCGAATGTACTTTTGGCGGGCGACGGCCAGCCGATGTTGCTCGACTTTCACCTGGCTCAGCCAATGGTGCGGGCTGGAGTGCGCCGCGTCGCGCGGCTGGGGGGAACTCCCGGCTACATGGCGCCGGAACTCGAGCGGGCGACCAATGACCTGGCCGCCGACCGGCCGCTCGGCGACTCCGTCGACGGCCGAGCCGACGTCTATTCCCTTGGCGCGCTGCTGTACAAGTCGCTGGCGGGCTGCCTGCCCGACAAGGATGAAACCAGATCGCGGCAGATCCTGCGCGCGGTGCCGGGCGTCAGCCGTGGCTTGGAAGACATCGTGCATCGCTGCCTCGCGCCCGAGGCCAGCGATCGCTATCCCGACGCCGAGCAGCTCGCGGCCGATTTGCGGCGTCATCTGACCGACCTGCCGCTGCGCGGCGTGCCGAATCGCAGTCTTGGGGAGCGGCTGGAGAAATGGCGCCGCCGATCGCACCGGCTCACCTGGGTGCATGTCGCGGCCATGGTCGCAGTCGCCGGCGGCGCGTTCGCATGGTCGAGCTATCGGCGCGATGTGCGCGAAGCGGAAACGGCGCTCCTCAACGCGCAAGGCGCGCTCGGGCGGCAGGCCTATCCGGTGGCCATCGAGCATGCGCGTGCCGGCCTGGAGTCGCTGGGGCGCTGGCCGGCACAAGGCTCCCTGCGCGCATCGCTCGACGCTCAGCTCAAGGCGGCCCAACGCGCTCGCCTGGCCGAGACGCTGGCTGGTCTCGTCGATCGGTTGCGCTTCGTGCAGGATTTCCGTTCGCTGCCACATGCGAAGCTGGTGGAACTCGATCGCGGCTGTCGCATCGCGTGGAACGCCCGCGATGCGATCCTTTCGGCCGAGCCCTCGATGCCGACTGGCAAGACCGAGCGCAAGCTGCGAGCCGAACTCCTGGACCTGGCGCTGCTCTGGGCTGAGTTGCAGCTTTACCTGGCGGGGCCGCAGCCTGCGGCCGAGGTCACCCGTGAGCTGTCGAAGCTGCTCGACGATGCCGTGCAGCTCGACCACTCGACACCGGCGGTCGCGATCGTGCGTCGTCGGATCGCGGGACAGCCGATCGTGCCGCTGAAAGGCGATTCAACAGCCGGACTGCTGACGATGTGGGACCAATGCGCCTATGGCCGCGAATTGCTCATGCAGGGAAATCTGGCCGAAGCGAGGGCCTGCTTCGAGCGTGCGATCGAGCTCGAGCCAGATGCCTTCTGGCCCTACTTCTACGCCACGATTTGCAATTACCGTGAGCGACGTTTCGACGAAGCCCTGCGCGCCGCCGATGTAGCGATTGCGCTGGCGCCGCGGCAGGCGGAGTGCTTCGTGAATCGCGGCCTGGTCGAGCAAGCCACCGGCGACAGCGACGCGGCGCTGCGAGATTTCACCACGGCGCTCGACCTGAATAGCCGCCTCGCGCGCGCTGCCTTCGATCGCGGCATCGTGCTGGCGGCGCGCAAGCGCCATACTGAGGCCATCGCCGACTTCGAACGCGCTCTGGCTGCCGGAGCCGATCCAGCGGCAACCCACTATCAGTTGGCGCTCGTGCAGCTCGATCGCAACGATCGGGCCGCGGCGCTCGTGCAAGTCGAGCAGGCGCTCGTCGCGCAACCCGACTATGGACCGGCACTGACCTTGAGGACGCGATTGAAGGCCGGACGCTGAAGATTGTCAGAGGCCTTCGGGCAGTTGATGGCCCAGCTTCTCGCGCTTGGTCGCCAGGTAGCGCGCGTTGTGCTCGTTGATGGGCGGCATGATCGGCACCTGGTCGACCACTTCGAGATCGAAGCCGCCGTAGATGAAGGCGTCGGTCTTCTTGGGGTTGTTCGTCAGCAGCCGCACCTTCGACAGGCCAAGATCCTTGAGCAGTTGGATGCCGACGCCGTAGTCGCGAGTGTCGGCCTTGTAGCCCAGGGCGAGGTTCGCCTCGACTGTGTCGAGACCGCGGTCCTGAAGCTGATAGGCCTTGAGCTTCTCGATCAGGCCGATGCCGCGTCCCTCCTGCGGCAGATACACCAGCACGCCAACCCCTTCATCGCTGATCATCCGCATCGCCATGTGCAATTGGTCGCCGCAATCGCAACGCAGCGAAGCGAGCAGATCGCCGGTGAAGCACGACGAGTGCAGTCGCACGAGCGGCGAGTCACTCTTGGTGAGGTCGCCCATCACGAGCACGATCGGCTCTTGTTGCTCGTACTTCACTCCGTAGGCGATGACCGTGAACTGGCCATACTGCGTGGGCAGTTGGGCCTCGGCCTGGCGGTAAACGAGTTTCTCGCTGCGGCGGCGGTGGCGGATCAGCTCCTCGATGGTAATGATCTTCAGGCCATGCTCGACGGCCATGGCCAGCAGTTGCTGGCGGTTGGCCCGATCGCCGTGCTGGTCGAGAATCTCGCAGAGCACGCCGGCCGGCATGTGGCCCGCCATCCGTGCCAGGTCGACCGTCGCTTCGGTATGGCCGGCGCGGCGAAGCACGCCTCCTTCCTTGGCGATCAGCGGAAAAAGATGGCCGGGCCGCAGGAAATCGCTGGGCTGGCTATGCGAATCGACGATCGCCAGGATCGTCGTCGCCCGTTCCTGGGCCGTAATGCCGGTGCGGCTCGAGCGATGGTCGACCGGAATCGTGAAGGTCGTTCCGAGCGGGGCCGTATTGGTCTCGACCATCGGCTGCAGCTTGAGCCGCTCACAGACGTCGGGCAGGATCGGCATGCAAAGCTGCCCACGCCCGTGCGTGATCATGAAGTTCACGCGCTCGGGCGTGACCAGTTCGGCCGAGCAGATGAAATCGCCCTCGTTCTCGCGATCTTCGGCATCGACGACGATGATGATCTCGCCCTGGCGGAAGGCTTCGACTGCTTCTTCGACGCTGGAAAACCGCTCGTCGCTCACGGATGACCCCAAGGGCGAAATGACGAATCACGCAGAACGCTGGTCGAATATATTGGATTATAGGCCCTCGGCACGGGGCTTCCCAGGAGGGGAGTCGGGAGCGGGGCAAACCAGAGAACCGGCAGTCATGCTCGATCGCGAGGAATATGTCGAACAGGCCTACTTCTTCCGAGTGCTCAACGAGCGAATGCGCCAGCACATGGCGACGCAGGACTTGCTGGTGTCCCTGCGCGACGAGGTGCTGTCGACCACCAAGCTGCCGATGGCTCTCGACTTCATGGCGGCCGAGCTGAAGCTGGCCGGCGGTTTCGCCAGCGCCATGGAGCGGCTGCCGCACTACTTCACGCCGTTCCAGACGTTCGTCATCGCCGAGGCCGAGAGCGAGAAGGGGCGGTTCGACTTCCGCGTCGCCTTGGAAATCCTCGAGCGCGATGCCCGCTACCGGTCCGAGAATGCCACGCCGCAGGGCGTGTTCCTGTTTCAGTTCGAGTCGCTCTGCCGCAACCGGCTGGGCTACGATCGCGGGCTGGAAGCGATGTCGCGCGATCCGATGTTCGACGACAACTGGCGCGAGTGGATCCTCACCGTCCGCCGCCAGGTTGGGCTGGTCGACTTCGCCGACCTGATCTACGTCCGCAGCCAGCACTACGTGAATCAGCGCCAGCGGCGGCAACTCGATCTCGAAGGGCCGGAAAAGCCAGTCCTGTTTGGCGAGAAGGAAGGGAAGATCGCTTTCGCCAACCGCCAGAAGGATCCGCTCTGGCTCTTCGCCGCACTCGAGCGGCATTTGAACTATCCGACAGTACCGCGGCCGCAACGTGCCGACGAGAGCAAGGAGTTACTGCCCGGCCTGCTGCGCCGCATGGATCGCGCCGAGAACCGGCTGAAACTGCTCGAAGAAGAACAAAAGGGCGGCATCGACCTGTCGCGGTTCTACCGCCCGCCGAGCGACGAGCCGGAACGGTTGGACTTAGGGTGACCCGACTGTTGAGGAAAGTGGCGGTGGCAGCAGTCATTTTTCGCCGTGTTTTTCCACACTTTCCAGGATGTACTGGCGTTCCCTCGGCCCTCTGCAATTCAGTAGAATCGATGTCAGCGGCTTGGCGGCGACCGAATCGAGAGGCTTCGGTCGGCCGCTCATTTCTGGCCGCTTGATTTTCGCGCTCGCTTCATCGGAACAGGAGGCTGGGCCATGTCTGCGAAGATTCTGCGTCGATTGTGTGTGGTGTGTGTGTTGTTCGTCGCTCGACAAGCAGTGGCGGACGACAATGTCCTTGGGCTGCCGACCCCGCGCGATCCTGCGCGGCCAGGCGCCGTTCTCTTGCACGGCGGAGGTCGCATCACGGGCGACGTCTTCGACCGGTTCGTCGCACTGGCCGGCGGCCGACAGGCGCGCATCGTGCTCGTGCCTTCGGCCGGATACAGTGCCGACGATCTCGCGATCATCAAGCGGCGCTACAGCTCGTGGGTCCGGCTGACCAGCAGCGGCAGCGCGAGCAGCTTCGAGTTTCTCACGACGGACGATCCGGCCGATGCCAACGATCCGGCGTTCGTCGCGCCGCTCTTGAACGCCACGGGAGTCTGGTTCTCAGGCGGCTATCAGAGCCGTATCAGTCATCGTTATGTGGCAACGTCCCCACGACAGACGCTCGTGCAGCAGGCTCTCCGGCAGGTCGTCGAACGCGGAGGGGTCGTCGGCGGCACTTCGGCCGGCATGGCGGCTCTGCCGCAACTGATGACGCTCTGGCAGGAGCAACCGACGGCCAAGGGGCCTGCGACGGCCGTGGTTGCGCATGGACTTGGCCTATTCGATCAGGCGATTGTCGAGCAGCACTTCGATACGATCGGCGGACGCTTCGAGCGCTTTACGACGCTGCTCCGCGATGATCAGCGGCTCGACCATTTGGCCGGCCGCCGAGGGATTGCACCGCGCATGGTCGGCCTGGCGGTCGAGCAAGGCGGCGCCTTGCTCGTGGTCGGCGACCAACTCCAGGTCCTGGGAGCGGGGAGTGCCCACGTGTTTCTCAAGTCGGCCGGCCAGCGCAGCGTTGCCTGGCACGAGCTGACGCCGGGCGAGAGCGGGCGGTTGCAGCGCGATGCCGCCGGCATGGCGCACCTCCAGCGCAATGAGACGGCGCGCTAAAGGAAGGAAGGGGTCTGGAGTCATTTAGCAAGGACAAAGGCTTCTATAGAATTGGGCAGCCTTTTCTCGCTGGAAGTCCGAGACTCGCGCATGGCTCCGACCCCGCTCGCCCGCATTGCGGTTTTCGTTTTGGCACTGGGTGCCACTGGTTCGTTGTCGGCGGACGACACCCGCTCGCTCACGAAACTCCTGCGGGAGTTGCAGCCGGGAGCGACGGTCGACGTGCCCGACGGCAAGTACGTGATGACGGGGCATCCGACTCTCAAGGACGTGCGCGGCACCGAGCAGCAGCCGATCGTCATTCGTGCGGCACATCGCGGGAAGGCAGTGATCGCTGGAGTGGCCGGCTTCGTGCTGAAGGACTGCGAGCACGTCGTGATCGAAGGCTTCGTGTTCGAGAACGACGCCGATCAGCAATGCGTGCGGATGGACAACTGTCGCTTCGTGCGAGTGACGCGGAATGTGTTCCAGCCCGAGGAGCGGTCGCAGCCGAAGCACTGGGAGCATTGGGTGACCGTCGAGGGCGCTCGCAGCGGGCACAACCGCTTCGATCACAATCGCTTCGAGAAGAAGGTCAACCGCGGCAGTCCGCTGTACATCAGCGGTGATGACGAAGCCCTCGCCTGCTCGCAGCACGACCGCGTCGATCACAATCATTTTCGCGACGTGATCTATGCGAACCGTGAGAACGGCCATGAGACGATCCGCACGGGTGGAAACGATCTCGGAGCGGCCGGAAAAAGCTCGTTCACGATCATCGAAGACAATCTGCTCGAGCGCTGCCGCGGCGAGGATGAATGCATGTCGCTGAAGTCGTCCGACAACATCGTGCGCCGTAATACGCTCCTCGATTGCCGCGGCGCCATTTGCATGCGACTCGGCAACCGCAACGTGGCCGAGGGTAATGTCATCATCGCGAGGAACGATGGTCCTGGCTCGGGCGGTATCAAGCTCTATGGCTTCGAGCACCGCGTCACCGGCAACTACTTCGCCGGACTCACCGGAACGAAACACGAGGCGCCGTTCTCGCTGTTTCCTGGCATGTACGACATGCCGACGACAGAAAACATCGGCAAGCGTTATGACGACGACACTGCGTCGGCCGCGACACGGTGCACGATCGCCGACAATGTCTGGGTCGATTGTGCTCCGCTGCAGATCGGGCTCGAGAAGGAAGACAAAGTTCGCGAGCATTTGCCGACAGACTGCACGTTCACCAGGAATCGTCTTGTGCGCACGCGGCCGCAGAAGAAACCGATCGTCATCCTGGGACTCGTCCGCGAACTGACGGCCAGCGACAACATCGCCTACGATGCCGACGCCAGGACTGATACGCCCTGGAGTGCATGGTTTCTCTGGGAGAAGGAGATGCCCAAGCTGACGACGCCGAATTTGCTCAGCGCTTCGGATGTAGGGCCTGATGCGCCGTGATTTGACGCATCGACTACCAGTCGTCGGTGCGAAACGTGAGGGCCGGCAGGCCACGCTTGTTGAACAGATTCGCCCAAGGGTGGTTGCGCGCCCACGCGTAGCGTACCGCGGCCGGCTTCTCGATCTGGGGCGATGAAACGACGACCGAGTCACCGTCGATTTCCGCGTCGGCCCAGACGAACTTCTGATCGCTGCCGGCGATCGCGAAACCTTGCAGCTTGTCGGCATGTCGGGCCGCCAGACCGCCGTCGGTGTGGGTGAATTTCACGCGCACCTTGTTTCCCTCGACTCGGTGCGAAGCGTAGATCGGACCGTAGTATTCGATTGGCTTGCCATAGGTCATGCCGAGCGCGACCGTTGCCGCGCGGCGACCGTAGCCCGACTTGTTGACCGGATGCGTGCCGCTGCCCAAGTCGGAGCTGATCGCCATGCCGACGTTCGGGTAGCTGCTGATCCTGAGATGGTTCTCGACATAGCCGCCCTGCGCGCTTGCCTCGCTGGGTACTTCCGACGGCAGTTTCGTGAGCGGCTGCCCTTGGGAAGTCACCGGATCGTCATTGTTCCAGGCGCATCCGCCGCCGCTCGGCTTTTGAATGTAGATGAACGGGAAATCGCCCTGGCCCCAATCCTGGCGCCAACTGCGGATCAAGGCGCCCATGAGCGTGTACTGATCGACACCCCCCAGCGCCGTGCCGCTCTCGCCTTGATCCCAGAGAACGCCGCGGATGCCATAGCCGACGATCGGCAGGATATGCACCCGGTGCAGATAGCCGGGAGGCTTATCGTGAATGGTGCCCGGCTTGCTCGGCCGAAGGATCGCCCTCGGCCCCGGTTTGCCCTCGGCTTTGAGTTTCTCGGCGATTCGTTTCCACGCCGGCAGCGTCTTGGTCTCGAAGTTCTTTAGCTCCGCGTCGTAGTTCGCGGCGTAAGCTGCGACCAGCTTCTGGCACGCCGCGTCGTCGGCGAATGCTTCGGCGCTGATCCAGCCGCCCGAAGGAGAACCGCCGACGGCGCCGACGATCAAACCGACCGGCAGGTCGAGCTCTTCGCTCAGCGATTGCCCGAACGAGAACAAGAGTGCCGAGAACTTATCGATGGCGCTCGGCGAGGCGAGTTGCCAGGAACTATTGGCCGTGGCGAGGCGAATTCTTGGATACGGCCCGCCGTCGCGCAATTTGCGCAGTACCGGATCGTTGTCCACATAGCTGCTGACCGGCATTTGCATGTTCGACTGTCCCGAGCCGACCCACACCTCTCCGACAAGCACATCGGCAAGCTTAAGTGTGTTCGTGCCAACAACCGTGAGTTCATCAGGCCCGCCGGCTTCGAGACCATCGAACGTCACGCGCCATTTGCCGTCGGCGCCGGCCGTTGTTTTCTTCTCGATTCCGCGAAAGCGGACACAGACCTCCTCGCCGGGGCCGGCGGTTCCCCAGATCGGCGCGGCGCTCTCGCGCTGCAGCACCAGGTGGTCGCTGAAGAACGGCGGTAGTTGCACTTCACCTCGTGCGGAACCGACGACCAGCAATAACGAGAGCGGCAGGGTGGCCCAGAAAGACGCACGGTGGGGCATGTGGAGACTCCGATGAAAACGGCGCGAATCGTGGGCGGGAAGTCGGACGTGCAATCAACGGGCGTGCGAGAGCATCGCGGCTGAAGATAGGGCGGAATCACAAGTGTCCGCAAGGAAAATGACTACGGCCCCTTGTTTCTTCGACTCAGGGCCGGCCATGTCCTCTGGTGGAGGTTCCTGCCCCGAATGAGGCAGTCGCCGGCGGCAGGACGCCCAAATTCCGACCCTGGAAAAAGTTGCCGCCTGGGAGGTGGCCGTGGTAGATTTCAATTGGCGGGCCGCGGTAGGCGCATTTCTTCCCGCGCACTCGCCACGCGTGTCAGGCAAGCAGGTGGTTGGGCGTTGCGACGCAGCCGACAGGTTTTGCCGAAAGGCAAAGTGGCGCTGTGCCGAGAGGGCGAGTGCGGCCCTTCGCTGGGCCTTCTCGTTCACCCGTAGCCGATCCTGCCGACTCATCGCTTGCCGCCGATGGCGACCTTGCACGTCGCCAAGAGTGACAAGTTCGCGTTGCTGGCTCCCGCCGCTCGGGCGTTGACGTCGATCCATAGACTTCAATCCGGGAGGGAACCGCGTGGACATCGAACTCGCTCTCACGACCGATACGGTCGAGCAGGCCGATCCGGTGCGGCCGATCTGCGTCGAGCCGGGCACCTCGCTCCGCGAAGTGTTCGCCATGCTCCGCGACCATTCGGCCAGTGCCGTGCTCGTGTGCGTCGCGGGCCGGCTCGAGGGCATCTTCACCGAGCGCGATGCGCTGCGCGTGATGCAATCGCAAGCCGATTTCGATGTGCCGATCGAAGACGTGATGATCCCTGCCCCGGTGGCCTTGCGCTCCGATGCGAATGTCGCGTCGGCGATCCTGCGGATGTCGTCGGGCGGCTACCGCCGGTTGCCGATCGTCGACCCGAAGGGTCGACCGCTAGGGCTGCTCGAAGTCAGCGGCATCGTTCACTACCTGGTGCAACATTTCCCCAAGACGATCTACAACCTCCCGCCCGTCGCACATCCGGTGATTCACGACCGCGAAGGACCCTGATGGCTCGGCCATGAGCGCGTCCGCTGGCGGGACCGGCATGCGACGACGATTCAACCCCACCCACGAGTGATCTTTCTTCAATGGCTACCGTGACAACTTCCACGACGAACTCGACGAAACCGATCGTCGAGCTGTCGCAGGCGACTGTACGTTTCTGTGGCGACTCGGGTGACGGCATGCAGTTGGCCGGCACGCAGTTGACCAACACTTCGGCCCTGGCCGGCAACGATGTCGCGACTTTCCCCGACTTCCCGGCTGAGATTCGCGCTCCGCGCGGCACCAAGGCCGGCGTCAGCGGATTTCAGATCCATTTCGCCAGCAAGGACATCTACACCCCAGGCGACCAGGTCGATGCGCTGGTGGCGATGAATCCGGCTGCCCTCGTGACGAACCTGCCCGACCTTGTGCCCGGCGGCATCTTGATCGTCAACTCGGCGGCCTTCGACAAGAAGGGGCTCGAGCAGGCCGGCTATCGCGCGAATCCACTCGAGGACAACAGCCTGTCGGGCTACCGGCTCTTCGAAGTCGACATGACCAAGCTCACGCGCTTGGCTGTCGCCGAACAGGACCTGGGCCAGAAGGAGGCCGATCGCTGCCGCAACTTCTTTGCAATGGGCCTGGTGTTCTGGCTCTACGATCGTTCGCTCGACCCGACGCTGCGCTACATCGACGCCAAGTTCGGCAAGAAACCGCAGATCGCCGAGGCGAACCGCCGCGCCCTGACCGCCGGCTACAACTATGGCGACACGGTCGAAGCCTTCACGAACCACTACCGCGTACCCAAGGCCAAGCTCGAGCCAGGGCTCTACCGCAACGTGATGGGCAACGAAGTCACGGCCTGGGGGCTGATCACGGCCGCGCGCCGGAGCGGCTGCGAGTTGTTCCTCGGCAGCTATCCCATCACGCCGGCCAGCGACATCTTGCACGAGCTGTCGAAACACCAGAACTTCGGCGTCCGCACGTTCCAGGCCGAAGACGAGATCGCGGCCGCGACGTCGGCCATTGGTGCCGCGTTTGGTGGCGCGATGGCGGTCACGACGTCGAGTGGCCCTGGCATTGCGCTCAAGCAAGAAGCGATCGGTCTGGCCGTGATGACCGAGCTGCCGATGATCATCATCAACGTGCAGCGCGGCGGACCAAGCACCGGCCTGCCGACGAAGACCGAACAGGCCGACCTGTTGCAAGCTATCTGTGGCCGCAACGGCGAGTGCCCGCTGCCGGTGCTCGCGGCGTGCAGCCCAGCCGATTGCTTCGACGTGGTGCAAGAGGCGTGGCGTATCGCGACGCGGTTCATGACACCGGTGATGGTGCTGAGCGACGGCTATATCGCCAACGGGTCCGAGCCGTGGAAGATTCCCGACATCGACTCGCTCGGGCCGATCCCGGTCAAGCATCCTGATCCGCCCGTCAACGGCAACGGCAGCCCATTCATGCCCTACGCGCGCGACGAGCGGTTGGCGCGTCCCTGGGCGGTTCCCGGCACACCGGGCTTGATGCATCGCATCGGCGGCCTCGAAAAGCAGGACATCACTGGCAACGTCAACTATGAGCCTGACAATCACCAGCACATGGTGAATACGCGGGCGAAGAAGGTGGCGGGCGTCGCCCTTGATGTGCCTCCGCAAGACGTGTTCGGCGCAGCCAGCGGCAAGCTGCTGGTGCTGAGCTGGGGCGGAACCTACGGCGCCTGCCGCACGGCGGTGCGCGAAATGTGTGATGCCGGACTGTCGGTTGGGCACGCGCATCTACGCTACATGAACCCCTTGCCGCGGAACATGGGCGAGTTGCTCAAGCGCTATGAAAAGGTGTTGATACCCGAGTTGAACCTCGGGCAGTTGCGGCTGTTGATTCGCGGGAATTACCTGGTCGATGCGACCGGCTTGAACAAGGTCAAGGGAAAGCCGTTCAGCGTCAGCGAAATCGTCGCCAAGATCCACGAGGTCTTGGCGTAGTCTGTCCTTCTCAACGGGAGAAGGCTGCGGAACTGAAGAAAGGCGGGCGTAACACGCGATGACGGTTGACTCCTCGTTACCGGTGCTTTCCCAGGCGGACTTCGCCAGCGATCAGGACGTGCGCTGGTGCCCCGGCTGCGGCGATTACTCGATTCTGGCCCAGATGAAGAAGGTGCTGCCGACCTTAGGCGTTCCGCCCGAGCGGACGGTATTCGTCTCGGGCATCGGCTGTTCGAGCCGCTTTCCGTATTACATGAACACGTACGGCATCCACTCGATCCACGGCCGTGCGCCGGCCATCGCCACGGGGCTCAAGGCCACGCGCCCTGACCTGTCGGTGTGGGTGATCACCGGCGACGGCGACGCCCTGTCGATCGGCGGCAACCACCTGATGCACTGCATCCGCCGCAACATCGACCTGAACATCGTGCTCTTCAACAACCGTATCTACGGCCTGACGAAGGGCCAATACTCGCCGACTTCGCCGCTGGGCAAGATCACCAAGAGCACGCCGCGCGGCACGATCGATAACCCGCTGCATCCGCTGTCGATCGCCATCGGCTGCGAAGCGACCTTCGTTGCCCGCTCGATCGACACGAACATCAAGCATCTCACCATGGTGCTCAAGCGGGCGGCCGAGCATCGCGGCATCTCGTTTGTCGAGGTCTATCAGAACTGCAATGTGTTCAACGACGGCGCGTTCGACTACGCGACCGACCGCGAGACCAAGGCCGAGACCACGCTTGAATTGGAGCATGGCAAGCCGCTCGTGTTCGGCAAGAACCGCGATAAGGGCATTCGCCTCAACGGCATGAACCCCGAGGTGGTCGAGCTGGGCAAGGGCATCAGCGAGGACGACCTGCTCTTCCACGACGAGCGGCTGGCCGAGCCGAGCCTGGCCTACTTGCTGAGCCGCATGCGGTATCCCGAGTTTCCCGAGCCGGTCGGCGTGTTTCGCGACGTCGACCGCCCGCGATACGAGCAACTCCTCAGCGAGCAGATCGCGTCGGCCAAGCAGCAGATGGGCCCGGGCGATCTGCAAAAGCTATTCACAGGCGGAGATACCTGGACCGTCGAATAGGATCAACTCATCTCAAGGAGCGGCACCATGGTCACCTGTCCCTTCTGTGGCCAAGAGAACATCGACGGCGAAGATAGCTGCCGACAGTGTCAACAATCGTTGGAGTTCCTCTCCAAACCGCAGGTGAATACCGGGCTGGAGCGCAGCCTGCTCAAGGATCGCGTCTACGCCTTGGCCCCGCGACAGCCGATCATGGTGGCGCCCGACACATCCGTCGGCGAAGTGCTCGACATGCTCGTCGCGCATTCGATCGGTTGCGTGGTCGTGGTCGCCGGCAACGATCCGGTCGGCATCTTCAGCGAGCGCGACGCGTTGAACCGCATCAACGTCGACGCGGCCGCAATGGCCGACCGCCCGATCCGCGAGTTCATGACTCCTTCGCCCGAAACGATCGACGCCGACGCGCGGATCGCCTTCGCGCTGCACAAGATGGATATCGGCGGCTATCGCCACATGCCGGTCACCTCCGACGGTCGGATCGTCGGAGTGATCTCGATCCGCGACATTCTCGACTACATCACCGCCAACCTGCTGGCCACGACGGAGTGAGCTCACTCCGCTACGAACTTCAGCCAGGTGTTGCGGCAAGAGCCCCAGATGGCTTCGGCGCTTGAACCGGCATGTTTTTCCATGAGCGCGTCGCCATCTTGCCAAGGGACTAGTACCGGTTTGACCGCGCTCGAGCGCAGATAGTCGCGCTCGGCGATGAATCGGGCGACCTGCGACGGATCGTCGCATGCGCTCCATCTGCTGCCGACCTCGCTCGTCATACCGACGCGGGCCTCGGCCCCCTGCCCTCTCTGCCCAACGGCCGCGAAGTAGTAGGCGCCGCCCCAGCGATAGCGGTTGTTGACGACGTTGACGACCAGCCAGTCGCCGTGCTTGAGTTCGACGTCGATCCGATCGACCGTGGCGCCGGACTGATCGTGCAACAGAGTCCGCTGCTCGTCTCGGATGAACTTGCCGTTGTGATAGACATCGACGATGAAGTCGTCGGTCACGGTGATGATCCGATCGGCCACAAGTTCCGAGTCAGGCGGTTCGGACTCGTGGCCCACGGCCGGCAAGGCCAGCGAAACGACGGCCAGTAGCATTGCGAATCGGCGTATCATCGGCGGTTCCTGGGCTTGGACGTGGTTCGGAGTTCCGGCACTATCAGAGGACGCTACGGCAGGGTAAAAAAGCGGTGTCTTCCGTTGGCTGCTTCGACGCCGTCAGCCGCCCGCGAGTTCCCACCCTGCGATAGGACCTCGATGAAAGCCATTCTGCTGGAGAAGCCGGGCAAGTTCGAGCAGATCGAGATCGCGCCGCCGGCCAAGCCGGGCCCGGGCGAGGCGCTCGTCCGCGTGCATCGCGTCGGCATCTGCGGCACCGACATCAGCGGCTACCTCGGCAAGATGCCATTCTACAGCTATCCCCGCATTCCGGGGCATGAGTTGGGAGTCGAGGTGTTGGCCGTCGGCGCGGATGTGAGGGGCATCAAAGCCGGTGACCGCTGCTCGGTCGAACCCTACATCAACTGCCAGGAGTGCTTCGCCTGTCGCCGCGGCGGGATCAACTGCTGCGAGAAGCTGCAAGTGCTCGGCGTGCACACCGACGGCGGGCTGCGCCCCGAGTTCATCGTTCCCGCTCGCAAGCTCCATCCGTCGACGAAACTCTCGCTCGATCAGTTGGCACTGGTCGAGACGCTGGCCATCGGCTGTCATGCCGTGAACCGCGCGGCCGTGCAAGCGGGCGAGGCCGTGCTGGTCATCGGTGCCGGCCCGATTGGGCTATCGACCATCGAGTTCGTCAAGCTGGCCGGTGCGCGCACGATCGTGCTCGACATGCAAGCCAGTCGGCTCGACTTCTGCCGGCAGCGGATGGGCATCGAGCACACCGTGCAATTCAAGGGCGACGGCTCCGAGATCGAGCAGCTCCGTGCCCTCACTGACGGTGCACTGCCGACGGTCGTGATCGACGCCACCGGTAACAACCGTAGCATGTCGCACGCGCTGGAGTACGTCGCTCACACCGGCCGGCTGGTCTACGTTGGCATCACGACCGACCAGGTGTCGTTCCCACATCCGTTGATGCACCGCCGCGAGCAGACATTGTATGCCTCGCGCAATGCCCTGCCCGCCGACTTCGATCGCATCATCCAGTTGATCGAGACCGGTCAGCTCGACACGAGTCCTTGGATCACCCATCGCACGCCGTTCGCCGAGCTGATCGACAACTTTCCTTCATACACGAAGCCCGAGACGGGCGTGATCAAGGCGATCGTCGAGGTCGACTAGTTCGCACTGCATCGCAGGCTGCTGGAGTTTTCGCGGATCATGTTGACACTTTCGAAATACTCGTTCGGCGTGGGCGATCGCTTCGCTCACCAGGCCAAGGCCCAGTTGCGAGCCTGCATGTTGGCCGCCGAGCAAGGTGCCGAAGTCATCCCCGTGTGGAACAAGTCGCACCGCGAACACACAACCGTCGGCTCGCAAGCCGACAGCGTCCGTCAGGCAGCGGATGCGGCCGTGCGAGCGCTGGGCTGGAAGAAGCCCTACCACGTCGACGCGGATCACATCCGCCTGGAAACGGTCGACGGCTTCATCGCGTCGAGCGATTTCTACACCATCGACGTAGCCGATTCGATTGGCAAGCCGGCTGCTGCTGCCGACGTGCAGGCTCTCGTCGACCGGCACCCGGAACTCATCGGCCGGATCGACATCGCCGGCATCGATGAGCCGCTGGCGATCTCGCGAGCCGACGTCGAGCGGACCGCCGGCAAGTTCCTCAAGGCCGTGCAGGAAGCCGGTGCGATCTACCGACACATCGCGTCCTCCAAGGGGACCGGCAAGTTCATCACCGAAGTCTCGATGGACGAGACCGATGCCGCGCAAACTCCCCCGGAGTTGCTCGTCATCCTGGCGGCGCTCGCCGACGAGAAGATCCCGCTCCAGACGATTGCGCCGAAATTCACCGGGCGGTTCAATAAGGGCGTCGACTACGTCGGCGACGTGGCCGGCTTCGAGCGCGAGTTCTCGCAAGACCTGGCGGTGATCGCCTTCGCGATCGAGCGCTACGGCCTGCCCGCCAGCCTCAAGCTCAGCGTGCATTCGGGCAGCGACAAGTTCTCGATCTACACGCCGATCCGGCGTTCGCTCGCGCGTTTCGACGCGGGCGTGCACCTCAAGACGGCCGGCACCACCTGGCTCGAGGAAGTCATCGGGCTGGCCGAGGCCGGCGGCGAAGGGCTCGACCTGGCGAAGAAGATCTACGCCAAGGCACTTGAGAAACGCGACGCGCTGTGCGCACCCTACGCCGCGGTAATCGACATCGATCCGGCCCGCCTGCCGGCGACGGATGAAGTTGCAGGCTGGTCGTCCGAGCAATACGTCGCGGCGCTGCGGCACGATCCGACCTGTCGCGAGTTCAACGCCGATCTGCGGCAATTGATTCACGTCGGCTACAAGATCGCAGCGCAGTTCGGCGACTACTACCTGCGCTTGCTCGAAGCTTGCGAGGAGACGATTGCGCGAAACGTGACGGGCAACTTGTACGAGCGGCATCTCAAGCCTTTGTTCCTTGATGGAAGAACGAGTCACCCCAAGCAGCCAATCAAGTCCGCGAGTCGATGAGTGTCGCAAGCGACGCGGCCAAATGATGTCCATACGTTCCTGTGTCACCATCAGCCTCGTTCCCGCCGCTCGCGGTGGCCCGTTCGTTTTCTGGGACGACCTGCCGGCGGCATGCCGGCGCGCGAGTGAGTTGGGCTACGACGCGGTCGAGATCTTCCCGCCGGCGCCGAGTGCGATCCAGGTCGAGGAGGTCCGTCGGCTGCTCGACGATCATGGGCTGAAGCTCGCCGCTGTCGGTACCGGCGCCGGCTGGGTGATGCACCACTTGCACCTGACCGGGGCGGATCGAACGCAGCGCGACCGTGCCCGCGCGTTCATTCGTAGCATCATCGACGTGGCCGGGCCGCTGGGGGCTTCGGCCATCATCGGTTCGATGCAAGGCCGTTGGGGCGATGGCGTCGATAAGGCCACGGCTCTCGGCCACCTGTCGGCGGCACTCGAGGAGCTCGGCCAGCACGCGGCGCAGTACCAGGTTCCGCTGATCTACGAGCCGCTCAATCGCTACGAGACGAACCTTGTCAACACGGTCGCCGATGGCGTCGAGCTATTGAACAAACTCTCGACGAAGAACGTCGTGCTGCTGGCCGACCTGTTCCACATGAACATCGAGGAGGCCAACCTGCCGGCCGCGATTCGAGCAGGCCGCGGCGCGATCGGCCACATTCACTTCGTCGATTCCAATCGGCGGCCGGCCGGGTTGGGGCATCTCGACTACGAGCCGATCGCCGCCGCCATTCGCGAGTCGTATCAAGGCTATCTTTCGGCCGAGGCCCTCCCCTACCCCGATTCCGACGCCGCGGCTCGGCAGACGATCGAACAGTTCCGCAAGTATTTTCCGCGCTAGCTTCGAGGGAGTTCATGACCATACATTTCGTAGTACACGAGGAAGGCGACGGCGTCGGCGTGGTCGTCGTCGAGGGCATCAAGAGCGGCCAATCGATGACCGGCTGGATCATGGAAGACGACAAGGAAATCGAAGTCGTCGCCAAGAACGACATCCCGATCGGCCACAAGGTCGCGCTGCAGGACTACCAGTCGGGCGACACCGTGATCAAATACGGCGTCGACATCGGCCGCGTCGTCGCGCCGATCAAACGCGGCGAGCACCTGCACGTCCATAACGTCAAGACGAAGCGCTGGTAGCCGCCCCGCCCTGTCTGACGCACATTCGAACCAGTACGCACAGCAAGCCACCTATTCGCGAGGTTACAGCGTATGGCCAAGGATCTTTCCCGCGCGACGTTCTTAGGCTATCGCCGCGAGAACGGCCGCGTCGGCGTCCGCAATCATGTGATCATCCTGCCGGTCGACGACTTGTCGAACGCCGCGGCGCTGGCAGTCGAGAACAATATCAAGGGCACGCTCGCCCTGCCGCACCCTTACGGCCGGTTGCAATTCGGCGCTGATCTCGACTTGCATTTCCGTACGCTGATCGGCACCGGCAGCAATCCGAACGTCGCTGCCGTCATCGTCATCGGCATCGAGGAAGGCTGGACCAGCCGCGTCGTCGAAGGGATCAAGCAAACAGGCAAGCCGGTCGTCGGCTTCGGCATCGAGCTGCATGGCGATCACGACACGATCATGCGCGCCTCGAAAGCCGCCAAGCAGTTCATGCACCAGGCGTCGACGCTGCAGCGCGAGCCGCGGCCGCTCAAGGAGCTGTGGGTCTCGACCAAGTGCGGCGAGTCCGACACCACGTCCGGTTGCGCCGGCAACCCGAGCGTCGGCAACTGCTACGACAAGCTCTACGAGGCCGGTATGACGCTGCTCTTCGGCGAGACGTCCGAACTCACCGGCGGCGAACATCTCGTGGCCGAACGCTGCCGCACGCCGGCGATCCGCGAACAGTTCATGAAAATGTTCGACCGTTACCAGGAGATGATCAACCGCCACAAGACCGACGACCTCTCCGAGTCGCAGCCGACCAAGGGCAACATCGCCGGCGGCCTGACGACGATCGAAGAGAAGGCACTCGGCAACATCCAGAAGATCGGCCGCAAGTGCCGCGTCGATGGGGTGCTCGATAAGGCCGAGGTGCCGACCGGCCCCGGTTTGTGGTTCATGGACTCGTCGTCAGCGGCTGCCGAGATGGTCACGCTCTGTGCCGCGGCTGGTTTCGTGGTCCATTTCTTCCCGACCGGACAGGGCAACGTGATTGGTAATCCGATCGTGCCCGTAATCAAGATCTGCGGCAATCCCCGCACCGTGCGGACGATGTCGGAGCACATGGATGTCGACGTTTCCGGACTGCTTCGCAAGGAGATGACGCCGGACGGCTCGGGCGACGCCGTGATCGACATGATGCTCCAGACGGCCAACGGTCGTCTGACCGCGGCTGAAGTGCTCGGCCACCGTGAGTTCGTGCTCACGCGGCTGTACGAGAGTGCCTGAGGTCCAACCGCTGATGCCGCGATTACGGATCGACGAACTCGAACGGCTGGCGGCTGCGGCGTTGGAGCGCGCCGGAGCCTCAGCCGACGCCGCGATGGTCACCGCGCGCGCCCTCGTCGATGCCGAGGCCCGCGGCCTATCGTCGCACGGCCTGCCGCGCGTGTCGCAGTACGCCGGGCATTTGCGCAGCGGACGAGTCGATGGCCAGGCCCAGCCGGTTGTGGTGCAGTCGGCCGGCATCGTTGTCGACGCAGCCGATGGGTTGGCATTCCCCGCCTGTCAGTTGGCCGTCGCCGTCGCCATGGCCAGGACCCAACTCAACGGCATGGCACTGGCCGCGGTGCGCAACAGCCATCATTGCGGCGTGCTCTCCTATCATCTACGGCCGGTCGCCGAGGCGGGACTGATTGGCCTGGCGATGACCAATTCGCCCGCCGCGATCCCGGCCTGGGAGGGGAAGCGACCGCTGTTCGGCACCAACCCGATCGCCGCGATCTTTCCGCGCAAGGGAGCCGCGCCGCTGGTCGTCGATCTCTCCCTTTCGGCTGTCGCGCGCGGCAAGCTGATGGTCGCGGCCAAGGAAAACAAGCCGATTCCGCTCGGCTGGGCCGTCGACGCGCAGGGCAATCCGACGACCGACGCCCAGCAGGGACTGGCCGGCATGATGCTGGCGATGGGAGGAGTGAAAGGCGTGGCACTTGCCTTGGTCGTCGAGCTGCTCTGCACGACGCTGACCGGCTCGCGGCTGGGCTTCGAAGCCGATTCGTTCTTCACCGACCAGGGGAACCGCGCGCGGATCGGGCAGGTGTTCATCGCCATCGACCCGGCCGGCTACAGCGGCGCCGCAGTCTACGCGGAGCGGCTCGAAACCTTGCTCGCCGCCATGCTCGAAGACGACGCCGTGCGGCTGCCCGGCACTCGCGGCGACAAACTCTTTGCCCAGGCCCAAGCCGACGGCATCGAGATCAGCCAGGAACTTTTGCAGCAGTTGCAGCAACTAGCGGGCGAGAGTTGAGCGATCCGGCCGCCTAATTCGTGCCCGCGCTTTGGATGCGGGCCAGTGCTGACTTTGCCGAAGCGCGCAAAGCCAGATTGTCGCCACTCAGGATGCGTGTCAACGTCGGCACTGCCGCTTTCGCCTCGGGTCCGATTGCTCCCAGTGCGTCGATCGCGAACATCCGCACGAATTCACTGCGGTCTTCGGCCGCCCTGATCAGTGCCGGCACGGCCGGCAGTGCGTTCGGGCCGAGCTTTGCCAGGTGGATCGCCGCCTCTTCGCGAACGCGCGGGTCGGGATTGGCAAGTAGTTCAGCCAGACCTTCGGCCGACGGCGATCGATCGGCGTCGATGTAGTCGAGGAGCCGTCCCGCCTTCGAACGAACATCCGCCCGTTCGTGGTAGGCCAATTTCAGGAGTGCCGGAACTGCCGCTGGCCCCAGGTTGCTAGGGAAGTCACCTGTAACACCTTCGGACGGCGTCGTTTCGTTCTGTGAAGCAGCGACCAAGGGCAGCAGCGACATCGCGGAGCCGTCGATGTTCCACGCAGCGACCGCTGCGGCCCGGCGAATTTCCACACGCGAGTCGTTCAATAGTGATTGCAGTGAGGGCAATGCCTGCCAGGCTTCGGCTCCTAGGCAGGCGAGACCATTGCAAGCGCGCACGGTGCGTTCGGTCCAACCGGCGTCGCCTGGTTGCCTGGGTGTTTGGTCGAGATTTGCGATGAAGTAGGGGACTGCGACCCTGGCGTGGGGCACCAACATCTCTCGCCACGCAAGGCGCTCTTCCGGCGTAATCCTCATCGGCAGATCCGCGCACAAGATCCTCACAACGTCCCGGTCGTTGTGGATTGCCTTGAGGACCACCTCCACCGCGCGATTCCGAACTATTGGATCACGCGATCTCAAATCGACGCGCCATGCCAGCCAACCAAGAGGTTCGAAGTCGGCGCCAGCAGGGCTGGCGGTCTCTTGCGGGCGCTCGACGGCTGCCGCGATCGACTTGCGATCGTCGCCCGCGATCTCACGGGGCTCGGCAGGCGGGGGGCCGAACACTCCGGTCAGAAGGCGCCGGTATTCGTCGATCTCGAAAGAACTGGGGTTCGTACGCACCCACGCCAGCGGCGGTTCGTATTCCTCCCAGGAGGACGCCCGCAGGTATTGCCGTAAGAACGCCTGTCGCTTTTCCGGCGTGTCCAGTTCGTCTAGGTTTTCGAGAGAGAAGTCGATCGGAAGCTGACCGCTGCTCGCCGTAGCCGCCCTGGGGCGCGATTCGTTCGGTTGTAAAGGCGGCGCGATTCCGACTGCCGCGAGCAGCAGCGCAAACACTGCGATCAGAGCGAGAATCGGCCGCATTCCGCCGCCTCCGGCAACGACCGTTCATCCTAGTCGAGTCGAGCCCATCGTCGCAATCGAATGGCGGGATCGTCGAGAAAGCTAGCGATCATTCACCGCAGTCGCCGCCATTCTTTTCATCCGATAAACGACTCCGCCGCCCGGTTGCACTTCGACGAACATGCGACGATCGCTGTCGAGACGGCCGCGCTGGGTGCCGGTAAGCACGTCGGTCACCTCGTAGGCGAAGTCCGCGGCATCGATCGTTAGCCGACCGGTGGCCTTGGTATCGAGCGCCGAGTTGATCAGGATCGCGTACAGCGTCCCGTCGACGCTGGCACGTAGTCGCAAGGCGAGCGGCTGCCGGCTGGCGACGAGCATCACGTGATGACCGTCATTTGCCGGCTCCAGCGGCCGCGACTCCACGAGCATGTCTTCCAGCTTGCGCGTGATGGCGGTCAGCTCGCGGACCTCGTCGTAGCGGCCGTCGGGCAGAGGCTCGGCCGTCCAGGAGAGCAGGCCGCGCACGGAGAAATGCGTGAACAGGAAGGCCGTTTCGATGTGAAACCCGCGCACGCCTGTCGCTACGCACCACCAATATTGATTCCGCAACTCTTCGGGGCTGGGCACGGTCGGCTCGCGGAAAGGCACATGGGCCTGCAACACGGCTTCCATGGGCACGTCCAGCCGAGCCAGCTCGCGCAAGCGCGCTTCCCAGCGCGAGAGGATCGGCTTCTCCGCCCAGCCGCCGATGGGTGCGTAGTCGGTGGCGATGACGTCGTTGCCCCAACGCTTCAGGTCGCGAATGAGCTGCTGCTTGTCGTCGGGAATCTCGACGAGATTGTGTCCCCACACGATCTCGTTGCCGATCGGCTTGTCGGAGACACCGCGGAGCCAGGCGAGTTGCTCCTTCACCATGGCCTGTTGTTCGGCCGTGAGCGTGGCAGCGAGCTGGTTGTAGAGATGCCAGCCGAGCAGGCCGGGATGGTCCTTCGTCGCCATCACGACGGCGCGGTGCGCCGGGCTGAGCGGCGCAGGCAAATGTCCGGTCTCTTCGTTGCCGACGTAAAGGATCGTGTACAGCCCCTCCTGCCAGGCGATGTCGAGCGCCTTGACGAACGTCTGCGGCGCATCGGGCAAGTCGACCCAACCGCCGCTCTGCACGACCACCGTGTCGACGCCGGTCGGAACCAGGGCGCGAATCACGCGCTGGTAGGAGCCCAGCGTCGGCATCGGGCTGCCCCAGATGCGGATGCTGAACGGGATCCGCGGCTTCGGCGGGGCCGGAGCCGGACGTGAGCGTATTTCGTACAGGTTGGGATCGTGCGTCGTCTTGGCTTCGAAGGGTATCCAGTTCGTTCCGTCCGGGATGTCAACCGTCCAGCGTCGCAGCGAGCCGAGATGCGTCTTCTCGGGATGGATGGAGTAGGCCATCACCTCGGCGGCCGCCCAGGCGCCGACGGCATCGGCGCCCAGCGCTAGGATGCACTTCTTGTCAGGGTCATAGGGGCTGGCGACGGTTTTGATCGCGTAGCCGCCCGGCGGCACTCCGTCGAGCAACGATCGATCTCCGGAGAGCGCCTTGCGGGCGACTGGGTTCGTCTGCAAGGTGCCGAGCACGAGCAGTGTCTTCGAGCGGTCCTCGTCGCTCAGCTTCGAGGCATCGACGACGCGGCCGAGATAGGTCTTGTCGCCGATCAACTGGGCCATGCGAAAGAGCGCCCGCTCGTCGCGGCTGTCGGCATCGACCGAATCGGGATAGACGACGCACAAATCCTCACCGAAGCGGCCGAAGTCGATCGGCGGGCGCCGCGACAACTCGGGCACGACGGGATTCATCACGTCGGGAAATGGAATCGGGCCACAGCGCCACAACGTCCAGGTCTTGGGCTCGGCGCGCGTTTCGGCGAGAGAGACGGTGGCGGATAGGAAAGCGAAGACCAAACCGCAAGCGGCGATCATGCGCCAGCGGCGGAATGAATTCATCTCCGACTCCGATCATCCTTGAAAGGACTAGGAAGCGTTCGCTTTGCGCTTCTTCGCTTTCGGTTGGTGCGCTTCTTTGCCGGCTTTCCAGATGTCGATGGCGACGGTGTTCGACTGCGGGGCACCTGGTGTGCTGCGGCCATTGGCTACGTACTGCTCGAGCAATTCCGTCAGCCGCGCGACGACGGCCGATTGCTCGTCTGCGAGATTCTTCCGCTCGTTGATGTCCTGCGATAGGTCGAAGAGCTGGATCAGCGGGAGCTTGCTCGTGTCGTCGACGGCAGGCTTCGGCGAACTCCACCCACCGGAGCCTGGGCAGAGCTCGAGCTTCCAATTCCCCTCGCGGATGGCGAACGAACCGTCGATCGAGTGGTGGACGATCGCCGTGCGCTGCGACTTCTCGGCGCCGGTCAGGCCGGGCAGGAAGCTGATACTGTCCTCGCCCATGGTATCGGGCAGCTTGGTGCCGAGGATCTCGGAGCAGGTCGCCAGCAGATCGGTGAGGCACACGAGGTGATCGCTTCGCGTGCCAGCTTTGGCCCCGGCCGGCCAACGCGCGATGAACGGCACGCGATGTCCGCCGTCGTAGATGTCGGCCTTGTTGCCACGGAAGACGTAACTAGGGTTATGCCCCTTGGCCAGCAATTCGTCGAACTTGGCTTGCGGCGAGCAGCCGTTGTCGCTCGTGACTACGATGAGTGTGTCGTCGGCGATCTGACCGTCCGCCAGCGCTTGCATCACCTGGCCGATGCTGGCGTCGGTTTGCATGACGAAGTCGGCGTAAGGATTGAGCCCGCTCTTGCCGAGCCACTCGGAGCTGGGCGCAATTGGCGTGTGCGGCGAGTTCAGCGGAAGGTAAAGGAAGAACGGTTTTCCTTGCCGGGCGGCGGGAGCGCGCGCCTGGATGAACTCGACGGCCTTCGAGGTAAGCATCGGCAGCACGTCTTCGACTTCGAAGTCGGGCGTCGCCGGACCAAGACGCGTCTTGGTGGCCGGTCGACCGGTCATCAGCGGAAACTCCTTGTCGACGGTCGGTACCACGGTGACGCGGTCGTTCTTGATGTACGTGTAGGGCACCATATCGAGCGAGGCGCTGATGCCGAAGTATTCGTCGAAGCCAACGCTCGTCGGCCCACCGGCGATCGATTTCGAATAATCGACGTTGTGCACCTGCTCGGGCGTTTCGATCCGCAGCTCGGTCACGTCCTTGCCAGGCAGCCGGACCCAGTCCATGCCGAGGTGCCACTTGCCGACGCAGCCGGTATAATAGCCCTGCTGCTTGAGGAAGTCGGCGACGGTCTGGCGGTCCGGCTCGATCAGCCGTGGACTGAGTCCGCCGAGCACGTGGCTCTGCAGCTTCGAGCGCCAGCAGTAGCGGCCGGTGATGACTCCGTAGCGCGTCGGCGTGCAGACCGCCGAGCCGGAATGGGCGTCGGTGAAGATCACGCCGCCTTGCGCGAGCTTGTCGAGATTCGGCGTGGCGATCTTGCCCTGCGGATTCAGGCACTTCACGTCGCCGTAACCCAGATCGTCGCAGAGGATAAAGACGACGTTCGGCTTGCGTGGCGCGTCAGCCGCCAAGGCTGACGCGGCGAAACCAAGAACGATTAGCGGCAACAGGCAACGAAAGCGTGCGACGGCGCGAGACAGCATGGGGATGACCTCTGGGAAAATCGCGAACAAGCCCCGGCGGATCACCGGCCCAGTCGTGAGCTGGCAATTGGCGCCAATATCGGCCGCCAGCCGGTGGAGGTCAACTTTTCCTTGGAATCGCGCCCAGGCTAACTGCCGCGATTGCCCAGGGCGTCGAACCAAGCGCGCGTTGCCTCGGAGATCGAATCTGGATTCCATACGGGTGCATCGCGGAACTCATCGATGGTCGCCAGCATCCGCCGCACCCCCTCCTCGAATGGTACTTGTGGCCGCCAGCCGAGCGCCGCGGCGATCTTGCGCGTATCGGCGAACGTGCAATCAGGCTCGCCGGGACGCTTGGGCACCGTCACACGCTCGCCGCCGAGCAGCTCGATGAGCCGGTTGATGCTGTAATGCCCGCCGGAGCCGACGTTGAAGATCTCGCCCTCGACGTTGGATTCGGCCGCCTTGACGAACGCATCGACGACGTCGGTGACGAACGTGAAGTCGCGAGTCTGCGTGCCGTCACCGACGATCGTGAACGGCCTGCCGGCCAGCTTCTGCGCCAGGAAAACGCCGAACACAGCGCCATACGTGCCGCGAGTGCGAGCGCGCGGACCGTAGACATTGAACAGCCGCAGCGAGACGCACGGCAGATGGTAGGTCTGCTGCCAGTGCAGCACGTATTGCTCGCCGAGGTACTTCGTTAGCGCGTACGGATACATCGGCCGAATTGCGGCCGTTTCGGGCGTGGGAAAGACATCGGGCAGCCCGTAGCAAGACGAACTCGCCGCGTAGACGAACCGCTTGACGCTGGCCAGGCGGGCGGCTTCCAAGACTGCGGCGGTGCCGTCGACGTTCGCGCGGTGATACACCAGAGGGTTCTGTACCGACGGTACGATGTCGGCCAGCGCCGCCAGGTGGAACACGGAGTGCACACCGGCGAAATGCGGCGCGATGGCCTCATGCTGCGAAACGTCGGCCCGATGAATCACCAGCCGCGAGTTGGCGGCATGATGCTGCAAGTTCTCGGGCCGGCCTGTGGAGAAGTTGTCGAGCGCGACGACCTCATGTCCGTCGGCCAGCAATCGATCGACAAGATGGCTGCCGATGAAGCCAGCCGCACCGGTCACGAGCACCTTCTGGGCATCACGCGTCATCGAGCTTGCCTCCCGCATTGGCCAAATCGTGCCCCGCATCGAGCAGTCCGCGAGCGACGGCCTCGCGGGCCTCCTGCAGGCGCTCCGGAGAATCGACCGCACAGCGGTAGCTCGTCAGCGGAAACGCATAGAGTTGTCTGGCCGGCACGAGCTTCGTGTAGATATGTCGCGGGAGATCGCACGGCACGTCAGCGGGAATCTCGCCCAGGATGGCCGGGTCGCAGATGCTCACGCCCGAATTCACCCACGGCGAGTTGCGATGACGGCGTTCTTCCTCCGTCGGTCGTTCGAGGAACGAAACGATGCGCTGTTCGTCGTCGAGTTCGAGGACGCTGTTCGAGCGTGGGTTGCGGTGCACGAGCAACGTGGCGAGCGCCTGCCGCTGGCGATGGAAGTCGAGCATCGCCGTGAGATCCTGGTCGGTCACGACGTCACCGTAGTGAACCAGGAACGGACCGTCGGCACTCAGGAACCCACCGAGACCTCTGACCGAGCCGGCCGTCCCGCGGAGCTCGGGCTCGTGAACGTACGTGAGTTCCAAGCCGAGCTGCTGGCCAGAGCCGAAATAATTGCAGATCACGTCCGGACGGAAATGCAGGTTGATCGCGACCTCGCGGATACCATGGCGTGCGAGATTCCGCAGGATGTATTCGAGCATCGGCCGCGGACCGAGCGAGAGCATCGGCTTAGGCACTTCGTCGACCAGCTTGCCCAGCCGGGTGCCGAAGCCGGCACAGAGGACAATCGCTCTCATGGGAAGGGCCGCCGTGTTGCGCGAAACTACAACGAGGGTACGGTGTCGAGATCGACCGAGCGAATGAACGACTGCCACGGTGCGCTGCGATCGCGGCGTGCCGCGTAGTCGATGGCGGTGAGAAACGGCAGCCATTGCTCCAGTTCGGCGTCGGTGCGGATCGCAATGCCCTCGCAGGCGAAAAGCACTTCGAGGCCCAGGCCCGTGATGTAGCGGATCAATTCGTAGTTGATCTGCTCGCCATGGCAGAACTGCCGGAACGTGTAGAACACAACGCCGTGCAGCGCCGTTTCCTTCATGCGGGTGAGTTTCAGGCGAATGAAAGGCTGAGTGCCCAACGTCTGCACGTCCTCGGCTCCGTAGAACGTCACCGATCCGCCCGCCTTTGCCACGCGATCGCGGATGACCGTATGCTGCACCGGCTGCGGCGCGGAGAGCGAACCGTCGATGCACGAATAGTACGACTTCACTGAAGGACCTGCCGTTTCTGGAAGTCGAGCGCCAGCTTGGCGATGGGCGAGAGCTGAAACACCTTGAAGAACTCGAAGGGATCCTTCAGTCCCGAGGGAGCGAACAGGTTCTTGTAGCGGAGGTTCAGGCTCCAGCGAGTTTCCGGCTCGGCGTTGATGCGCGAGCCGTGGAACAAGCCAGGCCAGAAGAAGATCGCCGATCCAAACGGCACATCCGGCTCGATGCCCCGCTCAAGGCAGAACCCTTCGAAGCGCTGCCAGTCGTCGCCGACGGTGCCGAGCATCCGCAGGCCTTCTTCGGTCGTCTTGCGGTCGCATAGGTACAGACACTTCGAACGATAGCAGTGGACCAGCGGGATCCAGACCGTGATCTCGTACGGCGAGTTCAATGGCGCATCGCGATGCACTTCCGAAGGGTTGGGATCGTTCGGCTGCTGGATCACGAGGTTCGTATTCTTCTGCACCAGCAGGTCAGGGCCGAGCAACTCGAGGATCGAGTCCTTGAAGCCTTCGTAAACGAGGCGGCCCGAATCGACTTCATGCGTGCAGCGCTGGATCAACTTGACGCGCAGTTCGTTGAGCTGGGCGCCGGTGACCGGTCGCTCGTGGAAGCGGTTGAAGAAGGTCTCGGGGTCGTTGCTCTGGCCGCCGAAGACTTCCTTCGCCCGCGAGAAGATCTCACCGCGTAATTGCTCCATGGCCGCCATGTTCGAGGCGGGCAACACCGCAAATCCGGATTCGAGAAACTGCTGCGACAAGTTCATGGCGTTGAGAGCTTCCCCCGAGTGTAGCGGGTTATAGACGACGACGCGGCGAGAATCCAATCGGCTGCCGCGTGCAGATCGCGACAGATGTGATCCGGACGGATCGCATCATCAAGCGGTTCGAGCGTGACGATCGACGGCGCGGTGCTGGCCGCAGATTGCACGAGCACGGTCCTGCATCCGGCCGCGGCCCCGGCCGCAATGTCGGTCAGGCGGTCGCCTACCAGGAAGCTGGCCTCGAGGTCGAGGTCGTGCACCAACGCGGCTTTAAGCAGCGAACCCGAACGCGGCTTGCGGCACTCACAGGCGACGCGGTAGTTCGGCAGCGTGGCTTCTGGATGGTGAGGGCAGGCATAGATCGCATCGAGCGGTGGAGCACCGGCAGCCGCCAGCAAGCGGCCCATCTCGTCATGAATGGATGCGAGCTGCTCCTCGGTGATCAGACCGCGGGCGACGATCGCCTGGTTCGTAACGACGACCAAGCAATAGCCGGCTTCCTTGAACCGTGCCAGGGCCTGGGGCACGCCTTCGAGAATGCGCAGTTGCTGGGCGCAATCGAGCAAGCCGCACTCTTCCACGAGCACGCCGTCGCGATCGAGGAAGATCGCTGCTCGCTTCATCGTACGCCCTCGCGTTGAGCCGGCGCCGCGGTGCGCGACGGCTGCGAGCCGAACCGCTTCTTCGTCAACCGCCACATCGTTTGCGCCAGGTCGACGAACGTCGACCACTTGAGCGACCGGCTGCTCTGCATGCCTTCGGGCAACATGTAGAACGGCGTTTCGGCGATCGTGAAGCCTTCCCGGTGCAACTGCACAAGCAGCTCGAGCTGGTACATGAAGCCCCTGGCTTCCAGGCCAAGTTCCTTGATGCGCCGCGACGGGTAGATCACCAACCCCTGGAAATCGCGAAGCTTGATGCCGTGCAGCACGCACATCGTGTGGCTGAACAGGCGCGAGATGATCACGCGGTGCAGCGCTCGCGCCGCGCGTTGGTTCGCCCGGTAGGCCACGACGATGTCGGCCGTGCCGATCGCCTGGAAGAAGGGCTCCCACGTCACCGGGTCGCAGACGTTATCGCCGGGCACGAGCGTCAGGTATTCCATCCGCGCACGATCGATGCCGCTGCGGAATGCCTTGCCGACACCGCGCCGGTCGGGGTGGTGGATCACGACGATCTCGGGATTGTCCCGGGCCAACTGCTCCATCACCTCGCCGGTGCGATCGGTACTGCCGTCGTTGACCAGGATCAGCTCGAAGCGATCCAGGTCGCGGCGACAGCGCGGGAGGAGCGTCATCACGGTCGGGATGATCGCCTCTTCCTCATTGAGCGTGGGAATGATGATCGAGAGCGACCGGCGGGCGCGGCGGGTCGCGGATTCGCTTTCGTACGTGTGACGCAGGCCATCGGCCAAGGTCGTGAACTGGGTGTCGGGGAGCACTTGTTGCAGCAATCCATTCGAGAAATGATGATCGACCAACTGCTTCGAGCGGGGCCGCGAGCTGGTGCGCGGCTCGTAGCCGGCCAGCTTCGACAGCACGTCGATGACGTCGAGGAAGCTGTAGCTGACTCCGCTGACGACGTTCAGCACGCCCGTGAAGGAATGTTCCAGCATGCGCTCGACGATCCGGACCACGTCGTCGATGTAGATGAACTCGCGCGCTTCCTTGCCGTCGCCCCAGAGCGTGATCGGCTCGCGGTCGATCACGGCATCGGTGAAGCGGTGTGGACCATAGGCCGAGATGCGTTCGCCAGGACCATAGACCGTCGGCGGGCGCAGCGCCACGAATGAGGTCTTCTCGCCGGCGACCTTCTCGAGCAGCCATTCCGAGGCGCACTTGGCCATGCCGTAATACGATTTCGGTTGCACGGGCGTCTGCTCGGTGATCACCGCGTGCTGCACGTCCTCGCCATAGACGGCCGACGAGCTGAGAAAGATCAGCCGCTTGACGGGACGCGTTTCGAGAGTCTTGGCAACCGTCGTCGCCATCTGCACGTTCTGGGCATAGTGATCGAGGCTGTCGCCGGCTTGCCGCACGATGGCCGCGCACATGATCACGACCGTGTCCTGGTCGCAGTAACGCGCCAGCGCCGCGCTCGTCGATGGCTGCGTCAGGTCGGCTTCGGCGCGCGACAGTCCGATCACCTCGACTTGCGGCAGCGCTTGCCGCAGGTGTCGGTAAATACTGCCGCCGATGAACCCGGTATGACCCAGGACAAGGATACGACGAACCATCGTGCCGCCTAGACCGCCCCGAGCAGGGTCGCTCCCCGGGCGCGGAGATGGGCTTCATCGCGCAGATCATCGACCGACAAGCCGAACGCGCGGAATCGATCGGCCCAGTAGGGCGACGACTCCAAACGCCGCTCGAGCCGCTGCACGACGGCCGTGGGCAACTGCCCCGTGACGCGATATGTCAGATAACCTTGGAAGTACAGACCAAAGCCGTTCTCCGGCGAGATCACGTCCGAGAGGATCCGCAGGTGCTTGCGCTGCTGCTCGATCTTGACCGGCCGTGTCTCGGTGAACAGGCGATTGAAGTTGAGATGATAGTTCATGTAGAACCAGATGTCGGTCAACTGGCTCGGGCTGGGAATCGAGTCGTCGGACAGCGTGTTGAACGCCTCGCGGAAGTCCGAGGTCGTCATGCGCTGGCCCTGCTCGATCTCCGTTTGCTTGCCGTAGGCGCCGCCCATGAAGCGGGTTTCCTTCCGGTCGACGTCCTTGATGAGCCCTTGGGCCACCATGGCGTCGTAGACCGGCGTGTTCGGCAGCGGCTGCAACGGGCTGATGCGGTACCAGTCGAGGTCCATCTGCTTGGCCACATTGACCGTGTCGAGCATCATCGACCAAGTCTCGCCCGGGAAGCCGATCATCAGAAACACGCTCGAGTGGATCGTCTCGTGCTTCCGCAGGACTTCGGCGGCGCGAATGAAGGTGTCGACATTGCCCGGCTTGCGAATCTGACGGAGGATCTCGGCGTTGCCCGATTCCATGCCGATGTTCATGGCAATGCAGCCGCTGGCTGCGGCCGCTGCGATGATCGGCTCGGTACACGAGGCCGCGATCACGCCGTTGGTGGCGTCCCAGGTGAGCGTCAGCTTCCGCCGGATCATCTCCTCGAACAGCTCGATCGCCCGCTTGTGATTTTGCAGCAGGTCGTCGTCGAGCCACATCACGTGGCCGACGCCGTACTCTTTCTCCAGGATCTCCAGCTCATCGACGACGCTCTTCACGTCGCGCTGCCGCACGCCCTTGCCGTTGAAATTGCGGACGCTGCAGAACGTGCACTGGGCGCGGCAACCGCGAGCGGCGAGCACCGTTGCGAAGCGTGTCTCGCGCGGCTTGAAGCAATAGAAGGCGCCGATCGTGCCGTATTGCGATAGCTCCGACATGTCGATCAAGTCGAATGCCGGCAAGACGCTGATCGTCTCGGCCGACGGCACGGCTTCCTGCGAAAAGTGATGCCGGACGCCGTTGTCGTTCAGGATCACCTGGGCCAACTGATTGGCCGGAAGTTCGCCCTGTGCGACGCGCACGAATTGCTTGAAGGCGTCGTCGCCTTCGCGCAGGAAAGCGATCTGGGCGTGGGGGATATCATCGAGAACACGCTCGGCGTCGTTCGAGACATGCACACCGCCGACAGCGATGGGGATCTGGAACGGAGCCAGGAATTCGCAAACCGCCCGGAACGACACGTGCGTCATCGTGAACATGCACGTGATGCCGATCAGTTCCGGAGCAAAATGATTGACGGTGTCGGCCAGCTTCTGCTGCCAGACCGCGTCGAAGTCGAAGGTCTCCTGGCTGGTGGCCTTGGCACACGCCTTGAGCACTTCGTGGTTCAGATTGAGGATGCTGACTTCGATACCCATCTCGCGCAGGTGCTGCGCGAGCACGGCCAGCCCGTATGGCGGATAGTTCGTGTAACGGCGGCGCTTAGCTGTCTCGTAGCGGAATAACGACGCGTCGGCATCGGGCGGATTCACGAGCAACACGCGGCTCAGCTTCCGTCCGGGGAAAATGCGGCTCAGGAACGCATCGACCTGGTCGTGCGCCGCCATTTCGGCCGGCGAAGCCGACAGAATCAGGTCGTCGAGTGCCAGGGTTTTCGGTGTCACGAAACGGGTTCCACGGTTCCTAAACGCGATTAGAGCACACCGAGATCGACTTGCTCGGCATATTGCGACGAGATGCCGGCCTGGTCGGCCGATTCGTCCCACACGTTGCAGTGCTCGCAAATGCTGAGCTGCCCCTTCTGGCCAGCCAGATGCAAGCGGCGGTATTCGTTACCGATCTTCGAGCGCCAGACGTCGGCGATCGAATCGGTCACCACGCTGCCGACGCCGTACTTCTTGTTGAAATCGACATTGCACAGCGGCACGTCGCCATTGGAGAAGATCACCAGCAGCGACCAGAGTGCGACGCAAGGCAGGTTCGGCTCGAAGCTCGGCGCGATCGGTTGGTAGCCTTGTAGCTGGCCGCCCCAGTTGAAGACGTTGTGGAAATAGATGCGGTCGTTGGGGGCCATCCGCTGCGACCAGTATTCGTGGTACGACGGCCATTCGTTCTGGTTCGTTTCCTGGCGGATCATCCGCATCCAGATTTGCGTCTCGGGCCGGATCTTGTTGCGCAGTTCGATGAAGCGCAGCGCGTTCTCGAGCACTTCCTCGAACTTCAGCCGTACGCGGATCCCCTCGAACACTTCCTTGTCGAGGCTGTCGATCGACATGATCACGATGTCGATGCCGGCGCGGAGCAGCGCTTCGGCCTTGGCTTCGGTCAGCAGCGAGACATTCGTGCTGATCGTGACGTTCTTCACGCCGCCGTCCTTGAGCGTGGCACAGCGGCGGGCGAGCTTCTTGTCGATCAGCGGTTCGCCGTCGCGATAGAGGCTCACACGCTTGACGACATCGGCGTTCGCGATGATCTCGTCGGCGACTTTCTTGAACAGATCGTCCGAGATCGTTTGGACGCCGCGCTCCCAATCGGCGATCGTGCACATCGGGCAGCGCGCATTGCAGGCGTTGACCGTCTCGATCTCGAGGAATCGAGGGAACCGCAGCAAGTCCTCGAATGTCTCGCCCGGACTGATGCGGCGCACCAGGTATTCCTTGGCCTTGTCCAACTCCATAGCGAGCTTATTCCTCCCCTGCGCGTCGAGTGTGGCCGACGGCTGCCAGTAGCTTGTCGCGGAAGGCCTGCACTTCGCCGGAATCGGAGCCATCGGGAGCCCACGGCGCCCAGAGGCTGTCGCCTTCGCCCAAGAACGGCCCGAGCTTCGATTCGTGGTAGATCACGCGGTCCGTAACCGGGAGCACGGCATGATACATCTCGTCGCCGAGCCGGTAGATCATCGCGCCGCCGGGTTCCAGCAAGCACGAATCCTGCATCGTGCCCTGCTCGTCGAACACGAACACGGCCAGTGCACCTTCGATGATGTGGAACGATTCGCCCTTCTCGCGATGCTTGTGCGGCCGGTAGTAGCGTCCGCCGTGCTCGAGAATGACCATCTCGTGAAACCGCGAGTCGGGGCTCTCGTGCAGACACACTCGCACGTTCTGTCGGCTGCGGTCGGCGAGGCGCTTCAGCTCGGCGATCAGTTCGGGACCGACGCGAACCGGCTTCTTCCGGCAAAAGAACGATACGCTCTTGGCGCGCTCGTCGCGCCAGACCGTTTGCGGATCGTCGAGATCGATGGTCGAAAGCGTCATAGGGTCGAGCCTACAGGCGGCTGATCAGCTCCTCGCAACACGATGAGATCGTTCGCGTCGACAGTCCGGTGGCGCCGAGTAGTTTGTGCGGCAGCAGCGACACGTCCTCGGCCCGATTGTCGAGGAAGTCGAAGTCATGAATGCTGCACTCCTGCACTTTGGCCGGCTGGCCGTATCGCTCGATCAGGATTCGCAGCATCTCGATCCGACTGAACGATTCGACATTCGCGACGTGGAAGATTCCCGACAGGTCCTGGCGGATCGCGGCCTGGATCAGCGCGACCACGTCCTGCACGTGGATCGGCGAGAACACCTGGTCGCGGGCGCAGCGAATTTCTTCGCCGCGGCGAATCTGCCGCAGCCAACCGGAGAAGATCGTCTTGTCGCTGGGATCGGTGCCGAACACCTTGGCGAAGCGGAGCACCGCGTAGTCGCCCCCCTGCTCCGCCAGGTACTCCTCGAGCTCGAGCTTCTGCTGGCCGTAGACATTCACCGGATCGGGAGCGTCGAGTTCCGAGTAGCCCCCGCGCTTGCCGTTGAAGACCTGCTCAGACGAGATGAAGACCGGCTTGATCCCGAGCTTCTGCAAGCTATCGATCACGACCTTCGTGCCGCGCACGTTCAACTCGTACGACTGCGGCAACTGCTGCTTGCAGGAGTCGATATCGGGATTCGCGAACAGCACCACTGCATGGCTGAAATCGGCGTCGCGCGGCAGGGTGTTTTCCAGCCGCATCGTGGTCGCATCGAAATAGATCGAATCGGCCACCGGGTGGCTGCGGTACGTGCCGACGTATTCGGCCGGCTCATAGGCGGCTGCAAGCTGCCGACCGATGTACCCGGACGCTCCGAGAATCAGAATCATGGGCTGCTGAGGTGGCAGGATGCTGAGACGAGATGACGAACTACGACAATATGCCGCGGACCGCTTTCGACCACCGGCGCGGCCGCGTGCCGAGATGAATGCCCTAAGTTCGCCACGCTCCAGATGATAGCCCCTTCAGCTTATCATCACCCTGCCAGGCTCGCTACGATTTTGCAGCAGTAGTTTTCAACTACTCGCGGGGGGCCGAATTCTCGGTCCCGAGAGCCGCTATGACCGCCAAAACTTGCCAGTTTTGGGCCATTTTTCGGCGGCTCCGGCCATCTGCCGGCCAGTGAGCGAGCCGGCGGTTACCCCGTGCCGTCGTCCAGGGCTTGGAAGAACTGGTCCAGCAGGCGGGGCATTGGGGTGAAGGTCGACCCCGTCAGGGCCACCAGTTTGCCATTATCCAGGCAGGAACTGGCTTGCCGCGGTTCGACGAACCCGAAGTGCTCGGGCGGCCGGTCGACGACCAGGGCCTCGCGCCCGCCGGTACGCAGGAACAACCGCGCCAGTTCACTCCGCTCGAAGGATTCGCGTCCCGCGACGTGGTACAAGCCGCTGGCACCCAGCTCGATCAGCCGCAGAATGGCCGCGGCGATATCTTCGACCCCGGTGGGCGAGAATGCTTCGCCGGCAATGCACTCGATCGGCTGCCCCTGCCGGACGCGGGCCTCCCACTCGTTGAACAGGTGTCGCTCGGCCGGATCGGCCCCGACGGCCTTGCTCAGCCGCACGATCAGGCTGCTGGGATGGTGCGACGCGACGAACTGCTCCATCTCGGCTTTCTGCCGGCCGTATGCGTGCAGCGGCGCCGGGGGCATCGTCTCGTCGTAGAGCGGGCTGCGACCATCGAAGACGGCGCTGGTCGAGAAGTAGACAATGCGAAAGCCAAGCTCCGCAAGATCGTCGATCAAGCGGCGAGCGTTCGTCACGTTGACCAGCCGGCTCGTTTGCGGGTCGCGACCGCAAGCGTCGACGTTGGCGAAACCGGCGCACACGCACGCCCAGGCGGGACCGTCGCCCGTGAGCAGCGACGATGGAAGCACTTCGGCAATGCGAGTGTCGCGCAAGTCGTACCGCAAGAGATCGGGCAGTTGCGACTTCGCCTGGGTGCCGAGCGCCGAAAAACTGCGGCGATGCGCTTCGGCCAGCAGATGACGCCCGACGAAGCCCGACGCGCCCACGACCAGCAGCCGCAGCTCATTGCCATGCGCGGTCATGTCGGATCCATCGTCAGCATGCAGCGGCCGACCTCGCCGGCGCGAATCTTGTCGAGCGCCGTGTTGATCTCGGCCAGCGGGAACCGATGGGTGATCAGATGATCGAGCGCAAGCTTGCCGCGTTGATACAAACGCATGTAGCGCGGAATGTCGGTCGTCGGGTTCGTGTCACCCCCTTCGCAGCCGGTGAGCACCTTGCCATGGTGCAGCGGCAGTGAATGGATGCCGATGTTCTGGTCGTGGCGCGGCACGCCCACGAGGATGGTGCGGCCTTGGTTCGCGGTCAGCGCGTAGGCTTGTTCGATCACGCGGACGTCGCCTGTCATTTCGACAGCCACATCGACGCCGGCTGGGCCGACGATCTTGCGCACCTCGGCCGCGACGTCGCAGTTCTTCGCGTTGAGCGTGTGCGTCGCGCCAAACTCTTTCGCCATGGCGAGCTTGTGGTCGTAGAGATCGATGGCAATGATCGGATCGGCGGAGACCATCGTCGCCCCTTGGATCACATTCAAGCCGACGCCGCCACAGCCGAACACGGCGACCGACTGGCCGATCTTCACTTGGGCGAGATTGTTGATCAGGCCCAGGGCGGTCGTGACGGCGCAGCCCATCAGGGCGGCGATCTCGAACGGCACGTCCTTCGGTACCGGCGTGACTCGGTTCTCGGAGACGACCGCATACTCGGAGAATGTGGTGACCCAGCCGGAGTTCACGTGCCGGCCGTTCCACTTGTAGCCTGCCGGCTTGGAGTGGATGCCGTTGCCTTTGCGCCAGTGCAGCACGACATGGTCGCCCGGCTTCACGACGGTGACGCCCGGTCCGGTCTCGACGACCACGCCGCCCCCTTCGTGCCCCAGCAAGTGAGGTAGGAAGCGGTCGGGGCCCTTCGTGCCGGCGATCTCGTTGAGCTGCGCGCCGCAGATGCCACTGCGGTGGACGCGCACGAGCACCTGCCCGCACTCGAGCGGTTGCGACTCGATCTCGGCCAGCACCAGCGGCGCGTCGAGCGTTTCGAGGATGGCCGCAGTGAACTTCATCGACGCCGATCCTTCATTCGAAGTAGATGAACTCGTAGTCGCCGGTGTAGCCGAAGTGGTCGTAGACCCAAATCCACTCTTCCTTGTCGAAGAGCGATTCGGCGGTAAGCGCCCAGCATTCGAGGTTGAACATTTCCAGCTCGTTGCGATAGCTCTCGAGCATGACGTACTTCTGCTTGCCGACGCGCTCGATCTCCTGGAGCGCCGTCTGCAGCTCGAAGATGCGCAGGTTGTGCAGCGTCGCCAGCGAGATGACCAGGTCGAATTCCTTGTCCTTGTACGGATAAGGATCCTGTGCCTTGTGGCGGAACAGGTAGGGCCGAATTCCTTCCGGCGCGTCCTTGAGGCCATGCTGCGAGACATCGAAGCCGGCGCACGTCGACTCGGGCAGAAGTTGCTTCAACTCGTAGAGCAGGTAAGCCTTGCCGCAGCCAACGTCGAGGATCTTGGCCTGCGGCCCTAGCTTGTAGCGCTCGATCAGCTTCTCGGCCACGACCTTCCAGCGGCCGTCGTAGCGGTAGCCGCCGTAGCCATAGCGGCGGTCGCCGTCCCAGTAGTCGAACTCGTACTCCTTGGCCTTGAGCATGCAGTGGACCTTGTCGTCCACCATGCGCGCCAGGTAGTCGCGGCTGGTGCGTTTGTGCAAGGGAGTGACGATATTCAGCAGTTCGCCCAAGGGGGAGTCTCCTATTCCTCACGCGTTGTCGCAGGTCACGACGCCAGTTCTCGCACCAGTGCGTGGACTCGGTCGGCGGTGATGCCAAAGCGTTCCATCAAGCTGGCCTGCGAGCCGTAGTTCTTCGGAAAAACGTCGGGAATGCCGACGCGGCGAAAGCGCTTCGCCGCTGGGAAGTCGGCCTCGGCCAGCAGCTCGGCGACGGCGCTGCCAAGCCCTCCGATCACCGTGTGTTCTTCGATCGTGACAATGACCGGCGCACGGCCGCAGTGTTCGAGCAGCGTTTCCGTGTCGAGCGGCTTGATCGTGGGCACGTGAACGACGGCAGCCTGCAGGCCATCGGCTGCGAGCTTTTCGGCCGCATCCAGGGCCGTCTTGAGCGTGATGCCGGTCGTGACGAGCAACGCGTCGTTGCCTGCTCGCATGGGAAATGCCCGGCCGATCACGAAGGGCAGGCGATCGTTGGTCACGATCGGATCGCCTCCCTTGCCCAGCCGGATGTAGATCGGACCAGGATGGTCGAGCGTCAGCGGCATCAGCCGGCGCATCTCATCGGCATCGGCTGGAGCGACGATCGTCATGTTCGGCACCGCGCGCAGGATGGCGATGTCGTCGATTGCCTCGTGCGTTGGCCCCAGCGGAGCGTAGACCACGCCGCCGCCGCTGGCGATCAACCGCACCGGCACATTGTGCAGGCACAAGTCGATGACGATCTGTTCGAAGCAGCGGCGCGAAAGGAACGTGGCGATCGTGTTGAGGTAGACGATCTTGCCATCCATCGCCAGCCCGGCCGCCATGCCGATCAGGTTCTGCTCGCTGACGCCTTCCATCAGGAAGCGGTCGGGCATCTCGGCTTTGAACTGGTTCAAGGTGCCGATACCCAGGTCGGAGCCAATGAAGAAGACACGCGGATCGCGCTTGGCCAGCTCGTACACAGCGTCGAGGCTTGTCTTACGCATCAGGAGCCCCTCAGCGCCGCGAGCACGCTCTCGACTTCATCGGCAGCAATGCGGTTCTTATGATGCCATTGCAAGTTGTTCTCGGCCTGAGGCAGCCCTTTGCCCTTGATCGTATGACAGATGATCATACTCGGCCGGTCGCTTTCGAGCGGCAGCCGCGCGAAGGTGGCCTTGAGTTCGGCGAGCGAATGACCGTTGACTTCGGCTACGGCGAAGCCGAACGCGCGCCACTTGTCGGCCAGCGGCTCGAGGTCGAGCACCTCGTAGGTCGTGGCGTAGGACTGCTGCTTGTTGTAGTCGATCAGGGCCGTGAGGTTGGTCAGCCCGTGCTTGGCGGCGCACAGCGCCGCTTCCCAGACCGAGCCTTCATTGCATTCGCCGTCGCCCATCACGACGAACACACGGTGCTTCGCCCGATCGTGCCGGGCGCTGAGCGCCAGCCCGACGCCGATCGATAGGCCATGTCCGAGGCTGCCGGTCGAAGCCTCGATGCCGGGCACCTTGCCCGCTTCGGGATGGCCGCCGAGGATGCCGTCGTCGCGGCAGAACCGCCATAGCTCGTCTTCGGCGAAGAAACCTTTCTCGGCGAGCATGGCGTAGAGTGCCAGGCAGCCGTGGCCTTTGCTGAGGATGAACCGATCACGCTCTTTCCAAGCGGAATTGCCGGCGTCGTAGCGCAGCACGTCGTCGTAGAGCACGCGCAGGATCTCGACGAGCGAGAACGCGGAGCCCAAGTGGCCGCGGTTGCCGGCCGCCAACGTGCGCACGATCTGTCGACGGAGCGCGTAGGAGCGCTCGTCCAAGGGCGTGGCGTCGGTCGGCGGCTGCTTATTCGAAGAGGGCATCAGGTCGATCGTGGTTGGAAACTAGCGCGAGCATCCGCCGCGCTTTCGCCAGTTGCCTGGCGAGCAGTGCCGCATCGTCGGTATCTGCAGTTGCGGCGAACCGGCGGCGCTGGGCATCCTCGGAAACGAACTCGTTCAAGAGGATCGTGCACCACTTGAGCGCGAACAGCGGGTAATGATACCCGAGCCGCTCGGTTAGCAAAGGATCGTAGGCGAACACTGGTCGAAGTCGTTCGACAAACCGACGCCGCAGCGCCGGCGCCAAGGGCATCGCCGGATGGAGCAGGAAATCGCAGATCAGCTTCGACGGATCGTCCCAGCCGAAGTGCTCGAAATCGAGAAACATCCAGTCGCCGCTTGTGGACTGCAACGCATTGTGAAAGCCGAAATCCGATGGGCTGAGCGTGCGATGGGCGCGTGGCAGCTCGCGGTTCCATTGGTCGTGACAACTAGCTGCGGCGACCATGCGCTCGAGCGCCGGCAGGAATTCGTCTCGCAGGAACGCATGCAAGTCGGGGTGGATGGCGTCGGCGCCCGCTGCTGGACGCATCAGGCGATCCAGCCGTCCCTCGAGATTTGCCACGAATTCAGGCCCTGAGAAACAGGCTTCGGAAGCCCGCGGGAGGTCACCGCTCTCCCGTCTGCCGGCTAAATCCTTCAATCGACGAAGGAACGCCACGGCCGCGTCGATGTCAGCCGCGGTCAGTTCATCGGCCGGCACCTTGCGTCCCTCGACGAACGCATAGAGCGCATAGCCCGCCTGCCTATCGGCAGCCAGAGGTTCGGGCACGTCGCGGACGCCGTGCCGCCAGAGGAATTCGAGCGCAGCGAATTCGGCTTGCAAGCGATCGCGCGAACCAGGGCCATGGCGAAAGTAGGCCTTCAAGGCACGCGGCTGGTTGTCGGCGCCGACAACGCGATAGACGCGGCTGTTTCGGCCGCCCCCCAGGGGCTCGATCGCCACGATCGGAGCGCCCAGCAGTTGCTCGGCGGCGGCGCGGGCGGCATCGGTGCGCTCGTCAGTCATGGCCACCAAGCAACCACTCACCGATCTGATTCCAGGAGTTGGCCACGCACATGCCCGGGTAATGAGCACCGGTGGCAGCCTGCGGCTGGTAGAGAATCTTCTCGACGTCCGCCGGGAACGTTGGCTCGAGGAATACTTCCTCGAGGTCGTCGATGAAGTGCGTGCAACCGAGGCTGCGAATGCGATCGATCTTCTCTTGCCGCGTGGAGTTGAAATAGACGACAGCGGACGACAGGCCGCAATGTTCGAAGACGCCGGCGCTGGTCATCCATTCCATCGCCGCTTGCCGCAAATTCGTGTTCGTCACGTCGTAGCCGGCTAGCTCGGTCTTATGGCTGACGACAAAGACGGGAATCGACGCGCGCGAGCAACGCACGAGGAATTCCTCGGCACCCTCGGCCAAGCAGGCCTCGCCGATGCGCGGGCCGTAGGCAGCGGCTTGCAGCTTCTGCCAGTGCTGTTCTCCGTCGGGGAGCCGACGCACGGCTTCGCGGACTTCATACTTGCTCGCGGCCGCAACGCCGGCGAGCAGTCCTTGCTCTTCGGCCAGCCGACGGAACAACTCGCCGTAGATGATGAGCGTGTTGTCGAAATCGACGCCGATGACAAGTTCGCGCCGCGCTGGCATCGCCCTACACCAGCTTTCGCGCTTGCATGGCCTTGATGTTGAAGTAGCGGACGTCAGTCAGCGAGTTGGGAACCTTGCCGGCCTCGAACGCGGCGATCAGATCTTGCACGGCCTGCTGGACCGTGTGCGTTGCCTTGAAACCGAGCTCGCGAGCGATCTTGTCGGACGAGACGCGATAGGAGCGCAGGTCGTCGGTCGGAGTTGTGGTGATGCGAACCTCAGGACCGGCCACATCGCGCACCATCTCGGCGATGTCCGACAGGCGATGATTCTCGTAGCCGACGTTGTAGATCTTGCCGTCGACCGCTTCGTCGGGCCACTCGAGCGAGTCGATGTAGGCCTGGGCCATGTCGCTTTCCAGCACAGTGGGATCCGAAGCTTGGAATTCACGTGACTTGAAGTCGCG
>JADMIO011204623.1_pt1 | contig 63096 bp, 61 predicted proteins | sample 8958161 | NCBI WGS metagenome assembly JADMIO01 (sample SAMN16585339, study PRJNA669376) | soil metagenome | isolation source: Crop rotation soil | place: USA: Cullars Rotation, Alabama | collected 2011 | reverse complement strand
CGCGACAACTTGTCCACGTGGAATTCTAAGCTTAGGATCCCAATGTGCTGGAAAGGTCGGCTGTGGGAAGAAGCCGAAGTTGCTGCCGAGCGCGCCACCGAGGGCGGTCCCGTCGCACGTCACGTCCTCCGTCGTCCGGAGGGCACCGAAGGGGGCCGAGGCCCGCGTGCCGAATTTGGCGCTGGTGCAGGGATTGTTCGGATCCGACGGCGGAATCGACGTCGTGCCCGTCACCCGGATCCGCGCGACGAACGCGGCGCCCGATGCCGGGATCGGAATGCCGGTTGCGCTCACGAATATGTTCACCTTGTTCGGGTTCAGGGGATCGACCTCGCACTTCGTCACGGCGGGGTCGTTCGCTTCGCAACCGTTGGCGCCGAGCGGCGTGTACGTGAGCGTGCCGGGGAGCTCCGTTGAGAAGGTGATCGGATCGACGGCGAGCGTCCCGATGACCGCCGGTCCGCAGGTCGACGCGGGACAATCGGCGTCGGCCGTACACGGCGCGCTGACGCTCGGGCCGCCGAGGCAGACGCTCGTCACCTTCGCAGTGACGTTCGGCGGCGGCGGATCGACGGAGGAGCTGTTCGTGATCGTGTAGTTCAGCAGCAGCACCTCGCCGACCTCGAGCACGTTGCTCGGGCAGGCGCCGGCGGGACTGAGGCCGGTGATCGTGATCGAGCCGCCCGCCTGACATGACGCTTCGATGCGGGACGGGTGCGAGAGACAGATGGCCGCCGCGAGGATCGTCGCCGATGCGAGCGGCAGGTGACGCCGCCAGCGCGTCGTCGGAAGAGTCGACATAACAGCCTCCATGGCAGTGTGAGCCGGTACGTCGTCGTGCCGGTCAGTCATCAGAGCGAGAACAGGGACCAGAGCTTCACGACGTCGACAGGAGGAGCGGATCGTGCGTCAGCGCGGACCCGCCAATGCTCGACGCGAATCGGCCATCGCAGGTCGTCGATGAGACGTCAAGCGTTCGCGGCCCGAACGCGCACGCAAGGTCAAGGCGCGCGCGGCGCCGGTCGTGGCCCCGGCCGTGCCGGTGGTGGCTGCGAAGGCTTCGCCGTCGGTTGGGTCACGGCGCGCGGCGCCTGCGTCGCCGCGCTGGCAGGGCGGGGCGACTCCGCCGTCGCCGGAAGACGTGACACGATCTGACCACGATCGTCGTACAGCACGAGCGCCGGCGCGTCGTCCGCCGCGATGCTCACGCGTGCACGGACGCGACCCGTCTTGTCGTGCAGCGTGAATGCGGGCGTGTCGTCCGAGCCGAGGCCGAGGACCGTCCGGAGCTTCCCGTCGTTGCCGAAGAACGCGAGATCCGGGCTGCCGGAGATTCCGGTCGTGATGCGAGCCCGCAAGCGCCCGTCGCCGTCGATCAACATGAGACCCTGCGACGTGAGCCGCGCCCGGAGGGCGCCGTTCTGGTCGACGATGGCGAGCTCGGGCACCGTCTGCTTCGCGTTGCCCGGGAACTGAGCTCTCGCCGCCAGCAGGAACGCGAGGGCGGCCAGTGCCAAGGCGGCAATCGGCAGGACCCGCTGCACGACCGGGACGGCGGGAAATTCTCGGGGCTCCGGATCGCGAGGCGGGGTCATCGGGGGTTGGGGTTCGGCTTGGAAGCGCCGCGGCTCAATGCCGCAATCGGCGATCTTCCGTCAAGCGAACCGCAAAGCGGGAAGACGGGAGGCATGGAGCGAAAGAGCGCTGATTTTCCGACGGTTCTTCGCGAATTTAAAGTTTGCGCCACAAATTTCCATGTGGCAGATACTTTGCGGTCCAGGAAGTATCCAGTGCAAGCGTATCCCCACCCCTGCCGTCGAGGTTTCTTCGCCGCGGATCCCTCCGTGTGTCGAAGCGAGTGCTATGGGGGATCGATACCCGGGCTGCGATACGGACATTGCGGACAGCGGAAAGGCACCGACCGTGACGACACGGCGGCGCTGTGGAGTTGGTGGTCCCTCCCAGCGAACCTACCCATGGATGGCACCTGATCGGAACGGCAGTCCCAAAGAGGAGATGACCATGATCAACGAAGCGGGCTCAGTGTGGTGGAGGGGCGCGAGAATCGTCGGCGCCCTGGCGATGGCATTTGTGGCAACGGCGAGCTCGGCGTCACGGGTCGAGGCATCGTGTCAGGCAAGCGGCTCGATCCAGATCACGGGTCTCGCCGCTGCGGGCTCGTGCCCGAACAACGTGCTCGAAGTCGGTGAGGTGTTGCTGCTCAGCTACACCATCAACAACACCTCGTCGGTGGATCCGCCGCCGCCGAACGTGTCGGCGAAGGTGACGAGCGTATGCATCGGCGGTCCGAGCATCAGCGCGCCGTGCACGGTCGACGCCGATTGCCCCGCATCGACCTGCGGTCCGGCGATCGTCGGGACGCTCGCGGTCGACGCGATCGCGTTCACGACGGAGCTGCCGGGCACCCTCACGTACACGCCCCTCGGCGCCAACGGCTGCGAGTCGAACGCGCCCCAGGTGACGAAGTGCGAGGTCGATCCCCTCAATCCGAACAAGGTGAACATCTTCGTGAACTCGACTGGTGTCGCCCTCGCGGCGTCGGGACAGGCGTTCATCGCCCAGATCCGCGTCACCGGCACGACCTCGATCCCGCCCTCGGATCCGAACAATCCGTGCACGAGCGCCAAGTTCGGTACGCGTGCCGATGCTGCGTTCGGTGCGCTCCGCACCACGGATCCCGGCGCCTGCGGCGGTGAAGCGCTCGGCGGCGCGCAAGGCAGCAACTTCGGCTTCTTCCCGCAGCCGACCGTCACGCCGACCCCGACACCCACGCCGACCTCGACGGTGACGCCCACTCCGACGGTCACGCCGACGGTGACGGCGACCCCGACCGAGACGCCGACCCCGACCGTCACGCCAACCGTCACTCCGACGCCGACCGTGACGGCGACGCCGACCGTGACGCCGACATCGACCGAGACGCCGACGCCCACGGTGACGCCGACGTCGACGGTGACGCCGACGTCGACCCAGACGGCGACCCCGACGGTCACGGCGACGCAGACGCCGACCCCGACGATCACGGTCTCGCCGAACGGCGAGACGCACTACCAGTGCTACGAAGTGCACCAGGGCCCGGCGAGCGCCACCGCGGTCACTCTCAACGACTTGTTCGGCCCGGGCGACGTCAGCGTGCGTCGCGCCAAGCGCATCTGCAATCCGGCGGACAAGAACGACGAGGATCCGAGCGCCGTCAACCAGGCCGATCATCTGAAGGGCTACGAGATCAACCAGTCCAACCGCTTCCCCGGCGTGCGTGGTCTCATCGTCAGCAATCAGTTCGGCGAGACGACCCTGAACCTCGCGCGACCCGACTACATGCTGGTTCCGACGGCCAAGAGTCTGATCACGAACCCGCCGGTTCCGGTGCCCGGGATCAATCACTTCAAGTGCTACACGATCGCCCGCGCCAAGTTCCGCGCCTCCGGCATCAAGATCGACGATCAGTTCGGAACGCTGAACGTCGACATCAAGCGTCCGGTCCGGTTCTGTGCCGCGGCCGACAAGAACAGCGAAGGCATCATCGATCCGAGCGGGCACCTGCTCTGCTACCAGGTGCGGCCGGTGACCGGGTCGCCGCGGGTGAAGTACCCGCAGATCTTTACGACCAATCAGTTCGGCACCGCGATCAACCGTGTCTTCGGGCCGCGCGAGCTTTGCGTCCCGACCAACATCGTCACGGACTGACGAACCGACGTTCCTGAAACACGAAGGGCCCGCACGGCGCAAGCCGGCGGGCCCTTCGTGCTTTCGGTGCCGAGCGCGCCGCGTGCTGCGCGGCGCGTCCGGCGTTACGGCATGACCGTGAAGCCGTCCATGATCGGGCGGTGCTCGGCAAACCATGGACCGAGCTTCGCGGTGACCTCGTCGGTGGTCCATCCGTTCTCGGTCGAGAAGCTCGGCTCGAGCTTCGGGGCGCGGATCAAGGTGATGTCCTTGCCGTAGACGATCATGACGTGACCCGAGACGTTCGCGGCGTCGGGCGAGGCGAGGAAGCCGACCAACGGCGCCACGTGCTCTGGCGCGTACACGTCGAAGCCGGTCTCCGGTTTCGCAAACATCGCGGCGAGCGTGCCGGAGTCGTTCATGCGTGTCCGTGCGCGCGGCATGATCGCGTTGGCGGTGATGCCGTACTTCTCGAGCACCTGCGCCGCCGACATCGTCATCGCGACGATGCCGGCCTTCGCCGCCGCATAGTTCGGCTGGCCCGGCGAGCCGAAAATGAAGGCCTCGGACGAGGTGTTGATGATGCGGCCGTATACCGTGCCGCCCGTGTCCTTGGCGCGATTCCGCCAGTACTCGCTCGCGAAGCGCATGCCGCAGAAGTGCCCTTTCAAGTGCACGCGGATCACGCTGTCGAACTCGTCTTCGCTCATGTTGAAGATCATGCGATCGCGGCAGAAGCCGGCGTTGTTCACGAGGATGTTCAGGTCGCCGAAGCTCTCCACGGCGGTCGCGATCATCGCCTTCGAGTCGTCCCACACGGCGACGTCGCCGAAGTGCGGGACGGCATCGCCGCCGATCGCCTTGATCTCGTCGACGACGGCGCGGGCGGCAGTCTCGTCGCGCCCGGTGCCGTCACCCTTCGTGCCGAGGTCGTTCACCACGACGCGCGCACCGAGGCGCGCGAGCTCGAGCGCCTCGACGCGGCCGAGGCCGCGCGCCGCTCCGGTGACGACGGCGACCTTGCCTTCGAGCGGCGTCTTCGTTCCCATTAGATTCGCTCCAAGATCGTGCCGGTGCCGATCGACGACCCGCAGCACATGCTGATGTAGGCGGTGGTCTTGTCACGGCGTTCCAGCTCGTGGAGCGCCGTCACCAAGAGGCGGCAGCCGGTCGCTCCCACGGGGTGGCCCAGTGCAATGGCTCCGCCGTTCACGTTCAGCTTGTCCATGTCGGCGTTGAAGACCTTGACCCACGAGAGGACGACGGCGGCGAAGGCCTCGTTCACCTCGTAGAGATCGATGTCGGAGAGCTTCATCTTCCACTTCTTCATCATGCGCTCGGTCGCATCGACCGGGCCGTCGAGAAGGAAGTAGGGGTCGCTGCCGACGACGACGTCGTGGAGGATGCGAGCGCGGGGCTTGAGACCGAGCTCCTTGGCGCGCTCGGCCGTCATCCAGAGGATCGCGGCGGCGCCGTCGGAGATTTGCGACGAGCTGCCGGCGGTGTGGACGCCGCCGTCCACCAGGGTGGGGAGGGCCCCTAGGCCTTCGGCCGTGCTGGCGCGGACGCCCTGGTCGGCGACGATCGTGCGGGTCGTGCCGGTCGGCTGGCCGTCGTCGCCGAGGACCGGGGCGTCGATCGGGAGGATCTCGCGCTTGAAGCGGCCTTCCTCGTGCGCCGCGATCGCGCGCGCCTGCGACCGCAACGCCAGGGCATCGCACTCTTGGCGCGTGATGCCGCGCTTCTTCGCGATGCGCTCGGCGGACGCGAACTGATCGAGGGTCGAGTCCCAGGGCCAGTCGGCGGTCTGGAAGAAGCCGGGGCCGTGCATGACGTTGGCGCCGAGCCCGACGTGGCTCATCACCTCGACGCCGCACGCGATGCCGACGTCGATCGTGCCGGCTTTCACCAATGCGTTGACGAAGTTGTTCGCCTGCTGACCCGACCCGCACTGCGTGTCGATCGTCGTGCCGGCGACGCTGTACTGCTTGCCGCGCGTGAGCCAGGCGTTGCGGGCGATGTTGTTCGACTGCTCGCCGGCCTGAGTCACGCAGCCGCCGACGATCTGCTCGACCTCGGCGGGGTCGATGCCGGCGCGTTCGACGACCGCCTCTTGCACCTTCGCCAACAGGTGGGCGGGATGGAAAGCGGACAGCGCTCCTTTGGAGCCGTGCTTGCCTTTGCCGATCGGCGTTCTGAGCGCTTCTACGATGACGGCCTCTCGCATGGACATTACTCCTTCCCGAGAATCATGGCGCTCGTGGGGACGCCGACGCCGGCGGTCACCAGCACGTGGTCGTTTTTCTTCGGCTGATTGACGGAGGTGCCGCGGATCAAGCGCACGCCCTCGTTCACGCCGTTCATGCCGTGGATGTAGGCCTCGCTGAGCTGGCCGCCGTGGGTATTGGTCGGAAGACGGCCGTTTCGGCGAAGCGTCCCGCCCTTGATGAAATCCTTCGCCTCGCCGCGCCCGCAGAGGCCGAACGACTCGATCTGCCAGAGCACGATCGAAGTGAACGCGTCGTAGATGACCGCCGCGTCGAGATCGTTCGGGCCGAGTCCGGACTGCGCGTAGACCTGCTTCGCCACGAGATCCATTTCCGGCAGGTACGAGATGCTCGGCCGGTAGAAGCTCGTCATCGATTCTTGGTCGGCGCCCGCGGCCTGCGCGGCGCCGCGAACGATCGCGGGCTTCTGCTTCAGGTCCTTGGCGCGCTCGACGCTGGTGACGATCGCGGCGCAGGCGCCGTCGGTCTCCTGGCAGCAGTCGTAGAGCCGGAGCGGCTCCGCGATGAAACGCGCGGTCTGGTGATCTTCGAGCGTGAGCGGCCGCTGGTAGAAGAAGGCTGCGGGGTTGGTGACGGCGTGCTCGCGGGTCGCGAGCGCAACCTCCGCGAGGTCGAGGCTGGTCGCGCCGTAGTCGTGGAGGTAGCGTTGCGTGAACATCGCGACCCAGCTCGCGGGCGTCATGAGCCCGTACGGCATGTACCAGCTCCAGTGAATCAGGTCGGACGTCGCCACACCTTCGGCGACACCCGCGCTGTAACGCTGCCCGGAGCGGCCGTTCAGCCCGCGATAGCAGACCACGACGTCGGCGATCCCGGTCGCGACCGCCATCACCGCCTGCTGCACCACGCCGATCGCCGCGCCGCCGCCGTGCGGGATGCGGTTGAAGAAGGTGAGGTCGCCGATGCCGACGGCGCGGGCGGCCTCGATCTCGTCGGTCGTGTCGAGGGTGAAGGTCGTCATGCCGTCCACGTCCGACGGCTTGAGCCCGCAATCGTCGAGGGCGTTCCGGATCGCCTCGGCGGTGAGCTGGAGCTCGGAGCGGCCCGAGTTCTTCGAGAACTCGGTCTGGCCGATGCCGACGATCGCGGCTTCGTTCTTGAGCGTGGTCGGCATCGCCTAGCCCTGCGTCCGCGGCAGCGCCACGACGACGGTGCCGGTCACGTGATCGCCCCAGGAGTTTCGGCCGGCGACCTCGATCTCGAGCGTGCGCGCGGCGTCGTCCTTCTTCTTGACGGTGCCGGTCATCTTCATGGTGTCGCCCGGCAAGTTCGGCGCGCCGAGCTTGATAGCGACCTTTCGCAAGACCGCATTCGGGCCGACCCAGTCCGTCACGTAGCGGCCGACGAGGCCATTCGTCGTCAGGATGTTCATGAAGACGTCCTGCATGCCGCCCGCTTGTGCCGCACCCTTGTCGTGATGGAGGGCGGTGAAGTCACGGGAGGCGAGGGCGCCCGCGACGATCAGGGTCGTCGTGATTGGGATCGGCAGCTCCGGCAACGCGGTGCCGACGGCGACGGTTTCGAAGGAAGGGCTCATGCGGGCTCCGCGGGGCTCCCGGCTGCGAGATCGCGACCGAGGCGCACCAAATGCGGCGTGGCGCCGCCGAGCGCGAGCTCGAGGGCCTTCGACCGCAGGAAATAGCGGTGAATCGGATAGTCGAGATCGACACCGATGCCGCCGTGCAGATGTTGGCAGGAGGCGGCGATACGCGCGCCACCCTCGGCGCACCAGAACTTCGCGACCGCGGTCTCGCGGATCGACGGCTGACCGGCGGCGACACACTCGACGGCGCGCCACGTGGTCCAACGCATCGACTCGAGATCGATGTAGCAGTCGGCGAGGCGGTGCTGCACCGCTTGGAAAGACCCGATCGGCACGCCGAACTGGACGCGCTCACGGACGTAGCGCGCCGTCATGTCGAGCATGCGCTCGGAGACTCCGAGCTGCATCGCGCAGTGAGCGATGAGCGTGCTGTCGTACAGGTGGCGGGCGGCGTCGCGGCCGCGCAGGACGTCATGGCCGTCGACGCGAGTGCCGGCGAGCGTCATGGTGAAGACGGTTTCGCCGGTGGAGAGACGTTGCCCGGCGAGGGTGACGCCCGCCGCCGTCGGGTCGACGAGGAAGACGCCGGTCGCGTCCGCGGTGACGGCCGGTACCAGGACTCGGCGCGCGATGTCGGCCGCCGAGACCCAGCGCTTCGTTCCGCTCAGCACCCACCCGCCGCCGTTCTGCTCCGCGCGCGTCTTCGGGCGAAGCGGATCCGAGGACTGCGCGTCGACCAGCGCGACGCTCAGGGCGGCGTCGCCGGCGGCGATCGGCGCCAGCCAATCGCGCTTCTGGGTCTCGGTACCGTCGAGGGCGATCGCGAGGGACGCCAGCAACGTCGGGAGATACGCGCCGGGAGCGACGACGCGGCCGAGCTCGAGCAAGAAGACGCACGCTTCCTGCAGTCCGAGTCCCATGCCGCCGTGCTCGGCGGGAATCGCGAGCCCGAGCAATCCTGCCTCGGTGAGCGTCGACCAGAGCGCGTCGTCGCGCCACGCGCCCTCGCGCTCGAGGTGCTTCAAGCGCTCGACCGTGACCTCCTTCTCGAGGATGCCGCGGGCGAGGTCGCGGACGGCGTTCTGATCGTCGCTGAGTTGAAAATCCATCGCTCAGGTCTTCGCGGGTCGGAACATGGGCAACGTCATCGTGTCGTCGATCTCGTCCAGGCTGAGTCGCACGCGCATGCCGATCTTCACGTCGGTCGGATCGCAGCCGACGACGTTCGAGACGATGCGCGTGCCCTCGTCGAGCTCGATGACGGCGCAGACCAGTGGATAGTCGTAGCCCGGGAACTTCGGATGGTGGAGGACGGTGTAGCTATAGACGGTACCGCCGCCGTCCGCGGGCACGCTGTCCCACTCGGTCGACTGGCAATGGCCGCACATGGGCCGCGGCGGATGGCGCAGCACGCCGCACGCCTTGCAGCGTTGGATCGGGAGCTCGCCTTTCGCGATGCCGTCCCACCACCAGGCGTTGTCGTGCCCGCGCGGGGCGCGGAGACGCGTCGGCTTCGGCGGCGCCGCGCCGGCGTCGCCGCTCGACGCTGCTTGCGGCTGCTGCGCGGGCTTGAACTTGAGCACGCGGAACAGCATCGATCCGACTTCCTCGCCGTGCTGGTCGCGGTACACGTCGCGCGTATTGATGAAGTAGCCGATGCCGAGGGCGGTCGCTTTCTCCTCGGAGATCGACTCGATGACGGTCGTCGTCGCGACGCGGTCACCGGGCCGGAGATAGCGCGTGTAGGTCTGGTCGCAGTTCGTCGCGACGACCGACGTGTAGCCGTGCGAGCTCAGGAGCGCGTGCAGCTCCGTCTGCTTGTTGGGACGCATCTTCGCCGGATCGGCCATCTCGATCCCGCGGAGCGTCCAGCCCTGGAGCATGGTGGGCGGCGCGACGATGCCCTGATGCACCGTACGGCGCGCGGCCTCGGCGTCGACGTAGACAGGGTTCGAATCGCCCATCGCCTCGCACCAGTGCCGGATCATCGACTCGTTCACCGGCTCCGGCGCTTCTTGCGGCGGTCCGATCTCGATGCCGACGTAGGCCTTCAGTTGGCGCTCGAGCTCTTGCTTGGCATCCTGGCTCATCGTGGTCCTCTCATCGGCGCTGCGCGCGCGGCAGGCCGAGCCCGGCCATGGCGATGATGTCGCGTTGCACCTCGTTCACGCCGCCGCCGAAAGTGAGGGTGATGGCGCTGCGATACGCGTGCTCGAGCATGCCGCCGAAGAGCGTGCCCGGCTCGCCTGCGGGCACGAGGCCGGCCGCGCCGACGATCTCGAGCAGCAGGCGATAGCAGTCGACGAAGAATTCGGTGCCCATCACTTTGACCGCGGATGCTTCGGCCATGCTCGGAACGCCGGCGGTGATCGACCAGGCCGAGCGCCAGTTCAGGAGCTTCAGGGCCTCGAGCTTCGCGTAGACGCGCGCCAGGTCGAGCTGCACCCACGGCTCGTCGAGCATGCGGCCCCCGTCCGGGCTCGCGGTCGCGGCCGCCCACGTCCACACCTCGTCGAGCAGGCGGTCGGCGATGCCGGGCGTCGCGAGCGTGATGCGCTCGTGATTGAGCTGCGAGGTCACGAGCCGCCAGCCTTCGTGCTCGGGGCCGACGCGGTTCGCGACGGGCACGCGGACGCTTTCGTAGTAGGTGGCGTTGGTGCGCTCGCCGCCGAGCGTGTGGATCGGGGTGACCGAGAACCCCGGCGTGTCTGTCGGCACCAGAATGATCGAGATGCCCTTGTGTTTCGGCGCTTCCGGATCGGTGCGGGCGGCGAGCCAGATGTAGTCGGCGTCCTGGGCGTGCGTCGTGAAGATCTTCTGGCCGTCGATGACGTAGTCGTCGCCGTCGCGGACGGCCTTCGTCGTGAGCGACGCGAGGTCGGTGCCGGCGCCGGGCTCCGTGTAGCCGACGCCGAAGTGCAGCTCCCCGCGCAGGATGCGGGGCAGCAGATCCGCCTTCTGCGCGTCGGTGCCGAACTGCATGATGGTCGGCCCGATGGTGTTGATGGCGATCACGGGCAGCGGCGCGCGCGCGCGATAGGTCTCGTCCCAGAAGATGAACTGCTCGAGCGGCGTGCGGCCCTGGCCGCCGTACTCTTTCGGCCACCCGATGCCGAGCCAGCCGTCGGCCCCCATGCGCCGGACGACCGTGCGATAGACGGGACCGCCGCAGTCTTGGATCTCCGCGTCGAGCGCGGCACGCAAGTCGGGTGTGAAGAGCGTGCGGTAGTAGTCGCGGATCTGGCGGCGGAGCGCGCGTTGCTCCGAAGTGAAGTCGAGATGCATCGCTCGGTGGTCTCGTGTGTGTGTGGCGGCGGGTCGAGGACGGGGCGCCGCTAAAAATGAAACATGTTCTAAGAAGCGCGCGCACTATGCAGGAATCGGTTGGACGATGCAACGCGCGAGCGCGCGTCGACGGCGCGCGCTCGCGGCGCGCGCGCACCTGCCGGAAGCGCGCCGCTCAGTAGTCGAGGTTCGGAGGCGGGGTCGGCGGACGGCCGCGCGGTGGCGGCGGTACGTTCCGCGGTGGCGGCGGAGGCGGCGGTGTCGTGTAGGCCCCGGCGGCGCTCGGGGCGCGACGGACGGGGACACGATTGCCCTTGGCATACATGCACTGCGTGTACGCGGCGTCGTAGCGGCGCTGGATCGACCACCGGCCGTACTCCGCTTCGTTGGCGCCGACGGCGCTGCCACCGAGCAACCCGACACCGGCACCGACCGCGGCGCCAGTGCCGGGATCGCCCGCGGCTGCACCGATCGCGGCCCCGGTCGCGGCCCCGATCGCGGTACCGACCGCCGCGCTCGCGACGGCGGAGTCGTTCGCGCGTCGCGTATCGGGTGAGACCTGGGCCGCGGCGTAGTTCCGGCAGTCGGTGTCGTCGTATTGGAAGGCTTCGAAGGTCTTGCCCCGACCGGGCATCACCATGACGTTCGGACCCGGCGGGACGTGGACACAGCCCGCGAGCGCGAGCACGCTGGCGAGCCCGAGGCCGAGCCCGAGATGCCGCAGGCGCTGCCGCGCGCGCGGACCGCGCATGCTCGTATTCATCGCGGCGGCACCTTGATCCAGTCTTCCGGGCACTCCTGGACCTTCGGGTAGTAGCCCTTGCGACTTTCGCAGTAGTACCAGTAGCCGGTCGAACGCTCGTCGTCGGAATCGGAGGGACGCTCGACGTACTCTTGGTCCTCGTCCGACGGGTAGGTCGGGTAGGACGGATACGCGTAGCCCGGATACGGGTCGTAATACGGAGAGCCGTAGCCGTAGGGGTAGTAGTACGGGTAGCCGTAGCCGTATCCGTAGCCCCACCACCACGGGCTCACGCCGAAGTAGACGCTGCTCCCGCCGTGGCCGTGCCAGCCGTGATGATTGCCGCCGTGCCCCCCGTGCCACCCGGAGCTGCCGTGCCAGTCGTTGCCGCCGTGCCACGATCCGCCGTGACCGCCACCACCGTGCCACGACCCGCCGCCGCGACTTCCGCCGCCTTGCCAGTTGCCGCCGCCGCGACCTCCGCCACCTTGCCAGGTGCCTCCGCCCGAGCCGCCGCGCTGGAACCCCATGCCGCGCGGGCCGCCGCCGCTCGAAAAGCTGCTGCCGCCGCCCCCGCCGCGAAATCCGCCCCCACCACCGCCGCCGCCGCGGAATCCGCCGCCGCCCCCACCGCCGCCGTGAAAGCCGCCGCCCCCACCGCCACCGCCGCGCGACCCTCCACCGCCGCGTTGGGCCCAGGCCGCGGGGCCAAATCCAAAGACGAGAACGACGGCGAGAAAGCCGACGAGTAGCGATCGTTGCATGATGCCTCTCCTTGCTGCGCGCGTTCGGCCGCGCTGAACGCGCTCTTAAACGTACGATACGCGTGGGAAGTTGCGAGGGCTACTCGGGCGCGCGGCGTGCGACGCGCGCCTGCGGGCACTCAGCGTGCGGTTTCGGCCTGCTCGCGCAGCACGAACTTCGTGACCTTCCCCGTCGCGTTCATCGGCAGCGCATCCACGATCGCGACCTGCCGCGGCACCTTGTAGTTCGCCATGTTCTCGCGGCTCCAGGCGATGACGCCGTCGGGCGTCGGGGTCGCGCCGCCCGCCGGCACGACGAACGCCATCGCGACCTCGCCGAGCCGCTCGTCGGGGATGCCGATCACGGCCACTTGTCCAACGCCGGGACAGCCGAGGAGGGCGCTCTCGATTTCCGCCGGGTAGCAGTTGAAGCCGCCCGTGATGAACATGTCTTTCAAGCGATCGGTGATCCGAAGGTAGCCCCGCTCGTCCATCACGCCGACGTCGCCGGTGTGCAGCCAGCCGTCACGATCGATCGCCTCCGCCGTCGCGGCCGGATCATCGAGATAGCCGCGCATCACGTTGTACCCGCGCACGACGATCTCGCCGGCGCTGCCGCGCGCGACCTCGCGTCCGTCCGCGTCGACGCAGCGCACCTCGACGTCGGGGATCGCGCGTCCGGACGTCGACGCGATCGTCTCGGGATCGTCCTCCGGGCGACACATGGTGACGACGCCGGTCGCCTCGGTGAGCCCGTACGCGGTCACGATCGTCTCGAACGCGAGCTCGCGGCGCATGCGGTGGATCAGCTCGACGGGAATCACCGCCGCGCCGGTGACCGCGAGCCGCAAGCTCGAGAGATCGAACTGCGCGCGATCGGCGTGCGCGAGGATCATCTGGTAGAGCGTCGGCGGTCCCGGCAGCACGGTCACGCGATCGCGCGCGATCCGGGTCAGCACCTGCGGTACGTCGAAGACCGCTTGCGGCAGATTGGTCGCCCCGCGGAGCAGGCACGCGAGCCAGCCGGCTTTGTAGCCAAAGCTGTGGAAGTACGGGTTCACGATCAAATAGCGATCGTCGGGGCGGAGCCCGACGACGTCGCTCCACACCTCGAAGCAGCGGAGATTTTGCTCGTGTGTGCACATGACGCCCTTCGGCTTGCCCGTCGTGCCGGAGGTGAAGAGGATGTCGGCGAGGTCGGTCGGGGCGACGGCGTCAGCGCGCGCTTGCGCGACGTCGGCGGACACCGCGTCGCCCGCGGCGAGAAAATCGCTCCAGCCCTCGCAGCGCGCCGCCGCGCCGCGCAGCAGGACGATGCGTTCGAGCGCCGGAAGGTCCGCGACCGGACGCGCGGGCGTCGCATCGCCGCAGCCGCCCCGCAGCAGATCGACGTAGCGGTTGCCGAGAAACTCGTCGACCGTGCAGAGGAAGCGCGCGCCGCTCTTCTCCAGGATGTAGCCGACCTCGCGGCCCTTCATGCGGGTGTTCAGCGGTACGAGCACGCCGCCGGCGCGTTGCAAGCCGAGGGCCGCCACGACCCACTCGTGGAGGTTCGGGGCCCAGATCGCGACGCGGTCGCCGGGCGTGAGCCCGGCGGCGAGAAAGGCGCGGGCCGTCCGCGCTGCCGCGTCGGCGAGCGCCCGAAAGCCGAGCGTGACGTCTCCGTCTTCGATCGCGGGGCGGTCGGCGAATCGTTCGGCCGAGGCGGCGAGCAGGTGCGGGATCGTGCGAGCCGTTGCCATCGCCGACCGTCTATGCCGAGGATGGTCGAGCCTGCAACCGAGTTTGCGTACCAGCACCCCCGCACGTACAAAAATTTGCGCGCGACTCCGCGCACCCACGCAGCATATGAAAGGCTGGAATGCATGACGCCACCCGTGGATTCGATCATCCCCGATCTCGTTGCCAAGCATGAGCGCGACCTGCTCGCGGAATGGGTCAACCACCAGCTCGCCGCGACGACGCTCCGTCGCGACTTGCTGAAGGACGAGGACCTTCAGGAGCAGTCGCGCCGCTTCCTCAAGCTCTTGAGCGACGGATTGAAGAAGCCGGGAGCCGGCATGGATCCGGTGGGTCCGGCGTGGGCCGACGTGCGCGAGTTCCTGAGCGACATTTCCGCCTCGCGGGCTCGGCAGGGATTCTCGCCGGGCGAGACGGCGACGTTCGTCTTCTCGCTGAAGCAGCCGCTCTTCGATCGATTGCGGCGCGAGCTCGCGGGCTCCGCGGACGGTCTCGCGCGGGAAATGTGGCAGGCGTCGGGTCTCCTCGACAAGCTCGGGCTCTCCACCATGGAGTACTACCAGCGCGGCCGCGAAGAGATGATCGCGCGCCAGCAGCAAGAGATGCTCGAGCTCTCCACTCCCGTCGTCGAGCTCTGGGAAGGCATCCTGGCGCTGCCGCTGATCGGGACGCTCGACAGCGCGCGAACGCAGATCGTGATGGAAAGCCTGCTCCAAAAGATCATCGATACCGGCGCGGGCATCGCCATCATCGACATCACGGGCGTGCCGACCGTCGATACGCTGGTCGCGCAGCATCTCCTGAAGACCGTCGCGGCCGCGCGGCTGATGGGCGCGGAATGCATCATCAGCGGGATCCGCCCCCAGATCGCTCAGACGATCGTGCACCTCGGCGTCGATCTGGCCGACGTGATCACCAAGGCGACATTGGCCGACGCCTTCGCGATCGCGCTCAAGCGGGCGGGCCTCGGCGTCGCCGCCGTCGGCTGAGCGCATCGTGGAGCGTATCCCGATCCTCAAGATGGGTGAGTGTCTCCTGGTCACGATCCAGGTGGACATGCACGATCGCCTCGCCATGACGCTGCAGGACGACCTCACGTCGCGCATCGCCGATACGCGCGCGCGCGGCGTACTGATCGACATCTCGGCGCTCGAGGTCGTCGACTCGTTCATCGGCCGCATGCTCGCCAACATCGCCGCCATGGCGCGGGTGCTGGATGCGCGGACGGTCGTCGTCGGCATGCGTCCGGCGGTCGCGATCACGCTCGTCGAGCTCGGCCTCTCGCTCCCGGGGGTCCAGACGGCACTGGACGTCGAGAAGGGAATGGCGCTCATCAGGACCAACGCGGCGAGCGTCCGTGGAGCGCATGGGCGTCGTACGTACTGAGAGTCGCGACGTTCGGCGCAGCGAGGACGTGGTCGGCGTCCGCCAAATCGTGCGCGAGTGGTCGATCGCCTCGGGGCTCGGGCTCGTCGACCAAACGAAGATCGTGACCGCCGCGAGCGAGCTCGCCCGCAACCTGATCAACTACGGCGGCGGGGGAACGATGACGATCGAGGCCCTGAACGACGGGGCCAAACGGGGCGTGCGCGTCACGTTCGAGGACCATGGGCCTGGCATCGCCGACATCGAGCAGGCGCTCCGTGACGGTTACTCGAGCGGCTCGGGTCTCGGGCTCGGCCTCGGCGGAGCGAAGCGTCTCTCCAACGAATTTCACATCGATTCGCGTCCGGGCGAGGGCACGCGCATCGCGATCGCGCGCTGGAAATGACGGTGCTGCCGCCGATCGCCGTACGCGAGTCGAGTCAGGTCGGCACGGTTCGCCGAGCTGCAGTCGACCTCGCCGCGGAGCTCGGGTTCGACGAAGCCGACGCCGCGCGCGTCGCGCTCGTGGCGACGGAGATGTCGACGAACCTCGTGAAGCACGCCGGCGAAGGCGAGCTGCTGCTGCAGGCGGCGCCCGAAGGCGCGGCGACGGCGATCGAGCTGATCGCGCTCGATCGCGGACCCGGCATCGCCGACGTCGCGCGCGCCATGCAGGACGGCACGTCTACGGCGGGGAGCCCGGGCACCGGACTCGGCGCCATTCGCCGCCTGGCGACGCGGTTCGATCTCTACGCGACGTCCAAGGGAACGGTGGTGTTCGCGGCGGTCGCGCCGGCCGCGGCGGCGACGATCGCGGGATTCGAGACGGGAGCCGTCTGCGTGCCGTATCCGGGCGAGCGGGCCTGCGGGGACGCTTTCGCGGTCGCGAGTCACGACGGGCGGTCGCTCGTCTTGGTGGTGGACGGTCTCGGGCATGGCCCTCTCGCCGCCGAGGCCGCCGGCCAGGCGACCAGCCTCTTCGCGGCGCACGGCAACCTCCCGCCGGTCGAGCTCATGCAGCGTCTCCACCACGGTCTGCGACCGACGCGGGGCGCTGCGGCGGCGGTCGCGGAGGTCGACGCCCGGCGCGGGGTCGTGCGGTACTGCGGGGTCGGCAACATCGCGGCGACGATTCTCGCGAACGGAGCGACGCGGAGTCTCGTGTCCCATCACGGGACCCTCGGACACGATGCCCGGAAGATCGCCGAGTTCCAGTATCCGTGGAGCGCGGATTCGACGCTCGTTCTCAATTCCGACGGGCTCGTGTCGAACTGGTCGCTCGCCAGCTATCCGGGATTGTCGGAACGAGCGGCTTCGCTCGTCGCTGCGGTGCTCTACCGGGATTACCGCCGGCACCGCGACGACACGACGGTTCTCGTGGTACGGGGGAAAGCGTGAGCGCGCCGCCGCTGCTGTCCGTCCGCTTGCACTACGAGGAGGACGTGGTCCTCGCCCGGCAGCGCGCGCGCCAGGTGGCGGCCGCCCTCGGCTTCGACCCGCAGGATCAGACGCGCATCGCGACGGCGGTGTCCGAGATCGCGCGCAACGCGTTCCGCTACGCGAAAGAGGGCAAAGTCGAGTTTTCCGTCGAAGGCGCGACCCGCCCGCAGGTCTTGAGCATCGTCGTTTCGGATCACGGGCCCGGTGTCGCCGATCTCCCTGCCGTGCTCGAGGGACGATACCAGTCGCGCACGGGAATGGGCGTCGGCATCGCGGGTGCCCGGCGGCTGATGGACCGCTTCACGATCGAATCGGCCATCGCAGGCACGACGGTCGCGATGCGCAAGATCGTGCCGCGCCAAACGCCGCTCCTCGGCGCCGACGCGAGCGCGGCGTTGACCTCGCGGTTGGCACGCGAGACGCCACGCTCGGCGGCGGAGGAGGTGCAGCAGCAGAACCAGGAGCTGCTGCGCGCGCTCGAGGAGCTCACGCGGCGGCAGGACGAGATCGCCGCCGTGAACCGCGAGCTCGAGGACACGAATCGCGGCGTCGTCGCGCTCTATGCCGAGCTGAACGACAAGGCAGACCACCTCCGGCGTGCGGACGAGATCAAGACGCGCTTCATCTCCAACATGAGCCACGAGTTCCGGACGCCGGTGAACTCGATCCAGGCGCTCGCGCGGCTCTTGATCGACCGCACCGACGGTGACCTCACGGCGGAGCAGGAGCGCCAGGTCCTCTTCATCCGGCAATCCGCGGATGCGCTGTCGGAGCTCGTGAACGATCTCCTCGATCTCGCGAAGATCGAAGCCGGGAAGACCGTGGTTCGTCCGGCGGAATTCCAGGTGAGCGACCTCTTCGGCGCGCTCCGCGGCATGCTGCGTCCGCTCCTCGTCGAGGAATCGGTGAGCCTCGTCTTCGACGAGCCCGAGGGCGTTCCGACTCTCCATACCGACGAGGCCAAGGTCTCGCAGATCCTCCGTAACTTCATTTCGAACGCGCTCAAGTTCACCGCGAGCGGCGAGGTGCGCGTGAGCACGGCGCCGACGCCGGATGGCGCGAGCCTCGTGTTTCGCGTCAGCGACACCGGCATCGGCATCGCCGACCAGGACATCGAGCGCATCTTCCAGGAGTTCACGCAGGTCGACAGTCCGATCCAGCGGCGCGTGAAAGGCACAGGCCTCGGACTGCCGCTCTGCCGCCGGCTCGCCGAGCTGCTCGGCGGTTCGGTCGCGGTGGAGAGCCGCGAGGGGATCGGCTCGACGTTCAGCGCCACGATTCCGATCGTGTACGCGGCGCCGACCAACGACATCACGGCGACGTGGCAGCTCGAGCCCATGCGGACGCCGGTGCTCGTCGTCGAGGACAGCCCGGAGACGTTGCTCGTCTACGAGAAATACCTCGCGGGGAGCGGGTTCCAGGTGCTGCCCGCGTACAGCGTCCGCGAGGGGCGCGAGGCGCTCGCCGCGCTTCGGCCGCGCGCGGTCATCCTCGACATCGCGCTCCGCGGCGAGGACGGCTGGGGCTTCCTCATGGAAATGAAACGGCGCGACGACCTGCGCGACGTTCCGGTGCTCGTCATCACGACGATCGAGGACGAGCGGAAGGCCTTGGCGCTCGGCGCCGACGGCTTTTGCCTGAAGCCCGTCGAGCGTCGACGGCTTCTGCACATGTTGACGCGGCTCACCGCGCCGCATGCCCTCCGGCGCATTCTCATCGTCGACGACGAGGAGATCTCACGGTACGTGCTCCGCCAGCACCTCATGATGCCCGAGCACGTCATCTGGGAGGCGGCGAGCGGGGAGGAGGCGGTGCGGGTCGCGCGCGAGGAGCATCCGGACGTCGTCTGCCTCGACCTGACGATGCCCGAGGCCGACGGGCACGAGGTCCTGCGACGGCTGAAAGCCGATCCCGAGACCCGCGACATTCCGATCGTCATCGTGACGGCGCAGCCCATCGACGACGACATGCGGCGGAGCCTCGGGCCCGCCGCGGGGCTGCTCGCGAAGCATGGGATCTCGCGCGAGAGCGCCCTCGCCACGATCGAAGCCGCGATCCGCGGAGAAGTCGAGCGCCGGCCATGAACGGTTCCTCCGCGTGCATCATCGTCGTCGACGACAACGACACCAATCGCTACACGAAGGGACGGCTGCTGCGGCAGGCCGGCTACGAGGTTCTTGAAGCCGCGACGGGCGGCGCCGGCCTCGCGTTCGTCGCGTCGCACGCGCCCGATCTGGTGGTGCTCGACACGCAGCTTCCCGATACGAACGGGTGGGAGGTGTGCCGGCGCATCAAAGAGCGCGGGCCGGAAGCACCGCTCGTGCTGCAGGTGTCGGCGACCTACGTGGAAGAGGGCGACACGGTGAAGGCGCTCGAGGGTGGGGCCGACGCGTGCCTCACGGAGCCGATCGACCCCGCGGTGATGCTCGCGACCGTCCGCGCGCTCCTGCGGATTCGCCACGCCGAGCACGCGCTCCGCGATGCGCTGGCGCGCGAGCAGGCCCTGCGCTACGCGGCGGAAAGCGCGAACCGCGCGAAGGACGAGTTCCTCGCGACGCTCTCCCACGAGCTGCGTTCGCCGCTCGGCACGATTCTCACCTGGGTCACGCTCCTCAAGGAAGGACGGCTCGATCCCGCTCGCAGTCGGCACGGGCTCGACGCGATCGAACGGAGTACGCAGCTGCAGGTGAAGCTGATCGGCGACCTGCTCGACATCTCGAGCATCATCTCAGGCAAGACCCGTCTCGATGTCGGCGCCGTGGACCTTGCCGCGGTCGTGCAGACCGCGATCGATGGCCTCCGGTCGGCCGCCGCCGCGAAGGATCTCGTCGTCGCGAGCCGCATCGAGCCCGACGTCCCGCGGATCGCGGGCGACGCCATGCGGCTCCTGCAAGTCGTGCAGAACCTCTGCTCGAACGCGGTCAAGTTCACGCCCCGCGGGGGACGCGTCGACATCGTCGTGCGGGCGACGGACGGATCAGTCGAGATCGAGGTCAGCGACACCGGGAAAGGTATCCCGGCGGAGTTCCTGCCGCACATCTTCGAGCGCTTTCGGCAGGCGGATGCGTCGACCACCCGGTTCGAGGGCGGCCTCGGGCTCGGCCTCGCGATCGTGTTGCACTTGGTCGAGCTGCACCGGGGATCCGTCGACGCGCGCAGCGCCGGTGCCGGTCAGGGCGCGACGTTCGTGGTGCGCCTGCCCGCCGCGCCGCCGGTCGGCACGTCGACGCCGGCGCTCTCGGTGAGACCCGAGCCGCACGGCGCCGCGGATCCGGATGCGCTCGCCGGTCTGCGGCTGTTGCTCGTCGACGACGAGGACGACGCGCGCGAGGCCGTGGCGACGGCGCTCGCCCAGCGCGGCGCCACGGTCGCCACCGCCGCCTCGGTCGAGGCCGCGCTCCGCGCGATCGATACCGAGGCGCCCGACGTGATGATCGGCGACATCGCCATGCCGGGAGAGGACGGCTACTCGCTGATCCGCCGGCTCCGAGACCGCACCCCCGCGGCCGGTGGCAGGATTCCGGCGCTCGCGCTCACGGCATACGGGCGTCTCACGGATCGCGCGCAGATGCTGGCGGCGGGTTTCGACGAATGCCTCACGAAGCCGATCGCGATCGACGAGCTCACGGCGGTCGTACGAAGGCTCGCGCGGCACTGAACCGCGTTGCGGCAGCGCTCGGCTCCACCGGCGCGCGTCCCCTTTACGAACACGCACGGCCATTCTTACAAGCGCGTCGGCAAGCGGCCTGGAATTCCAGCGCTCGAAGTCGGCACGAAACATGATGAGAGTCTCGCGGGAGGCTCTCATGCGCACGGTTCTTCTATTGGCTGCGGTTGCGGCCCTCGCGATGACGTTCGACCGCTTCGTCACGACGCCGAGCGGCGAGGCCCTGGCGCAAAACGCGGGCCCGTTGCCGACCGCCGCGGTGAACCCCGGCCTCGGTGCCGCGCCTCCGGGCGGGCATCTCGGTGACACGCCGGCTGGGGCCGCCGGCGCTGCGATCCGGGCCCCAGGCGGCGCGACGGCGCCGGGGAACTTGGGCGCCCCGGTCGGATCGAACGCGGGTGCCGTCGGCGCAATGCCGGACAACCGACTCGGCGTGCCGGGAACGGGCGCCGTCGGGAATCCGGCGGCAGGCGCGGTGCCGCCCGCGCCCGCGGGGGCCGTCGCGCCACCCGCGGCGGGTGCGGTAGGCGGAGCGCCGGCCGGTGCCGTGACCGCGCCGGCGGCACGGTGACCGTCATGGCGACCACAACACGTCACGCCAAGCGATCCCACGCGCGCGCGGCAACGAGCCGCAGTGGCGGGCACCGCCCGATTTGGAACGGCCACCTCGTCTTCGGTCTCGTCTCCGTGCCGGTCCGCGTCTTCGCGGCTCTCGACGCGGCCGAGCACGTCGGCTTTCGTCTCCTGCACCGCAAGGACCGCGCGCCGATCGCGTACAAGAAATTCTGCAGCCGCGAGAACGTCGAGGTGCCGAACGACGAGATCGTGCGCGGCTACGAGAGCAGCAAAGGCAAGTTCAAGCTCGTGGAGCACGAGGAGCTGCAAGAGGTGCAGGAGGAGCTCGGCGAAGGCCAGCACAGCATCGACCTCATGCAGTTCGTCGAGCCGAAGTCGCTCGACCCCTTGCTGTTCGAGCGCCCGTATTTTCTTGTGCCGAATGAAGGCGGCGAGAAGGCCTATGGGCTCCTCCGCGACGCGATCCGCGAGTCGAACCGTGTCGGCGTCGCGCGGCTCTATCTGCGCCGGCCGGTGCTGGCCGCCATTCTGCCGCACGAGGACGTGCTCGCGCTCGAGGTGATGCGCCCGTACGACGAGCTCCGCGGCGCGGAAAAGTTCGACATTCCTTCGACCCGCGCGAGCGAGCCCGAGAAACGCATGGCCCGGAAGCTGATCGACGAGATGACGGCGGAGTGGGATCCGCGCGCGCATCCGAACCGCTACCGCGCAACGCTCGAGAAGCTGCTGGAGCGGCGTGCCCCGTTCACGTTGGAGGAAGCGGCCGCCGACGAGGCGGAGGCGAGCAAGGGCGAGGGCAAAGTGGTCGACCTCATGGAGGCGCTCCGCCGGAGCCTCGGCGCGGGCGGGAAGCCTCCGCGCGCCATGCCCGCACGCGGTGGCGGTCGCGCGACGCCGTCACACGGCGCGCGCCGCGCGCCGCGTGCGCGAACGCGAAAGTCGAGCGGAACGCGCGGCAGCTGAGACAGGAGCGGCGCGCGCGGCCGCGTTGACAACCTCAGGGGCATCGTCGAGAACGCGATCGTGACGCCGGTGCGCTCCCACGCGTCTCCGATCGCTCCCGTGCGCGGGCCCGCGCCGACCCAGTTCGACCTCGCGACGCTGCGTGCCGACTTTCCTGCGTTACGGCAGCGCGTGCACGGCCGCCGGCTCGTCTACCTCGACAACGCGGCGACGACGCAGAAGCCGCGGTCGGTCCTCGCGGCATTGCGCCGGCACTACGTGCGCGACAACGCCAACGTGCGGCGCGGCGTCCACACGCTCGGCGAGCGCGCGACTGCGGCGTACGAGGGCGCGCGCGAGACCGTGCGGGGCTTCGTCAACGCCGCGTACGCTCATGAGATCGTCTTCACGCGCGGGACGACCGAGGCGCTCAATCTGGTCGCGGCGAGCCACGGCCGGACGCACGTCGGTCCCGGCGACGACGTCGTGGTGTCGGCCATGGAGCATCACGCGAACCTCGTGCCGTGGCAGATGCTCTGCCGCGCGACGGGCGCGACGCTGCGGATCGCGCCGGTCGACGACTGCGGCGTCCTCGATCGCACGGCGTACGCGGCGCTGCTGTCGCCTCGCACGAAGATCGTCGCCCTCGCGCACGTATCGAACGCGCTCGGGACGCGAAACCCCGTCGCGGAGCTCGCGGCGCTGGCGCACGCGCGCGGCGCGATCGTCGTGGTCGACGGCGCGCAAGCCGTCGCTCACGTACCCGTCGATGTGCGGGCGCTCGCGTGCGACTTCTACGCGTTCTCCGGCCACAAGGTGTACGGTCCGACGGGAATCGGCGTGCTCTATGGCCGCGCCGACCTGCTTGCGGCGATGCCGCCCTGGCAGACCGGCGGGGAGATGGTGCGCTCGGTGACCTGGGACGACGCCGTCTTCGAGGCGCCGCCGCACCGCTTCGAGGCCGGTACCCCGCCGATCGCGGACGCCGTCGGGCTTGCGGCCGCGCTCGCGTATCTGACGGCGCTCGACCGCGACGCGATCGCCGCCCACGAGCACGATCTGCTGGACTACGCGGCCTCGGCGCTCGCGGACGTGCCGGGGCTGCGCTTCGTCGGCACCGCACCGGAGAAGATCGGCGGTCATTCCTTCGTCCTGGCAGGGCTCCATGCGCACGACGTCGCGACGGTCCTCGACGGCGAGGGGATCGCCGTCCGCGCGGGGCACCACTGCGCGCAGCCGATCCTACGCCAGCTCGGTGTCGCGGCGACCGTGCGCGCGTCGTTCGCGCTCTACAACACGCGCGCCGACGTCGATCGCTTGATCGAAGGGCTCGGGCGGGTGCGTGCGGTGCTCGACCCATGACGGCGGCGAGCGATCTCTATCAAGCGGTCGTGCTCGAGCACGGCAAGCGGCCGCGCAACATCGGGCGGCTCGTCGGCGCGACGCACGCGGCCGACGGCGAGAATCCTCTCTGCGGGGACGCCCTGCACGTCGAGGTGGTGCGCGTCGACGATCGTTTGACGGCGCTCCGGTTCGAGGGCGAGAGCTGCCTGCTCGCGACGGCGTCGGCGTCGCTCATGACGGAACGACTGCGCGGTTGCTCGGTGGCCGAGGCGGAGGCGGCGATCGCAGTGATGGAGCGCCTCTGCGGGCACGGTGACGGCGAGCGCGAGAGCGCGGAGCTCGGCGAGCTGCGCGCGTTCGCGACGGTGCATCGGCATCCTGTGCGCGTGCAGTGCGCGACGCTGCCGTGGCGCACGCTGCAGCGCGCGCTCGCCGTTTGAAAGGGCGTCGTCGGTTGGGTTAGAGGAGCCCGCATGGCCCAACTGAAAGCAGGCGCGCGTCTCAAGAGCGCCGTATGTGCGACGGAAGTGATCGTGATCGCGGCCCCGGCAGGCGGGGCCGACGTGCAATGTGGCGGCGCCGCGATGCTCGGCGCCGGCGAGACGGCCGCGGACGGTGTCGCGCTCGACGCGTCGGCCTCGGGCGGCACGACGCTCGGGAAGCGTTACGTGAGCCCCTCCGGCGACCTCGAGCTGCTCTGCACCAAGCCCGGCAAGGGCTCGCTCGCCGTCGGCGGGACCGCCTTGGTGCTCAAGGAAGCCAAGCCGCTCCCGTCCTCCGACTGAGCGTTCGCGTCCTCGTTTCGGTTCCCTCCGCGAGATTCCCATGAATGTGATGATGCTCCTCGAGATGGCGACGGACGGGTTCGGCGATCGCGTCGCGATCCAGAACGGTTCGGAGCGCTTCACGTATGCCGAGCTCTTCGGGGCGGCAGGCGCCGCCGCGGATACGGTTGCCGCCTCGGGCGCGGCGCGGCTCGCGGTGCTCGACGTGAACAGCCTCGCGGTGCCGCTCGGGCTCTTCGCGGCCGCGTGGGCCGGCGTCCCGTTCGTGCCGCTCAACTATCGGCTCACCGGTGTCGAGCTCGACGCGCTCTTGGGGTCCATCGCGCCGGCGTATCTCGTCACCGACGCCGAGCGCGCCGGAAAGCTCGCGGATCGGGCCACGACGGTCGTCGCGCGCGACCGCTTCCTCGCCGACGCGCGCAAGGCGGATACGCGGCCCGCCGAGTGGTCGATGGATCCCGACGCGATCGCGATCCTCTTGTTCACGAGCGGTACGACCGGGGCGCCGAAGGCCGCCGTGCTCCGACAGAAGCACCTCGTGTCGTACATCTTCGGCTCGGTCGAGTTCGGCGGCGCCGCCGCGGACGACGCGGCGCTCGTGAGCGTGCCGCCGTACCACATCGCCGGCATGGCGGCGATTCTGAGCTCGGTCTACTCCGGTCGTCGCGTCGTGCAGCTCACGAGCTTCGACGCCGAGGCCTGGGTCGCGACCGCGCGCGCCGAGCGCATCACGCACGCCTTCGTCGTGCCGACGATGCTGACCCGGATCGTCGACGTGCTCGCGCGCGAGGGCTCGACGCTGGCGCATCTGCGGGCGCTCTCGTACGGCGGGGGCAAGATGCCCCAACCCGTGATCGAGCGCGCGATGGAGCTGATGCCCGAGACCGCGTTCACGAACGCGTACGGGCTCACGGAGACGAGCTCGACGATCACCGTGCTCGGCCCCGAGGATCATCGTGCGGCGGCGGCGAGCGGCGACGCGATGGTGCGCCGTCGCATCGTCTCGGTCGGTCGTGCGTTGCCGAGCGTCGAGATCGAGGTCCGCGACGAGGAAGGGCGGCCCTGCGCCGTCGGCATCGCCGGCGAGATCCACGTTCGCGGCGAGCAAGTATCGGGCGAGTACCTGGGCATCGCCTCGCGCATGACCGCCGACGGTTGGTTCCCGACGCGCGACGCCGGGGCGCTCGACGCGGACGGTTACCTGTTCCTCGAAGGTCGCATCGACGACGTCATCGTACGCGGCGGCGAGAACCTCTCGCCGGGCGAGATCGAAGAGGTCCTGCTGCTGCATCCGAGCGTCGCCGACTGCGCGGTCGTCGGGATCGCCGACGAGCAATGGGGTGAGGCGGTCGCGGCCGTGATCGTGCTGCACGCCGGCCGGCGCGCCGAAGCCGACGAGCTTCGCGAGTGGGTGAAGAGCCGCCTGCGCTCGTCACGCGCGCCGGGGCGCGTCGAGTTCCGCGACGAGCTGCCGTACAACGAGACCGGCAAGCTGCTGCGCCGGAAGCTCCGCGACGAGCTCGCGCGGTCCGCGTAAGGTCTTCCGTGTCGACGTCGGAGTTCGCGCTCGCCGACGTCATCGAGCGTCTCGCGGCGCCGACGCCGCCGGAGTGGTCGGCGCTCACGGGCATGGCCGTGCTGGCCGTGGACGCGAGCGGCGGCGAGCTCACGGGAACGACGCCGGGCTCGGCGACGCGCGCGGCGACGCGTCTCGCGGCGCTGGCGTGCCCGTCGGTCGCGCTCGCCGATGCGCGGCCGGCGGCTGCCATGCGGCCGGTGCTCGACGGGTTCGACGTCGTGGTCACCACGCGCGAGGATCTCGACGCCGTCGTGTCCGCCGTCGAGCACGCTCCGCTCGCGTCCGCGACGCTCGTGCAGGTGCTGCGCTCCGGGGTCGGGCTTTCGATCGACGCCGCGCTCGCCGTCGAGTCGCTGGCGTACGCGACGTTGCAGGCGGGGCCGGAGCATGGGGCATGGTTGCGCGGTCGTCCGACGCCGCCGCCGCGCGCGGCGGACGCCGACCCCGTGGTGCGGGTCGCCCGCGAGCCCGATCGTCTGGTCGTGACGCTCGATCGTCCCACGCGCCACAACGCGTTCTCGGCCCGGATGCGCGACGAGCTGCACGAAGCGCTCCTGGTCGCGGCGGCGGAGCCGAGCCTCGCCGTCGTGCTGCGCGGCGCCGGGCCGTCGTTCTCGAGCGGCGGCGATCTCGACGAGTTCGGCACGCGGCCCGATCCCACGACGGCGCATCTCGTGCGCATGACCCGGAGCCCCGCCCGCGTGCTCGCGGCGCGGGCGTCGCGGGTGACGGTCGAGGTCCACGGCGCGTGCATCGGCGCCGGCATCGAGCTCGCGGCGTTCGCGGGTCGGGTGGTCGCGGCCCCGGACGCCTTCTTCCAGCTCCCGGAGGTCGGCATGGGCCTCATTCCCGGGGCGGGCGGCACGGTCAGCATTCCCCGCCGCATCGGGCGACAGCGTACCGGCTGGCTCGCGCTCACAGGGCGCCGCCTCGACGCTGCGACGGCGCGCGGGTGGGGATTGATCGATGCGATCGCGGGCCCCAATCGTTTTTCTTGACCCCGCTCGACGCGCGCAACGGACGGCGACGGTCGCCGTGTGCGCGCTGTTCAACGCCGATACGATCGTTTCGTTCAAAGTGAAGCTCGTGACGATCGGCGGCGTCAGCAACGAGCTCGTCGGCGCGCTGCCGAAGCCCGTGGGCGCGGACTAGTAGGTTTCGGCCCCCGGCGCGCGGCCGCGTCGCGTGCTGTGCTCCGATCGCCTCGGCCCGCCGAGTGAATCCGCGGGCCGCGCCTCAGCCGTTCCGGGCCGCGGCGCGGCCGGCGCGACGGCCGAAGAACGTCGCGTCGGCGATCGAGAGGCCGCTGCTGTAGCCCTGCGCGGCGAGGCCCGACGTCGTGCGGCCGGCGGCGTAGAGACCAGGCACGATCGTGCCGTCGGGCGTCAGCACGTGGCCGTCGACGTTCGTGTGCAGGCCGCCGAGCGTGAACACCGTGTAGAGCGCGGCCTCGGTGCGGTAGTCGAGCGCGGCGAACGGCGGTTTCACGAGCGGGACGAGGTGATCGGCCGCCTTGTGGAAGAGGGGATCCTCTCCGCGCGCCGCGTGCTCGTTGTAGTACGCGACCGTGTGCTGCAGGCTTCCGGGCGGGCACCCGAGCGACCGCTCCAAGTCGGCGACGGTGTCCTCGACCGCGGCGAGCTCGGTCGGGGGAAACGGACGCTCGAAGATCGCGTCGTCGAGGATGAGGAATACCTCGCCGTTCTCGCCGAGGAGCGCGCGCTCGCCGACGACCGTCTGGTAGAGGTCCTCGGCGACGAAGCGCTGCCCGCGTCGGTTGACGAAGATGCCGCGCAAGAGGCCCTTGGGCACCGTGAACGGCAGCACGATGCAGCCGACGTCCATGCGGATCGCGGCGCCGCCGGCGCCCATGCCCATGCGGATGCCGCGGCCGTCGTCGCCGTCGCTCGCGGCGCGGAAGCGGCACTTGCGAAGCAGCGGCGCGTAGCGCTCGACCATCGCCTTGTTGTTGATGAAGCCGCCGGCGGTGAGGATCACGCCGCGGCGGGCGCCGATCAGCTGCTCGCGGCCGTCGACCTTGGCGACGACGCCGGCCACGCGCCGGTCGTCGTCGACGACGAGCGTCTCGACGAGCGTGTCGCTCTGCACGCGGACGGGCGTCGCCTCGACGGCGGCGACGAGCGCGCGCATCAAGCGCCCGCCGGCCTCGATACCGTCCTGTTGCACGGTGTGGCCGCGCGGCGCCGGACGCGCCAGCTCGCGATAGGGCCAGGCGAGCTCGCTGCCGGAATAGCTCAGGCAATCGTCGGTCGGCGTGTACGATCCTTCGCCGTAATACGAGGCTTTGAAGGGGACGCCGCGCGCGACGAGCCAATCGAAGTGCGCGACGCTCTCGGCCGCATAGAGCCGAATCTTCGCTTCGTCCGCGCCGGGGCCGCACGCGGCGAGCAGGTACTTCGCCATCTCCTCGGGCGAATCCTCGAACCCGCAGGCTCGTTGAATGGCCGTTCCGCCACCGAGATAGATCTGGCCGGTCGAAAGCGCGGTCGTGCCGCCGCCCCCGCCCATGCGCTCGAGCAGGAGGACGTCGGCGCCGGCCGCGGCGGCTTCGAGCGCGGCGCACGCGCCGGCGCCCCCGAAGCCGACGACGACGACGTCGGCCTCGACGTCCCACCGCGCGATCGCGCGCCGGGAGCGCGTTGCGGCCGCCGTACCGTAGTCGCGGCGCGGGCGAGCGTCAGCCGACATCGAGCGCTCGGAGGACGGCGTCGGTGTCGGCGCCGAGCGGACGCGCGTGGCCCGTGAGCGGGCGCGCGCGCGGAGGCAGGACGGATTGGCGCGCGCCGTCGGCGGATACCTCCCACGCTTGGGTGCCGTCCCGGCGGCGCCGCGATTGCACCGAGGCGGGCGCCACGGCGGGCCCGAATGCGGCCGCATGCGCGGCGACGTCGCGGAGCGCCAGGCCGAGCAGCACACCGCCGCCATTGCGGTGCGCGGCGAGCGCGGCGACGGCGGCATGGAGTCCCGTCAACGGATCGGCGATCGCGTCGCCGCAGAAGAGGGGCGTCGGGCTCGCCGCGATCGCGCCCGTCGCGTGCGCGAGACCCGCGGCGCTCGCGGCGTCGTCGCCGAACGCGATCCAATTCTTGGCGGATCCGGTGCGGCCGTAGCCGGTGATGCTGATCCACGTGAGGCCCGACCGGGCGCGGACGAGGGCGGCGGGATCGATGCCGAGCTGGCTTGCGGCACGCGGACGCGCGCTCTCGATGACGACGTCGGCACGGGCGACCAGACGCCGGAGCGCGGTCCGGCCGGCGGCTGTCGTGAAGTCGAGCGCGACGCTCTGTTTCCCGGCGTGCAGGAGGTCGAAGAATGCGGCAGGTCCGCGCCGTGCGCCATCCGGACGCCGCGCGCTCTCGACCTTGATGACGCGCGCACCGGCGCGCGCGAGCAGCTGCGAGGCGAGGGGCCCCGCCCAGAGCGACGAGAGATCGACGACGAGCGGCGGCGTGCTCGCCGCGTGACGGTCGGCCCGGCCGCGGGCGGCGACACGGCACCACGCCGGAGCCGCGCGGAGCGGCGGCGCGTCGGCGATCGCGAGCCCGAGCAAGCGGCCGCGGGCGACGAGGGCGGCGGCGCTGCGCTCCGCCGCCGCGGCCGCGATCGCCTCCCACGGATCGGCGTCGCACGTCCGCTCGAGCCAAGCGGGCACCGTCGCGACGTCGTCCTCGCGCGGGAGGTTCACCGCGATCCAGCCGTCGCGCGCGCGCAGGAGCCGGCATGCGCCGCCCGCGGACGTCGTGCCGTGGCGCGTGAGGCCGAGGATCGCGGCCCGTTCGCCGAGCAGCGCGGCGCCGTCGAGCATGGGATCATGGAACGACGGACCGGCCAGGGCCGCGAATGCCGCGAATGTCCCGCGCGCCGTCGCGGCGAGATGACCGGGCGCGAGCGCCGGCGGTCCGTCGGCGGGTCCCGTGATCGCCATCGCGCCCGACGCCGCCCACGCGAGCGCGGCATGGGCATCGGCACCGGCGAGGTCGCCGGCCGCCGCCGTCACCGATGATGCGTCGAGCGTTCTCAGCAGCGTTGCGGCATAGTCGGTGGCGACCCGCGTCGGGTCCGAACGGTCGCGCTGACGGAGGCGGTGCTTGCTCGTTCCGTCAGACTTGGAGTAGGCTCTAAGCATCGAGTCGACTCTAGACTCGTTGCCGATCGCTTTTCAATCAAACGCATGCGCCCACGCTCGAGATTCGCCCGATGACCCGCCCGGCTCGCGTCGCACGCCACCGGCAGGCCGCGGTCGTCGGCATCCATGCCCTCCCGTTCTCGAAGAACATCGGGATGACCGAGCGCCATGCGGGGGGTCTCGCGATCCTGGGTGCGCTCGCCGACGCGGGCCTCACGGTCAAAGACGTCGACGCGATGTACCGCTTCGTCTGGGAGAACACGACCGAGATGGAGATGGCCCGCATCCTCGGCGTCGAGAACCTGCGGGCTTTCGGCGAGGTCGACTACGGCGGCGGGGCGGGCGCCCCGACGATCGCGCATGCGGCGCTTGCGATCGAGAATTCGCTTGCCGACGTCGTGGTCACGTGGCGTGCGCGCAATCGCTCGTCGGGCGGCCGCCCATGGGTGAGTCAGATGCACGCCGTCGGCCAGGATCAGTTCGAGCGGCCGTACCACATCGTGCGTCCGGTCGACGGCATGGCGCTCCACACGCGCTTCTGGATCGAGAAGTACGGCTGGAAGCCGGAGGACTTGGGACGCGTCGCCGTCAGGCAGCGCGAGCACGCGCGCCGCAACCCGGCGGCGCTCATGCAGAAGCCGATGACGATGGACGACTATCTCTCGTCGCGTCTCATCGCCGATCCGCTCCGGCTCTTCGACTGCTGCCTCGAGACCGACGCGGCGATCGGCATGGTGCTGACCACCGCCGAGCGCGCCCGCGACTTGAACGTCACGCCCGCCTACGTCACCGGCTTCGGCATGGGCTCGGGCCCGCAGATGACGGCCATGACGTTCTACTACGGCGACACGCTCGGGAAGACGCCGTCGACCTACGTCGCCCCCGAATTGTGGAAGAACACCGCCCTCACGCCGAACGACATCGACGTCGTCCAGTTCTACGACGCCTTCACGCCGCAGATCCCGCTCGGTTTCGAGGAGTACGGCTTCTGCAAGGAAGGCGAGGGGCCGGCCTTCATGCAGTCGAGCGCGTGCCCGCTCTACAACACGAGCGGCGGCGGGCTCTCCGAAGCATACGTCCACGGCTTCAACTTGCTCGTCGAAGGGGTGCGCCAGGTGCGCGGCACGTCGACGACGCAAGCGCCGAACGTGACGCACTCGCTCGTGACGAGCGGGAACGTCGTGCCGACCGGAGCAATCGTGTTTTCCAAGGCGCCCTGGTGAAGCCCGACGCGTCGCTCGGCTTTCCGATCCCGGTCGTCGACCAGGACACGCAGCCGTTCTGGGACGGGTGCGAACGCGGCGAGCTCTTCATCCAGCGTTGCGGCGCGTGCGCGAAGTGGCTGTGGCAGCCGCGGCCGATCTGCTCGTCGTGCCAGACGCCGGGTCCGGTATGGACGAAAGTGACGGGCGATGGGGCGATCGCGTCCTGGACGGTGCTCCGGCCCCCGACCTTGCCCGCGTTCGCGTCGATGGTGCCGTTCATCGTGCTGCTCGTGACCCTCGACGAAGGTGTCCGGCTGCTCGGGTATCTCGTCGACGACGCGGGGCGAGTATGCCAGACCGATGGCAGCGCCGAGGGCGTGCGGACGGGCCGGCGCGTGCGCTTGCGCTTTCACGAGCAAGCGGGCGTGCCGCTCCCGTGCTGGACGCTCGTCTGAGCCGATTTCCACGGAGGATGGAAGATGGACTTCGAGTTCTCTGACGCCGAACGCGACTTCGTGAAGAAGGTCGACGCGTTCATCGAGGCGAACCGCGACCCCGAGGTCATGGACGTCGCGCGCGAGAACATGGCGCAGATCTGCGACACGCCGAAGCGCCGCGCTTTCATGAAGAAGGTCGGCCAAGCCGGATGGCTCGGCATGAGCTGGCCGAAGGAGCACGGCGGGTCCGAGGTCGGCGGCCTCTTCGAGTATCTCCTGAACGAGCGCCTTGCGGCCGTCGGCGCGCCCCAGATCGGGAAGGGCGTGGGCATCGTCGGCAAGACGCTCATGCGGCACGGCAACGAGAAGCTGAAGCGCGAGTTCCTGCCGAAGATCCTGAACAACGACGTCGAGTTCGCGGTCGGCTACAGCGAGCCGCAGGCGGGCTCGGATGCGGCCGCGATGGCGCTCAAAGCGACGCGCGACGGCGACGGCTGGCGCCTGAACGGTCAGAAGATCTTCACGACGTCGGCGCACTTCGCCGAGTGGTACTGGGTCGGCGCGCGCACCGATCCGGACGCGCCGAAGCACAAGGGCATCAGCCTCTTTCTCGTGCCCATGAGAGCCCCGGGGATCACGGTGACGCCGATGCCGACGATCGGCGACGAGATCACCAACATGGTCTTCCTCGACGACGTCTACGTGCCGAACGACTACATGGTCGGCGAGCGCGGGCGCGGCTTCAACTACATTTCCGAGGCGCTCGACCTCGAGCGCTTCACCATGTTCACGTTCTCGCCGATCCAGCAGCGCCTGGATCTCCTGCTCGATTTCGTGGCGACGGAGGAGCGCGACGGCCTCCCGCTGCGTGACGACCCGGTGGTCCGCCAAAGAATCGCGCAGCTCGCGACCGAGGCGGAGGTCGCGCGCGTGCTCGGTCTTCGGTTCGTCGCGGCGTCCCTCGCGGGCGGGGCGGCGCCGACCGCCGAGGCATCGGAGTACAAGCTCTACGCGACCGAGTTCTCGCGCCGGCTGGCGAACGCTTCGATGGACATCGCCGGCCCCGGCGCCCAGCTCCGCATCCACACCGAAGGCGCGCCGATGGGTGGGCGCTCCGAGTCGACCTATCGCTACACCGTGATCGACACGATCGGCGGCGGCGCCTCCGAGATCCAGAAAAACATCATCGCGCGCCGCAAGCTCGATCTCCCAAAGAACTTCTGAGGAGAGGCGCGGATCGCATCCATGGCGGGAGCGGGATTCCTCGAGGGTGTGACGGTGCTCGACCTGTCGACGGTCGGCCCGGCGTCGCGCTGCTCGCGCATCCTCGCCGACTACGGCGCCCTGGTCGTGAAGGTGGGCGCGCCGCCCGCGAAGGCCGGCGTGCAGATTCAGCCGCCGTTCTTCACGTACAGCGCGGGCCGCGGTACCCGCCGCATTCAAATCGACTTGAAGGCGCCGCGCGGGAAGGCGGCGTTCCTCCAGCTCGCCGCGAAGGCGCAGGTCGTCATCGAGAGCTATCGCCCCGGCGTGGTGGCTCGCCTCGGCATCGGCTTCGAGGAGGTCCGCGCCGTGAATCCCGCGATCGTCTACTGCTCGACGAGCGGCTACGGCCAAGATGGGCCGCAAGCGGCGTGGGCCGGCCACGATCTCAACTACCTCGCCGACGGCGGCTTCCTCGCGATGAGCGGGACGCGCGCCGACGGCGGCCCGGCGCTGCCCGGAGCGACGATCGCCGACGCGGCGGGCGGCGGCATGCACGCGGCGATTGCCATCCTCGCGGCCCTCGTCTCGGCCCGGCGAACCGGGAAGGGCGCCTACCTCGACGTCTCGGTGGCGGAAGGCGTGCTGGCCCTCATGGGTCTCACCATCGACGAGCATCTCGCGACCGGGCGCGTGCCGGCACCGGGCGGCGATCTGCTGACGGGACGCTACGCCTGCTACGACGTCTATCCGACGCGCGACGGCAAGTGGCTGAGCGTCGCGGCGATCGAGCCGGCGTTCTGGGCGAATCTCTGCCGTCTCCTCGAGCTCCCGCAATGGACGAAGCATCAGCTCGACGACGCGAAGCAGCACGAGATCCGCGCGGACATGTGCCGCGTGCTCGCGACGCGCGATCGCGACGACTGGGTCGCGCGCCTCGCCGGCAACGACACGTGCGTGGCACCCGTCCGCACCGTCGCCGAGTTGCCGGGCCTCGCGCAGCATGCGGCGCGCGCGGCGTTCGTCGATGCCGAGCATCCGACGCACGGGCGCTTCCGCCAGCTCGCGCCGGTGCTCGCCGGTGCCGCGCGCGGCAGCGCGCCGGTGCGCGTGCCGGACGCGAGCCTCACCGACACCGATGCGCTGCTCGATGCCGTGGGCATGTCGCAGCACGAGATCGCCGAGCTGCGCCGCGACGGCGTGGTCGCCTAGGAGCCCGTCATGGACCTGAATTTCACCGAAGAACAAATCATGCTCCGCGACACGGTGCGCGGGCTCTGCTCGGAGCACGCGCCGATCGAGGTCGTCCGCAAGATGGAGGACGATCCGGTCGGCTATCCCGCGGGCTTCTGGCGCTCGCTCGGCGAGCTCGGCGTCACCGGGCTCACGATCGCGGAGGAATACGGCGGCGGCGGACAAACGGGGCTCGAAGCCATGATCGTGTACGAGGAGCTCGGCCGGGCGCTCGCGCCGTCGCCGCACTTCGTGTCGGCGGTGCTGTCGGCGGGCGTGCTCGCGCGCACGGGCACCGAGGCGCAGAAGCGCGAGTGGCTGCCGAAGATCGCGAGCGGCGAAGCGATCTTCACGCCGGCATGGCTCGAGCCGCGCGGCGGCTACGGCCCGCTCGGGGTGCAGCTCGTTGCGAGCGGTAGCGCCGGGAGCGTGAAGCTGAACGGCGTGAAGCGGCACGTGCTCTTCGCGAAGGCGGCGACGCGGTTGGTCGTGCTCGCGCGGACCGGGAGTGCGCCGACCGACGTCGACCTCCTGCTGGTTGACCCCACCGCTCCGGGCGTCATCCTGACTCAGCAGAAGACGATGGCGTCCGACACGCAGTACGAGGTGCAGTTCCGGGACGTGCCAGTCGCGGCGACCGAGCGCCTCGGGGCCGAGCGCGGCGGCTGGGCCGTCTGGAACGACGTGATGCACGAGGGCATCATCCTGCTCGCCGCCCAGGCGATGGGGGGTGCGGAGCGCGCGCTCGAGATCACTGTCGACTTCTCGAAGACGCGCCATCAGTTCGACAAGCCGCTCGGCGCGTTCCAAGCGCTCGCGCACTACATGGCCGACGCCGCGACGACCGTCGACGGCGGCCGGACGCTCGTGCACGAGGCGGCGTGGGCGCTCGCTGCCGGCCGGCCGATCGCGAAGCTCGCGCCCATGGCGAAGCTCTTCGCGTGCAAGACGTACCGCGACGTGACCGCGATGGCGCAGCAGGTGCACGGCGGCATCGGCTTCACGACCGAGTACGACATCCAGCTCTTCTTCCGCCGCGCGAAGCAGCTCCAGCTCTCGTTCTGGGACGACCGATATTTGGAGGAGCTCGTCGCGACCGCGGCGTTGGACGAACGGCGGGCGGCGCGAGGCTGAGGGCGGATGCGGGACGTTCTCGACGCGCTCGAACGCGCACGCACTGCCGGTGAGCCGATCGCGCTCGCGACGCTCGTGCAGGTTCACGGCTCGGCGCCGCGGTTGCCGGGCGCGCGGATGGCCGTCGCGCGCGACGAGAGCATCGTCGGCTCCGTCAGCGGCGGGTGCGTCGAGAGCGACGTCGTGACGCGGGCGCTCGAAGTCCTGGCCGATGGCCGACCCGTGCTCGCGCGCTACGGCATCGCCGACGACGCGGAGCTCGCGGTCGGGCTCACGTGCGCCGAGGTCGAGATCTTCATCGAGCGCTACGTCGACACGCCGGCGTGGCGCCGGATGAGCGCCGCCCTTGCCGCCCAAGAGCCCGTCGTGCTGGCAGTGGCGCTGGCGCCGGCGGCGATCGCGGGGCGCAGCCTCGCCGTCGCGGCAGACGGTGCCGTGACCGATGCGATCGCCTCCGCCTGCGATCCGACGATCTTGGACGCCGCGCGCGGCATGCTCGGCTCCGGCGCGGTCAGCATGCTCGCCGTTCCGGCGCCCGAGGGCGAGGCCACCATCTTTCTGCAGGCGTTCCCGCGCCCGGATCGGCTCTTGATCTGCGGCGGCTCGCACGTGGCCGTCGCGCTCGCGCGCCTCGCGAAGGCGATCGGCATGCACGTCACGGTGATCGACGCGCGGAGCGCGTACCTCACGCGCGCGCGGTTCCCCGACGCCGACGCGCTCGTGCACGCGTCACCCGGCAAGACCCTCGCGGCGCTCGATCTCGACGACGTGTTCCTCGTGAGCCTGACGCACGATCTCAAGTTCGACGTGCCGACGCTCGCGGCCGGCTTGCGGGCAGGCGCGCGCTACGTCGGGGCGATGGGAAGCCTGAAGACTCACGGAAAGCGCTGCGCGGCGCTCGCCGAGCAGGGATTCGACGCGGCGGAGCTCGCTCGCATCCATACCCCAATCGGTCTCGACATCGGGAGCAGGACGCCCGAGGAGATCGCGATCGCGATCCTGGCCGAGATGCTCGCCGTGCGCTCGGGACGCGACGCCCGGCCCCTCCGGGAGCACGGCGCGGTGCACGACGCGACCCGCGCCCGCGCGGCGCTCCGGCACGTGCGATGAATGGTTCATCGCAGCGCCTCGTCGGCGTCATCCTGGCGGCCGGCGCCTCGGAGCGCATGGGCGAGCCGAAGCAGCTGCTGCCGCTCGCCGGCCGCCCGCTCTTGCAGCACGTGCTCGACGCGGCGGCGGGTGCCGCACTTGCGGAGATCGTGCTGGTACTCGGACGCGACGCGGAAGCGATCCGAAGCGCCGTCCAGTTGCCGGTGCACGGGCGCCTCGTGGTGAACCCGCGGTGGGCCCAGGGCCAGAGCGCATCGCTCGCGTGCGGGCTCGCGGCGGCGGCCGCCGACGCGACCGCGGCGGTCGTCCTGCTCGGGGATCAGCCGGACGTCACGAGTCGGATCATCGCGGACGTCGTGGCGGCGTTCGCGGACGGCGATGCGCCGGTCGTGCGGCCGGTCTGGACGCGTCTCGACGGTACGAAGCAACCCGGACACCCCGTCGTGCTCGCGCGCGCGGTCTGGCCGGCGCTCGCGCGCGTGACCGGCGATCGGGGCGCGCGGGCGCTCTTCGACGAGCATCCGGAATGGATCCGCGAGCTCGCGATGCACGGCGAGCCGCCCGCGGACATCGACGATCGCGCCGACTACCGGCGCGCGGCAGGAGGCTGACCCCTTGGCGATCGACATCAAAGAGACGTTTCAGGTGCGCGCCCCCATCGATCTGGTCTGGCGCTTTCTCCTCGATCCGCAGCAGGTGGCGCCGTGCATGCCGGGTGCCGAGCTCGACGAGATCGTCGACGAGCGCACGTTTCACGGCACGGTGAAGATCAAGGTCGGCGCGATCACGACCCGCTACAAGGGCAAGGTCCACCTCACCAAGGTCGACGAGGCGGCGCGCGCGATCGAGATGGTGGCCGAAGGACGGGAAACCGGCGGCGGCACCGCGAAGGGGACGATGGTGGCCGAGATGCGGACGCTCGCCGACGGGCAGACCGAGGTGGCGAGCACCGCGACCGTGGACCTGACGGGGAAGATCATGCAGGTCGGGCGCGGCATGATTCACGGGGTATCGCACCAACTGTTCTTGCAGTTCGTGAGCGCGGTGCAGGCGCACCTCGAGCCGCTAGCGGCCGCGGCGGCCGCGGCCGAGCCCGCGGCAGTCGCGAGCGGCGGGCCGGACGCGCCGAGGGTCGTGACGCCGGAGATCGTGCCGCCGCTGCCGCGTCCCCAGGTCGAAGCGCAGGCCATCCGGATCGTACCGCTCGTGATGAACGTGATCTGGACCGCGATCGCGCGCTTTTTCCGCCGCCTCCTCGGGCGCCAGCCCGCCTAGAGACCGCCGAGCGCGAGCGCCGCGACGGCGCCCAGCACGAGACCGAGCGCCCCGCCCGCCACGACGTCGGAGAGGTAGTGCACGCCGAGCGTGACGCGGCTCGCCGCGACGAGCACGGCCCACGTCGCGGCCAGCACGCCGAGCCAGGCGGGCCCAAGCGCGAACGCGAGCACGGCGAGCAACATCGCGCGCGCGCTGTGACCGGACGGAAACGCGTGCGGGTCGAAGCGCCGGTAGAGTACGCCCCACTCGCCGACCGGACGGGCGCGGCGCGTGGCCGTCTTCCCGATCTTCACCGCGAGGGCGGTGACGAGGATCGCCGCGAGGACCCCGATCGCCCGCTGACGGACGGGCGGTGTTCCGGCGAGCGCCGCGAGCGCGGCGCCGAGGATCCAGATCCAGCCGTCCGCGGAACGCGCGAACGGTGCTGCGAGCGCGCGGAGCGCCGCCGAGCGGTTGCCGAGCGCTTGCAGTCGCCCCGATAGCCGGACGTCGTGGGCGAGGAGCGAATCCGCGAGCGCGCGCATCGCGCGACGATCTACCCGGTTCCGGCGAGACGAGCGAGCAGGTTCGCCGCGAGGTCAGGGCAGCGTCACGGAGCCGAGCCCGAGAAGCTCGCGGAAGCGCGGCATCTCGACCTCGAGCAGCTGGTCGGCCTGGCACGCGTGCTGGACGCGGATGCACTCCGCGATGGCCACGTCGTCGTCGAGCGTCGACACCCCGCGGAGCGCGCACGGGCCGGTTGCGTCGCCGAAGCCGAGGCCCTCGGGCGCGAGCACGTCGGCGATGTCGAGGACGGCGGCGCCACAGCTCGCGGTGATCGTCGCCCGCAGCTTGGCAACGAGTGCCGGGAGCTTCACGAAGGCGGCCGCGCACGTCGCGCCCGCCTTGGTGAGGCAGGCTTGGTCACCGGGCTTCACCTGCAGGCAAGAGAGCACCGTGGTCGAGCAGCGGCTGGTCGCCGAGATTCTGCCCTTCATGTAGGACGTCGCCGCCTTCCGGATCGTTTTCTGGCACTTCGCGACGGCGCCGGCCTGCGTCGGATCGACGCCGACGCCGCCGCCGTCGGCGAGGGTGTAGAGGCAAGGGAACGTCGCGGCCGAAGAATAGCCGATGAGTCCGAGCAGCTCCGCCGCGCGCGGATACTGGAATGCGACGATGCGCTCGGCCGCGCACGCGTGCTCGCGCGTGAGACACGTTCCGAGTCCGGTCAGGCTGCCGAGGTCGACACCATATGCGGCGCAGGGGCTGCGCTCGCCGTCGTAGCCGAGACCGGTCGGCGCGAGCACGTTCGCGAACGGCGCGGTGGATTCGGCGCAGGCCTTGGCCAGCGTCGCCGGGACGGCGGCTTCGGTTTTGGCGATGGCGGCCGCTCCTTTGTCACACGTCGCGCGTGCCTTGGTCAGGCACTCCGGATCCTCGGGCTTCAGTTGGACGCAGGTCGTGAGCACACCGAGGCAGCGCTGCAGCTGCGCCAGCCGCGTGGACGTGAGCTTCGTACCGGCTTTCCGGATGGCCTTGCTGCATCCGATGAGCGCTTTTCCTTGAACGGCGTCGCCCAAACCGGCGCCGCCGCCGTCCGCTGGCGCGGTGCAGATCGGGTCATCGCGGTCGATGAGGCCGTTCTCGTCGTCGTCGATGCAGTCGTCGCAGACCTCGAACCCGGGCGTCGGCTCATCCGTCGGGGTGACGATCGGTGTGGTCGACGGCGTGCGCGACGGAGTCGTCGGTAGCGTCGGGGTCGGTGACCGCGTCGGTGACGACGTCGGCGTGAGGCCCGGCGTCGCGGTACGCGACAACGTTGGCGTCGGGCTCGCGGTCGGCGTCGGCGTCGCAGTGACCGTGGCGGTGCGCGTGACCGTCGGCGTCGCGGTACGTGACGGCGTGGCCGTGCGCGTCGGCGTCAGCGTCGGCGATGCGGTGAGCGTCGGACTCGGGGTCGGCGTAGTGGTCGTGGTGCGCGTGGGCGTCGCCGTGCGAGTCGGGCTTTGCGTCGGGGTCGGCGTCGGCGTGAGGCTGCGTGTGGCACTCGGTGTCGGGGTTCGTGTCGCCGTCGTCGTCGGCGTCGGGCTGAGGGTCGGCGTCGTCGTGGCGGTGATCGTTGGCGTCGGTGTCGGCGTAGCCGTGCGCGTCGGTGTCACGGTCCGCGTCGGGGTGAGCGTCGGTGTGGGTGTAGTCGTGATCGTCGGCGTCGCGGTGACGGTCGCGGTGCGGGTCGGGGTGGCCGTCCGCGTCGCGGTTTGAGTCGGCGTCGGGCTCAGCGTCGGGGTCGCCGTGGCGGTGACGGTCGGCGTCTGGGTCGGCGTCGTGGTGCGTGTCGGCGTCACGGTGCGCGTCGCGGTGAGGGTCGGCGTCGGTGTGGCGGTGAGAGTCGGCGTCCCTGTCGGGGTCGTCGTGCGTGTCGGCGTCACGGTGCGCGTCGCGGTGAGGGTCGGCGTCGCAGTGAGCGTGGCTGTCGGGGTGGTCGTGATCGTCGGCGTCGCGGTGACGGTCGCGGTGCGGGTCGGAGTCGCGGTCCGCGTCGCGGTTTGAGTCGGCGTCGGGCTCAGCGTCGGGGTCGCCGTGGCGGTGACGGTCGGCGTCTGGGTCGGCGTCGTGGTGCGTGTCGGCGTCACGGTGCGCGTCGCGGTGACCGTCGGCGTCGCGGTGAGCGTGGCCGTCGGGGTGGTCGTGGGCGTGGGCGTCGGGGTGACGGTCGCGGTGCGGGTCGGCGTCGCGGTCCGCGTCGCGGTCTGAGTCGGCGTCGGGCTCAGCGTCGGGGTCGCCGTGGCGGTGACGGTCGGCGTCGGGGTGGGCGTCGTGGTGCGTGTCGGCGTCACGGTGCGCGTCGCGGTGAGGGTCGGCGTGGGGCTCTCCGTCGGAGTCGGTGTCGGCGTGACGGTCGCCGTCCGCGTCGGCGTAACCGTGCGTGTCGGCGTCACGGTACGCGTGGCCGTGACCGTCGGCGTCGGGCTCACGGTGACGGTCGGTGTCGGGGTTGGCGTCGTCGTACGTGTCGGCGTCACGGTGCGCGTCGCGGTGACCGTCGGCGTCGCGGTGATCGTGGCCGTCGGGGTGGTCGTGATCGTCGGCGTCGGGGTGACGGTCGCGGTGCGGGTCGGGGTCGGGGTCCGCGTCGTGGTTTGAGTCGGCGTTGGGCTCAGCGTCGGGGTCGCCGTGGCGGTGACCGTCGGCGTCGGGGTTGGCGTCGTGGTGCGTGTCGGCGTCACGGTGCGCGTCGCGGTGAGCGTCGGCGTCGGGCTCTCCGTCGGAGTCGGTGTCGGCGTGACGGTCGCCGTCCGCGTCGGCGTGACCGTGCGTGTCGGCGTCACGGTGCGCGTCGCCGTGACCGTCGGCGTCGGGCTTTCCGTCGGAGTGGGCGTCGAGGTCACCGTCGCGGTCCGCGTAGGTGTGGTCGTGCGCGTCGGCGTCACGGTGCGCGTAGCCGTGACCGTCGGCGTCGGCGTGACCGTGGGAGTCGGGGTTGGCGTCACGGTCGCGGTGCGTGTCGGCGTCGGCGTGCGCGTCGGCGTCACGGTGCGCGTCGCGGTGAGCGTCGGTGTCGGGGTGTCCGTCGGGGTCGGCGTCGGCGTCACGGTCGCGGTCCGTGTCGGCGTCGTCGTGCGCGTCGGCGTCACGGTGCGCGTCGCGGTGAGCGTCGGCGTCGGGCTTTCCGTCGGAGTCGGCGTCGGGGTCACCGTCGCGGTCCGCGTGGGTGTGGTCGTGCGCGTCGGCGTCACGGTGCGCGTCGCGGTGAGCGTCGGCGTCGGAGTGTCCGTCGGGGTCGGCGTCGGCGTGACGGTCGCCGTCCGCGTGGGTGTCGGCGTGCGCGTGACGGTCGGTGTCGGCGTCGGCGTGACCGTCGCCGTGCGGGTCGGTGTCGGTGTGGCGGTCGCAGTCGGCGTCGCGGTCGCGGTGGCGGTCTCCGTCGGAGTGGGCGAGAGCGTGGGTGTCGCCGTCGCCGTTGGTGTCTGTGTCGGAGTTTCGGTTTCCGTGGGCGTCGGCGTCGTCGTCGGTGTCGACGTGGCCGTGACCGTCGGCGTCGCGGTCTCCGTCGCCGTGGGCGTCGTGGTCGGCGTCGGGGTCTCCGTTTCCGTCGCGGTGGGCGTCGAGGTCGGCGTGCTCGTGGCAGTCGCCGTTGGCGTCGGCGTGGCTGTCGGCGTCGAGGTCGCGGTCGCGGTGGCACTCGCCGTCGTTGTCGGCGTCGCGGATGCAGTGAGCGTCGACGTCGGTGTGGCGGTGGCCGTAGGCGTCGTGGAGATCGTCGGTGTCGTCGTGACCGTGGGTGTGGTCGTGACCGTTGCCGTCACGGTCGCTGTCGCCGTCGGAGTCGGTGTCGCGGTCTCGGTCGCCGTCGGAGTCGCGGTGCGTGTCGCGGTCGGGGTCGCGGTCTCCGTGGCGGTGGCGGTCGGCGTGGGTGTCGTGGTGATCGTCGGAGTGGGCGTTCGCGTCGGCGTCGCGGTGACCGTCGCAGTCGGGGTTGGCGTCACCGTGAGCGTCGCCGTGGCGGTGGCCGTGGGAGTCGCCGTCGGCGTCGGTGTGACGGTGACGGTCGGTGTCGCCGTGATCGTGGCTGTTGGCGTCGGCGTTCGCGTCGTCGTCGGCGATGCGGTGGGGGTCACGGTGACCGTGGGTGTCGCTGTGATCGTTGGCGTGGCGGTGACGGTCTGAGTCGCGGTCGTTGTCGGTGTCGCCGTCAGCGTCGGGGTCGCGGTCGACGTTGGCGTCGCGGTGATCGTCGGCGTCGGCGTCGCGGTGCGCGTGGCGGTCGGTGTCGGCGTCGGGGTGACGGTGAGCGTCGGCGTCGCGGTCCGTGTCGCCGTGACGGTGGGTGTCGCCGTCGCCGTCACCGTGGGTGTGGCGGTCGATGTCGGCGTCGGGGTCACGGTCGGCGTCGCGGTGATGGTCGGCGTGGCGGTGAGCGTCGGCGTGGGCGTGCGCGTTGCGGTCAGCGTCGCCGTCGGCGTCGCGGTCGTGGTGACGGTCGGGGTTGGCGTCACGGTGACGGTCGGTGTGGCGGTGATGGTCGGCGTCGCCGTGCGCGTCGCGGTCGGCGTGACCGTCAACGTCGGGGTGGCGGTCAAGGTCGGCGTCGCGGTGACGGTCGGCGTCGGAGTCGTGGTTCTGGTCGGCGTCGCGGTCGTGGTTGGCGTCGCGGTGTGCGTCGGGGTCGGCGTCGCCGTCAGCGTCGGGGTCGCACTCAAGGTCGGTGTGGCGGTGAGCGTCGGGGTCGGCGTGCGCGTCGCCGTGACGGTTGGTGTCGCCGTAGTGGTCGGCGTCGCGGTGCGCGTCGGGGTCGCGCTCAGGGTCGGCGTGGGAGTACGTGTCGCGGTCGGCGTCGCCGTGAGCGTCGGGGTCGCGGTCAATGTGACGGTCGGAGTTGCGGTGCGCGTCGGCGTCGCCGTCAGGGTCGGTGTCGGGGTCGTCGTGCGGGTCGGCGTCGGGGTCGGCGCCAAGGCGAAGCTCACGACCGTCCAGCCCGCATCCGCCGCGACGGAGCCCGTCAGCGCGCGGGTGATCCGTAGATTGGTCGCGCTCGTGAGGGCGAGCGTGAACCAGCCGACACCGGCATTGTCGTCGGTGGTGTAGGGCGACTTGCCGCCGCGCTGCATGAAGCCGCCGACCGCGATCGAACGCGACGTCGAGACGCTGCTGATGGTCGCATCCTTGAAGGTATCGGCGCTGGTGAAGGCCTGACTTCCGGATTGGACCGTCGAGCCGTCGGTCAGCTCGATCGCGTACCAACGGATGTCGACTTGCTGGCCGCTCGAATCACGATCGAACGTGACGTCGGTCGACGAGGTCACGCGTCCGCGCACGAGCTTCTGGGCGATGTCGGTCGCGGTCCCGTCCTCGGACGTATAGCTGTACACCAGCCAGGTGTGGGCGGTGTTGACGGCGGTGAGGGTGCTGGCGACGCTCGTGAGGCCGCTCGTCAGACTGGCGGTGCCCGTCTGAACGCTCGCGGCCGTGAAGTCGATCACCTGCCACTCGACGACTGCCGTCGCCGCGAGCGAGTTCCGAGTCGTGAGCTGGAGATTCGTGCTGCTCGACAGGGTCGCTTGCAGGAAATCGTTGCCGTTGTAGGTGGCGCCGTCGCCGCGGAAGGTGACGATCGGAAAGCTCTGGCTCGTATTCACGGCGGAGATGGGAATGTCGATCGTCGTGCTCGTCGACGATACGCTGCCGCGTTGGACGGTCACGCCGGACGTGAACTCGGCAACCGACCATTGGACGGTGACGGCACCGATGGTCCCGAGACGGCTGAACGTGACGGTCGTCGCGTCGGTCAACTGTCCCGAGATCTGACCGTCGTTCGGGTTCGGGGAATCGGAGCGCGCACTGAAGACGAGGAAGGACGAGCCGAGGCTCACGCTCGTCAGGCTCGCGGTCACGGACGACGCCCCGTCGGCGATCGTCGCGCTGCCCGATTGGACGGCCTTCAGACCTGCGGCGCGCGCAGTGCCGGCCGTCGTCGCGAGGAGGGCAACGACGGCGACGACGACGACGGTCGAAAGGCGAGCCGGCGTGATCACGCGGGTGCGCATCGATCGTGGGGTGGTTCCGACACCTCGATCGATGGTGCAGCAGGCGAGCCTTGGGGGAGGCAGCGTGCGGTAGAGGTCCGGATCCGGAGATGTTTTCGTGGCTCGAACGGCAAGTGCGATGGCCTCGCGTATGGCTTCCGCGAGTATAAGGAGGGGCCGACGGCACCGACCATGCCGAAATGTGACGGTGCCTCGAAGAGTTCGCTGCAGAAAGGCGCAAGTCAGACGTCTGTCGCACAAGCGGTGTGCGACCTGTCATGTGAAGCGCCGGATCAGGGTGAGGAGGGGTCGGCGGCGATACGATCGAGGGCCTCGACGCGTCGCCGTTCGGTCGCGTCGAAGGATGCGTCGAGAAGCCGCGCGATCGCCGCGCCGCGCGCTTCGGGGGTGAGAGTGGCATCGTTTGCGATGTCGGTGCGCGCGGCGCGGAACGCGTCGATGCGCGCCTGCCAGGCGCCGCGTTGGCGATCGAGCTCGGCGAGGCGTGCCGCGGCCGCGGGGCCCGCGACGCGCTCGCGGACGGCGGCGATCTCGGCGTCGTCGCCGCCGTGGGCGCGAATCTCCGCTTCCGCGTCCCGGAGCGTCGCCGCGGTCCGCGCGGCGGCGCGCGCCTCGCGGACGTCGGCGGGCAGATCGGCCTCCGCCTCGCGAAAGATCTCCTCGACCCGCGCCGAGCGCTCCTCGGGCGCGAGCGTCGTATCGGCGTTGATGCGGCGGGCGGCGAGCAGTCGGCGGGCATCGGCCTCTTCGTCGGCGAAGAAGGCTTCGGCGGCTTCGTCGCCGAGGACCTCGCGACGGAGCGCCACCAACGTCGCGAGGCGCGTCTCGAGGTCGCCGTCGTCGGGTACCGCGGCGGTCGCGAGCGATCGGACGCGCTCGCGATAGACGAGGTACTTGTCGAGCAGCGCCGTCGCTGCGCGCGCCGCCTCGGGCTCGAGGCGGCGGCCGATCTCGTCATGAATGCGGGCTCGGAGCTCGTCGTGCGGGAGCTCGCCGGTCGCCGTCAGGAAATAGTCGAAGAGGCGGCGGGCATCGAGGGTCGGAACGAAGTTGCCGTCGGCGTCGACGACGAAGCCGCCGTCGACGCGCGTCCCGCGCAGCGAGCGCGGTCGCCGGCGTCCAGGATCGGCGGCGAGGTCGGGAGCGTGGCCGGCCGCCACGCCGTCGTCCACGGGCGGCGTCGACGGCCTCGACGCTTCATCGTGCGGCATCGTCTCGAGCCGACGAGGCGTGCGGATGAAGAAGACCCCCGCCGCCACGAGGACGGCGAGGGTCGCGATGATCAGGCGGCGCATGCTGCCGCGTTCGCGGACGTCAGAGCCCGGCGGTCTTCAGGCGATTGGCATGCGCGCGGAAGAGGGAAGGCGGACTCGATTCGAAGATCGAGACGAGCCCGAGAATCTGGTTCACCTCGTCGAGGTGGTTCTGGAAGTAGTTGTCGCGGATCACCGTGCCGAGGTGCGAGCTGCACTTGCCGACCAGGCCGTCGTTCGCCTCCGGATAGAAGAACGAGGAGAGAGCGAGCGCGCCGTCGGAGACGTCGAGCGCGTTCGTGAGGGTGCCGGTACCGCTCCAGGAGTAGTAGCGGATGCCGTTCACGCTCGCCGCTCCTTGGCCGCACGCGGTCGTCGGCACGCCTTGCGGATAGTGGGCATTGAACGTCGCGAGGCCGGCGGTGGTGAGGGAGTTCAGGGCGGCGATCGCGTCCTGCGGGTTCGTGTGGCCGGTCAGGAGCCCGATCACGGTGCCGAGCGCGTTCGCGAAGTAGGCGACGACGTTCTGGGTGAAGCCGCCGTTCGCGACGTTCGCCTTCAGCCAGTCGGCGAGGGCCGCGCCCTTGTGCGGAGTCGCTACCGACGACACCGAGGCGACGAGGTCGGGGCGTACGGCGGCGACGTAGCGGACGTCGAGGCCGCCGTGGCTATGGCCGATCAGGTTCACCTTGGGCTTGCCCGTGAGCGCCGTGATCGTCTCGATCTGGTCGATCAGCTGCTCGCCGCGCGCCTCGGTCGAGTTCAGCTGACTCACCGTGGTGGTGAACACCGTGGCGCCGCCGTCCTCGAGCTCACCGACGATCCCGAACCAGTAGCTGTAGACGCCGAAGAGCTCGTCGAAGCCCGCGAGCCCATGCTCCAGCACGATCGGGTACTTCGTCTTCGTGTAGGTGCAGTTGAAGATGCAGAACGCGCGCGCTTGCGCGGTCGTTCCGAGCACCACCACGAGGGCCAAAAGGCCCCCCACTGCCAGCCGCATCGCTCGCCGCATCGTCGTCCCTCCTCGGGGTTGGAGTCGTCGAAGACCGTCCGGGCGCGTAGCACGCGCCTCGACGCGGACACAAGAAAAATCGAGCGCACCAGCGGCGTTGCCGGCCCGCGCGCCGACCGCGGCGTCGTTGCATCCTGAAGCCGACTTCTGCATAGTGCCGACGTTCTTAGAACGTGTTTCATTTTCCGCGACGGCGGCGCGTGACCCGGGAGGAGCCCACCCTCTGCGATTCGGATTCCACATCTTCATGGTCGACCCGAGCGAGTTCCTCGACCTCGCGCGTACGGCCGACGATCACGGCTGGGACAGCATTCAAGTCGCGGATGCCCCGTTCTTTCCCGAGGTGACCTCCGAGCCCTATCCCTACACACCCGACGGAAAGCGCTTCTGGCCGCTCGATACCCCCGTGCTCGATCCGTGGGTCGCGATCACCGCAATGGCCGTCGTGACCAAGCGCGTGCGGTTTCTCCCGTCGGTGCTCCGGCTCGCCATCCGCCAGCCGCTGCTCGAAGCGAAGGCGCTCTGCTCGGTCGCGGCGATCTCGAACGATCGCGTGGCGCTCGGAGTCGGGCTCGCGTGGATGCCGGAAGAGTTCAAGTGGCTCGGGATGGACAAGAAGACGCGCGGCGCCCGCCAGAACGAGGCGATCCAAATCCTCCGCCTCGTGCTCGGCGGCGGCTTCGTCGAGTTCCACGGCAAGTACTACGATTTCGATCGGCTCATCATGGCGCCGGTGCCGAAGAAGAGAATTCCGATCTACGTCGGCGGGTCGTCGAAGCCCGCGATCGCGCGCGCGGCACGGTTCGGGGACGGCTGGATCGGCATCGTCCACGGGCGGGACGAGATCCCGAGGATCGTCGCCGAGCTCGCGGCGCTCCGGCGGGAGTTCGGGCGCGAGAAAGAGCCGTTCGACATCATGCTCCACAGCCCCGACGCCGAGACCGCCGACGACGTCCGCCGGCTCGAGGACCTCGGCGTCACGGATCTCCAGATCGCCCCGTGGAACCTCGCGGGCATTCAAGCGCAGCTCGGGGTGTCGGCGATGCGCATGCAGCCGCCGCTCGCGGTCAAGCAGCAGGCGCTCGAGCGCTACGCCGACGACGTCATCGCCAAAGTGAACGGGTAGAGGCCGACAATGCCGAATCGCGACAGCATGGTGAAGCCGGATTTCCTGACGGACGACGAGTGGGCGTATCTGAAGGACCAGACGTCGTCGGTCGGCCGCATCCGCAGCGACGGCAAGGCCGACGTCGAAGCGTACCTCGCGAATCCCGAGGGCCGGGCCGAAGGGAAGGGCCCGTCGGGCTTGCCGACACTGCTTCTGACGACCGTCGGCAGAAAGTCGGGCCAAAAGCGCACCGTCGCGCTCGTGTTCCTGCAGAACGGCGACGAGCTCGTGATCGTCGCGTCGCTCGCAGGTTACGACCACAACCCGGCGTGGTACGTGAATCTCCAAGCACACCCCGACTGCGAGGTGCAGCTCGACGCCAAGAAGCTGAGGGCGACTTCGCGCGACGCGACCGACGCGGAGCGGAAGGCGCTCTGGCCGCGGCTCATCGCCCTGCTTCCGCTCTGGGACCTCTTTCAAAAGCAGACCGATCGCGCGTTCCCGATCGTGATCCTGACTCCGACGGGCGCGGCCTGATCCCATGAGCCAGTTCGAGCACCTCTTCCAGCCGATCCAGGTGGGCCCGATGCGCGTGCCGAACCGCATCTGCGAGACCACCAACACGATCAACTCGTCGATGGTTCCCGGCGGGATCGACGATCACTTCATCGCGCACCATTTGGCGAAGGCGAAAGGCGGCGCGGGATGGATCGGCAGTGAGACCTGGCTCCTGCAGTCGCCGTTCCCGCCCGAGACGCCCGACGAGGTCGGTCTGTCCGTCGGCTTCGCGTCGCGCTATCCGATCTACCAGAACCCGCCCTTCGCCGAGGGCATGACGAAGTTCTACGGCGAGCTGCACAAGGTGGGCGCGATCGCGATCGCCCAGCTCACGCACCTCTCGGCCGTGTGGGCGCCGTCGCCGGTGCCGCCTGTCGGCGCGCAGGACTATGTGCCGCACGTCATGGGCGAGGACGAGATCGAGTTCCACTTCGAGAGCTACGCGGAGGCCGCGGAGGCCGCGAAGCGGTTCGGTGCCGACGGCATCGAGATGCACTGCGCGCACGAGACGCTCGGGTACACCTTCCTCTCGCCGGTGACGAACCGGCGGACCGATCGCTGGGGCGGCGGACCCCAAGAGCGCATCCGCTTCGTCGTCGAGGTGTTGCGCCGCATTCGCGGCCGGATCGGCGACGACCTCGGCCTCGGCATTCGCATCAGCGGCAAGGAGTTCCGCCAGGGCGGCTACGACAACCTCGAGATGCGCGAGATGCTCTACTACATCGGGGAGACCGGTCTCCTCGATTTCGTCGACATCGACGTCGGGCATTGCTGGGGCGCGCCGTCGTACGTCCCGAACTCGTACTACGGCCACGGGCAGTTCCGTGAGTACGGCAAGGCGGCGAAGGTCGACCTGGAGAGCCAGGAGAAGCGGATCGCGGTTCTGTTCAGCGGCCGGGTCAACGATCCGGTGGTCGCCGAGGAGCTCGTGCGCGACGGCTACTGCGACCTCGTCGGCATGGTGCGGGCCGGCATCGCCGACCCGGAGTTCGCGAACAAGGCGCGCGAGGGTCGGCTGAGCGAGATCCGCCGCTGCATCAGCTGCACGCGCTGCATCGACGAAGCGTCGGAGCCGCGCACGTTCCCGTACAGCCCGACCTGCTCGATCAATCCCGTGATCGGGAACGAGCTCAAGTGGGAGCAGACCTACAAGCCGACCGACGACCCGAAGCGCGTCGTCGTCGTCGGCGGCGGGCTCGCCGGCACCGAGGCGGCGCGCGTGGCGGCGATGCGCGGCCACAAGGTGACGCTGCTCGAGCGCGGCAAACGGCTCGGCGGGCAGATGTTGCTCGCGATGGCGACGCCGGGCCGCGACGACTTCGAGGACCAGGTCTACTTCGAGGAGAACGAGATGGAGCGCCTCGGGGTCGAGGTACGGCTCGAGTCGGACGCCGACGCCGCCGCGATTCGGGCGCTGAAGCCGGACGCGGTCGTGGTCGCGACCGGGTCCGTGCCGCGTCTCCCGGCCGGCATTCCGGGGATCGACCTACCGCACGTCGTGCAGGCGTGGGACGTGCTGAGCGGTAAGGCCAAGGTCGGCGACCGCGTCGCGATCGTCTCCCAGGAGGACTACTACGAAACCCCGTGCGTCGCGGAGTACCTGGCGGAGCGCGGCAAGCACGTCGAGGTCTTCACGAAGTCGGTGCACCTCGGGTTCGAGATCGCGCGCTACTCGGTGGGCATGGTGGTGCGACGCATGGAGGACTGCGGCGTCGCGATCCACCCGAACCTGGTGCTGAACGCGATCACCCCGGAGACGCTCGAGCTCGTGTCGGCGTACGGTCCGAAGACGTACCGCAGGGAAGGCTTCGACACCGTCGTGCTCGTGTACGGGTCGGTGCCGGCGCCGCAGCTCTACGAGCAGCTGAAGGCCGAGGGTGGCATCCCGCAGCTCTTCGTTGCCGGCTCGGCGTGGCTGCCGCGCTTCATGGCGGAGGCCGCGCGACACGGCGCCAGCATCGGATTGGTCCTCTAGGAATCGCCGGGGACGCCCGACCATGAACAAGGCCCTCGACGGTATCCGCGTCGTCGACCTCACCGGCGAGTTCTGGGGATCGATCGGCGCGGCGCTCCTCGGCGACTTCGGTGCCGAGGTGATTCGTATCGATCCGCTCGACGACGCCGCGCCGGCCGGCGCCGCATACGAGCACGAGATCGGGGCCTGGAACGCGCACGCTGCGCTCGCGCAGCGCAACAAGCAGAGCCTCGCCGTCGATCTCGCGAGCCCGCGCGGCCGCGCGCTCGTCCAGGAGCTCGTCGCAAAGGCCGATGTCGTGGTCACGGACCGGCCGCGCGCGGCGCTCGCCGCTTGGGGGCTCGACTATGCGACGCTCACGGCGCGCAAGGCCGATCTCGTCTACGCGCGCGCCTCGGGCTTCGGAGCGCGCGGCGCCGACGCGGACCTGCCGGCGATCGACGAGCTCGCCGCGGCCCGCACGGGCATGATGCCGATCCTGCCGCAACCGGGTCAGCCGCCGGTCTTTCCGGGGCACGGTCAGATGTACACGGCCGTGATGCTGGCCTTCGGCATCCTGACGGCGCTCCATCATCGCGCCAAAACCGGCGAAGGGCAGGAGGTCGACACGTCGCTCCTCGCCGGGAACATGTACGGCGCGAGCCTCGACCTCCAGGCGTACCTCGCGATCGGTGGCGAGCGGATGCTGCAGCCGATCTCGCGTCTCGACGCCGGCAATCCCATGAGCGGGACGATGTACATGAGCGCCGACGGTCCCTGGGTCACGCTCACCATGCCGGACACGGACCGGTGGTGGCCGATGTTCGCGCCGTTGGTCGACCTCGCCGTCGACGACCCGCGCTTCGACACCCACGACAAGCGTTGCGGCGCGAATCGTCTCGAGATGATGCAGGTGCTGGAGCAGGCGTTTCGTCGAAAGCCCGCCAAGCACTGGCGCGCCATGTTCCAAGAGCAGCAGCTCTCGGCCGACATCATCGAGAGCTACGACTTCCCGGCAGCCGACCCCCAGGTCTACCGCAACCGGTACTTCGTCGAGATCGACGACGCGAGCCACGGCCAGCAGACGTCGCTCGGTTTTCCGATCTTCATGAGCGAGACGCCGGCGCGGCTCGAGCGTACGGCGCCTGCCCGCGGCCAGCACGGCGCCGCGATCCTCCACGACGTGCTCGGGCTCTCCGAGGACGAGATCGTGGCGCTCCGCGACGGCGGCACGATCGGCGGCTGAGGCGACGAGATGAGCGCGCTCGAAGGTCTTCGCATCATCGATCTCACGGTCTGGTTCCAGGGACCGGTCGCGGCGCAGCATCTCGCGGACTTCGGCGCCGAGGTCATCAAGGTCGAGCGCCCGAAGGGCGGCGACCAGGGCCGTGGCGTCCGCAGCATCAAGGCGCTCCCGGTCGGGGACTGGAATCAGTATTTCCTCGTCATCAACCGCAACAAGAAGAGCATGGCACTCGACCTCAAGACCGAGGCCGGGCGCGAGATCATGTACCGGCTCGTCGAACGGTCCGACGTCTTCCTCTCGAACCTCGGCGCCGACAACCTCGACGCCTGGCAGCTCACCTGGGAGAAGCTCCACGCGATCAACCCGAAGCTGATCTACGCGACGACGACTGGGTACGGGCCGTTCGCGACCACCTCGAAGCCTTCGTTCGACATGACCGTCCAGGCACTGACGGGCCTCATGAGCCGGCTCGGGGAGCCCGAGCAGCCGCCGATCTACCTCGGCATGGGCTCGGGCGACGCGTACGGCGGCCTCATGGCCGCCTTCGCGATTCTACTGGCGCTCTGGCGCCGCAACGCCACCGGGATAGGCCAGCGGATCGACGCCTCGTTGTACGGCGCGCAGCTCTTCCTCGCGGCGCCGACGCTGCAAGCGTGGCTCGCGACGCGCGACCCCCGGTGGTCGCAGCAGCAGTCGCGGGCGGCGGCGCAGAACCCGCTTTGGAACACGTACCGCGCCGCGGACCAGTGGCTCATGATCTGCGTGCCGAGCCGCGACGACGCGTTCCAGGCGCTCTGCGGTTCGTTCGACGACGCGACGATCGCGAGCGATGCACGCTTCGCGACCGCCGCCGGGCGGCGCGAGCACGCGCGCGACCTGATCGGCCTTCTCGATGCGAGGATCGCCACGCGGTCGGCGGCGGACTGGATGTCGCGCTGGACGCCGCTCGCCGCCGCGGGCATCGCCGCCGCCCCGGTCGCCACGCTCGCCGACCTCGCCAAGGATCCGCAAGCGTGGGCCAACGACTATCTCGCCGAGACCCACTGCGAAGAGGTGAACCGCACCGTCACCGTGCGCGGCATGCCCGTGACCCTCAGCAAGACCCCCGGCACCATCCGCAGCCTCGGCCCCGAGCTCGGCCAAGACACCGAGATGATCCTTTTCGAGACACTCGGCTACGACTGGGACGAGATCGGCACGCTCAAGGCGAAGGGCGCGATCCCGTAAGACGGCTTGGTCGGCACCCAAGCGCCGACCAAGCCGTCTTCGGCTGGGAACGTACCGATCAGGAGCCGGGGGTATTCGAAGCGTTGGACGCGCTCGATCCGCCGGAGGCTCCCGTCCACGAGTAGCCGATTTCGAGGGCGAGCCAGGGCTTGTCGTTGTACTTGAAGCCCTGTCCATTTCCGGCGTGGTCGAATCCGAGGACTGCACCGAATTGGAATCCACCCTTGATGACGCCGATCAAGCCAAAGCCGTATGAGAAGGATGCAAGCTGGCTGGTGTCAGTGTCCGATTTCGTCGTCGTTTGACCCTGACCATCGGTGGTTTGAGTGGTCTCCTTCTTCTTTCCTTCGACGACGCCGAGACCGGCGAATCCCACGGCATCGAGTTCGATGCCGCGCGATTCGAAGCCGAAGCGGTATCCCATGTACGGTGCCGCGCTCGCGCTGGGCTTGACCTCTTTCTTGCCCGTCAACTGAAATTTGAATGGGACCACGAGGCCGCCGTAGGTGAGCCCGTAGCGGTTGGGGGGGGCCTTATCCAAGCCGTTGGTTTCGACGCGGATCCTGGTCCCCGGTGTGATCAAAGCGTCGACCTTTTCGCCCTCCGCGAATCTACCCTTGTCCCGCTCGCACGCAGCGAACCGGTCTGGGTTGCTGCAGTCGCAGAAATAGCTCTTGCTCCCGCAGAGCCCGGTGAAGACGTTGAGGAAGCTGTACCAATCGCAATCCGCGACGAACAGGAGCTCGTCGCCTTTCGCGTTCGTGCCGATGCCGCGCAAATACGTTCCACCGGGTATGCAGATCGGAGTCTCTTCTTGGGTGAAGGTCTTGCCGTCTGGACTTGGAACCGAGGTGCGTTTGAAACCGTCTGTCTTTTGCTTGAAGACGATTCGATCGCCCAGATACTTGTTTTGATCGTTCGGAATCTTCGTTCGTTCGGCTTCGGCCGCCTTCCGTGACTCTTCGGCGGCCTTCTTGATTTTGTCGACTTCGTCTTTCCCGGCTTTTTGAATGTCTTTCTTGGCGGCATCGACATCCTTTTTCGGGACGTCGGCCGCGCGGGCTTGGAGCGTCATGAAGGGGGTTGCCAATAGGAACAAAACGAGCACGGCTTTCTGCATCGGACAGATCTCCCGAAAATCGTGTTGGCTGCGCGTGAACGAGGCGATATCGCGCGAGCGATAGCGAAAGATGAAGGACCCGGACGACCCGGACGTGGTCCTGCTTACAGAGCAGTGGAGATGCGTGTCATCACTCGTTTGAGTGATGCACGTGGATCCAATCCGTCCGGTCTCCGCCGTTGGCTTCTATGTGAGGCTTGTTGCGAAGCGGGAAGCCATAGGATTGAAAACCGGCCAGCCCGACGGTGGGATTACCGAGCAGCAAAGAGATGAGCTCGCCTTGGCGACGCGTGTCGGTCTTGGCGAAGATGCTCTTGAGCTGGGTACGGACCGTGTTCGCGCCGACGCCGAGGTGGGCGACGATCGTGTCGAGATTGAACCCTGCGGCCAGTAGTGCCGCGACGCGCGCTTCTGCCGGGGTGAGGTCGTACCACGTCCTCAGCATCTGCTCATCGACCATCGGATGACTGTCTGGATCGTTGACGATGACGGCCACGCGTCCGCGGACTGCACGCGCCGACCAATCGCGATTCGTGGCGGTGATGACGGCAGTGAGGGGACGCCGGCCGTTGCTGCGCCTGAATCGTACGGCCCGCGGTGGATGTCCGGCCGGAGGCGCTTCTGCGGCCGCAGCGACCAAGCGATGAAGGCTTACCGTGTCCCGGGTGTCAGTGCATCGCAGGACGTCATCGCGAAGCACGAGCCCGTCAGCGCTCGTCAGCAGGCGGCCTGCACGATGATTCATTCCCGTGACGACGCTTGCGCCGTCGACGACGATCACCGCGTGCGGAAACCACTCGAGAACGCAAGCGACGAATCCAGCATCGAAGGGCGCTTCCCGGGCGCTGGAGGGCGTCGACATTTCGAGGTCGCCCTCGTAGCGAACTGACGGTCAGCGATCTAGGTCGACCGCTAGTTTGTTGATCCAGAATGAGGCGGTTTCGCGTTTGGGATCCGAGTGATGCCGGAAAGAGCGCGTCTGTCGTGCCGCTTTCCCGATCATGACCGCCGTGCCATGAAAGCGCGATGTCATCCGGACTACGAATCTCGTCTCCGTGCGCCATCCCCCGTCCGAGCGGCCCGTGACCCCCCTCGACGGTATTCGCGTCCTCGACCTCGCGACCATGCTCGCGGGCCCGTATGCGGCGACACTACTCGGTGATCTCGGGGCCGACGTCATCAAGGTCGAGTCCCACTACGGGGACGACAGCCGCCACCTCGGGCCCGAGCGCGACGGGCAACGCTCCCCGTTCCTCAGCCTGAACCGCAACAAGCGGAGCCTCGTGCTCGACCTGCAGCAGCCGGAGGCGCAGGCGGTCTTCGCCCGCCTCGCCGCCACGAGCGACGTCATCATCACGAACGTTCGCGGGCCGGCGCTCGCGAAGCTCGGGCTCGACTACGAGCAGGTGAAAGCGCATCGCCCCGACGTGATCTGGGTCGGCGTGACGGCGTTCGGTCCGGACGGGCCATATGCCGGTCGCCCGGGGATCGACTTTCTGGCGCAAGGCTATGCGGGGTTGCTGTCGCTGAACGGTGATCCGAAAGGGAATCCGGTCCGGGTCACGGTTCCGCTCGTGGACGTCATGACGTCGGAGCTCGTGGTGAGCGGGGTGCTGGCGGCGCTCCTCGTACGCGGCAAGACCGGTGAGGGACAGCGCATCGACGTCTCGCTCCTCGACGCCCTGGTGCACGCGCAATCGAGCGGGCTCGGCGCGTGGTTCCTGAAGCAGGAGATCACGCCGCGCACCGGGAATCGCAGCCAATACTTCGCGCCGTCCGGCGTCTACCCGTGCCGCGACGGCAAGGGGATCGTGATCACGTGTCCGTCGGACAAGTTCTTCGCGAACCTCTGCCGCGCGCTCGAGGTCGACTGGACGACCGATGCGCGCTTCGCGAAGATCGCGCGGCGGCTCGAGAACCAAGACGCGCTCGACGCCGTCCTCGCGGCGCGCTGTCGCGATTTCGACCGCGACGACCTGCTCCAGCGGCTCATCGCCGCGGACGTCCTGGCGGCGCCGATCCACGAGATCCCCGAGGTCGCGGCCGACGTCCAGGTACGGCACAACGACATGATCGTCGCGACCGAGCACGCGACCCTCGGTCGCCTCGAGGTGACCGGCGTGCCGATCAAGCTCCGCGGCACGCCCGGCAGCGTTCGGCGGAGCCCGCCCGTCCACGGGCAGCACACCGTCGAGATCCTCCGCGAGCTCGGCTACGGCGACGCCGACGTCGCAGCGTTCCGGACCGCACGCACGATCGGCGTGGCGGGCTGAGACGCGACCATGCCGACGCCCCCGACGATTCGGCTCCTCGACGGCGCCTGGTACGCCGACGACCCGCATGCGGCGTTCGCCTGGATGCGTGCCGAGTCTCCGGTGCATTGGGACGAATCCGGCCAGGTCTGGGGCGTCGCGCGTTACGACGACGTGCTGCGGGTCTCGCGCGACCCGGCGACGTTCTGCTCGAAGCAGGGCTCGCGGCCGGATACGCCGGCGATCCCGTCGATGATCAACATGGACGATCCGGAGCATCGCCGGCGGCGTGCCCTCGTGAACAAGGGGCTCACGCCGCGGCGCGTGCTCGATCACGAGCCGAAGATCCGTGCGATCTGCGACGACCTGATCCGCGGCGCGGCCGAGCGCGGGACGTGCGACTTCGTGCACGACGTCGCGGCGCCGCTCCCGATGATCGTGATCGGCGACCTGCTCGGCGTCGAGCCGGAGGATCGCGACAAGCTGCTGCGCTGGTCGGACGACCTGATCGAAGGGACGTCGATCAGCGCGCCGCCGGACGTGATGCTGCGAGCTGCGCGGGCCTTCGAGGAGTACGCCGAGTATCACCGGCACGTCGCCGCCGACCGGCGTACGACGCCGCGCGACGACATGATGAGCGCGCTCGTCCACGCCGAGATCGACGGCCAGCGCCTCGACGACGAGGCGATCCTGCAGGAGAGCCTGCTCATCCTGGTCGGCGGCGACGAGACGACGCGCCACGTGATCACGGGCGGGATGGAAGCGCTGCTCCTGCATCCGGCCGAACGCGCGAAGCTCACGGCCGACCCCGCGCTCGTGCCGACCGCCGTCGAGGAGATGCTGCGCTGGGTGACGCCGATCCAGAACATGAATCGCACGGCGACGCGCGACGTCGAGCTCGGCGGCAAGACGATCCGCGCCGGGGCCAAGGTGCTGCCGCTCTATCCGTCGGCGAACCGCGACGAGCGCGTGTTCGCCGATGCCGACCGGTTCCGGGTCGATCGCCAACCGAACGAGCACCTCGCGTTCGGCCACGGCGCGCACTTCTGTCTCGGCGCAAGTCTCGCACGCATCGAGCTCCGCGTGATGGTCGAGACGCTCCGGCCGTGGCTGCCGCACGTCACCCTGGCGCACCAGGGCCCGCAGCGCCGGCGACCGTCGAACTTCATCGTCGGGATCGCGACGATGCCGGTGCGTTTCACCGGCCGCCCCGACGCGGGCTGAGCTTCCGGCCCGAGAGCGAGGTCCGCGGCTCTCAGTCGACCACGAGCGGCAGCACGACCCGGAACGACGTGCCGGTGCCTTCCTCGCTCGTGCCGCTGAAGAGTCCGCGGTGCGCCGCGACCGCGTTCAGCACGATGCGCGTGCCGAGCCCCGTACCGCCCGGCTTCGTGCTGCGCGGCTCGCCCCGCAGGATGCGCTCGAGTACCGCCGGCGCCATGCCGCAGCCAGTGTCCGTCACGACGATCTCGAGCGCCTGACCGTTCGTGAATTGTGGCTCGGGCTTGACCGCGATCGCGACCGTCACGTAGCCGCCGCGCGGCGTCGCGGCGAGCGCGTTGTTCACCAGGTTGTATGCGGCGCGCTCGACCTGGAAGCGATCGAAGCGACACACGGGTACGGTCGAGTAGCGGCGGTGCAGCGCGACCCCGCGATGGCGCGCGATCGCATCGAGCGCGAGGAGCTGGCCCTCGACGATCAGCGCCGGGTCATAGGGCTCGAGCTCCGGGTCGGTGACGACGCCCTTCAGCGCATCGGCGATCAGCTTCGCGTACTCTTGGATCGCGTCGACCTGATCCATGACGATGTCGAAGGTGTACCCATAGCCCTCACGGACGGCCGCCGCCGGCCGCGCGGGCAGCGGCGCCCCCGCGTCGCCCGCGAACAGCGCGTCGAGATCGCTTCGCAGCGCCTGGATGCCGACGACGATGGGCGAGACCTTGTTCTTGATGTCGTGGCTCAAGTCGCCGACGGCGTGGGCGATCGCGGCCGTCTGGGCGTCGCGCGCGAGCTGCGCGGTCTCGATCGCGGCGGCGGCGACCGACGCGATGATCTCGAGCACCTCGAGGTCGTTCTGGTCGAAGTCGCCGGTCTGCTTGTTCAGGATCTGGATCACGCCGACCGGTCGGCCCGCCTGATACTTGAGCGGTACCGTCATCACCGTCTCGGTCGCGAAGCCGGTGCGGCGCTCGACCTCGCGGTCGTGCTCCGCGGCTTCGTGCGGGCGGTTCGTGATCTGCGAGACGCCCGAGCGAAAGACCGCGCCGGCGAGGCCGGTCGTCGCGGGCATCGCGTGCCCGGTGAGCTCCTTCGCCTTCTCGCCGACGACGTACCGAAAGACGAGCATGTCGTCCTGCGGGCGATGCAGAAAGATGGTACCCGCGACCGCGCCGACGGCGTCGAGCGAGACGGTCAAAATGTCGCGCAGGCGGTCCTCGAGATCGAGCGACGACGAGAGCAGGCGGCTGATGCCGTGCACCGCGGCGATCTGGCGGTTCCGCGCCGCGAGCGTCTCGCGGAGGAGTCTGAGCTCCGCATCGGAACAGGGGACGAATGGTGCCTCGCCCGCTCGCGTGGGGCCGCGGGTCATGCGTCCATCCTCCGGGATGACGGGGGGGACGTCCAGTCCTCCCCGGAAGGCAATGCTACGAGGAGGAGCAGGATTCCGCCGACCGCTGCGAGCGCCGACCCCGCGAGGATGCCGACCTTTGCGGCGTCGCGCAGCTCGGGCCCGAGCGCCAAGCCCGCGATGAAGAGCGCCATCGTGAAGCCGATCCCCGCGAGCAGCCCGCTCCCGACGATCGCGGCCCACCCGACGCGGTCGGGCAGGCGCGCGAGGCCGAGTCGGACCGCGAGCCAGCTCGTGGAGGCGATGCCGAGCGGCTTCCCGAGCAGCAGACCGGCGCCGACGGCGAGCGCGACCGGATCCCCCACGTGCGCGGGATCGAGCGCCACGCCGGCGTTCGCGAGGGCGAAGGTCGGCATCACGAGGAAGCGCACCCAAGGGTGCAGCGTCCGCTCGAGGACGGCGAGCGGCTCGATCGGGGTCAGGAGGCCGAGAATCACGCCGGCGATCGTCGCGTGCACGCCGGACTCGAGGAACGCGAGCCAGATCAGCACCCCGAGCGCGACGTACACGGCATAGGCGCGAACGCCGGCACGCTGCAGGGCCACCACCGCGACGAGGCCGAGGCCGCCGAGCAGCAACGCTCCTAGCGAGATGCCGGTCGTGTAGCCGATCGCAATCACGAGGATGGCGCCGACGTCGTCGGCGATCGCGAGCGAGAGCAGCATGATGCGGAGCCCGTGCGGCACGCGCGACCCGAGAAGCGCCAAGCAGCCGACGACGAAGGCGATGTCGGTCGCCATGGGAATGCCCCAGCCGCGAACCGCGGGTCCGCCGCCGATCAACGCGAGATACACCGCGGCGGGGACGACCATGCCGCCGAGCGCCGCCAGGATCGGCAGCGCCGCGCGGCGCGGATCGCGGAGCTCGCCGATCGCGAGCTCGCGCTTCACCTCGAGCCCGACGAGGAAGAAGAACACGACCATGAGGCCGTCGTTGATCCAGTGCTCCAGCGAGAGCCGGAGATGGAGCCCCGCGACGTCGGCGCCGACCTTCGTCTGCCAGAGCTCGTGGTACGCCGACCCGAGCGGCGAGTTGGCGATCGCGAGCGCCGCCGCGGTGCACGCGAGCAGCACGATCCCGCCCGCGAGCTCGGAGTGCAGGATGCGAGCGAGCCGGCCGTGCGCTTTCGTGTCGGGATGCGCCGCCATGCGAGCGTCTCCTACACGATCGTGCACCGCGCGACACGAGCGATCGGCTTGTGCACGGGCGGTCGCAGCCGCAGATGGACGGACCCTTGCTGGCGCGCGGTCCCGATCACTTGCGCGGTTTCTCATGCACGGTCGCCGTCCGTGCGTTTCGGTCACGCGCCGGCCCCCGATTCGTCGAGCGGATTTCCGGCACGCTCCTTGAACCATAGGGCGTCGTCCCGTCCCGAGGTGAAACCGTGCGTACTGCTTGGACAAATGCCGTCGTCGTCGATCCGCGCGAGCTGCAGGCGCTCCGCGAGGAGAATCAACGCCTGCAGACGGCGCTCCGCGAGGAGAACGAACGCCTACATGCTACCGGCACGCGACAACGCGTCGTTCTGAAGATCTTGATCGCGCTCGCCGCCGCCGTCTCGATCGCGGCGTGCTTCCAATCGACACGGCTCGCCCAAAAGCAGGAAGAGGCGCGCCAGTATCGGAAGGCCTCGCAGCGTGCGAACGCGGCCCTCACGGCGCTCAGTCGCACCCACGACCAGATCATTTCGGCGACCGAGCAGGCGCCGTCGGTCGGGTCCAAGTCCTGGGGCCGGCGCTTCACGGTCACGAAGTACGTGCCGCGGAGCGAAGCCTACGGGAAGACCAACGACGGTCTCACCTCGACGATGATGAAAGCCGATCCCGAGGCGCGCATCATCGCCGTCGACCCGAAGCTCATTCCGTACGGCTCGTGGGTGTGGATCGAGGATCTCGGCTGGTACCAGGCGCAGGACTGCGGCGGCGCGATCAAGGGCTTTCGCCTCGACGTGCTGACGGCGACCGAGGGCGACGCGATGAAGTACGGGCGCCAGGAGCGCTTCGTGATCGTCGTGCCGGAGGAGTCAGCGCAAGGTTAGCGCGCGGTCGGCGCGGCCGCTCACGAGCGGCAAGTCGAGATACGTGCGGATCCCCGGCGCCGCTTTGCACACGTAGGGGATCGAGTTCACGCAGTGCATGGCGGTCGCGACGATCCCGGGGTTGCGATCGAGATCGGCGGTCGCAAAGTCCGGCTGGAGACCGCGGATCGTGAGGTGCACGCTCGGGTCGCCTTCGACCGACACCTCGAAGCGCTCGCCGCCGATCGTCCACGGGGGGTCGAGATGCTGCTCGCCCATCAGCCAATTCACGCGCACGGTGACGACGGGCGTCCCGCCGACCGTGCCTTGCCACGTGAAGCGCTGCGCCGCGACGGTGCCGGTGTCGAGGACGCCGACCGGTGTCGTGATCGGCGCGGTCGCGACGGCCATCTCGTGCGTTCCGCGGCGCTCGGGGTCGAGGCGGAAGCCGAGCGCCGCCGCGAGCATGTCGATGGATTGCCCGAAACCGATGCCGAGGAGATCCAGCATCGGGCTCGCCTTTGCGTCCTCGGGACGCTTCCCGAAGAGCATGATCTCCTTCACGACGAGCTCCGCGCGGTAGACGCGGATGTCCGAGAACTCCTCGGCCCGGACGTGGCGCACGTTCCGCGTGAGCGACGACACCGTCATCGGCAGCAGCTCGGTGATGCCGCCCGGATGGATGCCGGTGCCGTGCAGCGTGACGCCGCCGCGGTGACACGCGGCCTCGAGCTCGGCCATGCCCGGCGTGTGGAACGGGTAGAACCAGCCGACCGGCGTCACGACGTTCTTCCCGGACTCGAGGATTCGGACGACCTCGTCGAGCTGCGGGAGCAGCGGGCTGTAGAGGACGCAGTCGGCGGCGGTCGCGAGGATCGCGTCCACGTCGTTCGTCGCGCGGATGCCGATCGGGCCGAGGCCGCAGAGCTCGCCGGCGTCGCGGCCGGCCTTGTCGGCGCTGTGAACCCAGGTCGCGACGAGCTCGAGCTCGGGATGGGAGAGGATGCCTTCGATGGCCGCGCGACCGACGTTCCCGGTCGCCCACTGGATCACGCGATGGGGCATGACGGCGGTTCTCCACTGACCGCGCGTCCGGTTGCAAGCGGGTGCGGGCCTGAGTGAGAGTCGCGCCCGCCATGGGAGAGCGCGTGACGGTGGGTTACCAGGACGCCTGCGTGCATCCGCTTTGGCTCTCGCGCCTCAACATGCGGCTCGCACGCTGGATGGGTGCCTCGGCGATCTGGGTGCCGGATCATTTCATGAGCTTCACGCCGGCGTCGGCGTGGACGCGCGCCACGACCTCCGCCGCGCGCATCGTCCCGTCGCTCGACGCCTTGCTCGATCCGGTGCAGGTGCTGGCCGTCACGGCGACGCGCATGCGTCGCGTCGACCTCGGCACGTCGGTCACCGAGAGCATTCGGCGGCATCCGATGTCGCTCGCGCAGTCGTTCGTGACGCTCGATCACATCTCACGCGGGCGGGCGATCCTCGGGATCGGAAACGGCATCCGGGAGAACACTGAGCCCTACGGCCTGCCGTACGGCGACAACGTCGCGCGGCTCGAGGAGGCGTTGACGATCATCCGGCTGCTCTGGGAGAGCAAAGGCGAGGCCGTCGACTACGACGGTCGCTTCTGGACCCTCCGCGACGCGGTGTTTCGCCTTCCGCTCTATCGCCGCCGGCCGCCGCGGCTCTTCGTCGCGGCGCATTTCCCGCGCATGCTGCGGCTCACGGGCCGCTTCGGCGACGGCTGGCTGCCGGGGCAGAAAGTGAGCGCGACGGAGTACCAAGAGCGGCTCAAGATCATCGCGACCGCGCGCGCGGAAGCCGGACGGTCGAGCGGCGACTTCCTGCCGACGCAGACCCTGCTCGTGGCGCTCGGCGAGCACCGGCCGCAGGTCGTCGAGCGCGCGATGCAAAGCCCGGTCGCGGCGGCGATGACGCTCGGCGCTCCCGGGGCGGCGTGGTCCGCGCTCGGGCTCGTGCATCCGCTCGGGGTCGACCACGGCGGGTTTCTCGACCTCGTGCCGACGCGCGTCAGCGCCGCGGACGTCGATCGCGCGCTCGCGACCATGCGCCCGGAGCTGCTGACGAGCCAGCTCTACATGGGGAGCGTCGACCAGGTGATCGACGAGGTGGCGCCGCTCGTCGGCGCCGGATGCCGCCACTTCATCCTGGCCAACGTCGGCGCGAGCTTCATGGGCGACGGGGCGCGCGGGCTCGCGCGCCAGGCCTCGCTCATGCGGCGATTGCGGCGACTCTGACCGTCAGTCGTTCGCGCAGACGCCCCAGTTGCCGCTGTCCGCGACTCTCGAGCTCGTGCCGCACGTCGAGTTTTGCAACCGCGGCGGCTTGACGCTCCCGAGGTCCACGCACGGGGCGTCGCCGCATCCGGGTCCGATGCCGTTACCGGTGACCGTCGAGTCGATGAGGCGGACGCCGTGTCCACGATCGGTCCAGCCGTCCACACCGTAATGCGCGTTGCTCGTGATCGTGGTCCCGACGATCGTGAGCTTCTTCCCCGCGACGCCGACGGCGCCGCTGTCGGCGACCGTCGCGTTGGTTAGCTGCAGCTGGTCGAGCCCAGTGACGCCGAACAGGAAACCGGTGATCGAGACGTCGTGTACGATCAGGCGATTGCCGGCGACGCCGTTCCCTTCGGACAGGCCTTTCCAGCACAGTGGGATCCGAAGCTTGGAATTCACGTGACTTGAAGTCGCGGC